>Ga0209761_1000729_pt1 | contig 20714 bp, 16 predicted proteins | sample GraSoi013_1_40cm_4_FD_185818 | JGI IMG/M metagenome (GOLD analysis project Ga0209761, IMG submission 185818) | Grasslands soil microbial communities from the Angelo Coastal Reserve, California, USA - Sample 09_25_2013_1_40cm (SPAdes) (version 2) | ecosystem: Environmental > Terrestrial > Soil >...
CCCCCCAATCGATGCCCAGGCCCAGGTCGGCGAGCCAGCTGCCGAGCGTCGGGAGCCGATCGGAGGGCAGTCGGCCGGGCCCGCCGCCGACGAGCCACGCCTGTCCCGCGTCCGCGAGGACGACGAGGTCCGGGCCCTGGAGCGTGAAGAGCGACTTCGCGCCTTCGTCCTCGGGGGCCGACGAGCCATACGACCAGTGCAGCGAGAGGTGACCGCGGTACTCGGCCTGAGCGAGGATCACGCGGTCGCAGGCCGCCAGTCGGGTGCCCCCGAACGCGGGGTCGATGATGTCGCCGTTGCACGCGCTGTGCCGGAAGCCGTAGCCCGTGAGCGGATCGGGTCCCCCCGTCGACAGCCGCTGCTGCAGCGGCAGCGGATCGCCGCCGATCCAGCCGCCCGCGAAGAGCCGCAGGTTCACGCGTCCCGACGGGCTCACTCGCGTGTAGCGGCGGAAATCGACGAACAAGCGGCTGAACGCGTAGGAGCCGTCGGTCGGGATCGGCGCGCGCACGGCCGCCGGTACTCCGGCCTGGGGGGTCACGTCCTTCGAGCGCGAGTTCTCGAAGCGGGCGCGCAGGAACCAGCCCGCGGTCGGGTCGAGTCGATCGTTGCGGGTGTCGAAGGTGACGGTGCCGGCGAGCGTCGTGTAGTGCCCGTCGTCGATCGGCGGGTTGGGGCGCCAGGCCTGGTCGTTGCGGAACACGGTCCAGGGATCGCGCGCTTTGACGGTCGTCTGCCAGTCATGCCGCGCGTCGAGGTCGAGGCGAAGCGAGCGGTCGGGCTGGACGAAGGCGCGGCCCGCGATGCCCTTGCTGAGGTAGTAATCGCGATAGTCGCGCTGGAACAGAAACGCCGCCCACCCGACCTCGCCGGCGCGCAGCCCCCAATCTTCGACCGGCGTGACGTCGTCGAAGGCGCGGAACTCGATCCCGTAGGCCGGGGCCTCGCCGGCCCGCAGCTCGGTGCGTAGCAGGTACCCCAAGTCGCTCCGCTTGTTGGTGAAGTCTCCGGCGGTGCGGAACACGCCCAGCGCGTCGACGCGCAGACGTACGTTCGGGTGGAGTTTCCAGTCGAACAGCGGCCCGAACACCACCGGCAGGCCCTCGACCCGGTTGAAGGTGCCGCCCGTGGCGAGCGTGAGCGACGACCGCGAGTCCGCCGTGCCCCACGACTTCTCGATCCCCAGCCGCCGCAACCAGCGACGCAGGTCCGGGGGTGCGAGCGCGATCTCTTCGCCCTTGGTGCGGTAGGCGAGCGGCGCCGTGTACACGCGCAGCGCACCCGCGACTACGGCAGTCGGGCTGCGCGCCACCGTCCCGCCGACCACGATCACGTCGCCGGTGACCACCGCGCCGGAGTCGAGGATCGCGTCCCCGTTGATGACGAGCAGCGTGCCATCGACGCGGCCCGCCACCACCACCGTGCCGTTCCGTACGGCGACGTCGCCGCGCCACTCGTTCCCGTGCGGCAGGCGCGAGCGACCCACCAGCCGGGTCGTCGTGGCCGCGTTGTAGCGACGCACCGCGTCCTCCGCGACGGCATGGGGCAGCTCGGGCGGCGGCACCATGATGCCCGCGCTCTCGGGCTGGATCACGATGGCGGTGTCCTGCGCGGCGGCGACCGCGGTGCCGAGCGCACAGAGAACCACGAGCACGAGAGCGCGCATAGCGGGCATCCTGGTTGGAGGCGCGGGAGGCAGGTGCATGGGGTGTGCCGCCCCCCGGGTGAGGACGCGGAGCACGGCGGCGAGCGATGACGCGGGCGCTGGGCCCGCCGGTCGTGTCATCCCGCCACGTTCCGCGGCGGCTCGAGGCCGAGCCGACGCATGCGGCGGTACAGGTTCGCGCGGTCCGTGGCGAGCTTGCGGGCCGCCTCCGCCACGTTGCCTCGCGCCGCCGACAGCGCGCGCGCTATGAGCGTCCGCTCGAAGCCGTCGAGGGCCTCCGCGAGCGCCACGTCGCTCCAGCCCTCGCTCGGCGTGGTGGCGGGTGGAGCGCCGTCCCCGGGTACCACACGCGCGACGTCATCCGCCGTCACGACATCCCCGGCGGCGAGGATCGCGAGCCGCTCCATGATGTTCGCCAGCTCGCGCACGTTGCCGGGCCACGGGTACGAGGCGAGGAGTTGCACCGCGCCCGCGTCGAACCGCACCGACCGGCCGAGCCGCGTCGCCTGGCGGGCGGCGAAGTGCTGCACCAGCGGCGGAATGTCGCCGGGACGCTCGCGCAGTGGCGGGATGTGGATCGGTAGGACGTTGAGGCGGAACAGCAGATCTTCCCGGAACTGGCCCTGCAGGGAGGCCTTCGCGAGATCTTTGTTGGTCGCCGCGATCACCCGCACGTCCACGGTGACCGGCTTCTCGCCGCCGAGCCGCTCGATCACGCCCGACTCGAGCACGCGCAGCAGCTTCGCCTGGGCCTCGGGCCCGAGGTCGCCCACCTCGTCGAGAAACAGCGTGCCGCGGTCCGCGAGCTCGAACCGGCCCACGCGCCGCTCTGTGGCGCCGGTGAACGCGCCGCGCTCGTGGCCGAACATCTCCGACTCGACCAGGTCCTTCGGGATCGCCGCGCTGTTCACGCACACGAAGGGCTTCGCCGCGCGCCCGCTCTGTCGATGGATGGCGGAGGCGACGAGCTCCTTGCCGGTCCCCGATTCGCCGGTGATCAGCACGCGAACCTCCGTCGGTGCGACCCGCGCGATCAGCGCCCGCAGCTGCTCCATCGCCTTGCTCACACCCACCAGTGGGTCGGCATGCCCCAGGGCTTCGTGCAGGCGCCGATTCTCGGCGAGCGTGCGCGACAGCTGGAGCGCGGCCCGCAGCGTCGTGAGCAGGCCCTCCGGTGTCAGCGGCTTTTCGAGGAACTGAAAGGCGCCTAGCTTGGTCGCCCGCACCGCGTCGGCGAGGTTCGCCTTACCGCTCATCATCACCACCGGCAGGTCGGGCGCCACGCGCTTGAGCTGCTCGAGCGTGGCGAGGCCGTCGGGCCCGCCCGGCATCATCAGATCGAGCAGGACCGCATCAGGGACATCGCGCTCCACCTCCGCTATGCCCGCGCTGCCGTTCGCCGCCTCCGCCGTCTCGAACCCCTCGGACTCGAGCAGCGCCGCGACCATTTTGCGGATGTTCGTCTCGTCGTCGACGAGCAGGACGCGCGGGCTCACGCGGCGGACAGCACGATGGAGAACGTAGCGCCGCCGCCCGGCGTCTCCGCCACGGTGATGCTGCCGTTGTGGGCCTCGATCGTCTGGCGGACGAGCGCGAGCCCCAGGCCCGTTCCGTCATTCTTCGTCGTGAAGTACGGCTCGAACACCCGCTGGCGCAGGTCGTCGGGGATCCCGGCCCCATGGTCGACGATCGTCACCGCCAGCCCGTTCCCGTCCCGGCTCACCTCGATCTCGATCGATCCGCGCCCTCCCATCGCCTCCGAGGCGTTGCGCAACAGGTTCGCGAACGCCCGCCGCAATGGATCGTAGTGCCCCAGCAGCTTGCAGGACTCCCCGTTGGCCCGTACCGAGACATCCACCTCCGTTGGCACCGCGCTCTTGCCGAGGTCGATCAGGAGATCCACGAGATCCACCTCGCTCTTCGGCCCCTCGGGGAGGCGACCGAACTCGGCGAACTCCTTGGCGAGCTGGTCCAGTCGCTCGGTCTCCGCCCCGAGCACGTCCACCGCCGTCACGGTCCGGCTGTCCGACTGTCCGATGGTCCGACCGAGCTGGTCTACTGCGATCCGCATGGCCGTGAGTGGATTCTTGATCTCGTGCGCGACGCGGCGCGCCACCTCGCGGAACGCCCGCAGGCGCTCCGCCTCGAGCTCGCGCTCGCGCGCCGCTTCGAGCGCCGTCGCGAGCTCGCGCAGTGCCTGGCGCAGCGCTTCGAACTCCGGAGCCCCCCGGGTCGGCGGGCCCGCCGGCAGCGGCATGCGCCGCCGGATCAGCCGAGTCCAGCCCACGAGCTCGTCTATTGGACGCGAGAGCTGGCGCGAGAGGTGGCCCGCCACGCGCACGCCCGCAATGACAGCGAACGCGCCGAGCACGAAGACGACCGCCGCGAAGCCGCCGGCATAGTAGCGCAGGTACGTCTCCGCCCGGCGGGCCAGGGTCACCGAGTTGGAGAGCTGCTCCAGGTGCTCCCGGAAGGCCGCCCGCTCCCGCAACGAGAGGTGGGTCGTGTCCATCCGATCCACCATCAGACGTGCCGACGCCGCCATTTCCTCGAGCGCTACCCGCGCCCCCGCGGACGGCGCCACCGTTCGCACGGCGAGCGCCCAGCCCACGACGGCCAGGGTGGTCGGCACGGCGGTCAGGGCCACCAGGATCGCGAAGATCCGCTGGCGGAAGGGGAGGGGCATATTTGTCGGGGCAATCTAGGGCTTTGGTGCCCGTGTGACAATTCGACACAGGGGTTCACGCATGAAGAGCCACACGCACTACATCTGGTTCAACACCAAGCAGCGCCAGGAAATCATCGACATCACTGAGCAAGTCGCCGAGCAGGTCCGGGAGAGCGGCGTTGCGGAAGGGGTCGCGCTCGTGAGCGCGATGCACATCACCGCCTCTGTGTTCGTAAACGATCACGAATCGGGACTGTGGGCGGACATCCTCAAGTGGCTCGAGACCGCGATCGCGCCCTGGGATCCCAAGCGATACCGGCACAATGAAACGGGGGAGGACAATGCGGCGGCCCACCTGCGCAGCCTCACGATCGGGCACGAAGTGCTCGTCCCGATCACGGCCGGCAAGCTCGACCTAGGCCCGTGGCAGCGGGTGTTCTACGGCGAGTGGGACGGGCAGCGCAAGAAGCGCGTGATCATCAAGGTGCTGGGGGAGTAGTATCAACGGCCGCAAGCCGGGCTTCGATGCGCCACTCGCCAGACTCGTCAGACCAGGTCCGTTGCCTCATCACGACCCAGCGCCGGTCCTTGCTGACCCAAACGATCGACTTGTCAGCACCATCCGTTACCTCGACCTTCCAGCAATCGAACGTGCCGGCGGGGACAGTGATCCGGTCGACTCCGGTGACGCGGAGGTCCAGCGGCGTGAATGCGGGGACCCGGTCGCTGTATACGAGCCAGTTGATGCTGTACACGCTCCCCCGCCACCCGCGCGAGAGCGGGAGGGCCTGAACCAGCGCGTCGATGGAGTACGGCGACCACGCAACGAGTAGCGGGCTTCCGGCGGGGCCTGGCACCGGTGCACTCCCCAGGAAGTGCCGTTCGTTCGGCGGCGCTCCGCCATCAAACCGTTCGACTACGCTGTCACGCCCGAATTCCTGGATCAGAAGATGGCGCCGCATCGGACGCACGTAGCGGAGCGGTCGGAGCGAGGCTTGATCGACTAAGACGGTGTCGGGGATGGTGGACTCGGTCATGAGCCATACCGGTTTTCCATCACGACTTGCCGCGGTGCGCGTGATGGTCCGCTGCCCCTGTGGACTCGCGAAGACATCATCCGTGATCCAGCGTGCTTCATATGTCCACCGGCCGGCCCGCACATCGCTCGGCACCGTGGCTGTGATGAGTGCGTAGCGGGGTCGGACGTCACGCACGAGCTGCTCTTGACCTAGCACGGTGACGGGGAAGAGCGGCATACCATCGAGGGACCACATTGACGGGCCGGCTTGCCGCACGGGCGAAGGTTTGACGGTCGAAAGCGCGAGCCACCCGAAACCGACGAGCACAGCGATCGCGGCGACATACCGGACGTAACGGACTTGCCCGGTCGCGGTCGTGGCTTCCGGCAGCACGACCCGCACCCCCGCCGCTCGGCTCGCGAGGATACACGCGAGTAGATCATCCGGCGCCTCGGGCGCGGGTAGCTTGCGAAGATCGTCTTTCCAGGTCATCCCCCGTCCTCCAACGTCTTGCGCAAGCGCCGCAGCGCGCGGGCGAGCCGAACCCGCGATGCTCCGACGCTGATCCCGAGCAGTTCTGCGACCTCGCGATGCGAATAGCCTTCGATTTGTTTCAGCGCGATGACGACACGCAGCGGATCGGGAAGCGCGTTCACCGCGGTCTGCAGCGCGGTGCTCTCGGGGTCGGGTGGTGGATCGGCTGTTGGCACCGTGGCCTCGAGCGCCACTTCGCGCCGCCGCTTGCCGCTGCGCAGTCTCATCAAGGCAACCCGAGCGGTCACACGCTTCAGCCACCCGTCGAAACTCCCGCGCTCCTCGTAGCGCCGCAGGGCTTCCGGGAGCCCGACGAACACGTCATGCACGACGTCTTCCGCATCCTCGCGGGCGCCAACCAGCCGATAGGCCAGTCGGAACAGCGCCGCTCCGTGCTCCAGGTAGAGAGCGGAGAGGGCGTCCGGGCTCCCGGCCCGTGCCTCAGCGATCAGGGACCCTGGGCTCCCGTTCCCGGCGCTCGTGCTCATCCCATGACTCGAATGCCCTTGGTAGGCAAAACGTTACGCCGAGCAGCGGTGCCGCCAAGGCCCACATTCCGGCCTATCTCTTTCAACGCAAGTTGTTTATTTTCATAGACTCTGAACGTTGTGAGGGACGTGGTAGACGTGGCGACAGATCATCTGGCCGTGCTCTTCGCGCAGGCGGCGCGAGAGCATCCTGACCGTGAGTTCTTGGTATTCGGGTCGCGCCGGATGACCTACGCGCAGGTCGAACGGGAAGCGGTGGCGTTTGCCGAGGCGCTGGCGGGCCTCGGCGTCCAGCCGGGGGATCGGCTGGCGGTAGACCTGCCGAACTGGCCGGAATGGGTCGTCACCTTGCTCGCTGCGGCGTATCGCAGCGTCGTGTTGGTGCCCCTCGACCCCTCACTTACCGCGCACGAGCTCAAATACCAGCTGCGGCATGCCGCAGTGCGGGCGGCCGTCGTGGCCGAAACGTACGAGGCGTCCGATTTCGTCGAGCTGTACGACGAGATCCTCCCCGACTTGCCGGAGCTGCGCGCGCTGATTCTTGTGGGTGGGACCGATCGCTGGCTCGACGACCGCGTGTATCGCTACGCCGATCTCGTGTCCAAGCGGCCGGCGACGCCGGGGGCGATCGCGCCGGGCGACCCGGCCACCCAACCGCTCGCCATTCTGTACACCTCGGGGACCATGGGCAAACCCAAGGGCGTGATGCTGTCGCACGATAACATCACCATGACGGCGCGCGCATCGGGCCAGGCACTCGGACACACCGGCGAAGACCGCGTGCTCGGGGCGGTCCCCGTGTTCACCATTTTCGGGATGCACGTCGTGGCCGTGACGATTACGGCCGGCGCGACGCTCGTGCTGCAAGAGCGGTTCGACGCCGCCGGCGCGCTGGAGTTGATCCGGCGCGAGCGTGTGACGGTGGTGCACGGCGTCCCCACGATGTTCGAGCTCCTCATGCGCGATCCCTCGTTTGAGGAGTCCAAGCCGACCACCTGCCGCTCGGGGCTCATCGCGGGGAGCCCGGTCTCCCCCGATCTGGCCCGCCGCATTCGGCAGTGGTGCGACGTCCAGATCGCTTACGGGCTCACGGAAACGGGGCCCACGGTGACGGTCACCCGCTTCGGGGATTCTCCCGAGCGGCGGTCGCATACGGTCGGACAGCCCATCGCGGGCGTGACGGTGAAGGTCGTCGATTTGCAAAGCGGCGTCCTGCACGGGCCCGAGGCGGTGGGCGAGCTGGCGGTGAAAGGACCGAACGTGATGCTGGGCTATTACCGGATGCCCGGCGAGACGTCGCGGTCGCTCACCGCCGAGGGATTCTTGATGACGGGCGACCTGGCGATCCTGGACGAGGACGGCTACGTCAGGATCGTGGGTCGCCGCGCCGAGGTGATCATCCGCGGCGGCTACAAGATCTATCCACGCGAGCTGGAGGACCTCCTCCGCACGCACCCTGCCGTGGGCGACGCTTGCGTCGTCGGCATCCCCAACGAAACGCTCGGGGAGCTGATCTGCGCGTGCGTCGTGCCCACGGAGGGGTCCATCGTGACGGGCGACGAGCTCAAGGACTTCTGCCGTGAGGCCGTCGCCGACCACAAAATGCCCGACCTGGTGCGCTTCTTCGACACGTTCCCGCTGACCGGAAGCGGGAAGGTGAAGCGACGGGAGCTCGCGCAGGTCGTCGGCCTGGAACTGAGCGCAACCACATGACGCAACCGCCGCAAGCCCATTTGCCACGATCGGTTCACCACGAACCCCCCGCCCACGCGCCCAACGCGGCGCTGATGATCGACTTCGACAACGTGACGATGGGGATCCGCTCGGATCTCCAGTCCGAGCTGCGGCGCCTGCTGCAGTCGGACATCATCAAGGGGAAGGTGGCCGTACAGCGCGCCTACGCCGATTGGCGCCGCTACCCGCAGTACATCGTCCCCCTGGCCGAGTCCTCGATCGACATGATCTGGGCGCCGGCGTACGGGTCGAACAAAAAGAACGCGACGGACATCCGCCTCGCCGTCGACGCCCTCGAGCTCGTCTTCACGCGGCCCGAGATCGGCACCTTCATCCTGCTGTCGGGAGATTCGGATTTTTCCTCCCTCGTGCTGAAGCTCAAGGAGTACGGCAAATACGTCATCGGCGTCGGGATCCGCGAGTCGTCGAGCGACCTGCTGATCCAGAACTGCGACGAGTACTACTCCTACAACGAGCTGGCCGGCCTCACGAAGGAGAGCGACGTCACGCACGAGCGGCACGATCCCTGGGAGCTGGTGATCGAGGCCGTGAAGCAGATGACCGCGCATAGCGACGTGATGCGGTCCGACCGCCTCAAGCAGGTCATGCAGGAGATCGATCCGGCGTTCAACGAGAAGGATCTGGGGTTCTCCCGCTTTTCGAAGTTCGTGGTAGAGGCGGCCCACAAGGGCCTTATCGCCCTCACCAAGCTCGACAACGGCCAGTACGAGATCGGGTTGGGCCCGGGCGTGCCCGGAGCCGCGGCGCAGCCGGCGGGCGTGGCGGCCTTCGACCGACCACGCGAGCGCGGCGAAGGCCGTGGTCGTGGCCGCCGCGGTCGGGGGGGGAGCAGCCGTGACGAGCGCGAGGGGCGCGAAGAGCGCGCCGTGGCGGACGAGCCTTCCGCCCTCCCGCCCGCCCGGGAAGAGCGCCGCAGCGCCTTCTCCCTCGACGGCGCCTTTGGCCTCATCAAACAGGCCATCGGCCGGTTGGGCGGGGAGTCCCGCCCGGTGAGCGCGCAGGAGCTCGGAGCGGCTATGGCCGAGATCAAAGGCGACGAGGAGCCGGTCGAGCCGGCCCAGGTGCAGAAGCTCCTGCGCCAGGCGCACGACCGGGAGCTGATCGACCTCGCCAAAGAGGACGACGGAGCGTACACCGTGAAACTGCGGGACGCGACGCCGTCTCCAGAAACACCGCAGGCCGAGCCCGCCGCCGTGACGGATGCCGACGAGGCGCTCGATCCCCCGATGCCGGAGTCGTCTGCCCCGCCATCGATGCGGCCGGCGAGCCTGCCCGCCGCCGGTATTCCTTCGCGCAGCGCCCGGTTCCGTCGGGGTTCGCGGGGGCCACGCGTGGCGCCCCCGGAGATCCCGAAGATCGGGGTCGTCGAGATGGACCCGAACTTCAAGCCTCGGATCGAACTGGTGCCCGCCGTGCCGGAGCAGTTGGGCAGCGACAGCGCTCCCCCCGGTGCGGCGACAGGCGGCGACGAGCGACGGGAGCGCGGTGCACGCGGCCGCGGCGGACGCGGTCGCCGTGGCGGGAGTGGCGGGAGTGGCGGGAGTGGCGGTGGGGCGGGCGGAGGGGGCGGGGGGACCGGCCGCGACGAGCGCGCCGACGTGGGCGAGCGGCCGGAGCGAGGAGAACGGGGGGAGCGCGGTGGTCGGGGTCGCCGGGGTGGTCGCGGACGCGGCGGCCGGGGTCGTGGCGCGGGCGCGGAGGGCCGGTCGGAGCGCGGGGATCGCGCCGGCGGGGACCGCATCGAGCCCCGAGAGGCTGCGGAGCCGCGCACGGCAAGGGCCGAGCCTGCACAGCCACCCGCACCCAAGCCCCCGGCACGCGAGCCTGACGTCGACAGCGGGGACGCGGGCGAGTCCTTCTGGTCGAAGGTGAAGCGCGGGCTCACTGGCGGGACGTGAGAAGCGCTGCACTGCCGGCGTCGTTCTACGCGCGACCTACTCCCGAGGTCGCGCGTGGACTTTTGGGACACGTCCTCCTGAGCGAGCTCGGAGGCCGGCGCACCGCCGGCCGGATCGTCGAGACGGAAGCCTACCTCGGCACCAATGACCCCGCATCGCACGGCTATGGCGCACGCCGCACGCGCCGCAACGCCAGCCTGTTCGCGCGCCCGGGCACCGCGTACGTCTATTTCACCTATGGGATGCACTGGTGCCTGAATGCTGTGACCGAGCGCGCGGGGCTGCCCGCTGCCGTCCTCATCCGCGCGCTCGAGCCCCTCGAGGGACTGGCGACGATGCGGCGGCGGCGCGGGGGCGCGCGCGTCGCCGACCGCGACCTCTGCTCGGGTCCCGCCAAGCTGTGCCAGGCGCTGGGCGTGACCGGTCGGCGCGACGGCCTTCCGCTGACCCGTGGCCGACTGCGCATCGTCCGAAACTCATCACGACAGCATCACGCCATCAGTGTGACACCCCGTATCGGCATCACCCGCGCCGCCGACTGGCCGCTGCGGTTCCTGATCGAGGACTCCCCATGGGTTTCCCGCTAGGACTGCTGCTCGTGCTCCAACAGCCCATCATCGTGGACGGCCACATCGACACGCCGCAGCGCATGCTCGACATGAAGGCCGACATCACAACCCGGCTCACCGACGGGCACATCGATATCCCGCGCATGCGCGAGGGCGGGCTCACGGCCGCGTTCTTCTCGATCTGGGTCGACGCGCGCTATGCCCGGGGCACCGCCTTTCAGCGCGCGCTGGACCTGATCGGGGCCGTGCGCGCGCTCGCGGACACCAACCGTGACGTGGAGCTGGCGACCACGGCCGATGACGTCCGCGCCGCGGCGGCGCGGGGCCACATCGCGGCGCTCATGGGGGTGGAGGGCGGCCATGCGATCGAGAACTCGCTCGAGAAGCTCGACTCGCTGTACCGGCTCGGGGTGCGCTACATGACGCTGACCTGGAACAACGGGAACGATTGGGCGGGCTCGTCTACCGACCCCGAGCGGCACGGCGGACTCACGTCCTTCGGACGCCAGGTGGTGGGACGGATGAACCGGCTGGGCATGCTGGTGGACGTCTCACACGTGTCCGACGCGACGTTGCGGGACGTCCTGGCCACCAGCACGCGACCGGTGATCGCGTCGCACTCGTCGTGCCGGGCCCTGGCGCACCACCCGCGCAACTTGAGCGACGAGCAGCTCCGTGCCATCGCTCGGAACGGCGGCGTGGTGGGGATCAACTTCTATCCCGTGTTCCTGGACGAGCACTTCCGGGACCAGTACGAAGAGATGCGGCGTCGGCTGAAGCCTCAGACCGACTCGATCCGGGCGCACCACCGCGGCCGTCCCGGTGAGTCGGCGTTCGAGGTGGACAAGTTCATCGGCCAGCACGCCGAGAGCCTCGATGTCCCCACGATCGACCGCCTGGTAGACCACATCGATCATGCGGTGCAGGTGATGGGGATCGACCACGTCGGGCTGGGCAGCGATTTCGACGGGATCAGCGTGCTGCCCCGACCCATGAAAGACGCGACGTCGCTGCCCGAGCTCACCCGGGCCCTCGAGGCCCGCGGCTACTCGAACAGCGACGTCCGCAAGATCCTGGGCGAGAACTTCCTCCGGGTGCTTACTGCCGGTCCGTGACGCCCTCCTTGGAGCTGCCGAAGGAATAGCGGACGCCGCCCTGGAAGGTGTGGGTGGTCCCTTGGATCAAGAAGTTGGCCGCCGCCGATGTCAGGATGTAGTGGCCGAACAGGGCCAGACGGCCTTGCTTGATGTCGATGCCGCCCATCCACCAGAAAAAGGCCTTGGTCGCCGCCCCATCGGCCTCGTCCTGCAGCTGGGCGAGATCGGAACCCGTGCAGCTCACGCAGCTGACCTGGACGTTCAAGGCTTCCATGATGGCGAACCCGCCGCCCGCAAACGGCTCCACCCGAAGCTGGGCAGGGAACGCGAGCACGCCGACCATGATGCGTCGCAGGTTGTCGAACTGCACGTTGCCCGGATTGACCGTGTTGCTGGGCTCGACGATGGTCACGTGCCGCGGCGAGATGAAGAGCGATTGTTCGAACGACGCGTACAACGCCGTCCGCTTCCCGGTGATCAGCCAGTGGCCGCCGAACGTCGGCTCGAAGGAGTAGCTGTCGAAGTTGGTGCGGAACATCAGGATGCCGGCCTGGCCGCCCCAGTACCACTTGTGCTGCCAATCACTCGAGCGCTGCTCGTAGGTGGGACCACCCGCTGGCCGCGCTTCGGGGACCTTACCGCCCGCCGCGAGGATCGAGTCGCGCTTCTCCTTGGGGACCTCGGGATACGCGGACTCGCGATGGCTGGGCCCCAGAAAGAGCGACAGCCCCGCGGAGCCGACCAACTGACCGGCCCACGCGCTGCCGGGCAACTGGGTGTTGGGCGCGTAGTAGGCGCGCGCCTCGAGGCGCAACGCTGCCCGATCCGAGATATAGATGCGGTCGCCGATGGCGCCATGCACCGCAACGTCCCGAAAGCCCCCGGCGGCACTGCTGTTGAAGTCCATGGCCGAGTAGCCGCCCAGGATATAGAAGCTCTTCTCGGAGCCGAAGTTCAGCACCACGCTCCCCGAAGCGAACCACACCGGGAAGTCCGTCCCCGCTCCGCCGCCCTTCGGGTGCGGCCGCTGGTACAGTCCGTCTCCCTCGATCCCCAGCCAATTGGTGATCCAGAAGCCGATCCGGCCCCCGCCGCCGATCTGGTTGTCGAGCTGGAGGGCCCGATCGAACCGCGTGAAGCTTCCGAACCCGCCGATTTCGAACTGGAAACGGTGCTGGGCCTCGAGGGTGGCGGCCCCGCCCAGCAGCAGTACCGCGATGACCGTGACTACCCGCATGGGACGACTCCTCGATGGTCAAAAAGCGACCCCCAAAATAGGGAATTCGTCCGGAAAACGCGATAGCCCTTCGCTTTAAGCCTCTGAACCTTGAAAGTACTTGAAGGTTGTGGGGATCTTCGGGCCGGTACCACCGAATATATCCCGAAAATCGGGGCTAGATGAGGCCCAGCCTGGTCCCTACGCGCCGGAAGGCGGCTAGGGCAACGTCGAGGTCGTCCCGCGTGTGGGCGGCCGATAGCTGACAGCGGATCCGGGCATGTCCCTGCGGGACCACCGGATAGCCGAAGCCGGTCACGAACACGCCCTCGTCCAGCAGGGCGTCGCTCATCCGGATCGCCTGCGCCGTTTCACCCAGGATCACGGGGACGATGGGGGTTTCCCCGGGGAGGGGCTTGAACCCCAGGGCCAGGAGGCGCTCGCGGAAGTAGCGTGCGTGCTCGTGGAGCCGGGTCACGAGCTCGGAGTGGTGCTCGAGGTGGTGCACCGCTGCGAGGGCGCTTCCCGCCACGGTGGGTGGGAGGGCGTTGGAGAAGAGCTGCGGGCGGGAGCGCTGCGTGAGATAGTCGGCCAGCGCGGCGGGCCCGGCCGTGAAGCCGCCCGCGGCGCCGCCCAAGGCTTTCCCCAGCGTCGACGTGATGATCTCAACCTGGCCCAGCATGCCGTAGTGCTCCGCAGTGCCCCGGCCCGAGCGGCCGAGCACGCCGGTCGCATGCGAATCGTCCAGGGCGACGACCGCGCCGTATTTCCGCGCCAGGGCTACGATGTCCGGCAGCCTGGCGATGTCGCCCTCCATCGAGAACACGCCGTCGGTGAAGATGAGCTTGAGACGCGCGTGCTTCGCCGCGCGCAGCTTATCCTCGAGGTCGGCCATGTCCGAGTGCCGGTACACTGCGGTCTGGCACTTCGTGATGGTCTTCGCGAGCCGGATCGAGTCGATGATAGACGCGTGGTTGAGCTGGTCGGAGATCACGATGTCCTGCTCGCCCAGCAGGGTCGGGACGAGTCCCTCGTTCGCGTTCCAGCAGCTGACGTATGTGAGTGACGACTCACACCCGACGAACCGGGCGAGCGCTTCTTCGAGGTCGCGGTGAATCGTGAAGGTCCCGCAGATGAACCGCACCGAGCCGGTGCCGGCACCGAACGCATCGAGGGCCCGTTTGCCGGCTGCGACCACCTCGGGCGCGTTGCAAAGCCCCAGATAGTTGTTGGACGAGAGAATCACCACCTCGCCGCGGCCTTGCATCTTGGTTCGTGCGGCTTGCGGCGCTTCCAGGTAGTTCAGGCGCTTATAGACCCCGTCCTGCTTGAACTGCTCGAGCTCGGCCTCGAGCCGGGCGGCGAAGCTCATGCGATCTCCAGGATGATCTTGCCGGCGTCACCTGCGCGGATGGCGGCGAGGGCCTCGTCGATCTTCGCGAGCGGAAACTGGTGTGTGATCACCGGCTGGGGATCGAGTAACCCGGCGGTGAGGTAGCGCCGCATCTGATGCCACGTGTCGTACATCTTGCGGCCGATCACGCCGTACACGGTGATGCCCTTGAAGATGATCTCGCTGGCGAAGTCGACCGGCACCTCGCCCTTGGGGATGCCGAGCAGCTGGACCCGCCCCCCCAGGCGCACGGCGGCGAACGCCTGGTGCAAGGCCGACGGCACGCCCGACATCTCACACACGACGTCGGCGCCCTCGCCGCCGGTCTCGGCGAGCACGGTGCGCACCACGTCGTCCGTGGCGGCGTTGATCGTCACGTGCGCCCCCATGCGGCGCGCCAACGCGAGCCGCTTCACGTTCACGTCGGACGCGATCACCTTCGTGGCCCCGGCGGCGCGCGCGATGCCCACCGCGAAGCAGCCGATCGGCCCGCACCCCACCACGAACACGGAGCTGCCCTGAATCTCAGCGGTCAGAACCGCGTGGAAGGCGTTCCCCATGGGGTCCATGATGGCGCCGACCGTGGTCGGCACGCCGTCGAGGGGCAGGACGTTGGTGGCGGGCATGGCGATGTACTCGGCGAACGCCCCGTCGCGGTCCACGCCGATGATGCGGGTGTTCTTGCAGATGTGGCTGTTGCCGGTGCGGCACTGGAGGCAGTGTCCGCACACGATATGGCCCTCCGCCGTCACCAGTTGGCCGGCCCGGAGCTCGGACACGCCGTCGCCCGCCGTCACGATCTCCCCGGCGAACTCGTGGCCCACGACCAGCGGCGGCTTGATGCGGCCCTCCGCCCACGCGTCCCAGTCGGCGATGTGGACGTCGGTGCCGCACACCCCGGCGTGCCGCACCGCGATGAGCACCTCGCCCGGGCCGGGTGTCGGCTTCGGAACCGACACGACTTTCAGCCCCGGGGCGCGTTTCTCCTTGACGATCGCTTGCATCGAAGACCGGGAAACGGGAAGCGGGAAACGGGAAACGTCAGAAGATGGACCTTGTGAACCCGCCGTCGACCTGCAGCACGGCGCCGGTAATATAGCTGGCCCGCTCGGACGCGAGGAACGCGACCGCCGCCGCGAGCTCGTCGGTGCGGCCCATGCGGCCGAGCGGGATACTTGTCACCATCTCGCGCATGACGTCCTGCGACGCGCGCTTCTCGCGCTTCGCGCGGGTCTCGGTGAGCTCTGTGATCCGCTCCGTCGCGATGAAGCCGGGACACACGACGTTCACAGTGATGCCATCCGGGGCGACCTCGTCGGCCAGAGCCTTCGCGAACCCCAGGAGGCCGGCGCGCGCGGTGGTGGAGAGGATCAGCCCGGGCAGGGGTTGTTTGGCGGCGACGGACGCGAGGCAGATGATTCGGCCCCACTGGACCTTCCGCATGATCGGTACCGCGGCACGCGCGAGGTGGACGGCGGACAGCAGGTTCAGCTCCACGGCGCGGTGGAACGCTTCGGCCGGCTGATGAGTGAACGGCGCCGCCGGCGGACCGCTCGCGTTGCAGAACAGCACGTCGAGACGACCCATCTCGTGGTACACCCGCTCCACCAGGCCCTCGGCCTGCGCCGACTCGCCCACGTCGGCCACGAACGGCATCACCGCCTGGATTGCCTCGGAGGAGAGGTGCTGCGCCACCTGCTCCACGGAGTCCTCGTGGCGGCCGTTGATGGCCACGCGGGCGCCTTCCTGTGCCAGCGCCTTCGCCACGGCGCGCCCCAACCCCTTGGTGCTGCCGCATACGAGGGCCACCCGGCCGGCGAGACCCAAGTCCATGGTCGAGAATCTATGGAGGTTGAACGGGCCCGGTTAGGTCAGTCGGCGACGACGACGTGCGCCGGCTCGAGCCGCACCGCGCAGCACTTGAGCTCCGCCATCTTCGCGTACGGATCGAGCACCGGATTGGTGAGCAGGTTGGCCGCCGCCTCGCGGAAGTGGAACGGGACGAACACCTGGCCCCGCGCCACGCGCTCGGAAATGCGGGTCGAACTCACCATCGTGTTGCGGCGCGAGGTCAACCGCACGAGGTCCCCGTCCTCCAGCCCGAGCTCGCGGGCGTCGTCAGGGTGGATCTCGACGATCGGCGTGGGCTCACGCTGGTCGAGGCCCGAGGCGCGCCGCGTCATCGTGCCCGTGTGCCAGTGATACAGCTGGCGCCCGGTGTTCATCACGAACGGATACTCCTCGTCGGGGAGCTCCACGGGGGGCGCGTACTCGACGGGAACGAACACGCCCTTCCCGTCCTGTGTCGGGAACCGGTCGTCGAACAGGAACGAGGTCCCGGTGGAGTCGCTCGTCGGCACCGGGTACTGCAGTCCCGCCCCTTCGAGCCGCTGGTAGGTCACGCCGCGCCAGGACGGAGTCACCCGCGCGATTTCCCGCATCACCTCTTCCGAGGTCTCGAAGCGCGTCTTGAGCCCGAGGCGGTTCGACAGGTCGATCAGGATCTCGAGGTCGCCACGCGCCTGCCCCGGGCTGGCCACCGCCTTGTGGGCGAGCTGAATGCGGCGCTCGGTGTTCACGAACGTGCCCGTTTTCTCGGCGAAGCTCGAGCCGGGAAGCACCACATCGGCGTAGCGGGCGGTTTCCGTGAGGAACAGGTCGTGCACCGCCAGGAATTCGAGCTCCTGGAACCAGTGCTCGGCGTGCGCGACGTCCGGGTCCGAGATGACCGGGTTCTCGCCCATGATGTACATCCCCCGAACGCCGCTCTCCTCCTTCACGATCTCGGTCACCATGAGCCCCTCCTGCAGCGAGAGGGACTCTGCCGGGACGCCCCAGGCCTCGGCGTACTCCGCACGGTTCTTCGGGTCCTTTACCGGTCGGTAGTCGGTATATACGAAGGGAATCGCGCCGACGTCGGAAGCACCCTGGACGTTGTTCTGCCCCCGCACCGGCATCATCGCGGCACCCCAGCGCCCGATCATCCCGCAGGCGAGCATCAGGTTCAGGAGCGACGTGACCAGGTCCGTGCCGTTGGCGTGCTGGGTGAGCCCCATCGCCCACAGCGTGCTGGTGTTCGGCCCACGGGCGTAGATCTCCGCAGCCCACCGGATCCGGTCCGCGGGAACCCCGGTGATCTTGGCGGCCACATCCGGCGTCATCGCTTTCACCGACTCCCGCACCTTGGCGAAGTCGCGCATCCGCTCGGCGACAAACGCCCTGTTCTCGAGTCCCTCCGCGATGATGTGGTGCAGCATCGCGTTGAACAGGGCTACGTCGGTGCCCGGCTGCATCTGCAGGTGTATGTCCGCCCGGCCCGCGAGCTCGGTCTTGCGGGGGTCGGCCACGATGAGCGTCGCCCCCCGTTCGTGGGCCCGCTTGATGGCGGCACCGAACACCGGGTGCGACTCGGTGGTGTTCGCGCCGGCGATGAAGATCACGTCGGCGGCGTGCTCCACCTCGCGCATCGAGCCCGACGCCGCCGAGGTGTTGAGCGCGCGCTGCATTGCCGCGACGGACGTAGAATGGCACAGCCGCGTGCAGTGGTCGATGTTGTTGGTGCCGAGCGCGGCGCGGAACATCCGCATCATGAGGTAGTTCTCCTCGTTCGAGCACTTGGCCGAGGAGAAGCATGCCAGGGAGTTTGCGCCGCGTTCGCGCTTGAGGCGCAGCAGCTCCTGCGCCGTAAGCTCCAGCGCCTCGTCCCACGTGGCCTCGCGGAACGGCTCGTACCAGGACGGCGGGGTCGCCACCCGGTCGCGAATGTCCAGGTCCACGCGCTCCAGCAGCGGCAGCTCGCGCACCGACTTTCCCACCGAGCGCGGCGGGCCCGCCGGCTTCGGGTTCTGGCCCTCACCCTCGATACTTTGCCACGGTCCGCCCCTGCGATTCTTCCCGGTGCCGCCGCGCCACACCCAGCGGCCCTGCTCCTTCGCCCAGCCCTTGCGGATCAGCGGCTTCGTGAGGCGATCGTGGTGCTGCGGAAAGTCGTAGCCGAAGCGGCCCTTCACGCAGGTCGAGCCCTGGTTGGGTGTGTCGAGCTCGATATCCGGCGACGTGACGCGCATGACCTGTTCGCCGGCGACGTGCAGGTCCACCTGGCAGCCGACGCCGCAGTACGGGCAGACCGAGCGGACCCTCTTGTCCGGGTGGAGGATCCTCTCGGGGGCGAACCGCTCGCGCGGCATCACCTCGAAGATCGCGCCCGTCGGGCATACCCGCACACACTCGCCGCACCACGTGCACCCCGCCTTGTCCGGGTCACCGTCCGCGCCGACGATGATCTCGGTGTGCTCGCCCCGCTGGCCCACGTCGAGCACGCCGACCACCTGGATGTCCTCGCACGCCCGCACGCAGCGCGTGCACAGGATGCACGTGCTCATATCGTGCCGGATCATCGGGTCGCCGGGCCGCTCGTCGCCGTGGCGCAGGACGAGGTCACGCTCCCCGAGAGGCGTGGGAACGACCCCGTAGCGCACGACGTACTCCTCGAACTCGTTGCGGGGTCGCCCCCGGCCGCCGTTCCTCAGGTGCTCGCCCGGGTAGCGCTCGAGCAGCAGCCGGAGCACCCCTTTGCGGTTTTCGACCGCCGCGTGGGACTCGGTCTGCACCGCCATCCCGTCCGCCACCTTGGTGGCGCAGGCCGGCAGCAGCTTGGCCTGTCCCTCCACCGAGACCAGGCAGATACGGCAATTGCCGACCACCGGCAGTTTGGGATACCAGCACAGGGTGGGGATGTCCAGGATCCCCGCGGCCCGGGCCGCTTCGAGGATCGTTTGTTCGGGGTCGGCACTGACCGAGCGGCCGTTGATCGTCAGGGTCGCCATGACCCTTGAAGATTAGACCCGGCGGGGGGGCCCGGCAACCGGCCGCGGGGCCAACTACCTGATTTGCAAAGAGGATACGCGCTGAAACATGAAGGGCCGGCTCTGGGCCGGCCCCGCTGGCGCGTCAGTCGATGTGCTCGGGCAGATGGCGATGCGTGTGGTCGCCCGTCCCCCCCTCGGCCTCGTCCGTGAACCAACAGTAGGCCCAGATCTTCGCCGGACGCAGCATCTTCCGGCCGGCCCGCAGGATGATACCGATCGGCTCGTCGTCGTCGAGAACTAGTGGCAGGCTGGTCATGTGTGAATGCGTTGCCCGTTGCAGGTTGCTCATTGCCCCAGGCAAAGGGCTTGCCACGCGCTGTTTCGTGCAACCTGGCGTCCTGCAACGTGTAACGTGCGGGTAGGGCGGGCGAGTGGTCACTCGGACACGTTCAGCGCCGTGTCCAGCTGACGCTCCGGCTTCGTTGCGGTGAACCCGGCGCTCGCCTTGCCGCGGCGGCGCCGGACGATCTCCCAGCCGCCGTACTGGGCTTGCAGCGCCTCAGGGGCGAGCGGGATCACCTCGCTCGCCGCAGGACTGGGGAGGATCACGTGCACGCCGCCGGGGCGGGTGCGAAGTTGCAGCTCGGCGAGCAGCGCGTGCCGGTCGCGCGCGCGTGTCGGCGCGAGGGCGGCGGGATCGATGATCACCAGGCTCGGCGCCACGTCCGGGAACCAGCTGCCGAAGGTGACGACGAGCGCTTGGAACCGGCCGGCGAGCTGCTCGGTGATCGCCCGGCTCTCCGCCCCTTCGACGGCCGCGAGGTCGTGATCCACGAGGAAGACCTCGGCGTCGTGCGCCGTGATGAACAGGGCGGCGGGGAGTGCGGCGGCGCCGACCACGACGGCCAGGTCGCCAGGCTCGAGCCGTCGCACCGCGCTCACGAGCGGGCCGTCCGATTCGAGGCCCCAGTGCGTCGGGGCGCGCTGCGCGGCGCGCAGGGCGCGGTGCTTCTGGCGCCAGCGGGGGAACGAAGGCAGCCGCAGGCGCCGGGCGATGATGCGGTCGACGTGCTCGAGCAGCAGCACCTCGGTGAGGAGGTACTGCCCCGCGGCGCTCTCCTCGAGCTCGCGCACCGCCTCGTCGCCGATCTCCAGCAGCTGTTCGCGGGTGAGGGCGTTCTTGTACTCCTCGATGCGCTGCAGCAGAAACTCTTGGTACTCCTGCTTGAGCGAGCGCGGCGGCCGGCGCGCGGTCCGGGAGCGCTGCTCCCCCGAGAGGCTCAGCATGGCTCCACGTGCACGGTGACTTCGTGCAGCTGCAGGTCGCGCTTGAGCCGCTCCTCCACCTGGTCGGCGATCGCGTGTGCGGATTCCACGTCCGCGTGACGGTCGACGCACACCGTGACCTCGGCGTAGCGCAGGTCGGACGGGCCGCGCGAGCGGATGCCGTAGGCGCTCTTCACGCCCGGGACGGCCTGGGCGGCGCTTTGAATGTCGCGCGTCGGGATGGCGCGCTGGTCCACGAGCACCGGCACCGTGCGCGCGAGGATGCGATACACCACGAGGACGATCACCAGAGCCACGATGATCGCGACGGCCGAAT
>Ga0209761_1000730_pt1 | contig 20712 bp, 17 predicted proteins | sample GraSoi013_1_40cm_4_FD_185818 | JGI IMG/M metagenome (GOLD analysis project Ga0209761, IMG submission 185818) | Grasslands soil microbial communities from the Angelo Coastal Reserve, California, USA - Sample 09_25_2013_1_40cm (SPAdes) (version 2) | ecosystem: Environmental > Terrestrial > Soil >...
AGGTCGAATTCTCGCAGGAGAGGATAAGGCTGAAACAGCTGCTGGCCAAGTCAAGAGAAAAGGCGAATAAGATAGGATTCACCCAGCAGGAAGTCGAGAGACTGATAGAGTCTTCGAGAAAGGTCACTGAATGAAGATTGTACTCGACACTAACGTTCTCGTTTCGGCCTTTATCTCTAAACAGGGACAGCCAGCAGCCGTCCTAGACCTGGCAGTCACTTTTCCCGAAATCGAACTCATCTTGTCCCAACCAATTCTAGACGAGTTCAGGGGCGTCATCTCGAGGAGAGAGGTCAGGGAAAGATTTGGTTATTCCACGAAACGAATAGACCAATTCGTCACAACAATTCGGGACGCCTCTACGACTGTAGAGGTAAAATCAGATTTCAAGGTGATAAAGGAAGACCCGAAGGACAATTTCATCGTTAATACTGCAGTGGACGGCGAGGCCGAGTTTCTAATTTCTGGCGACAGGCACCTTCGGAGACTGAAACGGTTCAAGAAGGTGCGGATAGTCAGTCCTAGGACAATGCTGGGAATCATTGGTGACAGATTCCAAGAGCTGGTGATCTCGAAGGATTTGGAGTAGTCGTGAACGAAGACGAGATCTACATTTCAGTTGATGTGGAAACTTCAGGACCAATTCCCGGTGAATACAGTTTGCTCTCGCTTGGCGCCTGCGTTATCGGTGAAACATCGAAGACTTTCTACAGAGAAATCAAGCCCATCGCCGACGCGTTCATCCCACAAGCGCTTGAGGTCACTGGATTGTCATTACAAAAACTAAACGAGACTGGAACCGAACCGGCCGCTGCGTTGCGTGCCTTTGAGGACTGGCTGAGTTCTGTCTCTGGTGGAAAGAGGTCCGTCTTCGTGGCTTTCAACGCAACATTCGACTGGATGTTCGTCGCATATTATTTTCACAGGTTCTTAGGCCACAACCCGTTTGGAATAAGTGGCTTGGACATCAAGGCGTACTACATGGGCAAGCTAGGCACAAGCTGGGGCGAGACTGCCAAGAAGAAGCTCGACAAGAAAGTCCTTCCGCTCGGGCGAAAGCATACTCATAACGCTTTAGACGACGCTATTGAGCAGGCGGAAATCTTCAGAAGAATTCTGGAGATTAAGAAGACTTCGTGAGGGGCGTTCGACTATACATAATATTCAGTCAACCACTTCATGCTGTCTGAACAAAAATTGGACAGTTCGAAATTTTTCGAGGATTATGACCATCACGACAAGATTTACAGCACGCAGTAACATGTAAGGCGTCGCCTATCGGAAAAAGGTAGAACCCACACGGGTCAAGCCTCGCGGAGGCGGCTGATAGAGAGATGCAGAACGGTCCCTGTATGCAACGATTCAGCACCTCCTCTTCCTTTCTCGTGAGCCCTCCTCATCTGATCAGTTTTGCTGAGTTGAGGATGAAGATGAGCTCGGAGGTGACGTGTATCCCTGCGGCCAGCAAGGGATTCAAGAGACCGAGGAAGGCAAGAGTCACGCCCATGCCGTCGACAGTCATGGTTCCATAGAAATTCTGCATTATGGTCCGATACGCCTTCCTGCTCAGCCTCGCCACGTCCGCGATCTTCTGAAGGTCGTTGGTCATGAGCACGATGTCCGCTTCTTCTATCGTGACGTCCGTCCCCGCGCCCATTCCTATTCCTACGTTCGCGCGGGCAAGGGCAGGGGCGTCATTGATACCATCTCCGACCATCGCCACGCTGTGGCCTTCAGCTACGAGCCTCTCCACAACGGAGACCTTCTCCTCGGGGAGCAATTCGGCGTGGACCTCGTCAATCCCAACTTCTTTTGCGACGTCCTGCGCAACCGTCCTGTTGTCCCCCGTCAGCATGACTGTACGTATTCCCATCTTCCTCAGGTCTTCGAGCGCCCTTCTGCTCTCTCCTCTCACCTTGTCGGCGATGGATATTGTTCCGCATATCTTGCCACGGTAGGCAACCAACACCGTAGACCTCCCCTTGGGGCCGCCCCCCCAGAGAGATTGATCCACGCCCCTCGGGAACTGAACTTTCTTTTCTATCATCAGAGTGTCGTTTCCTACGATTATCTGCCCTCCGTTGAACTGGCAGACAATACCTCTTCCTGCGATGTAGCTCGATGAGGCGGATGAGGCCTCCTCAGAGAACTTGATTCCCAACTTGACGGCTTTACCCAGGATTGCCCGCGCCAATGGATGGTTGGAGTATCTCTCCGCAATCGCCGCGCATTTCAATACCTGCAGCTCGCCGAAGCCGTCGAAGCCTACTATGTCTGTGACCTCGGGTTCGCCGAAGGTAAGGGTACCGGTCTTATCTATCACGACCGTATCGACCCTGCTCATCTCTTCGACGTACGCTCCACCCTTTACAATCGTGCCTTTCTTCGCGGCCTTTCCCATTATTGCCACTATCGCAAGAGGCGTTCCAGCGGCGACTCCGCAGGCGCCCGCGACCACGATCACGGAGATGGTCGAGGTTACATCTCTAGTCACCAGGAAGGTGAAGGCCGCGAATCCGATGGCGAACTCGACCAGCCAAGATGCGAGCCTATCGGATAGCTTCTGTATTGGCGCCTTTCTGTTCTCGGCATCCTCAACCAGTTTTATGATCCTCCCAAAGACCGTCTCGGTCCCGACCTTCTCGGTACGCACCTCGATCAGGCCGGATTCGTCCACGCTTCCGGCGTAAACTCTGTCGCCGGCGCTCTTTTCAACCCTCGATGACTCGCCGGTTATCGAAGACTGATTCACGAAAGCGGACCCGACGACGATCGTCCCGTCCACCGGCACCCGCTCGCCTTCCCTAACGATGACTACGTCGTTCGGCGCCAGCGACCTCGGGTCGACTTGGACTTCTTCTCCCTCCCTTCTGACAAGAGCCAGCCTGGGAGCCGATCTTTCGAGCAGCAAGATGGTCTGTCTTCCCTTGTCGACGGCGTAAGTCTCAATGTACTCCGAGAGCAGCGCGAAGAGGGTGATAACGACCGAGACGGTGAACTGTCTCACGATCAGGGACGCGAAGATTGCAACGGCCATCGACACCTCCATGTTGACGTGGCCATGCCTGAGCGCGCGGAGAGTTTCCCTGTAGACCGGATAGCCACCGAGCAGGGTTGCTGCTATGGCAACAATGTCGACCGGCAGAAATTGGCCCCAGATTCCACTCCAGCTCGAAACCGCCGCTGCGGCCATGATCGCAAGTCGGACTGCATCGGTTCCGGTGTTCCCGAGATCTTGCCCACTAGCAGATTCAGCCATACGACCATCGACCATGAGGTTTTCACCTGATCTTGGCGACGATCTCTTGTAGCTCCACCAGGCTGTCCGCCATGGTTTCCTTTCTTTCGGCCTTTGCGACGCAGTCCTCTACCAGATCGTCCACGATAACTTGGATGACGCTGTCGAGCGCCGACCTGATTGCCACTATCTGGTGCACGACCTCAGAGTATGACCTACCGTCCTCAAGCATATCCTTGACAGCCTGGACATGGCCGTGTATCTTCGCAACCCTACTCGCAACCTCCTTTCTCTTGTGCTTTGCCAAGCCTATCCCCTCCAAGGGGAGGGGATAGGTATATACCTATCGGCCGCTCGCCGGGACGCACGACAGGTTTAAATCCCACTTTGGCTTCCCAAAGTGGGATGAGACGGCTAGCGCTAAAGGTAGATTCCAAAGGGAGAATTCAAATTCCTAAAGAAATACGCGAAGAACTTGGAATTGGAAACGAGGTTAGCGCATCAATCCAAGATGGGATAGTGACAATCGAACCCGTCGAACACATCTTTGACAGGCTCTCGAGAGAAGTGAGGTTCAACTTCAAGGGCGTCGAGGAGAGCATGCCGAAGTTGAGAAGAGCTGCTGAAGAAGAATTGTCCAAGCAGATATTGTGAAACGCTTGCTTATTGAAACGGATGTCCTGCTTGCTGTTCTAAATCGCTCGGATCCAGCAAACCTGCTCGCGCGAAAAGCTCTCGAACAGGATGGACTATCGTTGTCTCCGTTTTCATTGCTTGAAGTGAACCTACTGGCGAGGGCGGGAAAGTTAGAAATCAAGAACTTCGGCGGTTTTGCGAAGGATCTTACCCAACTGCTATCTGCGAAGTCCATTCGCACGCTGAATGATAGGCCGGAATATCATTCAGAGGCGCGTCGCCTAGAATCCGCCTTCAGGCTAACTTTCTTTGATAGCCTCCACGGCGCCGTTGCAAAAGTCCAGAGGGAAGTCATAGTGAGCTTCGACAGAGCCTATGATCGGCTTGCAAAAGAAGGAATCAAGAGGCTTGATCCTAAGGATCTTTGAGGAAGAGAGCGGCGCTGGTTTTGAAGTTGCCTTGAAAAGACGAACGGAAGGAACTAGACCCCCGCTCGAGGCGATGCACCCTGCAGCCGACGAGGGCAAGTTCGCCAGACCATGAGAAGGAACTCGAGTGGGTTGGCACTCCTTGCTAGAAAAAGACTGTCTGGCGAGTCCTACCCGTCTGTATAAGTCGAAGTAGAGGTAGAACTCGTAGGTGGGGTCTCGCGCTGACAGCCCTGTAGTTCTCCATCTCGAGCTCCATCATCACCCCGAGGAGGTCGCCAGGGAAGATGGGGGAGAGGAACTCCGAATCGCTCTTCACGCTCTCGACGGCTTCCGCGAGGCTGCCGGGAAGCTCCTTCACCGAGAGTTCCCTCCTCTTCTCCGGTGTCAGCTTGTAGATATCCTGGTCCACCGGCTCCCCGAACGTCTACTCTGTCTGCGTCGAGACTGGCTGTCGGCTCCTTTGCTGAGACGCGGGGATGGTGAAGGAGAAGGTGGCTCCCTTCCCTCCTGAGTTGTTCTCAGCCCAGATCTTCCCGCCGTGGGCCTCGACGATATTCTTCGAGAGGTAGAGTCCCAGCCCCGTTCCTGACTCCGACTTCGCGACGAATCGGGAGAAGAGCTTCGGGAGGATTCCGAGGTCGATTCCCTGACCAGTGTCTGCCACGCTGACCACGGCCTCCTCGGATTTCTCGTCAAGCCTGGTTTTCACTGTTATCCTCCCCTCCTCGGTGAACTTTGCGGCGTTACCCACGATGTTGTGAATCACTCGAGCGATTCTGGCTTTGTCGCCATAGAGTTCGATCTTCCGTTTGTCGGGGACGAAGACTATCTCCAACTTCTTGTTCCTGATTCCGCTTTCCTCGTCGGCGAGGACCTCGGCGACGACCTGAGTCAGGTTGAAGACTTCGTTGCTCAGCCGAAGGTTTCCGCTTTCTATCCTCGCCGCGTCGAGTATCTCCTCCGTTAGCTTCTGAAGCCTATTTACGCTGCGGAGCAGCCTGGCGTAGTACTTCTCTCTCTGCCCCTTGTCGGCGATGGCCAGCTCCGCATAGTTGATGATCGCCTGCACCGGTGTCCTCAGTTCGTGAGCCGCGATGTTGATGAAGTCCTTCTGCAGCGTGTCGTGCACCTTCAACTGCTCGTAAAGCTCCGTCTGCCTCCAGATGCTCTCGAAGATTGTGGCGTATGACGCCGCGATCGACTTGCTCTCGGTGTAGGTCGCGAGCCCAACGGCTTCGTAGAGGTCCTCCTTCGCGTCGTCATTCGTCTCGAAAACCATCGACTTCCTTCTGTCCACTATTACGAGGCTGATTCTAGTCTTCAGACTCTCGTTCATAACCCTGAAGTCGACTGTGGGAACCATCTTCCTCACTTCCTCCATCGCTGCGATCACCTGCTCGTCTTGAGGAATGAGAATCTTGACAAGAGCCTGGGTACTCTGGACGACATTCTTGAGCCTCTGGAAGGCCTCCACCTTCACTTGGCGCAAGAATGCCCTCGGTGTGGAGAACATCACGAGCACTTCCCTCGAGGAGCCGATGAGATCCCAGGCTCGCCTGAGCGACTCTTGCGGGTTCTGTATTACCTCCACGCTCGTCCGCTCGACGCCCCTGACGAGCTCGTCTATCCTCTTCGCCGCATCGATCCCGTTCCTCCAGAGTTCGTCGAAGACGGAACGAAAATGCCTGACGGAGGATGGGTCGTTGCTGACGAACGCCCTCTGAACCGCCCTCTCCCCTCTCTCTAGCGAGACGAGCATCTCGGATTCGGTGCAGCCGAAGTTGAGAGGGGGGAGCTTGCTGATGTGTCTTATCTCGATCCCGAGCCCGACCCATTTCTGCATCATCGGCACATCTTCAGGCCCGATCGATGTCAGCCACTTCGCGGGCCTGTTTTCCGCGGCTCTCTTGTTTGCCAGCATGTCTTCAAATCGCTTGAGGAGGAGGTCGTAGACGGGTTCCAGCGCGCTGGCCTCGGTGCAGGCGATCAGCTCGCCCGGAGACGCGAGCATCTTCTGCATGAACTCGCGGATCGCGGTATCTCCCTCCAGGACCCGGGTCTGAATCGGCTGGACGCCCTCGTCCAGCTGCATTATCCTCTGCTCTGCGGGGATCCCCTTCTTCCAGAGCGCCTCGAAGAGGTAGGTCTGCTGCTCGGCGATCGCCCGCGCGTTGCTGTAGATTAGCCGCGTCGCGGGCTGCGCTTCACGGAGGACCGCCGTGGCGATGTACTCCGGGGCGTCGGAGACAGCGAAGTTTCCTGTGACACCATCGAGGTGTCTCACCTCGATGACCTTGGCCAGGTCCTTGACGAACTTCTCGTTCTCTTTCGTAATCTCCGTCAGGAACCTCACCTTCTTGCCCGAGTCCTTCCAGTCGACGATCAGTCGCTTCGAGGCTTCGACCCCCATTACAACCGACGGTCCGTTCGAGTCGGAACAGACATCGATTTTCTCCTTCGCGTTCCAGATAAATCGAAGTGTCCCTCGGGCGACCTCGTCCACTCCCTCGAGCACGCGAATTGTCTCCCTAGTCTCGCTGACTGGTAGGGTCAACGTGGAAGAAATATCGCCAATTATTTATAAGTCGGTATACAAAAATGTACATAGAAAAATCTTAGTAGTTTCTCACCGACTCAGACTCCATAAGATTCTCCTTCATTCATATCGCGCGGGTGGTCACTCGGATGGAGCCGAAACAAAGAAGAAAGAGAGCGCCAGCCGTCGAACGCGGGTGACCTCTACCCGCGAACCAACTCTTTCAGTCGGGCCGCGAGTTTCGTAATCGTGATCGGCTTCTTGAGGAAGAGTTTCACCTTCAGGTCTGGGAACATCTTCTCGAACTCTTCGCGGTAGACTTCGAAGGCGGTGAGAAAGCAGACACTTGTCTGCCCATCGATCTTCGAGAGTCGGCGGTAAAGGTCGAAGCCGTTCATCTTCGGCATTCGTATGTCGAGAATCGCCACGTCGTACTGACCCGGCTTGAAGCTCTTGAGTGCCGCCTCGGGGTCGTTGAAGGTCGAGACTTCGAAGCCGTGTCCTTCGAGACCGGCCTTGAGGGCGTCGGTGATGTCTACTTCATCGTCCACGATGAGGACTCGCTTGTCCATTGCTGCACTGAGTGAGCCCCTCGGTTAAGTCTATAAGGGTTTCACGAATTCTAGCTGATAATCTACGCAAGCGTCGATACCCATGAAAGATTCAGAAGTCTCTGCGCGAACTTTCCGCGAAATAATGCTCGCGAAATAACAATCCATAACCACTTAAATTACTCGGCGAATCTCGAGTCATGACGTCGTACAACAGACGGTCCCGCACAAAGGGAGGTCTCATCACCTCACTACTTGTGGCATCGACTCTGCTAGTCATGTCGGCGACCCTGAGCTCGGCTCACGCACTCGCGCTCTACTCATTCACCCAGACACAGCCCGGGCTGGTCAAGCAGGACACACTCACCACCGGAGACACGAGCTACTGGACCTTATCGGGGAGCGCGGTCCTTCAAGGGGCTCCGACCACCACCTCCGAAGACGCACAGGGACTGCACCTGGGCATAAAGGCCGCAGTGAGCGGGCAGTGGGCCGGCTACTACGCCCAGTCGCCCGATACGAGCGCGTACCTCTTCCATGCGGTTCTAACTCTCCCATCCACCACGATTTCAGATACAGCACCCAACGCCCAATTCAACACAGGACTCTACGTGCAGACCGCTCCACTTCCAAAGATAAACTACGTCACATGCAGTGGGGCAGTGAACCCCTTCGGGTACTACTGGGGAGTATGGCTGGCCTCGGGCAACACGAACCAGGCCACCACGATCACCCCACTCTGGTTCATGTGGATGAACAACCAGCCGCTCACGAGGGATTGCACAATCATCACAAACGGTAACAACCTCCTCAAGGTCTACTTCGATGGCACTCCAGTCTTCTCGAGCACCACGATGAACTTGAACATACCGCCACCCTTTAACTCATTTCTGGAAGTTCAGACGACCAGCGCTGCTCAGATGCTCTCCTCCACCTACACTGACTACTATGCGACTAAGAGTGGCACCGTCACGGTAGCGAGCGCGCCACTGTCTTCCAGGGTGACAATAGAGGACACCTCGGGCAAGGTGCTAGCTTCGGCCCAAACAGACTCGAATGGTAATGCTGTCCTGAACGTCGAAAACATCCACATGCCGCTGCAGGGGTACATTCGTTCCTACGGCCTCGACCTCCTCGGGGGTAGTGTCATGACGGCCACGACTTCTTCGCCAGTCACGATCTGGGGAGGAAACTCATACGCCGCCACTTTAGGCCCCAGTCTCGCACCAGGAAGCGCAGCGTCCGCTCCCACAAACGCTCCTAGCAGCAGTGCTGGGACGTCTTCTAGCCCGCTCTCCGCCGATACGGTAACAGCAACGGCTGGTCAGAGTCTTTCGAGCGCAAGCGCAACCCTGCCTACTCAGATAAGTCCCACCGCACCGCATCGCCTGATGCACTTGGTGTCACGGACGTCGTGACCACGACGACTACTGACACGGAGGGTCTCGTAACCCAGCCCTCATCGGTTGTCGACCTCCCTACACTTTCGCTCTGAGGCTGACGCCTTAGAGCTCTTCCCTCTTTTTTCCCGTAAGAATCATTGGTAGGTCAACCAAGGTCTACCGAGTAACCCATCATCTTATCCTCACACACCCTCCGAAGATTCTCCTAGTAGATAGTTCCTTCCCTCTTAATACTTCTGAATCGATTTTTTCTTGAATCAGGTCTCATGTCAAGACGAAGCAACCTAGTGCTATCGCTCGACGACCTCTCCAAGGAAGAGGTCGGAATCGCGGGCGGAAAAGGCGCGAATCTGGGGGAGATGCGGAAGGCGGGATTCCCCGTGCCGGACGGGTTTGTGGTAACGACGGAGGCGTTCGAACTCTTCGCCAGGGAAAACGACCTCGAGAAGAAGGTCGGCTGGCTTCTCGCCAAGATAGACGCGAACAACCCGAAGAAGTTGGAGACTTACACGAGCATGATTCGGCTGATAATCGAGTCTTCGAGAATCCCGAAACCCATCATCGAAGAGGTTCTCGCAGCTTACGATCAAGTCTGCAAGAAGACTGGGAAGAGGGTCCCGGTGGCCGTGAGAAGTTCGGCGACGGCTGAGGATTCGCGGGATGCCAGCTTCGCGGGGCAGCAGGCCACGTTCCTCAACGTGAGCAAGAAGGACGAGATCATCGCGTCGGTCAAGAGATGCTGGGCCTCGACGTACACATCGCGGGCCATCTACTACAGGCTGAAGAAGGGGTTTGCCATGAATCTCTTCACGACGGCGGTCGTCGTACAGAGACAGATTGCGAGCCAAAAGGCGGGAGTCGGCTTTTCAATCCATCCCACCACGGGGGACCGCGATTCGGTCGTAATCGAGTCCGTCCTAGGTCAAGGAGAGGAGCTGGTCTCCGGGAGGGTGACACCCGATACATTCACGATCAACAAGCGCACAGGAATGATTCGCGAGAGGAGGATTGCGCAGAAGAAGAGGATGAAGGTCACCAACAAGCGCGGGGAGGGGCTAGCCGAGGTCGCCATACCGAGGAGACTCAGGCAGGCGCAATCCCTCAAGTCGTCGGAGCTCCTCGAGTTGTGGAGTCTCGCTCGAAAGCTCGAGGCCCACTACAACCACCCGCAGGACTTCGAGTGGGCGGTAGAGGACGACGGCATCCTCTATCTCCTGCAGACCCGCCCCGTCACTGTATTGGGAGGGAAGCCAGGAGCTGACGAAGTAACTTCGGAGACGGAGGCGGAGCTGAAGGGTCTGGGTGCCTCTCCTGGGATCGGGGTCGGGAAGGCGAGGCTTGTCCTCAATCCGAATGAACTGGCCAAGATTCAGAAAGGCGAGATACTCGTCACCAAGATGACCACCCCCGACTACGTTCCGGCCATGATGAAGGCGGCTGGCATAGTAACGGATGAGGGAGGCATGACGAGTCACGCAGCCATAGTGAGCAGGGAGTTAGGCGTACCGTGCGTCGTCGGGACCGGAAGGGCGACGAAGGCTCTTACTCAAGATACCCTCTTGACGGTCGACGGCACGAAGGGTCTGGTCTTCAGGGGGAGGGTGGAAGCCGAGATTCAAGAGGAGGGCGGCGATGCGGAGGTTCCATCTCCTTCTTCCGGCGCCGCCGCCGGCCAGGCTACTACCATGACGACCGGAACAAAGGTGTACATGAACCTCGGCGTGCCCGAGAAGGTTCAGGACTACCTCAAGCTTCCATTCGACGGAATAGGGCTGATGAGGATAGAGTTCATCATTGCGAGCTACGTGGGGGCACATCCCCTCTTCCTTCTCGAGAACGGGCTTTCATCGAAGTTCGTCGATAGGCTCGCTGAGGGGATGGCGACCGTCGCGCGGGCGATCACCCCTAGACCAGTCGTGGTCCGCTTCTCAGATTTCAAGACGAACGAATACAGAGACCTGAAGGGTGGTGAGATTTACGAGGAGCAGGAGTCAAACCCGATGATAGGCTGGAGGGGTGTTTCGCGCTACATATCTCAGGATTTCTCGGAGGCATTCAGACTCGAACTCCGTGCGATGAGGAGGGTGAGGGATGACCTGGGGTTGAAGAACGTCTGGGCGATGCTCCCCTTCGTCCGCACCCCATGGGAGGTGGAGAAGTGTCTCGGGATGATGGAGGAGGAGGGGCTCGTCAGGGACGAGTCCTTCAAAGTCTGGCTGATGGCCGAGGTCCCCTCGATAGTCTTCAGGGCGGAGGAGTTCGCTCGCCTCTGCGATGGTTTCAGCGTGGGTTCGAACGACCTCACCCAGCTGATCCTCGGAATCGATAGGGATTCTTCCCGGCTGGGGAAGATGGGCTACTTCGACGAGAGGGACGTGGCGGTGAAGAAAGCGGTCAAGCAGCTCATAGAAGCCGCACACGCCTCCGGAATAACCATCTCAATCTGCGGGCAGGCGCCCTCGGTCTACCCCGAACTGGCGGAGTACCTCGTGGGCGAAGGCATCGACTCCCTCTCTGTCAATCCCGACGCCGTCACCAAGACGAAGCAAATCGTCTTTGAAGCCGAGGAGAAGAAGATGAAGAAAGTCATCGCCGGCTGATCGTGGAAGCGCCTCGTCCTTTTCCTCGTGGGCCCCCTCCCTCCCTCCTTTCTTGCAGGAATATTGCCCCCGAGGCGAGAACCGCCGCCGCGACCACTCCGAGCAGGAGAACTCCCGGTCCGTAGTTCACGCCTGATGAGGGCAGGGTGGGATTCCTGAGGAGGATATCCTGCGCTTCAGAGTTGAAATAGGATGGGAGTGTCCCGTAAGGGTTCTTGCTCTGTTCGCCAAGGTCCGTTACGTAGACCCAGCCCGCACCACGGCTGATGGCCTGCGATATCACATCGTGCATCCTGTCGGAGGGGACATTCAAGACGATGTGGAAGAAGCGGGTACTCGGGTACATTGAAGTCCAATTCGCTCCTGCGTAGCTGCTCTCGTAATTTGCATAATCGTTCTCGAAGGTCACGATTACGTCTGAGATTGTGGCGTAACACTCTCCCGTGGGATTTCCCGGGTTCAGGACAACGAGGGCGAGGCCGGGCTTGGCCTTGGTGTGCTGGTAGAGTGACTGGTAGTAGCTGAGGGCGGATTGGTAGCACGTCGCGTTAGCCTCATCGAGGAGGATTCCGTCGACGTGGTACCAGTCGTAATACTCGTCAATCCAGGTCTTCGCCGTTTCAAGCTTGACGCTCCCATTCGCATAGCTCGTGTGAACGTATCCTACGATGCGGACGCCCATCGCCTGCGCCTGCTGGGCGCGGGAGGCGTACTCCGGGTTCCTCGAGTCTCCGGGGCCGTTGAAAGGGTTCAGTACGACCATCCCCACCGCCGGAGACTCGCCGATACCCTGATTCCAGTCACTGGGGTTGTCCGCGTTCAAGGGAATTCCGATTCTGACCTTCATGTCACGATTCGGAGGAGCGTTGAAGAGAAGAAGACTCTGCGACGTCGCCAGTAGGGCGATAGCCAACAGAAGCGGCAAGAATCCGAGCAACATTTTTCTTCTCAATCTTAATCACCTCTCCACTGCAGTCGGGGCGATTGAAGGATGGACAGACGATTTTCGAGACAGACTGTGATGACGATGACGACGGTTGCTAGCCCGACCCCGCCCCGCACGTGCAGTACCCCTCCTCGTCTATCCTGTTTCCGCAGACTGGACACGTCTCGTCGCTGTACTTGACTCTGAAGTGTTTCTCTACCTCGTCGGCATAGGCTTCTTCTTGCATCTCCCCTTTGATTCGCGCAAACTCATATTATGGTTTGTACAACAAAGTCACGGAAGAAAGTGAGGAGGAATGTTCTGTCAGACCATCGATTCGAGACGAAGAGTCGGAACACCCGAACTCTTCTGAGCCGAGATTCCAAAAAACCCGGACCAAGGCACCTCCGAGTGCAGAAATAGCGTACCGCTCATGTTCGAGATTCTGATCTGGGTCGCCGTGACGCCGGCGACCGAGTGGCGAGGCGAGGTCGGCTTTGTCACCAGGATTGAGAGGTCAGCCTCACTCTTGGCCAGTGCTGTGACTCGTTGTAGGGTCTCGGGTTCACCCTCGTAGTAAGTCGAGGCTCCTCCCCAGCTCATTATGTTAAGTATGCTCCCCTTCGGGCGTCCCTTCCTCGCTGCATCGAGGGAGCCTCGGAGTTTTTCCAAGAGCGTCCAGCCATTCTGAGGGAGGCCGCCTTCGGTTTCTTTTTTCTCGCTCTCGCCACTCCCCCAGGTCACAACTTGGCCCGGCTTTGATCCTCGGAGGAACGTCTTCGCGAAGTGGTCGAAGTAGCCTTCCTCGACTCCCCTCATTTCCTGAACCACGATGGGGTTGCCGGAGGCCGCCCAGGTCGCGATCAAGGCGCTAAGAAAGACGAGCGCTACCTTCATATCGACGCGAGGGTCGAGTTCCAGGGTGACCAGAGACCCCTTGGAGAATCCTCCCTCCATCTCCCGGTCGAGGTTCGGGTAGCCTGTCGAGAAGCGTCTACCGGCTGAGCCCCGAGGCGGCATCAACTCGATCGGCGCCGCGCCTGACGAGAACGAGTAGTCGACGGAGCGAAATCTGTCGAAGCTGCGGAAGATACCGCCATCAAGACTGAAGAAGTATGTAGGTCGACGGATTTCTACCCCGCGCAACTTTGAAAGCAAGACCTCCCTCACCCTTCTGCCGAGAAATGACCTCTGGCGCAGCATGAGTACCCCGTCCATCAGGGAGTCTAGGGCCGTGCTGCGCGGGTCCTCCCCCGTGAAGATGAATCTCGCGCCCGCTCTTTCTCTCCAAGTCTCGAGCACCCTGGCGTTGACTCGAAGCGCCTCCGCTTCCACGGAGTCGCTCAAGGCCTCCCATGAATCGATCACGATGGTGGGTGCCTGCCTGTCCATCAACTCGTTGGTGATCCGCTCAAAGATCGCGTTCGGTTCATCGAGCCTCGCGTCTACGAGAGTCTCCGAACCTTCGCCCGCCCCGCCTGAGGATGAGGACTCCAGGAGTGGGCCGAGGTCGAACGTTTCACCGATCCAGGTGTAACTCTGCAGCAGCTCTACGGGCGAAGTCCTAGTCGAGACGTAAAGGAAGCCCTTCGTAACCTTTAGGGCACGGAGGATGCTCAGGGCTAGAATCGTCTTTCCGGTGCCGGAGGAGCCCTTGATCAGCAACGAGTAGGTCGCGCGGCGAAGGAAGTCGGCAAGCTCCCTGGGAATGCGCTCGGGGAAGATGACCTCTTTCTGTTGCTTACCCTTGGGACTTCTGCCGCCCATCTGACCTCTAATCATCGGGACAGGATATATGAGAATATAGGAGGGATGACCCTTGAAGACCCGGCGACGACTTCGGACCTACCCCCTCTAGCGCATCACGGGCGATAAGTCGCGTCCGGCTCCAACGAGTCCCACGGTATCTCATCACGAGCCCGCCCGTTACCCGCCATCTTCCAGCAGGGGCCGTGATACCATCTTCGCTCGAATAGGACGTCCCCCTCCTGGAGAGACATCTGCCTTCCACAGGCCTCGCAACGATTGATCAGAAAGTTCCTCGTCCGGGGCGGAAGACTCTCGCCCTTCTGACTCGCCTGAGAATGGCCGAGCCGCTGTTCATTCATCTTGCCCTCTTCTCGCCTAGGGAAATAAGTGACTTTGCGGCAAAACTACTAGTGGAATCTTACCTTCCAGGTGATGTTACCGAAGCAACCGCAGAAAGCCCGGGTGCTTCAGCCCTGGGATGAATGAATGCGGGGTGCTTAAATGGAGCAATGGAGTGATCTACTGAGCGAGGACTCGCTCAGTAGGGCAGGACATGCCCGAGCTCAAGCCCGTGGAGAATGGACCTCTACTGCCCCAGACAACTGGGGCCGCAAGCCCGGTCGAGGAAGCGGGAACTATACGCCATGAAACAGGGGCTGGAAGACCACGACCTTCAGTCGTAGTAGGATGTCACTTGACCGTGACGGACTTCGCCAGGTTTCTTGGATAGTCCGGGTCAGCGTTCCTCTCCACGGCCAGGTAATAGGCCAGCGCCTGGAATGGAACGACCTCGACGAGTGGTAACAGGGAGGGGTCGAGCTTGGGAAGCCCCACCCACTCATCGTAGACGTCAGATGGCTTGTCCGAGATTCCGATGATCTTCGCCCCCCTCGACTTCGCTTCGTGTGCCGAGGCAAGCATGTCAACGTAGGTGGCGTCGGTAGGGTTGACGACGATGACGTAGACGCTTGGGTCGAGCAGCGCCAAGGGTCCGTGCTTCAATTCTCCGCCCGGTAGCGCCTCCGCGTGAACGTACGCGAGTTCCTTGATCTTGAGTGCCCCCTCGAGGGCGACGCAGTAATGCGGCCCCGTCCCTAGGACGTAGATGTCTGACGCTCCCTTCATTCTCCTCGCAACCTCCCGAAGGTGTGTCTGCTTCACAAGGAGTTCCGAGATTCCCTTCGAGACACCTCCGAGGTCAGAAGGGACCCTCCCGCCAGAGAGGTGACTCGCGATGGCGTAGAAGGTCGCCAGCTGGGAGGTGAAGCTCTTGGTCGCGGCTACCCCTATCTCGGGCCCACAGCGAAGCCCTATCGAAAGTGTGGAGATCCGGGCGAGCGTGGAGGTAGCCACGTTGACGAGTGATACGACCTTCGCACCCTTCTCGAGGCCAATCTCGACGGCCTCGAGGACGTCTGCGGTCTCGCCACTCTGTGAGAGAGCGATTAAGACAGTCTTGCTGTCGTACTTCGTGGGGAAGAACTTCGCCTCGCTCGCAAGCACCGGCGTGGCATTGACTTGGGCATACTCGGAGAGGAGGCGGCACCCCAGAAGGGCAGCGTGGTAGCTAGTTCCACAACCCATCACATACACTCTGCTCGCTTCGGTTAACAGCCGGGAGACTTCTTTCAATTCCGACTCGGTCAATTTGGCCGCCATCGCGATCGTCTGCGGCTGCTCAAAGATCTCCTTCAGGGTGAAGTGCACATACTTCCCCTTCCCTATCACGCCGAACTCCTCTGCAACTCTCGTCACGCCGTGTGGCACTGGGTTCCCCTGAAAGTCGAAGATGCTTATCCCTTCGCTATCTATCGCGGCGAACTCCCCGTTGTCGACGTAGACGACCTTGTCCGTGACGCCCGCGAAGCCGAGCACGTCGCTCGCGACGTAGTACCCGTTCTCCCCTATCCCGATTATTAGTGGCTCGTGGAATCTCGCCGCCGCCAGCGTTCCGTCATCGAAGATCGCGACGAAGGCGTACTTTCCGTCTATCTGAGTGACCACTCTCATCATCGACTCCTCGATGCTCCTCGTCTCAGCGAAGGCCTTTTCGAGGAGGTTTGCTATCACTTCGCTGTCTGTTTCGCTCCTGAAAGAGAAACCCTCTTTCAGTAGGCTCTCCTTTAGAACCCGGTAATTGTCGACTATCCCGTTGTGGACTATCGCGAGCTTCCCCGAGCTTGACAGGTGGGGGTGAGCGTTCTTCTCAGTCACCCCCCCATGGGTGGCCCATCTTGTGTGGCCGACTGCGACATACCCCGGGAGCTCATCCATCCCGAGCATGTTGTTGACCTCCGCAACCTTCCCGACACCCTTCCTGACGTGGATCTTCTTCCCCTCGAGGACGGCGATGCCAGCGCTGTCGTACCCTCTGTACTCCATCCTCCGAAGCCCCTGAACTATCGAGGGGGACGCCTGCTTCGAACTGACAAAACCTATGATGGAGCACACAGTGATAGTTCACCGCTCGACTTTAAAGAGGAAGATGACTTTTCTCTCGTATATTCTACCAGTAGATAATATCCCTTCTCTTAAATCACGAAACGGGGTATCTTCAGATGTATGCGGGTAGTCACGTGGCTAGACAGGCTTACGGATGACTCTAACCTCTGGCTGACTGCCGTGAGGTTGGAGGAGAGAGGCGACCTAGCGAAAGCGATTACACTTTACCTCGAAGATGCCACAAAATGTCTGACCGCGAACTCCCTTACGAGGGCCGCGTTGGGCGGTTCGTGCGCTGCCGACTGCCTGGCGAAGGGCGGGGACACGGAGAATGCCCGCGCAGTCTATAGCGCCGTAGCGCGGTTGTATTGGGAAAGCGCGGACTCATCTATCGGTGTCTCGGTAAGGGAGTCTCTGTGGTCTCTACAGGAGGCCCATGAATCCTTCCTCCTTGCCGGAGAGAGGGAGAACGCAGAGACAGTGAAAGACCTCTTCGACTCCCTGGCCAACCGGGCGAACCCGTTCATCGGAGACAACGACGAGTTCCGCCTTCCAAGCGCGCGTAACAAGATCATCCAGTCCGCCACACCAGGGGACGGCTATCCAGACGTGCGCGGTTCCTCTCAGGTAGGCATGGCGGTGGAGAGCTTCCTGAAGCTCTACGAAGAGAGGAGACCAAAAGTCACCAAATCCAGGGTCGCAACGCCTGCCTCGACCGAGGAGGAGATCGATGAGTTTGACGCGACGAGTTTTATTGGTCAACTGGGATAACTACCCGAACTTCCCCTCCGGGGGGGTATACGTCTGGGCGAAACGGCTCGTTGAAGGCGTCTCGGACTGGGACTTCGTGGTGGTCAACGAACTGACCAATGCCAACGTGCCCGCAAACTACACCGTCCCCTCGAACGTCAAGGAAGTGATCGAGATCCCCATCTTCGGCACCCACAGGCGCGAGGAGTACCAGAAAGAGCCCTTCGTCCGCAAGATACTCCGGACCTCGGACAGCCTAATCGAGAAGAAGTTCATCCCTCTCTTCGATGACTTCGTGAGCAACCTGATGGCGAGCAAGAGCGACCCCGCCCGTACTGTGAAGCTCATGGTCGAGCTCCATAACTTCCTGACCCTCTACGACGCGAGGAAGTGCCTGGAGCACCCACTTGCCTGGGACGTCTTCCTCAACCACATCAAGGCAGACACTCTCTACAAGAGCGTGAGCCTAAGGGAGGTCCTCACAGTCTTCCAGGTCGTCCAGCGTTCCATGCAGATACTCAGCGTGGATGTCCCGCCGGTCGACGTGGTTCACTGCTCACTCGTGTGGCTCCCCTCGCTGACAGCGATAATAGCCAAGGCGAAGTATGGTTGCCCCATCATAGTCACGGAGCACGGCGTAGCTTACAGGGAGCTGATGCTTTACTACAACGCGTACTTCTTCAACGAACCTTCCAAAATCTTCTGGAAGGTCTTCGCCCGGAACATCGTCCGGCCTGTCTACGAAGCCGCGGACATAATCGCCCCCGTCTGCCGGGCGAACGCTGTCTGGGAAAGGGCGCTGGGCGCGGACCCTTCGAAGATTGATGTGGTCTACAACGGGATCGACACAGAGAAGTTCAGGCCGATGACAGTGCCGAGGGACCCCGCCCCGACTGTCATCTCAGTGGCAAGGATAGACCCGTTCAAGGACATAACGACACTCGCTTACGGGATCAAGCGCGCGAGGGAGTCCATCCCGAACATACGATGCCTGCTCTTCGGAGACTCAATCAACCTGGACTACGCGAAGCGGTGCTTGAACACCGTGAAGAGCGAGGGGCTGGAACCGAACTTCACCTTCATGGGAGCGACCAAGGAACCAGAGAAAGCATACAACCTTGGAGATGTCGTGGTCTTCAGCGGAATTACAGAGGGCTTCCCCTTCGCGGTCATCGAGGCGATGGCATGCGGGAAGGCAATCGTGGCGACCTCGGTCGGCGGCGTCCCGGAAGCCCTTGCGGGCTGCGGCATCTTGGTGAAGAGCAGGGATCCCGACGACCTCGCAAAAGCCATCGTCAGACTACTCAAAGACGAGAAGGCGAGGGCGGAGCTGGGTGCATCTGCCCTCAAGAGGGCGAGGAAGGAATTCTCGATCAGGACATCTATCGACAGATACAGAGACCTCTATCAGCAGCTTGCGGCTCGACACGCAGGACAACCACTGGCAAGGGGCGAGATGGTGATCGCGCAATGAAGCGCGTCTCCAGGGCGCTTGTCACCGGGGGTGCGGGCTTCGTAGGCAGCCACATCGTCGACGAGCTGATTCGACGCGGAATCGAGACGATAGTGATTGACGATTTTAGCACAGGTTCGAGGGAGAACCTAAAGATGAGCCGCGGGAGCAGGCTTCTCACCCTCCTCGAGGGAGATATCAGGCAGGTCTGGAACCTCCTCAGCGGCATCGAGGGGATCGACGTCGTCTTCCACGAGGCTGCGATCGCGAGCGTCCAGAGGTCGGTCTCGCAGCCCCTGGAGGTTCACGACGCCAACGTGAACGCGACACTGAATCTCCTGAACTACTGCACAAAGACGGGTGTCAAGCGATTCGTGTTCGCCTCCTCGGCAGCGGTCTACGGAGCAGTGAGGAACCCACCCGCCTCGGAGGAGCTCGTCTGCATCCCCGCCTCCCCCTACGGCGCGTCAAAGATAGCTGTCGAGAACTACCTGAGCGCATTCCACTCGACCTATGGGCTTGAGACAGTGGCACTGAGGTACTTCAACATCTACGGGGCGAGGCAGCGCCTCGACGACTATTACAGCGGCGTGATAACGGTCTTCGCGAGAAAACTCCTCCGCCGTTCGGCCGCGACCATCTACGGCGACGGGAAACAGACAAGGGACTTTGTCAACATTCACGACATCGTACAAGCGAACATGCTTGCCATGGAGTCGCGCGAGGCGGTCGGCGAGGTCTTCAACGTCGCCTCGGGCAGGTCTGTGAGCATCCTCGAGCTCCTCGATACCATGGTCGCCATGATGGGAACAAAAAATGGAGTCCGCCCCGTCTTCGCGCCTTCGAGGGCCGGGGACGTGCGGGTCGGGACTGCCTCCATCTCCAAGATAAGGGAGAAGCTCGGGTACACTCCGAAAGTCAGGCTCGAGGACGGGTTGAGGGAGGTCCTCGAGTACATCGGGAAGATGGAGAGATTGGAGCTCGTCGGCGCTGGGGGGACTGTCTGACATGCCAGCGCAGCTCTCTGGAGGTCCCATCGCGGAGGACTTTTCCAGGGCGAGGAAGATGTTCCTCCACAAGACGGCTAAGTCCGTGACGGAGATTCAGTCGAACGTGAACAACCTCGCGGACGTCCTTGTCTTCCTGGAGGTGCTTGGTTACGACGCCAACAAGGCGAAGGCGTACGGGTTCAGCGACTTGCTCGACCTGGCCCGACACGTCTTCGAAATCATAGACTACTACAACCCGGAGGCGCGAGGAGGCGAACTCGCCGCGCCCCTGATCTCGAACATCCCCGGGCTTAGACGGCGGCTCCTCGGAGGTCTGCTACTCATGACTCCTTGGCTCATGATGGTCTCCACGATCTTCGTCTTCGGGGTCTCGCTCTGGCTCGATTGGCATCTCCCTGTCGCCGACATGACGTCCATGGCACTTGGCATAATGCTCGGGATGCTCGTCGGCGAGGGACCCATCTGGGTCTTCAATCGCCTCTTCATCTTCTATCACTCGCAGGAGAACGTATCGGAAACAAGGCGAGTCATGAAGAGGAGTTACGCGATGCTCGCCGTAATGCTCAGTTTCGGTGCGACTGCGCTGTACGTGATGGGATGGCTCTTCGGCGTTCCTGTTTGGCTCGTGACTATCGCCACGATGGGAATGGTGACAGTATCGTTCCACAGGCTCAGTTTCGTGCCCGTCTACGCCCTCAAGAAGGTCCGGCTGGCCACCCTTTCATACGTGGCAGCTCTGACCCTTCTCATTTTGGTCTATTTCTTCTCCGTCGACCTGCTCCCCAACCCGACCACGAGGTACCTGGTCTCCTTGGGTGCCGCGTTCGTCGTACTTTCGGTCCCGGCCGTATATTGCAACCGACTCGCCATCTCCGAAAGGCTCGAGGCCAAATCGACGGCCGATTGGCCTCCGTTTTACAGGCCTTCTTACGCGAACAGTAACACACTACCTTCCAGATTCATCGTGCAATTATGGGAGAACCTGCCA
>Ga0209761_1000732_pt1 | contig 20700 bp, 20 predicted proteins | sample GraSoi013_1_40cm_4_FD_185818 | JGI IMG/M metagenome (GOLD analysis project Ga0209761, IMG submission 185818) | Grasslands soil microbial communities from the Angelo Coastal Reserve, California, USA - Sample 09_25_2013_1_40cm (SPAdes) (version 2) | ecosystem: Environmental > Terrestrial > Soil >...
GGGCCACAAACCGGAGCCGCTCGTCCATGACGTGACACTCCTTCCAAGGCATGCCCCCTCCTGTGAAGGGGCAAAAGTGTCACCCATGTGTCCGGAATACAGTGTTACCTTTGCCTGAAGAAGGACAGACCAAGCCTCGCAATGGATTCCGTTGCGGGGCTTTTTCTCCCCCAGTCCCAGTGGTGTGAGTTTCGGTGTGAGTTTCGGTGTGAGTTTCTCCGGCCGCTAGCGGCTCACGACCCGCTGCGTCGGGTGCAACACGACTTGCCGCACGGTTTCGGCGTCGACCTGCTGGTACGAGGTCAGCAGCGTTTGGGTATCCCGCCACCCTCCCGCCGCCGCGACGTCCTTCACGGGGTACCCCTTCCGCTCGGTCGCCCACTTCCGCCGGATCGAGTGCCACAATCCGTGCAGCGGTGGTGCTAGCTCTGCGAGCTGAAAGGCCCGACGCAGCCACTTGTCCATCATCTCCCGACTGCAAGCCGTCGCCGGATTCTTCGGCGCAGGAAACACGGGCGTGTTGCCGATCGCCTTCTGCGCCCTTCGAGCCGCCGAGAGCGCCTGCTTCACCGCGTCGCTCATCGGCACCACCTGCTCGTACCCCTTCTTGTCGTTCACCGCGCGCCACCGGATCATCCCGGCCTCGAAATCGACGTCGTCCCAGAACAGACTCCGCCAGGCCGACAGCCGGCGACCCGTACCCTCCGCCACGATCAAGGCCAGTTTCAGCAGCGGGTGAACCCGTTCAGCAACTTCCAGCAGCCGGCAGTAGACGTCGTGCGCCATCACCGGCCGGTTCGGATTCTTCTCGCTCGGGAGCCGCACGCCGACGAGGGGGTTCTCCTTCAGCAACCGTTCCCCGGTCGTCTTTCGCTCCCGCACGGCCCACCGCAGGGCTCGCAGCAACATCTCCAGCTCCGCCTCAATCGTGCGGTCGCGAACCGGGCGACCGCGCGCGGCTCCGGGCGCTGCGACATCGCCCTGGCGCCGCGCCATCGTGTAGCGTTTCACATCGGACTCGGAGAGAGTTTCCACCCTGCGTGCGTTGCCGAAAAACTCCACCACTTGCCGGAGCATTCGGCCTTCATCACGCTGAGTCCGCGCTTTCTTGCTCAAGTGCACGGGACTCTCGAGATACAAGTCTGAGAGGAGCCCGAGCGTGAGACTCTGCTCGTCCAGCGCGTTCTCGTTTGTCAGCAGGGCATTCAGCAGTTCGTAGCCCTGCCGAGTGGCCTTCTCCTTATCGCGATGCCCGAGGCTCTTCCGTACCTCCTTTCCCTCTATGTAGATCGACCGCATGATCGGGCCAGCCGGGTGCTTCTCATACAACCGGATCCGGTGGCCGCGTTCGCCGAGGGACTTAGTCCAGCACTTCCGGGTCATACCTTCCTCCGGAGCCTGGCGATGTCCTGGGCATCGGCACTGGGATCATACGGGCCGGGCTGGTGGGCAGCAAGCTTCTGCAAGTCGCCGCGGCGCACGCGGATATGGTCCTTCCGGTTCGTGCGGCTGTCCGAAATGGTCCCGTCGCGGACGGCGCGCCGGATGGTCTCCTCACACCGCCCTGTCTCTTCAGCCGCCGTGGCTGTGTCCAGTTCGGCATTGAACCACGCCGCGGCCGCGGCGACAAGCTTCTTGAGCATGGCCATTCGAGCTGAGGCAGCCTGATCGGCGCCGTTTTCGCGGAGCGTGTCCGTCTCGCGCAGCGCCTCACTAATGAAGGCCGCGAGCCAGGACGGGAGGCCGTCCGGGAGGTGGAAATTCTCGAGCCTGACCGACTCGTCCACGGGCATGAATCCTGGGATTTCCGCGTCCCGTTCCTAGGATTCCAACCCTGGGATTTCGAGGTTTGGGCGCTCAGAATTCATCGGTTTCCTCTTCATTTTCATCATTTTCGTCATCTTCATCTTCGTCTTCGTCATCTTCGTCATCGTCATCCGGCTCTTCTTCCCGCTCGTCGAGCTGGTCGTCGACCGCGTCTTTCACGCGCTGCTCGGTCCAATCGGGCTCGACGCTATCCTTCAGCATCCGCTCGACATCCCGCAGGGCGCGGTCTCGGTCCTCGGACTCCCAGTCGAACGGGGCCTTGTCCGACGCATAGCGCTTCCCGTAGTCGATAAGCGCCTGAACCCTGCGCTGGTCTTGTGTCTCTTGCTGCCCCCGCGCCACCTCGTCGCGGTACGGTTGCAGCACCTCCTCGACCTTGCCCCGGACGAAGGCGTAAGCCTGCTGGTCGGAGACCCACGACGGGAAATTCTCGAGGGTCACGTAGCCCTCGAGAGCGGTCGCCACCTTCGGCCGCCAGCTGTCGGGCACACCCCACGGGACCTGGTTCAGGCCGTACTGCTTGAGCGCGACGAGGCGCCTCCGCGGCGCCTCGGCCCGATCGCGTTTCAGCTGCTCGGTCATGTCGCGGACCAGCCGCTCCAAGGGGTTCGGCTGAGGAACGCGCACAGGCGGCGGCACCTCGACCGCTGCCTCCACCTCCGCATCCATCAGCTCGAGATCCTCGGGGTCGTCATCGGGCGGCTCTGGAATCCGCTGTGCACGAGACGCCCGAGGCGGCGGGCGGCGCGCGCCCGCCTCCGGCCGGACGCTCCGTCCCCTCTTCGTCTTTCCGAGGTAGGCGTCGAGCTTCTCGCGGGAGAAGCGTCGATGGCCGCCTTTGGTCCGCTCGGCCTGCAACTCGCCGCTTTCATCCAGGTCGCGGATCGTGTCGACCGAGACGCCGAGGTACCGGGCCGCCTGGCTGCTGGAGAACCATCGCTTCGCGGTTCCGCGACGCTCCCGCCTCGCTTTTGTCGTCATGGTGTCACCTCGCTGTTCCTTATTCTCCTTGAAGCACGAAACCGCGCGGGGTCGCGCGGCTTGAGATTCCAGCTCGTTCCCGGACTGTTACTGAGGCTGCCCCATGCCGTGGACCACGAAGTCGTAGTCGCGCCCTTCTTCATCGGGCCACTCCTTCAGCAGATCAGCCAGCACGTCGATCACGCGGTCTACCGCCTTGGGATCAGCACCGGCGTCCTCGAAGACAGCCACGAGGTCGTCTCGGCGCCGAACCAGGCGGCCATGCAGCCAGGCCACATGCTCAAGGAGGCCGAGCGGCCGCTCCAACTCCTTCGGCTGCATCAGCTGGCGGCTGGCTTCGGCGATGGTGACATCTGCCGCGGCCGCGCGGCGCCGGAGGGCGCGAGCTACGTCAACGGGGAGGCGGAGCATTTCCGTGGCTGGCCCGCGGGGTCGAGGCATGTGTTATAGATAGCATCTATTAGCTGAAACTGCAAGCCGCGCGTCGCGGGAGGGCAATGACGTAATTGGGTTCCCACTATTTATGCGGAGACACCCAAGCAGTCAGCCACGGAGGGAATCACGCACGGCGTACGTCGCAGCACGTTAGTGAATACTTGGGCCGGCCACGCTTGACATTCGGCGTTGCGACGATAACTTTTGGCCTACTGCTGAATTTTGGCTGCCCAAGCGTAAGTGCAGGAGTGGATTCCATGCCAAACATCGAAGTCTCCCAAGAGACGCTCGACCGGCTGAAGTCGCTGGCGGAGCCGCTAGTGGACACGGCAGATACGGTTATTGCTCGACTAATCGCCGCCCACAACGGCCAACACAACGGACGAGCCGAGTCGACTGTCGCGAGCCTGAAGACTGAGACCAGGCGATCGCACACAGTCCCCCGCAAGCGGGGACGCAAGGGAGAGCGAGCTCGAAAGGGAGAGCGAACGCCCACGGAGGAATTCTACGAGCCACTCTTGCAGGTACTCGCAGCCGCTGGTGGTCACCTTCCAGCGGTTGACGCTATCAATCGCGTCGGACAGGTCATGGCCGACAGGTTGAACGAAGTGGATCGCGCTCGCCTTCCCAGCGGCGAGGTCCGGTGGAGGAACAGCGTCCGCTGGGCGCGGCAGCGGCTTGAGGAGCACGGCAGGCTCGACCCAAAGGCACCCTACGGCGTGTGGAAGGTCACACAGGCAGCCCGGCCATGACCCGACGTGTGCCCATCCGGATGAACGTTGCCAACGCGCTACAGTGGTTGGGAAACCTCTACCGCAATCCAGCCGACGCGATCAAAGAGCACGTGAGCAACGCGGTAGACGAGCACCTGAAGGCCGCCGCCGCCGGAACGGCGCTTGAGCGCTGCACCGTTGTTTTCAGAATCGCAAAGCGCCAGGTGGAAATTGAATACCCATACGCCATGACGCGGCAGGAGTTCGAATCCGCCCTACAGCGAGTTGCGGATTCGGCGAAGCGCCACAGTGAGGTGACCCAAGTCGGCCAACTCGGCATCGGCATGTTCAGTTTTCAGCAGGTCGGGAAGAAGTGCACGTTCCTATCGAGGAAGAACGAGGAGGCGCAGACGATTCGTGTGATCCTTCGGGAAGGGGGCGACGATGCCGAGATCGACACGGCTCGCAAGGTCGAATCGTTGGAGCGCCCGGGGTTCAAGATCGTCATCTCTGAGCTTAAGTTCGATCCGACCCGTGCGAGAGGGCCCTTGGCACCCGAGAAACTGACTCGCCTCTTTGCAGAGAGGTTCGGCACGTACATCGAACGGGGTCAACTCGCGATCCAAGTATCGGTGGACTCGAAACTGTACCTTGTTGAACCTCCCACCATCCATCTACCGCGAATCGGACGCGGGCTCGAACGCGTCCACCTTCCAAGTGGCCGTGAACGGCTAGCGGGTCTCACGCTGTTCTTCGACCCGTCCGGCACAGGGACGGTCGGGATTCGGCATGCGGGTGTCTTGGTCGTGGACGACCTCAAGCAGATCACCGCATATGGGCTCGAGGAAAGCGTGTACGCCTCCGGATACGTAAAGGGTTGGGTCGATGCGGACTTCTTGAGGCCGCTTCCCGCGCGAACTGGATTCGAGGAGAACAAGGACTGGATTGACCTGCTCGACGCTCTGGATCGTTGTCGGCCACAGATCGAAACCGAAGTAGAGCAACTGAAGGCCGAGCAGGAGGAGAAGGAACTATCAGAAGTCCAGCGACAGGCTGTCCGGTTAGCCCGGGAGATCCTAGACCTTGAGGACTTCAGGGACCTCGAACTGCCGGGAGGCCTAAGCAAGGCACGCGCGCCGAATGGAGATGGCCGAGTTGAACCGACCGGGCACCAAACTGGAGAGAGGGCCCAGGACCCCGGTGATCATGTGAGGCCGTACGGCCCCAGGATCCGTTACCAGGAGGTCGCATTCTCTGACGGGCCGAGGCGCCACAGCCGGTACACACAGGGGGTCGTCCAAGCCAACACGCTCCATCCTGACTACCAGCAGGAGCTATCCTCGGCATCCGATGCGAAGTTGGCGTATGCCACGCTCTTGATCGGCAAGGAGGCGATCGCGTTCAACGACAAAGCGGCCGATGACCAGCTTGAGAAGTTGCTGAGTTTCTACTTCACGTTGAAGAGAAGACTTCGGACGAATGGCCGTGGCCAGCGGCGCCACGGACTCCACACGCCTCGCACGAAGAGGAGTGTCAGCTAGGTTCGGGGCGGACCGGACGCCGCTGGTGTCCTGCGCCTCACCTTGTTCATTCTTGCGCAATCAGATTTCCCCTCACGATGTGCTATGAACCCGTCCGCTGTGCCTACTGTGGAGTCCGCGTCGCGCCGGACACCGAGGAGTACTGCGAGGAGTGCGGGCCGTTCCTGAAGGCCGTCAAGGCAGCGCTTCGGAGCGAGGAGCATTGACTGAATGGAACGAAGAGCATTGACTGATATGGAGGAGTGGGAACGCCGGAGCCTCGCCGCATTCCGCGCGGTAGCGCGGGAAGTACGTGAATCCTCGATCGTGACCAACGGGCTCACGATCAGACATTGGCTTGTCCAAACCGGGGATGAGGTGAAGCTCGGGATCGACCTACTCCCAGCTGAGGCGTTCCGGTCGCTGTGCGTGAGCGTCCGCAAGGTCTACATGGAAAAGGAACCGGCGTCCTTCTACAAGGTTCACAACATTGTCGCGCGCTACGACGCGGGCGAATACCGCAAGGGCGCGGGGAAGGTGCGCGCCGACTACCACTTAATCTTGGACGGACAGGGCGTGGAGTTCCACATCGGGGGCAAGGTGATCCCCCACGAAGAGTTCTTCGACACATGGTTGAACGCCTATACCTTCCACCAAGACGCGTTCGAGGACCCCGTGAAAACCGGGCCCTACGAAGCGTTCACATCACTAGGAATGAGTCCGGCGGTGGAGGCTGTGGTGCAGAAGGTCGCTCTGCAACTCGCCGGATGCGTCATCGAGATGGACGACGTGATTGCCGACTGGCTTGGGGAGGAGAGGCTACCCCGCATCGCCCCGCCGAAGCAGGCGCAATAGCTCGCTCCGGCTCGTACAGCGGGGCGTATGCTTTCCCCTCTCCTGATGCTGAATCAGGAGACCCGTTGCTTGGTTTCTCCACCGGTTCTCCACCATGTTCTCCGCCGGGATTCAGGGGCTCTCCACCGAGTCTCCACCGAGTTTCAGCTCGCCGTCATAGGACCTTTGCTCGTTTTCGCGCACGCCGCTGGAGGTGGTGAAGGGGTGCTAAACCCATTCCCTACAGAGAATTGGCATCTGCTGAGCGCGGCCGGCGCTTGTGTTTTATGCGACATTCTTTCGGGGAATTTGCATGTTAGACCGGTCAGTCTAATTGTAGTTAGCGCGACAGAATGGGGTGGGGATTTCCATGGCCTCGAGCAACGCGATATGCCGGATCGGCGTGTTCTACGATGGGTCTTTCTTCGCATATGCTCGTCGCTACTACTACCAAGAGCGCGACCTAGGCTGGCTCCGGTATCTGCCGCTTCACGCGTTCATCGAGGCGTTCATCGCCCAAAAGGAGCAGGGATACGCGAGCTACAGGGTTGTATATGCGGCCTGGCACCAGGGGCTCTTCACGAGTAAGAAGGCCACACCGGAGCAGCTCCGATTTGACCGCAATCAGCATCACGATCTAATGCACGCGGGGGTTGAGGCCAGGTACCTGCCCATGTCTCAGACGCAGGGTGAGAAGGGCATCGATGTGGCCCTCGCCGTCGACGCCCTTCAGGTCGGCCTGGACGGCAAAATCGACATTGCCGTGCTCGTGACAGGAGGGGGAGACTAGTGATGCGCCGGCAGGTGTCGGCCGTGTACCGACTGACGTGAGTGAAAAGGGGTGCCTTGAGGTGATCCTGTCGTCTCAGCGCGCGCGCGCAATAGCCCTCCTGGCCGCGCTCGCGATGCTTGAGTTCACAGCGGCACTCGACGCTCAGGCCAGGGCCTCCCACAATCCTCTAATCGACCGTTACGTCCGGACCGAGATGGCGACGCGGCGCATTCCTGGCCTGGCGTTGCTCGTCGCCAAGAACCACCGCATCGTGTACGCCGCCAACTACGGCGTGGCGAACCTCGAGCTGCAAGCACCGGTCACCGAGCGTACCTCGTTCGAGATCGCGTCCATGAGTAAGCAGTTCACGGATGCCGCCATCTTGTTGCTGGCGGACCGGGGCAAGCTCGATCTGGACGACCAGCTTCCGAAGTTCTTCACCGATCTGCCCGCCGCCTGGAACAGCATCACCCTCCGCCAGCTGATGACTCACACCGCCGGCCTGCGGGACGATTGGGACGAGGACGACCCGTTCTTCTACTCGAAGACGACGCCACTGGAGTTTTTCGACGTTCTCAAAGCGGCGCCTCTCAAGTTCCCGCCCGGCACGTCGTTCAGTTACGGGAGCGGTCCTTTCGTGCTGGGGCTCGTGATCGAGCGCGTGAGCGGCCAGTCTTACGCTGCTTTCATGCGCGAGCACATTTTCCGACCGCTCGGCATGTCGTCGACAGATGTCAATGACCCGGTCCCAGTCGTGCCGGGTCGTGCCTCAGGGTACGTGATCCGTGGCGACAGCCTTCGCAACGGCGTGCGGATCTCGCCCGCCGCGGAAGCGCGCGGGGACGTGGGCATTCGCAGTGCGGCCCGGGACCTCATGCGCTGGGATGCGGCGCTCGACGGCTCGACCCTCCTCAGCGAGGGCAGCCGCCGAGCGATGTTCACCCCTGGTCGGCTGACCAACGGCGAGGTCGTGCCGTACGGGTTCGGGTGGTACATCCTGCCGTTCCGCGGCCATACCGAGATCTCGCACGACGGCGGCTTTCGTACGGGTTTCCGCACCACAATTGCCCGTTACCCCGACGACTCGCTGACAGTTGTGGTGCTAACCAACCTCCAGGGTCCGCCCACCTATGCGATCGCTCGCGCCGTGGCTGCGTTCTACGACCCGGACTATCGGCCGATCCCGGCGATGTCACCGCAGGCGGATCGCTTCCCGGACCGTACGGCGACCGTGACACGGTTGATCGAGGCCATTCGCGACGGCCAGCCGATGCCGGACCTGCGGCCAGAGGTCCGATGGCCGGCCGGGTATACGCTGTCACAGGTGCGGGCGATGCTAGCCGGCGCGCCCGCGCCCGTGTTCATCGATTGCCAGGATCTCCAGTCTCGCCAAGTCGAGATAGAGGGCGCGCGCATTGTAGCCAATTGCTTCTACCGCATTGAGGGAACCAAGATGCGGTATTGGACGATCAGCTTCGCCGCCGACGGCCGGGTAGCGTACTTCGAGCCCGAGGAATGAGCTGAGCTATGCGCGCAGCGGAGGAGCGATCGGCGAGCAGCGGCCTAACAAGCGCTTGAAGCTGGCGGCGCGCGTAGATTAGGGAATGAGTCTTTTCTTAGCGCGCCGCAGCTTAAGCGCGGTCCGTTAGGCCGCCACGACGACTCCTTCTGAGACTAGAATGCTTCGGTCATACGTCGCCGCCCTTTTCGCCCTTCTCCTGGTTGTGGCCGACGTTCGGGGCCAAACGCGGCCCACCACTCAGCCGTCTACGAGGGCGCATGTCCGCATCTATTTCATCGCCGCGGACGAGGTCGACTGGACGTACGTGCCGAGCCGCGGCGACCAGGCCATTACCGGAAACAAAGACGATTTCGCGAACGACTCGGCGTCGAGGGGGGCGTTAGACCCGAATGCGACCACCTACCGCAAAGCGACGTTCCGCGAATATGCCGACTCGAGCTTTCGCTCGTTGAAGCCGCGCCCCGCGGATTGGACGCATCTCGGCATCCTCGGGCCGCTGATCCGCGCCGAGGTAGGCGATACGATCAAGGTGGTCTTCAAGAACAATGCGACCAGGGCGTATAGCCTGCACCCGCATGGCGTGTTCTACCGGAAGGATTCGGAGGGCTTCGCATACTTGGACGGAACGAGCGGCGCGGATAAACAGGATGACGCCGTCGCTCCGGGGGCCAGCCACACCTACATCTGGCCGGTTCCCGAGCGGGCGGGACCTTCTGAAGGGGATGGCAGTACGGCATTCTGGCTCTATCACTCGCATGTAAACGAGGGGCGGGACATCAATGCGGGACTGATCGGACCGATCATCATCACCCGTCGCGGCATGGCGCGCTTGAATGGCTCGCCGAAGGACGTGGACCGAGAGTTTATCACGCAGTTCGGCTTGTTCGACGAGACGCTGAGTTGGTATTGGGACTGGAACGTCGCCCGTATCTACGGCGATCCGCGTAAGTACGAGAGAAACGACACCCGCGTTCAGCAGTTCCATCACTTCTATACGATCAATGGCTTCCTCGAAGGGAACGGCCCGATGCTTACCATGCGAGCGCGTGAGCGGGTGCGCTGGTACGTTTTCGCCAATCCGAATGAGGAAAACGCCTGGGACATTCACACGGTGCACTGGCACGGGCAGACGGCCGTCGTTGCCCATATGCGCACGGACATGGTCATGTTGACCCCAATGATGTCCGCCGTCGCCGACATGCGTCCGGACAATCCGGGCGTGTGGTTGCTGCACTGCCACATGCCCGGGCACTTTCGCGCGGGAATGTACACCCGCTTCACCGTACTATCGCGACCGTGACGCTGCTCAAGGCGGCGGGCCACGGCCCATCGGTAGTGTCGAAGTGGTGCCTCGAGCCGTGGTGGTGAACAGTTCAGGTGATAGGTAACAGTTTGTTATCAGCTGATAGGTAACACTTTCCCTTCGTGGTTCCCGCCTTCGCGGCGGGCGGCGCGACCGAGATGGTCGACGATCCTCCCCGTCGTCTCGTGTGGGCGACCGAGCCAGACCGGCCCGAAGTACACCTCCCAGAGTCCGTCGTCGATTTACTCGAAGCCGACGTCCAGCTCGGCGAGGACGTGGCTCACGTTCACCCACCGGCTGCCCCAGCGAATGCCGCCGTTGCGACTCACGCGCCCCACTTCATAATGCCCCGGATACGTGATCGGCAAGAGCGCGGCGGGGTACGGCCGCAGGGACGCTTGGTACAGACTTGCGGGCAGGCGCTGGCCGAGGGCTTCGTGCCGCCGCTCCGCGTTGTAGCGCTGGCGGAACCAGTCAAAGCGGCGCTGCTGGGCCGCCAGCGTGCGCCGCGACGGTCGCGCGGTCTCGGCCTGCCCTCCTCCACATCGCTGTCGGCGTCGCCCCGCCCTGCCGACGAAGGCGGAAAACGACCTCCTGCATCCACTCCAGGAGGTCGTTCTGCCTGGCAGGCTCCCGCCGAGGCGTCGGGCTCAGGTGGTCGAGCGACCCCCCGTACGTGCAACAAGTGGTTGCGCGGCGCCCTTCCTAGGGAGTGACAGTGATCGTCCCTGTGAAACCCGGGTAGAGCGACGGCGGATGGTTCGAGCAATGGTAGGCGTAGGTGCCCACCGCCATGAACGTGTGCTGATACGTGCCCCCCGCCGAGCCGCCGCCATACCCTCCGCCGCTCGTGGGGCTGCTGAGCTGGCCGCTATCCCATGTCCCTGTGTTGCTCGTGGTAGTATGCGCGGATGGACCATTGTTGGTCCATTTCACCGTGGTCCCGACCATCACTGTCATGGCGGCAGGGGAAAAGGAGAAATCTTGGATCGCGACGCCGACGACCGAGCCGCTCATGTTCCCCCCTCCACCTCCACTGAGGCCGGTCGAGCTGCCGCTGGCAGCGCTGACGAGGAGCAGCGCCTGTAGTTGAGGGTAAAGTCGCATCGCATTCCTCCTTAGTCTGACGATTCCTCCAGCTGAATCCCCGCGGTTCCGGGCTCGGTGCGCTAGCGCCTACGCCCGCCACCGCGGCGCAGCGAGCCGGCCGCGCGGGACGAGCGGACAAACGTGCGGCCCGACAGGCCAGCGGCGGAGAATGCGCGATCCCGCATCGTCGACGCCCGTCCCCAGCCGGGCAAGCCGGGCTCGCGCGCCCGCTCGGGCGCGCGCCACGCGGGCGGGACTTCGAGCCGGCCCGGGGCCCGCGCCGCGGGACCGGGCACCCGACGCTCAAACGTCCTCGGCCTTCGATCCCAGATGGCTCCCGGGGGTTCCCGCCCCGTCCCATGCGGCCGGTTCTCGATCCGCGGCGCGGGCCCGCGCCGCTCGAGATTCGGCCGCCGGTCCCGAATCGAGGGCGCTGCCGGCCGCCTCATCGGCTTACCCCGCGCCCCGGCGGCGTCCGCGGGACGCCTACGCCAGAGCAGGGCACCCGCCGCAACCCGGAGGCGCGGGCCCGTCGCGGTGATCGGGGTGGGATCCCTGAAGACGAAGCGGCCGACAAACCCCGGGCGGACGCGGTCGATCAGCAAGCGCCGGCGAACCGGAATACCGCCAACGAGCCCGGTCCGGCCGCGCAACACAATCACGGTTCGGCTGAACACGAACAGTCGCGGGAAGAAGAAGAACCGATGGGGAAAGAAGAACGGATCGACGAAGAACGGGTCGCAGAAGAACGGATCAAAGAAGAACGGGTCGAAGCAGCGCGCGCGGAAGAAAAACGGCCGGAAGAGAAACGGGTCGCCGAACGCGAGGCTGAAACTGAAGCTCCGGGGCCAGCCGAAGCCGTATCCCAGACCCAGGCTGACGGACGGGGAGTACGGGGAGTAAGCGCCGTCGTAGTACGTCCGCGGCGACGCGACGGTGTAGTTCACTGCGTCGTAGTCGACGTGGCCGCCGGGCACCATGCGCTGCACGATGTCGAGCAACGCCTGCTCCTGGTCGTCGCCGGCGTCGCTCCCGGTCAGTACGCGGTAGTCCCAGTGATCGCCGCGCGCGAACTCGTCGAATGTGAACGGTGTCACCGAGCGGGCGGCGAGCACGAGCCCCGAGCCCTCGTGCTCGTCGATCGAGAACGCCTCGCGGTCACCGCGCCCCTGGATCTCCCGCGTTTCGCCTCCGCGCACGAAGGCGTCGTCGCCCGGGTCGAGCGGGAACAGCACCCGGACGCGGCGGTTGGCATCGGCGCGGAGCACGACGAGGTAGCCATCCTCGCCGAGCCTTATGTTCACATGCGCCTTGTCGCCGCGCCGGTAGTTGTCCTGATTGAGCCAGACTTTCACTGGTGGGTCGTCACTGCGCACGGCGGTCGCCGCCGCGCCGGACGGCGCGGGAGCCGCGAGCGAGAGCAACACCACGAGCATCATGCTAAAGTCTCTACGTGATCTACCCTGCGGCGCACCCCGCAAACAGCGTCAATCCCGTCATCAATCCGCTCGACTGCATCTGCGTGCAACCTCCACACCATCGCATAACGTGAGGATCATAGGCTGGTGTGCGAGTCCTACCCCCGGCAACGGCGTAGGACCCGCCTTCGGGGAGGCGCCAATTGTCAGGAAACGGTGACGGGACCGCGACCAGCGTCGGGGTCCGCCGGTGGTCTCCGTCTTTGAGTCCTTTTGGCCGCAACGATCAAGCCCGGTGCCCACCCACCGGCAGCACGAATGTCTGCCAGCCCCCTGCGCCAAGCGCGTCAGCAGCCGGCGCCCAGCGACGCTTGCATCTCAGGTCGCGGCGGCGATCGTCTTGATCGTGATCATGTTCGCACCGTGACTCTCCAGCACCGACCCCGTGACCTTGACCTTCTGCTCGACGAAGGGGAGCAGGCGCGAGTTCTGCGGATCGGCCGGCTTCGGGCTCGCCAGCATGTAGATCTTGCCGTCGTCGCCGAGGATCGCGAGCGGCATCCCCGATTTGGCGCAGGCCGTGGCGCACGCCTTGTGGCTCGGGCCCGACGCGCCCGTCGTCGTGAAGCAACTGAGATCGACGACCTGGCCCGTCATCGACACGTCCTTCCCCTTGTGCATCCCGCCCATTTCCTGGGCGGCGAGCGGCAGGCTACAGAACGCCAGCACCGCGGTCGAGACGATGAGTCGCTTCAGCATAAGGTCCTCTCCTCTCTAGGGGTGCGAACCGAGCACGAGACGACCGGGCGGTCGCTCTTAGTTAGAAGACGTCCCGACCGGCGGTCCCAGATGCCTGGCGATCGGTTCCGACGATTGGCGGGTCGCCGACCGGGCGCGCATTCTCGTCGCCGAGCCGTGGGACGTCGCCGTGGGTCTACAGCTGCAGCCTGACGGCGATGAACGGCACAGTTTGGAACTTCTGGTAGCGGCTGCTTGGCGCGCCGACGGCCGCCGTATCTGTGACCGTGTAGTTGGTCACATAATGACTCGCGCCACCACGCACCCGCACTCGCGGTGCCACCCGTAACGAGACGAAAAACTCCGAGTTCAGCGCGCCGTGGTCCCCCGAGCCGTAACGGAAGTAGGAGAACGCCTGAGGCTTCTCCGAAAGCGAGCCCGCCGTCCGCGTCGGGCCGGTGGCGACGCCGATGACGTCGAGGTTCGCGCCCAGGGCGACGAGGTTCGTGAGATCGAGCTTGCCGAACACCGCGCCGTTGAGCGCGTACACGGCGGGGTCGATGGGCACGCTGGAGGCAAGGCGGCCCTGCACCGTGCCACGGTTCGTGTAGTCGATCGGGTCGCCCCCGTACGCCGAGACCCGCGCGCCAAGGCCCAAGTGCAAGCGCCCAGCGAGATGGACCAAGGGATGCCAGGCGCTGACGGCGGCCCGCTGCGCCCCACCCTTGGCACCGACTGACGCATCGAGCGAGATGGGGGACAGCTGGGCGGCGACCGGTGCCGCGAGGACGGCGGCGCAGAGGGCCGTCAGAGAGAAATGGCGCATCACGTTTTCCCCCTCAAGAGACCCCCTCGCCCCGTAGCGGCCGCCGATCTGACCGGAACTGATCTATACGCCTTTCGAAGTCACCCTTCAGGCGTGTCAGACGGCGCGAGCGGCCAGCGTCTCCACGCCGCCGGTCGCTCGCGCTCGGAGGAGTCGGGATGCTAGGGTTGGATCGGGCACTTGAAGTCGTTGTCGGGGACGCGTGTCACCGTCGCATCACCCGCGGCGGCGGCGGCGAGCACCGCGGTTTCGGAAGTCAACAGGTAGGGCGTCACGTTCCACGTGACCGCGAAGAACTTCCAGTGCCCACCGTGATAGCCGACGGCTCCCGGTGCCACGCCCACCACGCCCTTCTGTCCAGCGGTGGCGCCCGCGGGGAAGCCGTAGAAATTGTCGATCCCTGCCTGCGGATCGCTCGCTGGCGGCACTACGGTGCGCACGATGCGGCCTTGGTAATAGCAGCAGCCGGCGGGGAAGACGAAGGGTGGGCGGCTCGCTGCTGCTGCGTCGAAAGACAGCGCGCCGCTCGGCCGGACGGGCACATCAGGCGCGCAGCCGGCGGCCACCAGAACACCAAGTCCCGCTGCGCGAGCCACGCGGCAAATCCTGTACATAGTGAGCCCTCCTCTTCATGTTGGTGCACGTGCCGCGGCCCGCCGACATCGGCGGCGGGCGCATGCGTCGTATTGAGTCAACAGGCCAACCCTCCGAAAAATTCCCGAGCGCGAGACCCAGGCATGCCGCGCAGCGATGCCGACGAACGAAGGCTCCGGTTCGAGTCCCTCGCCCTGCCGTTCATGGGGGCGCTGTTCAACACGGCCCTGCGGCTTACGCGGGAGCCCCAAGATGCCGCCGATTTGACGCAGGAGACCTTCCTTCGGGCCTATCGCACGTTCGAGAACTTCACGCCCGGAACGAATTGCAAGGCCTGGCTGTTCACCATCCTTTACTCGATCTTCGTCAACCAGTATCGCCAGGCGAAGCAACGGCCACGCGTGGAGTCGCTAGAGGCGCTGGAGGAGCGATTTCACCAGTTCGCCCAGGCGCCGGATCCGGCATCCGACATCACCACGGTCGAAGGGTGGGGATGGCGGTGGAGCCCCGAGGTGGAGCGCGCCCTGCGGCAGCTGCCGGAGGATTTCCGCGCGCCGCTGCTGCTGGTCGACGTCGAAGAGTTGGCGTACGAGGAGGCCGCCTCGGTCCTGGGCTGCGCGGTCGGGACCGTCGGGTCACGGTTGTTCCGCGGCCGCAAGTTGTTATTCGCCATGCTGCAGGCGTACGCGCACGAGGCCGGCTACGGCAAAGGCACCTCACTGGACCGATGACCGACACGGTGAATCACCTCGGCGCCACGCTCCAGGACTTCCTCGACGGCCGGCTCGACGACACGCGGCAGGTCGAGGTCTGGGCGCACCTCGACGGGTGCCCGCAGTGCCGCGGCGAGCTGGAGGCCCTGCGGTGGGTCCGGGACGTCGCGCTCAAACAGCTGCCGGGCGAGGAGGTGCCGCCCGCGCTCGCGGACCGAGTGACCGCCGCCCTGGACGCGGCCGACGGGAGAACTCGGCCGGCGCCGAGCTGGACCAGTCGGCGGCGGTGGTGGCAGTGGGCCACGGCCGGCGCCGTGCTCGCGGCCGCCGCCCTGGTGCTGCTGCTCGTGTCCCGACCGCGAGCGAATCTCGTCGACGCCGTCACCCGCGATTTCGCCACGTATTCCAGCGGCACCCTCGCGCTCGATCTACGGAGCTCCGACGGCGCGGCGGTCGAGAGCCTCTATGCCAGGGGTGGGGTCGATTTCCGAACGCGCGTGTTCGACCTCGGGATGATGCAATACCGATTGGTCGGCGGTCGCATCCATCGGCTTCGCGGCCGTCCCAGTGCCTTGTTCGCCTATCGAGGACCTGAGGGCCGGGACCTCGTGTGCCAGATGTACGAGGGGCGGCTCGCGGAGCTGCCCCGAAGCGACGACGTGCGCGAGCATAACGGCATCACCTTCCAAGTATACCGCGCGGGGAGACTCACGCTGGTGTTCTGGCAGGAGGGCGCGGTCGTCTGCGTGCTCGCGTCCGACGCGGAATCCGAGGCGGTGATCCAGCTCGCCTATGCGAAAGCGGCGAAAGCGTGACATCGCTGCAACGCCGACTGCGTAGCTGCTCCGCGACCGCGGCCATACCCACCATCATGCCTCGCGCCTGCCCGGGCTTACGATGACAGGCAAGAAAAGCACCCGACCCCCTGAACCACTCCGGGGGTCACGCACTGTGAGTTCTGCTGTGAACTTCTTGCTCCTTTCGCTCGATCTTCGGGGGCCGACTCACAACACCGATGCCCAGAACACCGCGTGATTACTACTTGGTGTCGTAACTCGCCCCTCTAACCGTTCGCATGGGGTTCAGGGGGTCGCGGGTTCAAATCCCGCCGTCCCGATTCGCAAAAAGCAGGTAGAGAACAAACAGTTGGATTCGGTCGGAGCCGGGACCAATACTTTTGGCCCGGCTCCGATACTTTCAGTCCCGATCGCCTTCAGCCCCTCGGCTTGATCAGCGCCCGGAACCGCGGATTGCTCCAGAGTGGGGCCAGGTACGGGTACGCATGTCCGTCCTGGCCCCAGATGCTGTTGTTAATTGCTCCTCGGCCAAGCCCGTCCGCCAACACATCGAGGGCTCGCTGCAGGTCGCCCAAACGCACAAGAGCGCTCGCTCGCTCGATCTCCATCGAGCGGAGCGTTCCGCGGGCTTGCAGCGCATGCCGTTCCAACAGGTCGAGCGCCGCTCGTGAGGCGTCCCGTTTGCCCTCGGCGGCCAGAACGCGCGCGAGGAGCGAGCCATGAGCACCGGGGTCATGCATTTGAGCAGCGCGGCTAGCGGCGGTCTTGGTATCGCCCACGAGTAGTGCCAGCTCGGCGCGCCAGTGAAGCCACTCGTCTCGCGCGCGCTCGCCAAGCGGACGCGTCTCCAGATCTTCTCCGAGATAACAAAACGGATCGCCCACCTCTTGTCGCAGCCCAACGTGCTGCTCGAGCCACTCCCGCGCCGCCTGCCCGGACGGCGGATGATCTCCCGGAAGGTCCGCCGCAAACTGCGCGAGACGGTGCGCAGCGTCGAAGTGCCCGTGAGCCATGAGCTCTCCAGCTATGCCGAAAGCCATGAGGCCCGCGTGACCTTCAGAGGCGGGCAATTCGATGCGGGCAATAGAGTCTAATTCCGCAATCCGTCCCAGCGCCGCCAGGGCCCGCAGCTCGAAGTAGAGAAGGTCCGGACTGGACGGGTGTAGCCGCCGGCCGCGCCGAACCGTTGTGAGCTCGTCCTCGTGCCGGCCGAGCAGGTGAAGGCCCCAGGCCGCCGCCGACCAGTAGCTCTCCCATTCTCGCATCAGCCCACGTTCTGGATCGAGCTGCTCCAGACGCCTCAGCGCCTCGCGGGGACGCAGCACCCTCAGGGCCGAAATCGCCGCCTCGCGTCGCGCATCGACAGAGCCAGGCGAGGCGTCTACCAGACGCAATGCGGCCTGGTACGACTCGAGGAGGTCTTCAGCTCGGTGGGCCACCACGAAGTCGAGGCGCGCGCGGTCGAACGGGGCGAGGCGGTCTCTGAGCAGCTGCAGTCCGCTAATCAGCGAATCGGCTCGCCTCCCCCACGCCTGGTCCATCCGTGTTCGCCCAGCAAACATGCCGGATTGCGCCGCCCATACGCGCGCTGTCAGGAACGTGGAGTCGAGCACCGCCGCCTGCTGGAAGCGCTGGGCGGCGTCGCTGAGGGTACCCCTCCCGATGTACAACTCGAGCCCTTCGACGTACTCGCGGTAGGCGGCGTACGTGGGCGGCTGCGCGAGCGCTGTCTGGAAGGTGCGGACGTCTTTGTCGTGCAGCGAAGCGAATGCAGCCAGCACCCTTTGCCGTAACTGCTCTGCCCCCTCGAGCGGCCGGTTTCGCGGAGCTGTGACGCCGCCGATGCCCACGAGGATGCTGCCGTCGGCCGTGGAGCTGATCTGCGCCTGGAACTGGAGCGAGTCGCCCTGGAGGAAGTAGGAGCCTGCGACCACGACACCGGCACCAGTCTCGCGTCCTACGGTTACCGGTGCGGCCGCGGAGCCGAGCATCCCTGCGGTGGCCTCCGCGCCGCGCGTATCGAGCACGGTGAGGAACGGCACCTCGGTGAGCCCCTGCGTCACCCACTCGGCGACCATGGTGCCCAGGGGATCGAGCGCGGTGACCGCCGTGCGGTTCTCGAACGGCATCACCACCACGCGCGATGCCGCTCCGGTATCGTCTGCACGATTGCGCCGCGTCAGAACCGACATCGCGACCCACACCGCAGCCGCGAGCAGCGTGGCGCTCAACCCTACCAGGACCGCGCGACGCCCCGGCACGCGCGACCGCCGCGGCAGTGCCAGAGGGCGGTCGTCCAAGGCGTCCGTGAGCTGGCTCGCCGTCCGAAACCGGTCCGCCGGCATCTTGGCCAGTGCTGTATTGACCGCGCGCACTACCGCCGTCGGCACGGTCGGACGCGCTGCCGTGAGCAGCGGCACCGCGTCCAGCGAATGGCGCGCCAGCATCTCCTGCGCCGTCCCCCCCGTGAATGGTGGATGCCCCGCCAGCATCTCGTACAAGACACAGCCGAGGGAATAAATATCGGAGCGCCCATCCAGCTCCTGGCTCCCGGCTCCTTGCTCCGGACTCATGTACGCCGGCGTCCCCACAGCAATCCCTGTCTCCGTCAGCTGCGCCCTGCCGGCCGCCGTGATCGCCCGGGCGATCCCAAAGTCTGTCACCACGGCATGGCCTGACTCGAGCAGGATGTTCTCCGGCTTGATGTCCCGGTGCACCACGTCGTGGCTGTGGGCGTAGGAGAGCGCGTCCGCCGCTTCCCGTGCGATCTGCAGGGCGTCGTCCAACGGCAACTGCTTCTCGCGGTTCAGCCGGTCGCGCAGCGACTCGCCCTCGACGAAGGGCATGACGTAGTAGAGGAACCCCGCGGCCTCGCCCGAGTCGTGTAGCGTCAGGATGTGGGGGTGGTTGAGCCGTGCCGCGATCTCGATCTCGCGCAGGAAGCGCTCGTGGCCGAGCGCCGCGGCAAGCTCGGGCTTCAGGACCTTGAGGGCGACGGGGCGGTGGTGCTTGAGGTCCTCGGCCAGATAGACCGTGGCCATCCCGCCGCGGCCGAGTTCGCGCTCGATCGTGTAGCGGCCGGCGAGGGCGGCTTGCAGGCGCGGGAGGACCTGGTCCACCTCGAGCTCTCCCTACTCAGAGCTTCAAGCTTATGGCCGTGGAACGACGCGGGCTAGAGCATCGCGCCAACGGTGGCTGCCAGGTGGAGACAGGCGAGTAGGGCGCAGTGAGCGCGGGCCAGAAAAGAGGCGACCCCGTGGTACCTTGAGGGGGTCGCCTGCTGTGAGTTCTGTTGTGAGTTTCGTACTACTCCCCGTCGCATTCGGCCGCCGTGTCACAACACCGATGCCCAGAACACCGCGTTGAATGCTACTCGGTGTCGCAACTCGATCTTCCAACAACTCGCATGGGGTTCAGGGGGTCGCGGGTTCAAATCCCGCCGTCCCGACTGGTGAAGAAATCAACCCTGCAACGAGTTCCCGTTTGCTGTAAGACAAACCTCCCCAGCCTGCGGCGCTCCGTCGGACGAGCGCCGCAGGTGGTACGTGGACTGCGTGAGTTCACTTCTTCGGTGAAGCGAGCGGAACCATGATATGAGCGTACGCCGTGCCGGCCCACATCACCCAGGGACCTCCGCTCTGACGCTTGGTCGGTATCCCCTCCAGCGCCCGTGGGTCAGGGACGAGTAGCATCACATGCGGAGGATCGTATCCCCAGTCGTTGTCGGGTGTCGCCTTTGTCGCAAACGGGTCCGCGTTGCTGCCGTAGCTGCCCGCAGGTGAAGTCATGTAACCGATGCCTTCGCGCGCGATCTGTGGCGTGGCCTTGGTCATCAGCGCGCTCATGAACGACATCCACTGATCGTCCACGCACATCGGATCGTCCCCTCGAGTCGCCGGGAAATCGGGCAGACACGTCCACCCATTCGTCCCGGCACGGAGCGTTACCATCTTCCCGCCCTCGGTCGCAGGCCAGTCCATGATGGTGGCCTGCGCCGAAATGGAGCGCGGGGCGGCCTTCATCGCGTCGGCGATTTTTTGGGCTTTGGTCAGCTTCGCTTGCGCGATTGCCCGATCGGCGGACCCAGGCGAAGCCAATGCGAGCGCGAGGAGAGCAAGAGCGCGTTGCATACGACCTCCATGAAGCGAGTTTTCTGCTGGCGGACGACGGTCGTGGAATGGGCGGCGGCGCGTCGTCCCGGTGTACGCGAAGTGCTTCCGCGCACGCCGTCAATAATCGAACATACGACAGCGCCCGAGACTGTCCAGCCTATGCGGGATCCGCGTGAGTCGTAGGGGAACAGGACGCGCGGCGGACCGCTGTGAATGCTACCGGGTGTCACACGTCGGCCCTCCGCCGGCGGGAGGGCTGCGCGAGAGGGAGAATTGTGAGCTTCCAAACATGCAAGAAAGACGACCTCCTGGAACCGGTCCAGGAGGTCGCTCGTGGTGTGAGTTTCGATGTGAGTTTCTCGCTACTACGCAGCGATCTTAGCTCCCGAGGTACGACTCCGACTGCCCAGAACACCGCGTAAGTACTACATTTTGTCGTACGTCGGCAGACTTGGTCGCCGCTTCGGGACCAGGAGGTCGGTGGTTCAAATCCACTCGCCCCGACT
>Ga0209761_1000737_pt1 | contig 20673 bp, 19 predicted proteins | sample GraSoi013_1_40cm_4_FD_185818 | JGI IMG/M metagenome (GOLD analysis project Ga0209761, IMG submission 185818) | Grasslands soil microbial communities from the Angelo Coastal Reserve, California, USA - Sample 09_25_2013_1_40cm (SPAdes) (version 2) | ecosystem: Environmental > Terrestrial > Soil >...
AGAGGGTCTTCTTCGTGGACTGGCCGTGGGCGCGCATCGGCGCTCCGTTCGTGGAATGGCTTGGGTTGGCGCCATCGGTCTACATGCAAGGCGGTCCGAAGCCGGAGGACCTGATGCAACGAGTGCCGCTTGGCGCGGTCACCGACGATGCCGTCAACGCGGTCATCGCGTCGCTGGCCGGATACTTCCTTGGCCACTCCATGAGGCCGCCGCCGCCAGGCATTCCGACTGTCCGCGCTTTCCAGGCCGCCCAAGGAAAGATCGCACTGGAATGGCTGCGGGATCGTGTGGGCTGGGACTAGACTCGAAATCGATGACCTCGGAGGCGGGATTCCACAGGCTCACCGAACTGGTCGCGGATGCGATGCATGGTGGTCGCCCGATGACCGAGCACCAGATCGTGAAGGCGATCTATCGTCGCTCGAAAGTCACGACCGATGCGCGCAGTGTGCGGCTGGTCCTGGCGTCGGACCGACAGCGATTCGGTCGGCTTAGGCCTCGATTCCGTTTCTTCCAGCGCTCGACGAAGTGGCAGCTGGTCGTGGTAGGGCCGGCTGACAATCCAGGCCCTCAGGGAGCGCCAGTACCGGCCCGACCGTACCCGCCAACCCGGTCAGGCGCCGCAGCTGCCGACCTCACGTTTCGCGAGGACGAGCCGCCGACCAACGCGATCGGTCGAACCGCCTAGTTCACCACCGGAAGCGGTGGGCTGGGCTCCGGCTCTTCGATGATGTCCAGCGCCGTGGCCTGGCTGATCCAGTACTGCACGTCCGAGTGGCTTGGGGCGCCCGCGAGCCCGATTGCGTCGACCAGCTTCTTGTGCAGCTCGTCCGCGTCTTGTGCGCGGAGGTCCGTCATGGCCTCGATCCCGAAGCGGCGAACAGTCGGGAGATGGTGCTCCATCCCGGACACCTCCATGAGCGTGCACTGGTGCGCGAAACCCAGCAGCCGCTCGGTCGTTATCCCGGTGCGTCTCGACAGGCGCTGCCGGTCGACGTTTAGCGAGGTCTTGTGCAGGAGCTGATTGGTGTGATTGATTCCGACAGCGCGGAGCCTGCGCACATCGGAGTCGGAGATGCCCCGCAAGTATTCGAGCGTCCGGTACATCACACATAAGGATATGCGGCCCGTGTCGTTTCCCCGTCGCGGCCCCGGCATCTCCTATAATTCACCGAACCCCGCCGCCATTGGAGTAAACACACCCTGAATCAGAGCCGGCTCGCAACCCGTGACACGTTTACCGGGGAGCAGTCTGGCCTCGAGATCGGGATCGGGCGGCGCGCTCGACGCGCTTACGGTTTCGACGAGGTCGCGCTCGTCCCCGGCGGCGTCACGCTCAATCCCGACGAGGTCGACGTCTCTTTTGCCCTCGGCGATCGTTTCCGGCTGAACATCCCGATCTGGGGCGCGGCGATGGACGGAGTGGTCGACGTCGACTTCGCCATCGCGATGGGCAAGCTCGGCGGTGTGGCTGTGCTCAACCTCGACGGGGTCCACACGCGATATGCAGATTCGAAGCCGATCATCGATCGCGTAGCCGCCGCGGACAAGGCTACCGTCAACGCGGTCCTCAAAGAGGTGTATCGCGAACCCGTTAAGCCGCAGCTCATCTCGAATCGAATCAAGGCGATCAAGGCAGCGGGCGTCTACTGCGCGGTTTCGACCGTGCCTGCCCACGCCGAGGAGCGCGCCGAGCAGGCCCAGAAGGCGGGCGCGGACGTGTTCGTCGTCCAGGGCACCGTGCTCACGGCGCGCCATTCATCGAGGTCGTATCACCAGCTCGCGTTCGAAGACCTCGTCCGCGCGTGCGACATCCCGGTGGTCGTGGGCAACTGCGTCCATTACGAGACGGCGCTGGAGCTGATGGAGACCGGCATCGCCGGGATCCTGGTCGGCGTAGGACCCGGGGCCGCATGCACCACTCGTGGGGTGCTGGGGGTGGGCGTGCCGCAGGTCACCGCCACGGCCGACGTCGCGGCGGCGCGCGACGAGCACATGCGCCGGGGCGGCATGCGCGTGGCGGTGATCACTGATGGTGGCATGCGCATCGGGGCCGATGTTTGCAAGGCATTCGCGTCGGGCGCGGACGCAGTGATGATCGGAACCCCGCTGGCCGGCGCCGAGGAATCGGCGTCAAGGGGCTACAACTGGGGCATGGCCACTCCGGATCCGAACCTTCCTCGCGGGACCCGCGTCCACGTGGGCACGAAAGCGACCCTCAAAGAGATCCTCCTGGGCCCGGCTCGGGTCGATGACGGGAGCCAGAACTTCGCCGGCGCCCTGAGGTCGGCGTTGGGGGTTTGCGGCGCGCACGACATAGCCGAGTTCCAGCACGTCGAGATGGTCATCGCACCATCGATCACGTCGGAAGGCAAAGCGCTTCAGCAGTCACAGCACGTGGGCATGGGCAAAGGCTGAGTTGAGCCGGTCTGCCACGGCACCACGTCGCCGTGAGGAGGCCAAGCGCGTGGCCGAACAGACCGTGCTAATCCTCGATTTCGGATCCCAGTTCAGCCAGCTGATCGCGCGCCGGGTGCGCGAGGCCAAGGTCTACTGCGAGCTGGTGCCCGGGACAACGCCCTGGTCCGAGCTCAAGGAGCGCGAGCCCGCCGGGCTCATCCTCAGTGGTGGCCCGTCGAGCGTCTACGAACAAGGCGCGCCGCAGGTCGACCCTGACGCGCTTCGCGCGGGCGTGCCAGTCCTGGGCATCTGCTACGGCATGCAGCTCATAGCCCACCACCTCGGTGGCAAGGTCGATCCCGGCCGCGCCCACGAGTATGGTCCGGCGCTGCTCGCCGTGCGCGAGCCGGCGGCGTTGTTCGAAGGCCTCAACGGAGAGCTGCCCGTGTGGATGAGCCATGGCGACGCGGTCACCGAGATGCCGCCCGGCTTCCGCGCCCTCGCTTCCAGCGGTAACGCGCCGGTGGCGGCTTTCACCGACGGCAACGGTGTCTTCGGCATCCAGTTCCACCCCGAAGTGGTCCATACACCGAGCGGGCGTGAGGTGCTGCGCAACTTCCTGTATCGGGTGTGCCATTGCGAGCCGTCGTGGACTGCCGGGTCTTTCATCGCCGAGGCGGTCGAGAGCATCCGCGCCCAGGTCGGCAGCGGCCGCGTGATCTGCGCGCTCTCCGGTGGCGTGGACTCCGCGGTCGCGGCGACCATTGTCCACCGCGCGATCGGAGAGCAGCTGACATGCGTCTTCGTAAACAACGGCCTGCTGCGCAAAGAGGAGCCCGAGCGCGTCCTCGCGGTGATGCGGGGCAACCTCGACATGAACATCCGCTACGTCGACGCCACGGCGCGATTCCTGAATGCGCTGAGCGGTGTCACCGACCCCGAGGAGAAGAGGCGCATCGTCGGCCGGGAGTTCATCTCTGTCTTCGAAGCCGAGGCTTCCAGCCTCGGGCACATCGACTTCCTGGCCCAGGGGACGTTGTATCCGGATGTCATCGAGTCGACCGCGCCCGACGTCGCGGCGACAGCGGCGAAGATCAAGACGCACCACAACGTCGGCGGTCTGCCACCTGGACTTCGATTCCAGCTCATAGAGCCGCTTCGCTACCTGTTCAAGGACGAGGTGCGCGCGGTGGGGATCGAGCTTGGGATGCCGGAGGAGATGGTGTACCGCCAGCCGTTCCCGGGACCGGGCCTGTCGATACGCTGCCTGGGCGAAGTCACGGCCGAGCGCCTCGAGATCTTGCGGAACGCCGACTGGGTGGTGGTGGATGAGATCAAGCGGTTTGGGCTCTACCGCCAGGTGTGGCAGTCGTTTGCGGTTCTGACACCGCTGTCAACCGTGGGGGTGATGGGGGACTATCGCACTTATGCGAATGTCGTCGCGATCAGAGTTGTCACCAGCGAGGACGCGATGACGGCGGATTGGGCGCGGGTCCCATACGAGGTGCTTGCACGGATCAGCAACCGCATCGTCAACGAGGTCAAGGGCGTCAACCGCGTCGTCTTCGACATCACGTCGAAGCCGCCCGGCACCATCGAGTGGGAGTAGGGCCTCTCAACCTCGAGCTGAACCAGGGCTGGCGCAAGAGGATGATCGCGGGCCTTCTTCGTGGGCAGCGGCAAGATGGCGGGTTTGGCGTCCACCCCTACGGCAAATGGACAGGCGCCCACTGGAGGCTCGTCTCGCTTGTCGAGCTCGGAATCCCGCCAACCGACACCAGAGCACGTGCGGCAGCGAAAACCGTGCTCGACTGGATCGCCGCGCCGTCATTGCCGCATGTGGTCGCCGGGAAGGAGCGGCGCCACGCCTCGGTGGAAGGAAACGCCTTGGCAGTTTCCTGCCGGCTGGGTATGGCACGCAATAAACAGGTCCGCGACCTCGTCGACATTCTTCTTCGATCGCAATGGCCCGACGGCGGCTGGAACTGCGACATCGACCCGAGCGCACGGCGGTCTTCGTTTCACGAGAGCCTTGCCTCGATTTGGGGCCTGGTCGAGTATCACCGCGCCACGGGCGACCGCGACGCACTCGAGGCCGCGCATCGAGCGGGCGAGCTCCTGCTCAATCACAGGCTCTACCGATCGACGACCACAGGCGAGACGATCCACCCGGAGTGGGAGCGCATCCACTGGCCGCACTACTGGCACTACGACTTCTTCCATGGACTTCGGGCGCTGGCACTGCTGAAGCGACTGGACGACCCTCGGGCTGCTGATGCGCTGGGCCTACTGCGCGCACGACGCCGCGCCGATGCAACCTGGCGTGCCGGCGGTCATCGCTACTGGCGCAAGCCAGGCGCGTCGCAACAGGCAGAAGTGGTGGACTGGGGTGACGCGCATGAGATCGTGACCCCGGCCGCGCTCGCCATGCTCCAGCACCAATGAAGGTTCTGGTCGTGGGGTCGGGGGCGCGCGAGCACGCGCTGGTGTGGAAGTGCGTCCAGTCGGAGCTGGTAGAGCGCGTCTACTGCGCGCCTGGAAACGGCGGAACAGGCGGCATGGCGCGCAACGTTGCCATAAGCGTGGCAGACGTCGTCCGTATCGTCGAATTCGCCAAGCGTGAGCGTCTCGGACTGGTCGTCCTGGGGCCCGAGGCGGCGGTGGATGCCGGCGTGGGTGACGCGCTGCGCAGCGCCGGATTCAACGTGTTCGGTCCCAACCGGCGCGCCGGCAGGATCGAGTCGAGCAAATCGTTCGCGAAGCGCCTCATGGTCACCGCCGGAATACCCACAGCCGACTTCGAGGTCTTCAGCGATCCCGCGCCCGCACGCGCCTGGGCACGCGAGAGAAATGGACTCGTCGCGGTCAAGGCAGACGGGCTCGCGCGGGGCAAGGGCGTCGTCGTCTGCTCCACGGTCGAGGAGGCGAACGCCGCAGTCGATGCGATGCTCGTGCACAGTCGCTTCGGGCGCAGCGGCGCGACGATCGTGCTCGAGGAAAAGCTCGCTGGGCCGGAGCTGTCGGTGCTCGGCATCACCGACGGCACCGATGTAGTCGCGCTGGCTCCGGCGCGTGACTTCAAGCGCGTGCACGACGGCGACCGCGGACCCAACACCGGGGGCATGGGCGCTTACTCGCCGCCGCTGGGCGTGGACGGGGCGGTGCTGGACGAGGTCCTCAACACGGTTCTCAAGCCAGCGGTGCGCGAGCTCGCGGCGTCCGGAGACGAGTTTCGCGGCGTCCTCTATGCCGGGCTGATGCTCACGCCGAAGGGAATTCGCACTCTCGAATTCAACGCCCGCTTCGGCGACCCAGAAGCTCAGGTCGTCCTGCCGCGCCTGGAATCGGACTTCGTCGCGCTCGCGCTGGCCGCCGCGAAAGGGACGCTGGCGAGCATCCCCGAGCCGACCTGGAACCCACGCGCGGCGGTGGGGGTCGTGGTGGCCTCCGCGAACTATCCGGATGACGCGCTCGTGAAGACCGGCTTTCCGATCCGCGGCCTGGCGGAGATGCCCCGCGGGGTCCAGGTCTTCCACGGCGGAACGCGTTTCGAACCGGGCCGCGGGCTGGTCACCGACGGAGGCCGAGTGGTGACCTCGGTGGCGCTTGGCGACACGGTGGCCGAAGCACGCGAAAAGGCGCTCGCCGGGGCGCGGCAGGTACGATTCCAAGGGGCTTTCTATCGCTCCGATATCGCCCTGGAGGCTATTTAGTGCAGCCTGTCGTCGGCATCATCCTCGGCTCCAGGTCAGACCTGACGCTCATGGAGTCGTGCGTCAAGGTGCTCGACGAGCTCGAATTGACGCACGAGCTGAAGGTCTGCTCGGCGCATCGCAACCCGCGGGGCGTCATGGAATGGGCATCGTCGGCGCGAGAACGTGGGCTCAAGGTCGTCATCGCGGCGGCCGGGGGTGCGGCCCATCTTCCGGGCGTCGTCGCCGCGTGGACAGATCTTCCGGTGATCGGCGTTCCGGTGCCGACCCAGCACCTCGGCGGTGTCGACTCCCTCTACTCGATCGTTCAGATGCCGGCCGGCATACCGGTGGCCACAGTCGCCATCGGCGAGGCCGGTGCCAAGAATGCGGCCTGGCTGGCCGCGCGCATCATCGGCATCACAGACGATGCGGTCGCGCTGCGTCATCACGAGAAGCGAGCCGCCCTCGCAGGACCGGCCTAGTGGCCAGGAAGGCGTCCCGTGTACGCCTCATCGACACGACGTTTCGCGACGCCCAGCAAACGCTGCTCGGAGGCGCGCTGCGCGGCGACGAGATAGTTCCCATCGCGGCGAAGATGGATGAGATCGGCTTCGCCGCCATGGAGGCGCTCGGCGGCGCCACGTTCGAGATACAGGTGCGCCGGCGCGAGGATCCGTGGGCATACCTTCGCAAGCTGAACAAGGCGACCCCCAACACCCCGATCCAGGCCTTGATCCGTGGTCAGAACCTGGTCGGCAATCGCAATTTCGCTGATGACGTCGTCGAGCTCTTCATCAAGCATCTCGCCAAGAACGGCGTGGACGTGTTCCGCTTCTTCGATCCGCTGAACGATCTGCGCAACATGGAGGCGGCGATCGGCGCGGCGCTGAAAGCCAAGAAGAGGGTGCAGGGCGCGCTGAGCTATGCGATCTCTCCGGCACACAGCCTCGAGCTCTGGTGCTCGCTCGCCAAAGGACTGGTCGACATGGGCTGCCACGACGTGGTCATCAAGGACACGTCGGGCTTGCTGAGCCCACAGGCGACTTGGGAGCTCGTCAGTGCGCTCAAGCAGGTGGCCAAGGCGCCCATCGACGTGCACTCGCACTGCTCGAGCGGGATGGCGCCGATGGCCTACATGGCAGCGGTCGAAGCGGGCGCCGAGGTCCTCGACGTCGCCATGTCGCCGCTGGCTTGGGGGGCGTCGCAGCCAGCGGCCGAGAGCGTGGTCGCTGCACTACACGGCGGCGAATACGACACCGGCCTGGACCTCGATCGTATGTGGGACGTCCAGGGCGACATCGAATCGCTGAAGCGGCAGCACATCCAGCATCTGAGCCCGGTCGCGGACCGCGTCGACGCCAGCATCCTGCGTTACCAGATGCCCGGCGCGACGCTGGAAGACATCCACCGCCAGCTTGACGCACACGCCGCGGGCGACCGCCTGGGCGAGGTCCTTGAGGAGGTCAGCCGCGTCCGGCTCGAGCTGGGTTACCCGCCGCTGGTGGCGCCGATCCGGCAGATGATCGCGACGCAGGCCGTCTACAACGTCATCGGCGGTTCGCGGTACGCGACCGTGACGCAAGAGCTCAAGGACTATCTGCAGGGTCTCTACGGACGCCCCCCGGTGCCGGCCGATCCCGAGCTGCGCCGCCTGGTCCTGGGACGCGAGGAACCGATCACGATCCGTCCCGCCGATCTCCTCGAGCCACAGGTCGACGCGGCACGACAGCAGCTCAGGAAGATGAACCTGGATACGAGCGACGATTCCGTGCTCATCCAGCTCCTGTTTCCCAACCTCGCGATCGACTACCTGCGCGAGCCTGCGCCCGCCGCGGCCGGAAACAAGCGGCCGGCCATCGTGAGCACGCCGGCGGCGGATCCGCCGCCTGCTCCTGCTCCCGCTGCCGCGACCAACCCGGCCGCCCCAGCAGCGCCGCACACGGCCGAATTCGAGGTCGAGGTCGAGGGGGAAGTCTTCAAGGTGCGTGTCAGCGGCGCCGGGATGACAGTCATGCCTGCAGCTGGATCCGCGGCGCCCGCCGTCGCCCCGCCTCATCGCGCCGATGCAAGGCCTCATCGTCAAGATCCCGGTCGGGCCGGGTGACCCGGTCAAGCTCGGTGACGTCGTAGCGGTGCTCGAGGCGATGAAGATGCAGAACGACATCGTCACCACCGTGGCCGGCACCGTGCGCGAGGTCTACGTGAAGGAAGGCGAGGTGGTCAGCCCCAGCCAGCCTTTGCTCGCGGTCGGATGAAACGGAAACTATTTACGAAGATCCTCATCGCCAACCGGGGCGAAATTGCCATCCGCGTCATGCGCGCTTGCCGCGAGCTCGGCATCGCGACCGCGGCGGTGTACTCGGACGCCGACCGAAACGCCATCCACGTTCGCTATGCCGACGAGGCGCATCACATCGGCGGCGCGGCCCCATCCGAGTCATACCTGCAGCTCGACCGCATCGTCAAGGTCGCTCACGATTGCGGCGCCGAAGCCATCCATCCGGGCTACGGGTTCCTGTCCGAGAAGGCGGCGTTTCCGGACGCGTGTGAAGCTGCCGGCATCAAGTTCATCGGTCCACCCGCCTCCGCGATGCGTGCGCTTGGCTCGAAGCTAGCTGCGCGCAAGCTGGCCGCCGAAAACGGCGTCCCCATCACGCCAGGAAGCGGGGCGATCTCCGATCCCGCAACGGCCGTGGCGGCGGCGAAACAGATCGGCCTGCCGGTGATGGTGAAACCTTCGGGCGGCGGTGGTGGCATCGGCATGAAGGTGGTCGAGACGGAGGACCAGCTGGCCGCGGCCATCGAGACCAGCGCGCAGGCGGCGCGCTCGGCGTTCGGCGATCCGACGATCTACATCGAGCGTTACGTGCGCAAGCCGCGCCACATCGAGATCCAGGTCATATGCGACAGCGAAGGCAACGCGGTGCACCTTGGCGAGCGCGAGTGCTCCATCCAGCGCCGCCACCAGAAGATCATGGAAGAGACCCCATCCCCCGCCGTCACTCCCGAAATTCGCTCAGCGATGGGTGAGGCGGCCGTGCGGGCCGCGCGAGCTGCCGGTTACGTCAACGCGGGAACTGTGGAGTTCATCTTCAGCGACGGCGAGTTCTACTTCCTCGAGGTCAATGCACGGCTCCAGGTTGAGCATCCCATCACCGAGGCGGTGACTGGCATCGACCTGGTCAAAGAGCAGATTCGCGTCGCGGCGGGGCTGCCTCTCTCTTTCGCGCAGCCGGACGTGTCATGGACCGGGCACTCGATCGAGATGCGAATCAACGCCGAGGATCCCCTGCGCAAGTTCATGCCCAACCCGAAACGCATTGCACGCTGGGTGGCGCCCGCCGGGCCAGGCGTGCGGGTCGACTCTGGGTTCGGCCCCGGCTCGGAGGTCCCGCCCAACTACGACTCGCTGGTGGCGAAGCTGATCGTTCATGGCGCTGATCGGGCGGAGGCGATCGCGCGCGCGTCTCGTGCCCTTCGCGAGTTCCTGGTCGTCGGGCCTGCGACGACGATCAGCTATCACCGCGCCATCCTCGACAGCGCGGATTTTCGCGCCGGCAACCTGAGCACACGCTTCATCGAAGATCACCCCGAGCTGGTCGAGAAGGCGAAGCAGTTCGCCGGCGACCAGTCGCCGTTCGACTACGGCCCCGACCCTCGTCACGTCGCGGCCGCCGCCGCGGCGGTGGCCGCCGTCACTCACAGAAACAACTGAGCAAGCTCTGGCATCCCGCCCGCGGCCGGCCCTTCGAGGTGGTGAGCACCGCGACCGCGGGTGTCTCAGGGCAATACGTCACCAGAGAAGACGTGATCAGGTTTCCCGACGGAGCCGAGGCCACGTATACCGTGGTGACCAACCCCGACGCGGCCTTCGTCGTCCCCTACTTCGACAACGGCGACACGGTGCTGGTGCGCCAGTGGCGCCATGCGTGGGACGAGTCGTCGTGGGAGGTGCCTGCCGGGACGGTGAATCTCGGTGAGGACGCGCTGACATGCGCGAGACGCGAGCTGGCGGAGGAAACGGGGCTCATCGCCACGCGGTACACGTCGCTCGGAGTCGTGCATGGCGCTGCGTTCCTGACGGGCCGCGGGCAGCTGTTCCTGGCCGAAGGCATCACCGCGTCGGACCGCAATCCCGAGACGTACGAGCAGGACATGGAGGTGTTGCGGCTGCCTTTCCAGGAGGCTCTGCAGGCCGCACTCAACGGCTCCATCGTCCATTCGGGTTCGGTCACGGCCCTGGCGCGCGCGGCACGAGTGCTGAAGCTGCTCTAGCTCGAGGCGGCGGTCGGCAGGGAGCTTGGCGAAGCCTGCGGGCTCGGCGATGGCGTGCGGTCGTTGCCTTTGTCGGCGCCGTGCGATTCCGTGGGGCCTATCACCGCGAGGTCATACTCGGCGGCAAGGTTGATTCCGCCCACGTCCTGAACCGTCGGCAGCACCACCAGCTTGTAGCTCTTGCCCGCTTTGAGGTCGATGCCGCGGATGATGACTGTGCGGCCTGCGTACAGCGGAGCGTCGCCGATCTGCTTCCCTTTGCCGTCCAGGATGATCACTCCGGTCGGAACGGAGGCCGGAATAAGGTCGCTGTCGAACGTGACCTTCACCGTGCCGTTGGAGACGTCGACGCTGACAACCTGCGGGCCCTTGCCAAGGGCGAGAAGGGTTCCGGCTGATGCCTTGTCGACCATGAACACATCGCTTCCCTGGGTTCTAACGAGGGTGATCGACTCCTCATATGCGCTCACGTCGATCTTCTGGTGGGCCAGCACTATCCGGACCACGAACTGGGCCGAGTCGGGCTGGATCCCCGTCAGCTCCTGGGCCAGAACGTAATAGCGCGAGAAGGTCGCGTTTTCGCCGGTGACCAGGAGGTTCAGGTTGCCACCCGAGCCTGAGTAGGCCTTCTTGCCGTTGTCGGTTAGAAACGCGGTGGCCTTGTCTACCTGCCCGCTCTTGCGCGCTTGCATGAATGCGTTCACCACCGATGTAGCCGCGTCCAGCCCAGAGGGTCTCGGCGCGGGCAGAGGAGCTGTCGCCGTGAACAGCGTTCCGCCCCGGAAGTAGGTGAAAGCGGTTCCATTGGGGGCCCAGACAGGCAAGTGGTACGTGCCATCCGCCAGCCTGTTCAGGCCCGTCCCATCCGGCCGGATCTCGAAGAGGTCGGTGTCGCTGCCGAGGAGGATCACGTCTTGGCTCGACCAGCTCGGGTCGCCCGCGGGCAGCGTCGTTGAGATCGCTTTGCCCCCGACGTCGGACGAGACGATCGCCTGCGCGCCCGAGTAGAGGACGCCGGTGCCGTCCGGCGACCAGCCAAGGAACTGGGCGCCGGCCAGGCCGAGCGTGCTGCTCTTGCCCGTCGCGATATCGAGCACGTGCAGCGTCTGGTCTTGCGTGTAAGCCAGGTGCGTCCCGTCCGGCGAGAACGAGAGCGCATTCACGGTGCCGCCGGTTGCGAACGTGGCAACCCTGATCGTGCCGTCGGCGCTCGGCATATACACGCCGTCAGCGGCCATCCACACCACCCCGTCGTTGTTCCAGCCCACGACCAGTGGCGCAGGTCTTGAACTGAGCTCTGACGTGATGACGAGGGCTTTGAGGTCCAGGACATAGATCTTCCCGCCGCTGATGAAGGCCTCGCGGTTACCCGCCGGTGAGATGGACGCCGACGTCACACCATCCGGGACGAGGACCGAGATGTTTCCGCCGGCCGCCGGCACCGACTCCAGGGCGCCCTTGCCGCTGACGAAATAGACGGTCGAAGAATCTGGGGACCACTGAACGTTCGAGATGCCCGGGACGCTGGCGAGCTGGTGCTGGCCGGTCAGCACCCCACGAGGCGTCGGCGTCACGGCTGGAGTCGGCGACGGCGAGGGCGCAGCCGGCGGCTGCGTCACGAACGTGATGGTCTGGGGGGCGGACAGCAGCTGGCCCCCGGCGGTCTTGGCTCCGGGCCCGATCGTCACCTGGTACTGCGTGTTGGGCGCCAGGTTTCCGCTGGTGGGCAGCACTTCCAGGGTGTTCGCGTTCCACGAATAAGCCACCGTTGTGGCGGGCGTGATCTGGACAGCGGCCTCGGTGGAAGGGTGGTCCATCGCCTGGTTGAACCGAACCAGGATCGGCTGTTCGAGGTTGACGGCGGCCTGACTCGACAGCGGGCTCGTGACGAAGATCTGATGGGTGTCCGGACCGGGGTTGTTGATGGCCGTGAACACGACGACGGCGGCGATCAGGACCACGCCCACGGCCGCGCCAGCCCAGGCCAGGCTGGACGGACCGAACAATTTGCTCCACCAAGGCACCCGGCTGTCGCCCATGCCCGAGGCGCGGTTCATGAGCTGCCGGCGCAGCGCCGAGCGGAAGGCGTCATCCAGCGGTGGGTCGGTCATGCGGCCGGCCCGCAGGAGGTTTGCCACGCGCAAGAGCTCGTCGTCCTGCAGGATGTCGTCGAGCTCGGGGTCGTGCTTCATGCTCATTCGGCCGGCCTCAAGCTGTCGGCCTCGTCGCGAAGGCGGCTGACGCCGCGGTGGATCAGCAGCTTGACCGCGCCTGGTGTCTTGCCCATGGCGACCGCTATGTCCTCGATTTTCATGTCCTCCTGGAACTTGAGGACGAGCGCGGTCTTCTGCTGCACGGGGAGCGCCTCCACCAGCGCCCAGATCCGGCGGATCTCGTCGCGATGCGCCGCCTGCTCTTCCAGCGGCGGGCCGGCAATCGACAGGTCGTGAAAGTCTTCCAGCGGCGATGACGGTCGCAGCGTTCGGTACCGGTCGGCGATGGCGTTGACCGAGATCTGGTACAGCCAGGCAGCAAACGGTCGCCCCGTGTCCTGGTATCGGGGCATTGCCTTCAGAGCCTTCATGAAGATCTCCGAAGTGACGTCCTCTGCTGCGGTTTGCTCCCTCACTCTTGAATACACGAACCTGTAAATCTGCTGAAAGTGGCGGTCGTAGAGCGCCCCGAACTGTCGGGGGTCCCGCTTGGCGCGCTCAACGAGGTCGCGCTCGTCGTCGCGCAGCAGGTCGCTCACGGGCCGTCCAGCCTGTGCCGGTTCAAACGGGAGGTCGCTCGAACTGGTTACAGGGCCTTGGAAGACCTGCTGAGGGCATTTAGCTGTCGATTATCGGTGTAGGTGTGGCGTGGTCTCCGGGCGCGTGGCACTCCTACCGCATCTTGTGGGCATTTGCAAGCCATCCACAAGATCTGCTCTGAGCGTGCCGCCGGTATAATCGCCGTGTCCCCAGTGTCCATTGGGAGCCGGCGCCTTTATTGATCGAGCGATACTCTCCGCCTGCGATTCGGGCGGTCTGGGCCGACCAGCACCGGTTCGAGCTGTTTCTGCGTATCGAGATCCTGGCCTGCGAGGCATGGGCGGGCATCGGCCGCATCCCTGAAGCCGCGCTGTCGAAGATTCGCAAGGCGAGCTTCGACGCAGGCCAGATCGCCGAGGTCGAAGCTCGGGTCGGTCACGACGTGATCGCCTTCCTTATGGTGGTCAACGAGTCGATAGGTCAGCCCGAGGCGCGATACGTGCACCTCGGAATGACCAGCCAGGACCTCAACGACACCGCCATGGCGGTCCAGTTGCTGGAGTCTTCGCGGATCATCTCCGCCGACCTCGGGCGGGTCCGCGAGGCGGCGGTCGAGCTCGCCATCCGACATCGCAGGACCCTCATGGCCGGGCGCACTCACGGCATGGTCGCGGAGCCCATCACCTTCGGCTTCAAGGTGGCCGGGTGGGTCGCGGAGCTCGATCGAGCGCTGGCGCGGCTCAACAAGTCCAGCGACGAGGTTGCGGTAGGCCGCGTCAGTGGCGCCGTCGGCACGCATGCGACGGTCGACCCGCGAGTCGAGGACTATGTGTGCGCCGAGCTTGGGCTGAAACCGGATCCGATCTCCACTCAGGTGATCGCTCGGGACCGCCATGCGAACTTTATGTCGGCTCTCGCGCTTGCGGCTGGAGCGCTGGAGAGGATCGCGACAGAGATACGACATCTGCAGCGCAGCGAGGTTGGGGAGGCATTCGAGCCCTTCGGCAAGGAGCAGAAGGGAAGCTCGGCGATGCCGCACAAGCGCAATCCGGTCATGACCGAGCGCGTGTGCGGGCTCGCGCGAGTGGTGCGCGGGCATCTCGTCACCGCGCTCGAGAACACGGCGCTGTGGCACGAACGAGACATCAGCCACTCGTCCGCCGAGCGGATCATCTTTCCCGACGCCTGCGCGGTCGTCGACTTTATGGCGCTGGAGATGACGAAGGTGCTGACGGGGCTGGAAGTGCGGCCCGTGCGCATGCTGCGCAACCTTCAGTTCGGTGGAGGCGTTGTCTTTTCGCAACGTGTCCTGCTCGCACTGGTCGAAAGCGGCATGTCCCGGGAGGACGCATATCTCGTCGTCCAGAAGGCTGCCATGCAGGCACTCGAGGAAGATGGCCAGGGATTCCGCGCGTTGCTCGAGAAGGACGCCGATGTCATGAAGCGGATCGGCGGCCGCCTCGACGAAATATTCGATCCGTGGGCAGGCCTGGAGCACACCGAACTCGCGTATGAACGAATCGGCCTGGGGGTCAAGGCCCGGTGATCGCGGGTCCGCCGGTCATGCAGACCGACCTACCGCTCAAGCTCTTTGCCCGCGGCAAGGTCCGCGACACCTACGAGCTCGGCGCCGACCAGCTGCTGATGGTCGCGACCGACCGCATGTCTGCCTTTGACCACGTTCTGCCCAACGGCATCCCGGATCGCGGCAAGGTGCTGACTCAGCTCTCCATCTACTGGTTCTCGCAGACCCATTCCTTCCAGGAGAACCACCTGGTCTCGGGCATGGTGCCGGACCTCCCGGCGGCGCTGCGCGACCGCCGCAACGACCTTGCCGGCCGCTTCATTATCGTGCGCAAAGCGAAGCGCATCGACTTCGAATGCGTTGTTCGGGGGTACCTCGCCGGCAGTGCGTGGAAGGAGTACCAGGATTCGCACACGCTCGCCGGCGAGGAGATGCCACCGGGTCTTCGCGAGAGCGAGCGGCTCGCCTATCCGATCTTCTCGCCTGCGACCAAGGCAGAGACCGGTCATGACGAGAACATCACCTTCACGCAACTGAAGAAAGAGCTGGGCGACGAGCTCGCCACCAAGCTTCGCGATGCAAGCCTGGAGCTGTACAAGTTCGCCTCCAACCTCGCGGAGCGCCGCGCCCTCATTCTCGCTGACACGAAGTTCGAGTTCGGCCTCATCGGCGATGACCTGGTCCTCATCGACGAGGCCCTCACTCCGGACAGCTCGCGCTACTGGGAGTCTGCCACGTACCAGGTCGGAACGTCGCCCGACTCGTACGACAAGCAGTTCGTCCGCGACTGGCTCACGCGGTCCGGATGGGACAAGGAGTCCGAGCCTCCGCGATTACCCGACGATATCGTCGCTCAGACGCGTGAGAGATACCTCACGGCATACCATCGACTCGTTGGCAAGCCGCTCTTCCCACCCAAGGCGCGCAACGAGTGAAGAAGGTCCTGGCCAAGGTCATCGTGACGCCGAAGCCGGTAGTCAACGATCCCCAGGGCCTCACGGTCAAACAGGGATTGATCACCCTCGGGTTTCGCGAGGTGGAAGACGTGCGGGTCGGCAAGTACATAGAGGTCAGCCTGGAGGCCGAAAACGTGCCTGAGGCGCGTGAACGGGTCGAGGCGATGTGCCGGCAGCTGCTCGCCAATCACGTCATCGAAGACTTTCACTTCGAAATCGACCACGAGGATCGACAGCGCCGGTGAAGTTTGGTGTGGTCGTGTTTCCTGGAACATGGTCGGACCGCGACTGCGGCTGGGTGATCGACCAGGTCGTCGGCGCGCAGCTGCAGTATCTGTGGCACAAGGACGCCGACCTCAAGGGATGCGACTGTGTCATCCTGCCGGGCGGCTTCGCGTACGGCGACTATCTCCGCACTGGGGCGATCGCGCGATTCGCGCCGGTGATGGAGGAGATCGGAGAGTACGCGGATCGCGGCGGCCTCGTCTGGGGCATCTGCAACGGCTTCCAGATCCTGTGTGAAGCGGGCCTGCTGCCCGGTGCGCTGATCCGCAATGCATCGCTCGAGTTTCGATGCGAATGGAGCAACCTGGTGATCGAGCGAACTGACCTCGCCTTCACGTCCCAGTGCGCCGAACGGGAGGTGATTCGCGTTCCCATATCGCACGGCGAAGGCAGCTACTTCGCGGAACCCGCGGTGCTCTCGCGCCTGGAGCAGAACGGGCAGGTCGTGTTCCGCTACTGCGATCCGGACGGCCGCGTCGTCCCAAGCGCCAACCCGAACGGCTCGCTGCACAACATCGCCGGCATCATCAACAAGCGCGGGAACGTTCTCGGGATGATGCCGCATCCTGAGCGCTGCGCCGAAGCCGAGCTGGGCAGCGCCGACGGCCTGAAGCTGTTCCGCTCGGTCGCCGGCAGCGCGCTGAGGGTGCTGGTCTCATGAGCCTCGACACCGTCGATCAGGCGCGGCTGAGAGAGGTGGCCCTCACGCCGGAGGAGTATCGCGTCATCGTCGAGCGGCTCAGGCGCCCGCCGAATGCGGTGGAGCTCGGGATGCTCGGCGTGCTCTGGTCGGAACACTGCTCGTACAAAACGTCGAAGACGCTCCTGCGCCGCCTTCCGTCCACAGGCCCGGCCGTCCTGCAGGGTCCCGGCGAGAATGCCGGCGCTGTCGAGATCGGCCAGGGCTGGGCTGCCGTGTTCAAGATCGAATCTCACAATCACCCTTCGGCGATCGAGCCTTACCAGGGGGCTGCGACCGGAGTCGGCGGAATCATCCGCGACGTCATCGCGATGGGCGCCCGGCCGATCGCCCTGCTCGACTCGCTGCGGTTTGGCCCGCTGCCCGGGTCACGCCATCACTTCGACGGCGTCGTGGCCGGCATCGCAGGCTACGGGAACTGCATCGGCATACCGACTGTGGGCGGCGAGGTCTACTTCGACGAGTGTTACGCGCAGAACCCGTTGGTCAATGCGATGTGTGTCGGGCTCGTCCGCATCGATCGCCTGATGCGCGCCCGCGCGGAGGGAACCGGAAACAGCCTCATGCTGGTCGGCGCGGACACCGGCCGCGACGGCATCCACGGCGCATCGTTCGCCTCGATCGAGCTCGACGAATCGAGCTCCGAGCGCAGGCCCGCGGTCCAGGTGGGCAACCCGTTCCTCGAGAAATGCCTGCTCGAGGCGTGCATGGATCTCGCCCACACGGATGCGGTGGTCGCGGTGCAGGATCTCGGGGCGGCGGGACTCACCTCGTCGGTGGCGGAGTGCGCGGGACGCGTCCCGGGCGCCGGCGCGCGCATCGACGTCGCGCTCGTGCCAAGGCGGGAGCGTGGGATGACTCCCTACGAGGTGATGCTGTCGGAATCGCAGGAGCGGATGCTCGTCGTCGTCCAGCGCGGGCGTGAGTCGGAGGTCGAGCGCATCTTCCAGACGTGGGACCTCACCTCGGCCGTCATCGGCGACGTGACCGACGACGGACAGCTGACGGTCTTCGACCGAACCGAGGTCGTGGCGCGGCTCCCGGTCCAGCTGCTCACTGATGGCGCGCCGCCGCGCCGGCTGTCCGGCAGGGCCCCCGCCTGCACTGCATCTCGACTCTCTTCCCCCGCTGGTCGACGCGGGCGAGTCTCTCCTCCGTATGCTGGCGAGCCCGAACCTCTCCAGCAGGCGTCCGATTTTCCGGCGCTACGACCACATGGTCGGCGACTCGACTGTCGTCGCCCCGGGCGGGGACGCGGCGCTGCTGCGCATCAAGGGCACGCGGCTCGGGCTGGCGATGACAACCGACTGCAATGCTCGCTACTGCCACCTCGATCCCAACCTTGGCGCCCAGCACGCGGTTGCGGAAGCTGCCCGCAACATCATCGCAACCGGCGCGCGGCCCCTGGCCGTCACCGATTGTCTGAACCTCGCCAACCCTGAGCGGCCAGAGGTCTACTGGGAGCTCGAAGAGACGATCGCCGGCCTCGCGCAGGCATGCCGCGCGCTGGAGGTTCCGATCGTGAGCGGGAACGTGAGCCTCTACAACGACTCGGGCGGCGCCTCGCCGATCCATCCCACGCCGGTGGTGGGCATGGTCGGCCTCATCGACGATTACGGGCGGCGGCTATCGGCGGGGAAGAACGAAGGCGACTTCGTGCTCCTGGTGGGGTCGAGCCACAACGACCTCGGGGGTAGCGAGTACCTGAAGGTCGAGCATGGAACGGTGGCCGGCCGCCCGCCGGCGCTCGACCTCGCTCGGGAAGCGACCGTCAACAGGTTGATCCTGGCCGCGGCCAAGGCCGGGCTGCTCCGGTCCGCGCACGACTGTGCGGAGGGCGGCATGCTGGTCGCCCTCGCCGAATGCTGCCTGCTGGGCGGCATGGGCGTGCGATGCCCGGCGCTTCGGCCTGAGACTCCGCTTCGCCTCGACGCCGCCTTCTTCGGCGAGACCCCAGGGCGCTTCGTCGTGAGCGCGGGGTCGCGCGCGATGCCCGAGCTCCAGACGCTCTCCCGGCGCCACCACGTCGAGATCTCGCTGCTCGGGATGGCGGGCGGCCAGACGGTGGAGTTCGAGGGCCAGTTCCGGCTGCCGCTCGCCGACCTGCGGCAGGCCTGGGAAGCGGGGTTGTTGACCTAACCCATGTGTGGGGTCTTCGGCATCTGCGCGGCGCGGGGTGTCGACGTCGCGAACATCACCTACTTCGGGATGTTCGCGCTCCAGCACCGCGGCCAGGAGTCCGCGGGTATTGCCGTCTCGGACGGCACGAACGTGCGCGTGCATCGCGGCATGGGCCTCGTGGCTCAGGTGTTCTCGCCCGCCACCGTCAAGGAGATGGGCGAAGGCTCGATCCTCGCGCTCGGCCACACGCGGTACTCGACCACTGGTTCGAGCCGTCCCGAGAATGCCCACCCGCTGCCTTTTCACCACCCGCAGCTCGGGCCGGGCGCCATCGCGCACAACGGAAACCTGCTCAACGCTGATGCGCTGCGCCGCCAGCTCGAGGAAGAGGGCGCGACATTCGGTACGGCGCTCGACACCGAGGTGATGGCCCGGCTCATAGAGCACACCCACGGCCGCTCGTGGGAGGAGGTCATCCGCAAGACGTTCGCTCGAGTCGTCGGCGCCTACTCGTGCGGCATCATCACGCCCACGCAGCTCATCGCGCTGCGGGACCCATACGGCTTCCGGCCGCTGTGCATCGGCTACATCCCGCTCCCCGGCCAGCCCGCGCACATCGTGGCTTCGGAAACATGCGCGCTCGACACGGTCAATGCCACCTTCGTGCGCGAGGTGCAGCCAGGCGAGATGGTGGTGATGGACGAGCACGGCGTCCACAACCTCACCTTCCAGACCTCGAGCAAGCACGCGATGTGCGTGTTCGAGTTCATCTACTTTGCGCGCCCCGACTCCATCCTCAAGAACTGCGAGCTGGAGGAGGCACGGATACGCATGGGTCACGAGCTCGCCGGGGAAGCGCCGGTCGACGCGGACATGGTGATCGCGTTTCCGGACTCGGGCACGCCGGCGGCCATCGGCTACGCGGAGGCGTCAGGCATTCCTTTTCGCGAGGCGCTGATGAAGAGCCGCTACATCAACCGCACTTTCATCCAGCCGGACCAGTCGCTTCGCGAGGCGGGAGTGATGCTCAAGCTCAACGCGCTGCCGCGATCGATCAAGGGCAAGCGCGTGATCGCCGTCGACGATTCCATCGTTCGCGGGACGACGTCGCGCCGGATCATCGAACGCCTGCGTGCGGCGGGGGCGAGCGAGATCCACATGCGAATCTCGAGCCCGCCCATGAGGTTCCCGTGCTTCATGGGCGTGGACATCGGCTCGACCAAAGAGCTGATCGCGGCCGGCCGCACGGTCGAAGAGGTGCGCAAGCACATCGGCGCCGACAGCCTCGCGTATCTGTCGATCCCGGGATTGATGCGAGCCATCGGCCGCGGCACCGCCGAGCAGTTCTGCCGAGCATGCTTCGACGGCTCGTATCCGGTGCCCGTGCCTCAGCAACTCGAGATGGACAAAATGCAGTTCGAGCCGCAATTGATTCCGGATCCCATCCTTCTCGACACGAAGGGCTGATGGCCGGCGAAGGGCTTTCCTACGCCGCGGCGGGCGTGGACATAGAGGCGTATGAGCGGGTGCTGGCGCGGGTGAAACCGCTGATCGCCGCCACCCACGGCGAGGATGTGGCCCTCGGGGTCGGTCCGTTTGCGGGGCTCTTCGCGCTGCCTGGCGGCGGGCACCTTGCGGCCAGCGCCGACGGCGTGGGCACGAAGATCAAGGTCGCGATCGCGGCGTCCTCTCATCGAGGCATCGGCATCGACCTCGTCAATCACTGCGTGAACGACATCGCGACCGCCGCCGCGCGGCCGCTGTTCTTCCTCGACTACTTCGCGACCGGCAAGCTCGATCCAGAGGTCTTCATCCAGGTGATCGAAGGCGTCACCTCGGCCTGCCGCGAGGCCGGCTGCGCGCTGCTCGGGGGCGAGACCGCCGAGATGCCTGGCGTGTACGCGCTCGGTGATTACGACCTGGCCGGGTTCATCGTCGGCATGGTCGAGCCGGGGCTCACGCG
>Ga0209761_1000740_pt1 | contig 20646 bp, 22 predicted proteins | sample GraSoi013_1_40cm_4_FD_185818 | JGI IMG/M metagenome (GOLD analysis project Ga0209761, IMG submission 185818) | Grasslands soil microbial communities from the Angelo Coastal Reserve, California, USA - Sample 09_25_2013_1_40cm (SPAdes) (version 2) | ecosystem: Environmental > Terrestrial > Soil >...
CGTCCCGCGCTTGCCGAGGTGGCGCGCGGACGACGTGTTCGTCGAACGCTGGTCGTGGGCGATGGGGCAGCCGGTCCACGTGATGGTGTTCGCGCGCTCGGAGCTCGAAGCGCTCGACGCGTGCGCGGCGGCGCTCGCCGAGCTGCGGCGGGTGGAGCGCCGGCTCACGCTGTTCGACGCGGCGAGCGACCTGTGCGAGCTGAACCGCCGCGCGGGCCGGAAGCGCATGCGAGTGGACCGGGACCTGCGGGCGGTCCTGGCGCAGGCCGGTGAATTCAAGCGCGCCACCGCAGGCGCCTTCGACGTTGCGGTGGAGCCGCTGATGCGCGTGTGGGGATTTCACCGGCGTCGGACGACCGCACCGACGGCCACGGAGCTCGCCGAGGCGCGCGAGGCGGTCCGGGCCGCGGTCGTTGAGCTCGACGGCGACGTGGCCCGATGCCCGAGTGCCCATACCCAGCTCGACTTCGGCGCGATCGGCGTCGGTTACGGGATCGACCGGGCGCTGGAGGTGCTCCGTACGCGCGGGCTCCGACGCGCGTTCGTCGACGTGAGCGGCGATATGGCCGCCATCGGTGCGCCCCCGGGCGAGCCGGGCTGGCTGGTCGAGATCGCCGACCCCGATCGACGGGGCGCGGGGGAGGGCCGCACCGTGGCGGCGACGCGGCTCCGGGACGCCGCGCTGGCGACCGCGGCGAACACCGAGTCCCTCGTGCGCTACGGGTCGCTCGTCGCGGGCCACGTCATGAATCCCGCGACGGGGTGGCCGGCCCACGCGCTGCGACAGGCCTCGGTGGTCACGCGGACCGCGGTGGCGGCGGACGCGCTGTCGACCGCGATGCTGGTCTCGGGGCGCGAGCCGGTGGGGGTGTTGCGGTCCTACTCGGTCTGAGCCCTGTGATCCCCGGGCTTGCGGCCGGGGTCAGCCGGGACCCGGAGGCAACCTGACCCCGGGCGCGAGCTCGGGGTCTCCGGGAGGCGTTCGGATCAGCCCTCCAATCGCCTCCCTGAGCTCTTCAATCCCCAGTTTCTCCCGCGCGCTCGTCACGATCACCTGGTCATCCCCGAGCTCGAGGGCGTCCCGCAGCTCACGCTCGCGGTGCGCTCGCGCGGCCCGGGCCACCGCGTCGCTCTTCGTGAGCGCCGCGAGCACGGGGGTCTCGCGCTCGGCGAACAGCTCCTGCATCGCGCGGTCGTCGTCGGAGGGTTCGCGGCGGATGTCGAGCAGCCAGAGGACGCCCGCGAGGCGGGGGCGGTCGAGCACGTGTGTGATGAGGAGCCGAAACGCCCGGCGGTCGGTCTGGGAGGCTCGGGCGTAGCCGTAGCCGGGGAGATCCAACAGATACAGGGAGCGGGCAGCAGGGAGCAGGGAGCGGTGGCCGCGGTCTCTTGCTCCCTGCTCCCTGCTCCCTGCTCCCAGGACATACACGTTCAACATCCGCGTCTTGCCCGGCGTGCCGGATACTTTGGCTATCCGCCGGCCCGCCACGGCGTTCAAGAGACTGGACTTCCCGACGTTGGAGCGGCCGAGCAGCGCGACTTCGGGAAGGGCGGGAGCGAGTGGGACGTCGGCCCGGGGGAAGGAGCCGAGGAAGCGGGGTTCGGGAGCGGAGGCGGTCAGGCTTCTTTCTTCTGGCGCACGCGCTCCGTGACGAGCAGTGGCTGCCGGCCTTCGGAGACGCACTCGGCGGTAATGGCGACCTCGCGCACGTCGTCGCGGCTCGGCAGGTCGAACATGATGTCGGTCATCATCTCTTCGAGGATGGCCCGGAGGCCGCGGGCGCCCGTGCCCCGCTTGATCGCCTTCTGGGCGATCGCTTTGAGCGCGTCCTTCTCGATCGTGAGGCGCACGTCCTCGAGCTCGAACAGCTTCTGGTATTGCTTGGACAGCGCGTTCTTGGGCTCGATGAGGATGCGGATGAGCGCGTCCTCGTCCAGCGAGTCGAGCGGCACCGCCACCGGGAGCCGGCCGACCAGCTCGGGGATGAGCCCGTAGCGCAGCAGGTCGTCGGGCTCCACGTCGATGAAGGGGTTCTTCTTGAGCTTCTCGGGCTCCCCTTTCGCGACCTCTTCCTTGGTGAAGCCGATCTGGCGCCGCCCGGTGCGTGACTCGATGATCTTCTCCAGCCCGTCGAACGCGCCGCCGCAGATGAACAGGATGTCCTTCGTATTGACCTGGATGTACTCCTGCTGCGGATGCTTGCGGCCGCCCTGGGGCGGCACGCTCGCCACGGTCCCCTCGAGGATCTTGAGGAGCGCCTGCTGCACGCCCTCACCCGACACGTCCCGCGTGATGCTGGGATTCTCGGACTTGCGGGCGATCTTGTCGATCTCGTCGATGTACACGATGCCGCGCTCGGCCTCGGAGACGTTGAAGTCCGCGGCCTGGAGCAGCCGGACGAGAATGTTCTCCACATCCTCGCCGACGTAGCCGGCCTCCGTGAGCGTGGTCGCGTCGGCGATCGTGAAGGGGACATCGAGGATGCGCGCCAGCGTCTGGGCGAGCAGCGTCTTGCCCACGCCGGTCGGGCCGATGAGCAGGATGTTCGACTTGTCGAGCTCGACCTCGACCTCGCGACCCTGGTGCGAGTTGATGCGCTTGTAGTGGTTGTACACGGCGACGGCGAGGGTCTTTTTGGCCTTCTCCTGCCCGATCACGTACTGGTCCAGCACGTCCTTGATCTCGGCTGGCGTCGGGACCTGCGTGATCGCCTCGGAGACCTCCCGCTCCTCGTCCTCCGCGAGAATCTCGTTGCAGAGCGCGATGCACTCATTGCAAATGTAGACGGACGGTCCGGAAATGAATTTCCGGACCGAGTCCTTCGACTTGCCGCAGAAGGAGCAGCGGAGGTGCTTATCGTGGGACATCTGGCCCTAGTATGGGAAAGACGCGTGCCCGGCGCAAGCCGTCACTTCTTCTTCCCGTCGTCGATCTCCTGGAAGTTGGCGATTACGTGGTCAATTAGCCCGTATTCCTTGGCCTCTTCGGCCGACATGAAGCGGTCGCGGTCCATGTCCTTCTCAATCTGCTCCACCGACTTGCCCGTATGCTTGGCGTACAGCTCGTTGAGCTTGCCGCGCAGGTACAGGATCTCGCGCGCCTGGATCTCGATGTCGGCGGCCGTGCCCTGCGTGCCACCGGACGGCTGGTGCATCATGATGCGCGCGTGTGGCAGTGCCTGGCGCTTCCCCTTGCGGCCGGCGGCGAGCAGGAACGACCCCATCGAGGCTGCCATCCCCATGCAGATCGTGTTCACCGGGGCGCGCAGGAACTGGACCGTGTCGTAGATCGCCATCCCGGAGGAGACGAGGCCGCCGGGCGAGTTGATGTACAGGTAGATGTCCCGCTCCGGGTTGTCCGCGTCGAGGAACAACAGCTGCGCGATGATGATGTTCGAGACTTCGTCGTTGATCTGCGTGCCCAGGAACACGATGCGGTCCATGAGCAGCCGGCTGAAGATGTCATACGTGCGCTCACCACGGCTGGAGCGCTCGATAATGTAGGGCGGATAAATCTGGCTCGTCGTCACGTCTGCTCCACGGTGGATTGCGAGAGAAGAAACGCGAACACCTTCTCTTCGGTAAGGCCGCGCTCCAGGTCGCGCAGCCGCTTGGCCTTCTCGAGGGCGGCGCGCACCTCCGCGACCGGCGTCCCGCGCCGGGCTGCGACCTCCTGGAGCTTCTGCTCGAGCTCCGCCTCGGTCGCCCGCAGGCCGTGGTGCTCCACGACCCAGTCCAGGATCAGGTCGCGCCGCACCTGCGCCTCGGCCACCGGCCGGAATTCCTGCGCGAAGTCGGGCCAGCGGTCCTCCGGGATCCCGTAGGCCTGGGCGTACACGGCCAGCGCGCGCTCGACCAACGGTCGCGGCGCCACGATGCGGTTGGCCTGCACGATCTGGTCGATCAGGTCCCGGCGCAGCTGGGCGTCCGCCTCGCGCTCGGCCTCCTTCTCGAGATCCTCCCGCACGACCTTGCGGAGCGCCTCGAGCGACTCGAAGTCCCCCACCTCACGGGCGAACGCGTCGTCGAGCTCGGGCAGCTGCTGCCGCTTCACCTCGTGCAGCGTGAGGCGGATGTCGCGCGGCTGCCCCCGCTTCGCCTCCTCGGGGAAGTCGCTCGGGAACCGGACGGTGGCGTCGACCGTCTCGCCGGGCAGCATCCCCATGATTCGCTCTTCGACCTCCGGGATCGCGCGCCCTTCTCCCAGCACGAGCTGATAGGGCTGGGGATCCTTGACGGCATCGGCTTCGCGCGTTGCGATCGTCACCTGCACCAGGTCTTTAGGCTTGGGCTTGCCCCCCCCCCCGACGGGCGTCCACGGGGCCTTCTGCGCTCGCAGCTCGTTGAGCTGGGCGAGCACCCGGTCTTCGGTGACCTTGGGAGCCGTGCGCTTCAGGTGGAACTTGCCCGTCCGCTCGAGCGTGAGCTCGGGCTTCACCTCCACGTGGAACTCGAAGGTGACCGGGGTTCCGGCGTCCCACTTGAGATTGTGGATGTGGGGGTCCGCGACCGGCTGCAGCGCCTCCTGCGCGAGCGCCGCCTTCCAGCTTTCGCGAATCAGCTCCTCCAGCGTCTGCTGCCGGATGTCGTCGGCGAACTGCCGCTTCACGAGCGCCGCAGGCGCTTTCCCCTTGCGGAACCCGGGAAGCCGGGCCCGCCGCTGGTAGGCGGTGGTGGCGCGCGCCTCCGCCTCCTGCACCTGCTCGACCGGCACGGTGACGGCGAGCGAGGCGGCGCCGGGCTCCTCGCCGGTCTTCTTGATCTGGATGGCAGGCATGTGATCGTAAATCTAATAGGAACGGCAACTACTAGCCTTTGCCCGTTCTGTCTCCTGCCTACGGATTCCTGCGAATTGCCCTGATGCGGCGGTGCGGTCTGTCGCCCGGTTTGATATCGTCGTAGCGCACCACGCTGATCGCCCCGTCCGGCTCGAGCACGGCGAGCATCACGTCCCGGACGTTCGCCACGCCATGCTCGCGCAGGGCCTGCTGCAGCTCGTCGTGCGTGATCCCGGCGCGCACGCAGTGCTCCTGGAGGATCTTTCCGTCGTGGATGAGCATGATGCCCTCGCCCGCGAGCAGCTTGGCGACTCCCCGGCTCCGGAGCCGCCACCAGTCAATCACCCGGTGCCAGCCGATCAGCACGCCGGCGGCCACCAGTCCGCCCGCGAGACTCGTGTCCGGGCCCACCATCGCGTTTTGGACCGCGTTCGCGATGATGAGCAGCAGCACGAGGTCGAAGGTGGACATCTGGCCGAGCTGGCGGGTGCCGGTGAGCCGGAGCCCGACGAGCAGGGCGAGGTAGACGACGGACGTGCGGAGCGCGACGTCGAGCAGGGTGTGCCAGGAGGCGGTCACGGCTCAGGGGGCTCCGAGGCACATCGGCCTAAAGTACGAGCCGTGACCGTGCGTGCAAGTGACCCACGGTCCGGGTCGGACAACCACAACGACCGCCCACGAGGAGCCACAATGGTCGTGAGGCCGGTCACTCCGCGCGGAATGGCCGAACGCCTATAGTGACCGCGAGCCGGCAGACACTATGGCTCTGAGCAAGCCCCGTTGCGCCCGCGAGGTTGGCCGACGGGGCTTGGTGTTTCATGTGATCTCTCGCCCCCATGGTGCAGCAGTCTACCGCAGGTATACCGATTCGAAGGAGGACTCATGCGTTTCACATTCCACATGGCCGCCGCTGTCGCGGCCGCGCTGAGCGCGACCGCCGTGGCCGCCGCGCAGCAGGTCGCGACGGGCAATGGCGCGCCCAGCGGTTCGCATTACAATCTCAACATCATCGGCGTGTCGCACGACAAGAATCCCAACATGAATGGGAACGGGGCCGGCAACGTCATCTTCGTTGACCTCGGGACGCGCACCGGCGACGCCGTGACCACGAAGATTCTGCTCAGTCAGGCGGCCGACGGCGTGTTCGACGTGCTCGACAAGAACGGGACCGACGGCGAAGCCTCGTTTGCCCTCCCCGTTCCAGGCACCTACACCGTCTGGGCCCGCGCGCTCGGCACGCCGGGTGGACAGTCCAAGATCGCGACTTGCGCGACGTTCGTCGATCCGATCACGGGCATGCCGACGATCCTGTGCTCGACCGAGAATGAGGTCTTCGTGCGCGGAACGGGCAAGAGCAAATTCCGCGACGTGACCAGCGCGCTCACCACCATTACCCTCGTAGCGGGGAGCCCGGCCGAGCTAGCGTGCGGCACGCCGACCGTGAGCCTGTTCGCTACCTGCCTGCAGGACTTCCTCTGGCAGTACGACAACAACGGACTGAAGCTGCTGCAGGTCCGGTTCTACCCCTCCTGACACGGAACAGTCTGGTCGGCGCCCCGCTGTGCTGGGGCGCCGACTGGCCCGTGATCGACCGTGCTGCGGCGCGGTCATCGCACGTCGTACAGCGTGATCGGTTTCGCCACCAGATACTTGTCGAACCAGTTCAGGATGTGCTGCAGCCGCTCCACCCGGTGTACCGGCTTGCCGGAGCGCGACAGCTCGTGCGACTCGCCGGGGAAGCGGACCTGCACGGTGGTCTTGCGCAGGTACTTGAGGGCGCGGAACATCGCCTCGCCGCCCTGGTTGGGCGGCGCCCGGAGATCCTCCTCGCCCAGGATGAACATCAGGGGCGTCGTCACGCTGTCCGCGTAGCGCACGGGTGATCGGGCGAGGAACTCCTGGGGATCGCGGAACGGGGTGGAGCGGAACCACGACGGCTGGAAGAGCGTGAAATCGGCTGTGTACCAGAAGCCCAGCCAGTCGGCTACGTCGCGCTGCGACACGGCGGCCGCGAAGCGGTGCGTGTGCCCGACGGCCCAGTCGGTGAGCAATCCGCCGCCCGAGCCACCCGTGACACCCAACTTGGTCGAGTCCACGTACCCGCGACGGATCACGGAATCCACCGCGATCATCAGGTCGCGATAGTCGTCACCCGGGTACTTGTACTGGATGATGTTGCCGAACTCTTGCCCGTACGTGGTGCTGCCCCGCGGGTTGGGATAGAGGACGACGTACCCTTTGGCGGCCATCCACTGCATCTCGTGGAAGAAGATGTATCCGTAGGCCGTGTGCGGCCCCCCATGGATGTTGAGGATCAGGGGATACTTCCTCCCGGGCGCGAACCCGACGGGCTTCATGATCCATGTCTCGATCTTCGTCCCATCGAAGCTCGTGTACCAGAAGTCCTCCGGCGTGACGAGCTGCCGCTTCGCGAAGAGCGAGTCGTTGACGCGCGTGAGCTGAGTAAGGCGCTTCGTCTGCGCGTCGAGCGCATACACGTCGGGGAGGTGGGTGGGGTCGCCGATCGTGAGAACGAACCGGCGCGCGTCGGGCGTCGCGGTGTACGCGAGCACCGCGTGGTCTCCCGTCGTGAGGGGCTCGCGCGCTCCGCTCTGCGCGTCGAACTGCACGAGGTTCGAGCGGCCGTGCTCGGTGGTCGCCACGATCACCGCCTTGCCGTCCGCGGTCCAGATGGTGGGGCTCGAGCCTCCGCCGCCGCGCGGCGGCGCCTGGTCGCCGATTACGTCGGTTCCCATGTCGAAGTCGTAGTCGGCGGTGAGGTTCTTGGCTCGACCGCCCCGCGACACGAACAGGTCGGACTGATTGTAGGAGCGGGCCGCTCGCGGGTTGAGCCAGCCGCGGAACGCGACTGCCTTGCCGTCGGGCGCGGGAGCCGGGCCGAACACGGGGCCGTCGATGTCCACGACGGTGTCCAGAGCGCTCCCCCCGCCCGCGACCGGGACGGAGTAGACGTTGTTGTCGGGGGAATAGTAGTACGACTCCTTCCTGCGATCGGAGATGAAGGAAACTCGCGCCCCGTCGCGGCTCCATTGCGGCGCCTCCTCGTCGAACGCGCCGGACGTCACCTGGCGCGGCTTCGCCGGCTCGTCGCCCGGCATGCCGGCCGGCACGGTCCAGATGTGGGTGTGCTCCGCCGGGTCGAGATATCCTTCGTCGTCAGCCCTGAACTCGGCCAGCGTGATGATCCGGACGTCGCTCTTCGGTTCCTCGGTTTTGTCCTTCTTCGCAAGGTCCTCGGGCGTGGTGGTGCTCGTGAAGGCAATCGTCTTCCCGTCGGGCGACCACGCTGCCGCTGACGCGCCTTTGGGAAGGTCGGTCAGCTGTTGCGCCTCGCCACCCCCCAACGGCAGCAGATAGAGCTGCGCCCGGCCGTCCTTGGGACGCAGGAACGCGAGCGTCGAGCCGTCGGGTGACCAGCGCGGCGCGCCGTCGCGTGGACCGGCGGTGAGCCGGCGGGGGGGCGACGCGCCGTCGGTGCCCACGATCCAGAGGCTCGTCTCGTACCCGTCGTGCTTCACGTTCACCGTCACGGCCACGTAGGCCGCCTGGCGGCCGTCGGGCGAGATCTGGGGACTCGCCACCCAGCGGAACGCGAACAGATCGCTGTCCGAGATGGCGCGCTGCTGCGCGGTGAGCGACGCCACGCCACAGATGACGGCGAGGGCCGAGAGGAGGCCGGGGCGCACGACTCAGTTCCCCGTCGGCTCGGGGACGGTCGGCAGCGGATAGGCGTTCCGCAGGGCCGCGAGATACTCCCCGTACAGACCTTGCAACCCGTCGAATTCCCGCTTCACCGCGGCCCGATACGGCGCGTCGGTCACGAAGTGATACAACACCGCCGCCATCGCTTGCGCATCCACCAGGAAGCCGTGATGGCCGACCGCGCCGAGCGCGTCCGCCTCCATCTCGAAGGTGTGATAGCCGCCGTTCGAGCTGTGGGCGGTGAGCCCGACGCCGGGGATCTGCGTCGCCACGCTGCCCGTCTCCTCGTACGGGAGCGGTCGCCCCGGCTCCGGTTCGACCTTGGTCGCGCCGAAGCGCTTCAGGTATGCGAAGGCCACCTCGTTGAGCGCCGCCACCGAGATGCCGTTGCGGGACGACGAGTCCACGTCGATGCGCACCTTGGTTCCGGTCGCGAGACCGGCGCCCCGCGCGGCGTCGTTCACCCGGTCCGTCACCTGCGCGAGGTAGACCGGATCGGGGTAGCGGATCCAGAATTCCGCCACGGCGCGGTCGGGCACGACGTTGGGCGCCTTGCCGCCCTCGGTGACGATCCCCTGGATCTTGGTCTCGGGGCGCAGGGTCTTCCGCAGGCCGTCGATATGATTGAACAGCTCGATCACCCCCATCAGCGCGTCCCGCCCATCCCACGCCTGGAGCTGGTGCGCCGGCGCCCCCGAAAAGGTGTAGTGCATCACGTTGATGTTCATGCAACAGCTGCCGAAGCCGGGGCCGGGCGCTTGTGTCGCGGTGGACGAATGGGAGCGGACCAGGACGTCCGCGCCTTTGAAAACGCCCGCCGTGTACATCACCGTCTTCGCGGCGGGCGACGCGAGCTCCTCGGCCGGTGTGCCGTACACCGTCACCGTGCCCGGCGTCTTGGAACTGGTGAGGAACTCCGCCATCGCGACCGCGGCCGCGAGGCCGACAGGCCCCTGGGCACTGTGCTGATCGCCGTGGAAGTCGCGGCTGGTACCGCGCAGCGCGTCGTACTCGACGACGACGCCGAGGTTCGGGCCGGGCGTGCCCTTGCGATCGCGTGCCACGAAGGCCGTCTTGAGACCGGCCACGCCCATCTCCACCTCGAACCCGTGCGCCGTGAGGTAGTCGGTGAGGAGCTTCACCGAGCGCTCTTCTTTCCACCCGGTCTCCGGGTGGCGCGTGATGTCGTCGGCCATCGGGAGCAGCTCCTGGTCCATCAGCTCTTTAGCGCGGGCGACCACCGCGTCGCGGCGTGGGTCGCGCGTCCCCGTGAGCCGGGTGACCAGCTGGGGCAGGGCGAGCGAGCGCTCGAGCTCGTTCATGCGGCGGATGACGTCCGCGGCGGCGGTCTTCTCGGTTGGCGTCTCCTGGGCGGCGAGTGGGACGACGGCGAGGGCGACCACGACAACGACTGAGAGCGACAGGGCGGAGCGCATCGGGTCTGACCTCTGCTCGAGCGGTGGAAGGGGAGGTGTGGCAGGGCCCGCAGGAAGTTACGGAGCTCCGCGTCGGTGGCAATGGGCTCAACCGACGACCGTGCAACTGGTTAGCGCGCTGGCCGGGTGGCTCCCGTATTGCGATCCACGTCGTCCCTCCCATTTTGTAGACCGGCCTTGGCCTCAGGTGTTGTGACTATGCTGCCCGCTCGCCCAGTCGTACGGCTCGCGTTGGTGGTCGTGGGCGGGATGGCCGCCCTGGCCTGCGGGTTCGCGGACGTATTTCGCCCTGCCGGGCCCGAGTCGGTGACCATCGTCTATGTGGGCGACACGATCCTCCGTCGCGACAGCACGGTGCCGTTCAGCATCGTGGTCGAGGCGCGCGGCACGCCGCTTGACCGACCTCACCTCACGATGTGGTCGTCGGACACCAGCCTTTTCGATCTCACCGCAGGGCAGGATTCGCTACTAGCCAAGTCCAAGAACGGCACCAGCACGCTCATGATTCGGCTCGAGAGCTCCATTCTCACAGACAGCGCGCCCACGCTGGCTCAGTCCATCAAGGTCCAACCGTGAAGTGCTTCCAGTGCGGCGCGGAGGTCCCGCCGCCGGCCCGGTTCTGCGGGCTCTGTGGCACGCTCGTGGGCGACCCGCACGACGCGACGCTCATGGTGCCGCCCGAGAGCGGCGACGACCTGCTGCAGCGCCTCCGGATGGTGCTCGCCGGGGAATACGAGGTGGAGCACGAGCTGGCGCGCGGCGGCATGGCCGTGGTGTTCAAGGCGACGGAGGTCGGGCTGCGGCGCCTGGTGGCACTCAAGGTGCTTCCGCCGGAGCTCGGCCTCACGGCCCGCGCCGCCGAGCGCTTCAAGCGCGAGGCGCGCATGGTGGCGGAGATCGATCATCCGAACATCATCCCCGTGTATCGGGTCGGCCAGATCGGTGGCATCCTGTTCTTCGTGATGAAGTTCATCGAGGGGAAGTCGCTGGACGCGATCCTTCAAGAGCAGGGTGCGCTCTCGGTGCCCGTGACCTTGTATGTGCTGCGCGCGGCAGCGCGCGCGCTTGCGTACGCCCACGCGTGCGGCATCGTGCACCGCGACGTGAAGGGCGCGAACATCCTCGTCGATTCGGACGGGCGCGTGATGGTGTCCGACTTCGGCGTCGCCCTCCGCTCGTCGGACGTCACCCTCACGGCCGACGGCACGGTGATCGGGACGCCGCCGTTCATGAGCCCCGAGCAGTGCGCCGGCCGGCGTGCCGGGCCGCAGAGCGACCAGTACTCCCTCGGCATCGTGGCCTTCCAGATGCTCGCCGGCTCGGTGCCGTTCCACGCGGACACGCTCGCCGGCGTGATGCACCATCATTTCTTCACTCCGGTGCCCGACCTGACGCTGGCCCGCGACGACCTGCCTGCACACCTGCTGGACGTGGTGCGGCGGGCCCTGAACAAAGATCCCGATCGACGGTTCAAAACGACGCGCGAGATGCTGACGGCCATCGAGGCAGCGGCGTTCAGCGAGCGGGACCGCCAGAAGAGCGAGCGGACCCTGCAGCACCTCGTGCAGGGTCGCGCCGTCAAGAAGATCACGACGCGCGGACTGCCGCCCCTCGCCGACATGCCGACACTCGCGATGCCGGCCCTTCCGGCGATCCCCACCCGGTCCCGGCGCCTGACCTCGACCGTACGGCTCGCGGGACTCACGGCCGTCGGCCTTGTAGCCGTCGGCGCGGTGTGGTTGCTCGGCCGACCGTCCCGCGCGCCCGCCCCCGCCGCCGGCGCGCCATTCGACTCGACTTCACGCCGCCCCGCGCCGGCGCCGCCGTCTCGGCCGGTGGTCCGCCGCGCGGCGCCACCGACTGGCAGGCTCCGGCTGCTGACGACGCCTCCCGATGCTGAGATCTTGATCGATGGACGTCGGGTCGGCATCGGCAGCGTGTTCGATGATGTGCCCCTCTCCCCTGGGGCCCGGCACCTCGAGGTTCGTGCGCGGGACTACGAGACGTTCGATACGACGGTGGTGATCGAGGCCGGCGCCACGCTATCGCTCAAGCGCGTCACGCTACGCAGCCGCGGCGCGGGATGAGGCGACTCGTTTGGGCGGTTGCCATCGCGGCCAGTGCCGCTCCTGCACTCGCCGCGCAGGGGAGCACGGCAGAGCTGCTGGGCCAGGCGCACCAGTTCTACGAGCGACTCGAAGTCGAGCGGGCGCTGCCGCTGCTGCGTCAGATCATCTCTCCCAACTGGCCGTTCGAGGTGACACGCGACCAGCGTGTCGACGCGTACAAATACCTCGGCGCCTGCCTTGCGGTCGCGGGGAAACGCGACTCCGCCGTCCTGTACTTCCGCGCGGCGATCGAGCGGGATCCGTTCACCGATCTCGATCCGAGCCTGTTCACGCCCGCCCAGCTGGCGAGCTTTGGCGAAGCCCGGCGGCGCACGCTCGGCGTCGCCGTTCGCCCCGTCCAGCGGGGCCGAGTTGACCCGCGCACGGCCCGAGTCACGTTTACCGTCGTCGCCACCCACCCCGCGCTCGTGGACGTGAAATTGTCCGCCATCGGCGCCGGCTCGCCGCTCTCGCTCTTCCAGGGCACGATGGACGGCGTGCGCGAGATTGCCTGGGACGGCCTGCTCGCCGACCGGCGACTCGCTCCGGCGGGGCGTTACACGCTGGGGGTCGTCGGACGCAGCCGGGTGACCGGCGCAGCGGACTCTGCCCGGGTGTACTTCGACCTGCGGCACGAGGTCGAGGCGCTCGAGGACACGCTTCCCGAGCTCGATCGACGGGCGGTGCTCCCGGAGCGGATATCGGTGGAGGCGGCGCGGCGCGACGTGGTCAAGGGAGTGGGCGTCGCCGCGGCCGCGCTCCTCATCGCCGGCGCGGCCAACGGGGACCTCGGCGCGGGTGAGCGGGGAGGGGCGGACGTCATCGCGGCGGCCGCCGCGGTCACCGGCGTCGTCGCGTTCCTCGTACACCGACGGCACGGCGCGGTCCCGGAGAACGTCGCCGCGAACGCCCGCCGCCGCGCCGAGCGGGACTCGGCGAACGTCCGCGTCCGGGGGCGCAACGCCGACCGGATCGCGGCCACCGTGTTGCTCGTCTCCCCCGCCGCGGGCGAGGGCACGGGGCCGTGAGGGCAGCCGGTGTGATCGCGGGCGCGATCCTGAGCGCCGCGCCCGCGGCCGCGCAGCGCGCGTTGACCGTCGCGCCGCTCGTGTCCCTCGCCGAGCACCGGGTCGACGCAGGCTTCGGCGTCGAACGCTCGCTCGGTCCGATCCTCGGGGGGGTAGGCACCGTTCGTTTCAGCCCGCGGGTCACCGTGGCGGTGCGCGCCCTCGGTGGCTCGCTCTTCGGCTCGCAAGGCGTCCTCGATCGCGACGTGGGGGAGCTCGGTGTGGAGGCCAGCGTCGTCACGGTCCCGTGGCTCGCCCTCGAAGCCGGAGCGACGCGCCGAGCCTATTCGACAAAGCTCGGTCGTCAGACCTGGACTTTGGTGGGCCTCGGCGCCACGGCCCGGATGGCGTTCGCCGGGAACGCCATCCATGGCGTGTGGCGGGCGGCGCTCCTGCCCACGGTGTCCGCGAGCGGACTGCGGGGTCCGGACAGGGCGTTCCGCGCGGCGACCGGCCTCGCGTACCGCGTCCGCACGACGACGCTGGGGGTGGAGTACTCCCTGGAGCGCTACGATTTCCCCGCGGCGGCGGGGGTGCGCCGGCTGGAGCAGCTGTCCGCGTTGACCCTGCTCCTCGAGCTGCGGCTCCGGTAGGGCGCGCCCTCTTGCTCCCGGCGTCCGCCGCGCCATACCTTGGGCCGTGAGCCTGAAGATCGTTTTCAACGGCAAAGAGTACGACAGCGCCGACGCGATGCCGCCCGACGTCCGCAAGGAGTACGAGGTGGCGCTGGAGACGCTCAGGAAATCCGGGGGCGAGGAGATCCTGGCGGTGCTGCAGCGCGACATGGGAGTGACAGGAACGCACCTCAAGGCCACGTTCCGGGAGATCGTCGTCAACGGGAAGAACTACGCCAGCGTCGATGCGATGCCGCCCGACGTCCGGCGAACGTACGAGCAGGCGATGGCGCGGCTCACCCCGAGCGGAGCGACCGGACGGCCGCCCGTCGCTCCCGCCGCTCGGGCGGTCCGACCGCCGCCGATGGGTGACGACGCGGAGGCGCAGGGCGGAGGGCTGTGGCGCATTGTGTTGTGGATCGGCATCGGGGCCGCGGCGGCCTGGTGGCTGCTCCGCCGCGGGTGAGTTGAGTGTCCGCACCCGCCGCCCCCAGCCAGCGTTGGGCGCGCCTGCGCCAGGACATCCAGAGCGTGCTGCGCCGCGGTGCGTGGTACGTGGTCCGGAGCCTCGGGCCGGACGAGGCGGTGCTCGAGGTGGACAACGCGACGGTGCGCGTTCCCCGGGACTCCCTGGAGATCACCGAGACCCGTCCGAACCGGTGGACGATCGTGCCGCGGCCACACGACGCGGACAAGCTGCCGGAGAGCTGGGGCTACTTCTATGTCGTGTGCCCCAACTGCGCGACGCGGGCACCGGTGGGCCGGCCGTCCGGTGAGAAGCGGTGCACCCGTTGCGAGCAGTCGTACGCCGTCGCTTGGGACGAGCGGTACCTCAGGACGAGCTGAGCCCCTTGAGCTTGGTTGGGCCATACGCTTAAGATGCCCGCCATGGTCCGTGGCCCGACACCGATCAACATCCTCCTCGTCGAAGACGACCCGAGCGACGTCGACCTGACCCGGCGCGCGCTGCAGCGCGCCAAGCTGCAGAACCGCGTCTGGATCGTGGGGGACGGTGTGGAGGCGCTCGCGCTTCTGCGGCGCGAGGGGCCGCACCGCGGCGTGCCCCGACCCGACCTCATCCTCCTGGATCTGAAGCTACCCAACCTGGACGGCCGGGACGTCCTGATGCGGATCCGCGAGGAGCCGCGGTGGCAGCGGCTCCCGGTCGTGGTCCTCACGGGATCGGATGCCGAGCACGAGCAGCTGGCAGCGCTCGCCGCCGATGGCTTCCTCACCAAACCGGTAGACTTCGCGCGCCTCGAGGCGGTGATTCGACGGATTGCGGGGCTGGGGTGGGCGATCGTGAGAACGGCACCCGCCGAGCGCTAGGCCATAGCGACGGCTTGCGGAGCGGGCTCGGTCTCAAAAATCCCATGACATTTGCCGCAGCGCATTCGCTCAGGCAGCTGCCCGACCGCGACGCGTTCGGCGCAATTGGGGCAGACGGCGTAGCGTTCGCGGGCAAGGAAGGTCCAGCGGTCAGGGCGGGTGTGTGTGACTTCGAGGTATGCGAGCGGGATGATGACGCCGCGGCGGCGCACCACCAGGACCGCTTCGTCCGGTGCGACGCTCAAGACGGGGTACCACGCGCCGCGGCGCAGCTCGCAGCGCCGCACCTCGTCGCGTAGCCGGGCCCACCGCTCTGCGGACAATGTGTCGAGAGGTTGCGTTGTCACTTGTTGCGCCTCCGCTGCATGGGTTGTACTCCACACCCTGCGCCGGCCAATGTGACGTGCGTCACGCAACCCGTCAAGACGCCCCCGGGGAGCCTTGTGTCGCCTCGGCGACACTGGGATAGGATCAGCGACCGAGCGGGCGCCGGCCCGCGGCCACGCCGCGCAGCGCCGCCAGATCGCGCACGTCCACGGCTCCCCGCTTCGACGTCGTCATGCCGGCCCGAGCGAGCCGGCGGAGCTGCCGGTTCGTGGTCTGGCGACTCAGGCTGGCGAACGCGGCGATGAGCTCTTGGCCGACTTCGAGCCGCGCGCCGGGCGCCGAGCCCGGGGCGGCGGAAAGCCGCTCGAGTAACAACAGGAGGGTATGCGCCACACGGCGCAGGGGATCGCGCAGCGCGAGCATCGCGAGGCGGTCCAGGGGCGCGCCGGACCCGTACGTGTCCGAGGAGGCGAGCGAGCGGGCGAGGGTCGGATGCGCGGCGACCAGCCGCTCGAACACGTCGGTGGGCAGCTCCAAAGTGGTCGTCCGGACGAGCGCGGTGGCGTACGGGCTCTCCAAGGCCGGCGTAGTGTCCCACAGCCAGGGGGGGAGCAGTCGACCGGGGCCGAACACCTCGAGGAGCGCGGGCGTCAACCGCCCGGCGGCCACGCGAAGCCCGATCGCGCCGTCGCGGATGTAGATGTGGAGCCGCTTCAGCCGCTCCGGGGTGTCCCCCCCCAGCCGCTCACCCGGCCCGTACTGGCGTGTCTCGACATCGGGCAGCTTGACGATTTCGCTCGCAACCAGCTCCAACCCCACAACTCCTGACCACAGAATCCGTTGCGGCCAAACCCTGTCAAGATTGGGGCCGCGCGGCGGCGGCGGTTCCTGTGCGGGACCAGAGCGCGAACGCGCCGGTTGTTTGTCGTTGAGACGACACACCAGTGGACGGCCAACGACGTCGCGTGGGCGCGGCCGGCCCTACGCGAGTGTTGCGGTGACGACACGAGGTGTGGCTGTGCATCTTGTGCAGTTCGGTACCGGTCCACATTATGACGGACCAGGAGTGGCGCGTTCCGCGCCGGGCAGGAGCAACGACGATGGTCAGCGCAAGCAGAGCCGCAATGCCGCACGACGCGTCCGAGGAGTTCCGGCGCTGCCTCCGGGAGCGTGTGCGGTTGGTCCGGGAGCTCGCGGGGCTGCGAGCCGGCTTCGCGACCGTCGCCGAGCACTACGAGCGAGTCCTCCGCAGTCTGCAGGCGCTCAGCGTCGAGCTCGGGATCAACCCCACGGACATCGGTCATCCGACGGATCCCGAATGGGGTCCGGCGACACTGCTCGTGTATGGCGACGAACGCTTCCTCAAGCACGAGCAGTCGGTGATCGATCAGCTGTTGCACCAGCTGCCGTGACCGGCGATGCGACCGGAGGGACTCGAACCCCCACGGGTTGCCCCACAGGATCCTAAGTCCTGCGCGTCTACCAGTTCCGCCACGGTCGCGCGCTTGTCGAACTCAACTTAGCGAATCGGTAGGCACGGCGTGAGGCTCAGTACGGGTCATCCCAGGCGATCGCGAACACGCCCCCGCAATTCACGCACTGCAACTCGACTGGCTGCCCCGGCAGTGCCTGGCGATGGCAACAGCTCGGGCAGACCGCGTAGCGCGAGCCCCAATCCATTGGCATGTCGACCGAGTCCCTCGGGCGGGCCACGACGGACCACTGCTGCGGCCGCAGCGGCACGATCTCCAGCGAGGCCCGCTCGAGGCGGACGGGCTGCCGGTTCACGTCGAGGATCACGTCCTCGGGCGTCACCCGAAGCACTTCATACCACGCCCCGCGACGGACGTGGCAATTCACCTCGCCACGTACGCGGGCCCACTGTGGTGCTTCGGGCATCGGTCGTCTCGGCCGCTCGGGTTCCTACACAATATGGTGAGCGGGCGGAAAAACACGACCCTCGATTGTTCGGCCAGAAACGCCTCAGCGCCGTTTCAAGTAGCGCTCATCCCACGCCACGGCGAAGACCCCACGACAATGCGGGCACGGCAGCTCGAGCGCAAAACCGCTGATGGGTGCCCGACCCTGGCAGGCGGGGCACACCGCGTAGCGCGTGCCCCAGTCGCTCGGCAGGTTGATAGCATCGGACGGACGCGGGACGACGGTCCAGCGGGACGGCTGGGCGAACACGGTTTTCAACAGCCGTCGCGGCACCGGGACCTGCTCATCCGTCACAGCGAGCACGACCTTCTCTCGAGTCAGCCTGACGACACGGTACCAGGCACCGCATCGCAGTGCGCAGTTGACATCGACGCGCAGACGGGCCCACGCCCGGGGAGCGTGTTCAACGGATCGCGCCATGGTCGAGGGGCAACGGACGCGCCGACTCCGCTGCAAACCCCGCGCGCGCGCGGCGGGCGGTGAATCGGAGGAATTCTGGAGCGCCAGCGTGCGGAGACTGCGGCTTGTTGCGCCGCGCCGACGCTCTACGGACGCGACGGGTGCTGCAAGAGACCGCTGCCGCGGCCTCGCAGCCTCCCCCGTCAGGTGTACAGCGGCGCGTCGTGGGGCGACGTTCCTTCGACCGGCAGCCCCTCCTTTCTCCAGTAGCCGATCCCGCCGATCATTTCCTTCACGCGGAAGCCGAGGGCGGCGAGCTTCGCCGCAGCCCTGGTGGAGCCGTTGCATCCCGGTCCCCAGCAGTAGGCCACGATCACCTTGTCGCGGGGCAGGGACGCCGTCGTCTCGGGGCTGATCGTGCGTGTCGGCAGGTTGATGGCGCCCGGGATGTGGCAGCGGGCGTAGGCGTCGGGGCTGCGGGTGTCCACCACCACGATGCCGGGATGGCCGCGCTCCAGGTCCAGCTGGACGTCCGCAGGATCGGTCTCCACCGCAAGCTTCGAGAGGAAGTGCCGCTCGGCCACCGCGGGCTCGGCGGGGGGATGCTCGAGGACGAAGGAGTGGGTGGCGGTCGCGCTCACGGCTCGGCTCCTGACGGGGTTGTCACAAATGTCCCCGGGGATCCGCGCCGGGTCAAACCGTCAGATCGAGCGCCCGTGACACTACCACAGGACGGTGTACTCGGGGAGGTGGGTCGTGCGTGTATTCGTGACGGCGCTGCTGCTCGGGATCGGTTCGGCTTCTCTCCGCGCGCAGGCAGTCGACTGGAGCGCCAACGGACGTGACGCGCAAGGAACCCGCTACAGCCCGGCCTCGGAAATCACCCGGAACAACGTCAACCGCCTCGAAGTGGCGTGGACGTACCGCACCGGAGAGACCGACCCTCGTTTCAAGACCGAGAAGCCAACCGCCTTCGAGGCCACTCCCCTCGTGGTGGACGCGACGATGTACCTGGGCACTCCGCTGGGGCGGGTGATCGCGCTCGACCCGGCCACGGGACGCGAGCGCTGGGTGTTCGACCCGAAAATCGAGCGCACCGTGAGGTACGGGGACTTCGCGAGTCGCGGAGTCTCCACCTGGCTCGATGAGTCCGCCTCCACCGGCGCCGCCTGCCGCCGGCGGATATTCGTCGCCACGGCGCAGTCGCAACTGTTCGCGCTGGACGCACGGGACGGCCGGCCCTGCGCCGCATTTGGCGGGAACGGCATGGTGGATCTCAAGGCCGGCCTGCGGATTCCGCCCTTCGAGCCGGGCGCCTATTCCATGACATCGCCGCCCGTCGTCGTGAACGGGCTGGTCATCACCGGCTCTTCGGTCGCAGACAATAGCCGGCCCAACCCAGCGAGCGGCGAAGTGCGCGCCTACGATGCCCGCACTGGGACCCTCAAGTGGGCCTGGGACCCGATCCCCCAGGATCCCAAGGACCCAGCCTACGGCGAGTGGCGCGGCCCGATGGCGCAGAAGAGCGGCGCTGGCAACGCCTGGTCGGTCCTGGCGGCGGACCCGGAGCGGGACCTGGTCTTCATTCCCACCGGAAGTGCCGCTCCCGACTACTATGGCGTGCTCCGCCTGGGGAACAACCGCTACGCCAATTCGCTCGTGGCCCTCCGGGCCTCGACCGGCAGGCTGGTCTGGGCCTTTCAGACCGTACACCACGACCTCTGGGATTACGACAACGCCTCCCCGCCGGCGCTGGTGACTGTCACGCACCGCGGCGCCCGGACCCCCGCCATCGTTCAAGCCACGAAGTCCGGCATGCTGTTCGTCCTGAACCGCGAGACCGGCCAGCCGATCTTTCCGGTGGAGGAGCGTCCGGTCCCCTCGAGCGACATCCCCGAGGAGCAGGCGTCACCTACCCAGCCCTTCACGGCGGTCACCCCGCCGCTCAGCCCGCTTCGCTTCTCGGCCGACAGCATCTGGGGCACGAGCGACGCGGACCGCGCCGCCTGTCACGCCGCCATCGACGGACTCCGGAACGATGGCGCCTTCACGCCGCCCAGCGTGCAGGGGACCTTCGTGATGCCGTCCAACATCGGCGGCGCGCACTGGGGCGGCGTCGCCGTGGACCCGGTCCGACAAATCGCGGTGGTGCCCGTTAACCGGATCGCGGCCGTGGTGCAGCTGATCCCGCGCGAGGGCTTCGACCACGAGCGGGCCATGGTCGACGACAAGCGGCTGGGTCACGACTACGAGTACAACGGGATGCGAGGGACGCCCTACGTGATGCGGCGGCGTATCCTCTTGAGTCCGGGCGGACTGCCGTGCACGCCGCCGCCCTTTGGTACGCTCGTCGCCATCGACCTGAAGACGGGCGGCCGGCTGTGGGAAGTTCCGCTCGGCTCCCCTGCCAGACTTCTGCCCCCGGAGCAGGCCGCGAAGGTTCCGGCCGCATGGGGCTCGCCCAACCTGGGCGGACCGATCGTGACGGCGGGGGGCGTGGTGTTCATCGGCGCGGCGCTCGACCGCTGGCTGCACGCGTACGATATCGAGACGGGACGCGAGCTGTGGCGCGGCCCGCTGGCGGAGAGCGGCAAGGCTACACCGATGACTTACCAGCTCGCGTCGGGCCAGCAGTTCGTGGCGATCGCGGTCGGGGGTGGCGGGGCTTGGGGAGTGGGCGACTACGTGGTGGCATTCCGGCTCAGGGCCGAGTGACTAAAGCGCCGAGCGCCGCCGCCAGTCGCCCAGGCGCGCCCGCGTCCCACCCCAAGAAGAGATGCGGCTCGATCAGCTCGAGCTCCATCAATACGAGTCGCCCGTCGCGCTCCACCCCGTCCACGCGTGCGTACAACGGATTGCCCGGCACCGCCGTCATGACCGCCTCGGCATCCGCGACCAGGTTGCCCGGGGGTACCATGGCGTCT
>Ga0209761_1000742_pt1 | contig 20617 bp, 18 predicted proteins | sample GraSoi013_1_40cm_4_FD_185818 | JGI IMG/M metagenome (GOLD analysis project Ga0209761, IMG submission 185818) | Grasslands soil microbial communities from the Angelo Coastal Reserve, California, USA - Sample 09_25_2013_1_40cm (SPAdes) (version 2) | ecosystem: Environmental > Terrestrial > Soil >...
AACCGTCCGGATGGAGGCGTTCAGCGATGGCGTGTTCGCGTTCGCGATCACGTTGCTCGCCTTGAACCTCCGCGATCCCTCAGGGAGCGGGGTGTCGCTCTCCGAAGGCCTGATCAAGGAGTGGCCTGCGTTCTTCGCCTTCGTCACGAGCTTTGTCACCGTCCTCATCATGTGGATGAATCATCATAACATGTTCAACTACATCCGGAAGATCGATCGACGGCTCATGCTCCTCAACGGCATCCTGTTGCTTTTCGTCGTCCTCACGGTATTCAACACATCCCTGGTCGCGGATCACATCCAGCAAGCGGATGCGAATGTTGCGGCCACCTTGTATTCGGGTACGCTCTTCTTCCTCGCGCTCGTGTGGAACGGTCTCTGGTGGTACTCGACCGCCGGGCGTCGACTGCTCGGAAGAGACGTCACCGAGCAGCAAGCGAAGACAATCACGCGCCAGTACTATGTCGCTCCCCTGGCCTACGGAGCCGCTTTGCTCATCGCTCCGTTCAACGGGATCGCCAGCGTCGCTGTCATCTTGGCCGTCGCCGGTTTCTTTGCGATCACAGCGACGATTGGCGATTGACTCGGACGACCACCCCTCGGGACGGCCGATGCTGCAATCGGGATTCCTCGTCCAAGCGAGCCGGGACCCGATTCCCGGTTCCGAAAGGGATTTCGTGGTCCTGTCCATTACCGTTCCGGGGGGGGAGCTTGGATGCTCTAGATGTCCGTCTTTTCAGGGACCTGCTCCAAAGTCAGGCCTCAAGTCCGATGGGCGCGCATTTCCGGACGTCTTTTGGTTCCATCGCGAAGAAAGCAGGCGTCGATGAGGAGACAGTTCGGCACCGCATTCGACGATTTCATCAGGATGGTCTCATCAGCGGTTGGCGTACGATAATGAATCCTGCCATCTTGGGGGGCGGCCTGTATGGCATCATCTTCGATGTGAACCCCGAGATCCGGAAGGATGAAGTGATCGAGGCGGCCCGGCTGACTCCCGGCATGTTCCTCCTCGTTAGCTTCCATGGCAGCCTGATTACCGCGGTCCTCCGGTCTTACAACGATGCCGCCCTGCGGAAGCACATCGAAATTCTTCGGAGGCTTGCGAGGGCGGATCGGATTTACGTGGCGAAAGTTCCCTTCCCTCCATGTACGATCGTCCTCTCAAAGTCCGATTAGGACGTGGTTAGAGCTCTCCGAGGAGACCCGCAGAAACCATACACGACCGTGTCGCAAGAGCTGGGCCTCTCGTCCCGGACCGTCAAGCGAAGGCTGCAGCGGATGATTCACGAAGGGGCCGTCTTCGCCTTCCCGGCTGTGGATCCGAACGCCGCACGAGGCGTGGTGATGGCGGCCCTGATCGTCACTTACGATCCCGAGAAGAAGGAGGATCTCGATTCACAGATCTTCGCGAAGCTCGAGGCGTACATCTGGCACGTCTTCCACATGCTTCCCTCCGAGATCGATGGCCTGCAATCGACCACGTTTAACCTCGCCCTCCCGACGGTCGGGCGGTCCAAGGAAATCCTTCGTTGGACGCAGTCCCTTCAAGGCCTCGTCGGAGCGCGGATTGGATTGTATGAAGAAGCCGAGACGTTCTTCGAGGTCTTTGACGAGGAAATCGGCAAGCGGGTCGCCGCGCTTTCGTAGGCTTGGGGGGCTCCCTGCCACCGGGTCCCCGCGGTCGAAGGTTGTCCAATCAGACGACAACGCCTAGGAATTCATGACCTTTCTCGGCGGAGATGTTCAACCTCGCTCGCTCCGCTAGGCCGACTTCTAAGGCACCGTGGCCGATTCATGACCATCAACCCGCCCCGCTCAGGGGAGGAGAGAAAGGGAATGCGTCCAATCTCTGCAAAGACCGCAGCGGCTTGCGCCGCAAGTGTCGTCATGCTGATTTCGTTGCTTGGACTCGCGGGAACGGCCCGAGCCCAAGTAGTCACATGCGTAGGGATCGAAGAACGCGTTGCCACGATTGTGGGGACGGAGGGGAACGATCTCATCACCGGAACCTCGGGCGACGACGTGATCCAAGCTCTCGGCGGTAACGACCAAATCGATGGCGGCGACGGGAACGATCTGATCTGCGGTGGCGCCGGGGACGACATCATTTACGGCGGTGCCGGGGACGACGATCTGGAAGGGGATTCCCTCATCGGCACCTCTGGCGACGATGTCCTCGTGGGCGGCAACGACAAGTTGTACGGTGGCCCGGGTCAGGACGACATGGATGGAGATCTCCTGATCGGCGGGAGCGGTAACGATCGTCTGGTCGGTGGCGACGACTACCTCGATGCGGGCGACGACGGGACCCCGTTCGTCCCGGGAGGGGACTCCCTCTTTGGCGATCGAGGGCAGGACATCCTCATCGGAGGCGACGACACGTTGGTCGGGGGATCCGGGCCGGACACCTTCGGCGGCGACTTCCTCCAAGGCGGGCCCGGGGATGACCAGATTATCGGAGGTAACGATGTCATTTCCGGCGGAGACGGTGATGATACGTTGTTCGGCGAGTTCACGTTCGGCGGGCCAGGCGCCGACGTCTATCGAGCGGGTAATGACGAAATCCAAGGAGATGCCGGGAACGACTTCATCGATGGGGACGCCATGTTTGGCGGATTCAAGGGCGGGCCCGGGGATGACCTTTACATCGGCGGAATCAACAAGTTGGACGGCGGCGCGGGCAACGACATTGTCATCGGAGGCGGTGCCCTCGACTTCGGGGGCGGAGACGACACGTTCCGGAACACGGGGAGCATTGTCGAAGGCGGTCCGGGGAACGACATCCTGTACGGCGACATCGTCGTCGGCGGCCCAGGCAAAGACTCCGCGCGTTTGGGGGCCGACACCCTGTCCGGGGGCGATGGAGACGATCAGCTGTTCGGCGATTGGTTGGGGGAGCCCTTTGCAAACCTCCCAGGTAGTGTGGAGACGGTCACCGGTGGCGACGATTCCCTGGACGGCGGTTCGGGTACCGACTTCGCCGACGGAGGTCCGGGGTTCGATATCGCAACGGGATGCGAAACGACAGTGAACGTGCCATAGCGGAATCGGCGAATCGACGTTCGCACACGATCCTTGTTTCCTTGCGTATGCTCTGTTCAAGGCCCCGCGTACGAGAACCGGCTGAACTCGGCGTATTGTCCCGAGTTGTCGTACTCGAGTCCGGGAGCCTTGAAGCGAGAGATGGTCGACATGCCGAGTTCCGAGCGCTTCGCGGTGAAACCGGTGGGCTTGTCCAAGTACAGCTCTTCCTCCTCACCCGTCACGGGGTTCTTGATCCTCGAGAGGGCCAGGTCGTAGACCTTTCCCGAGTCGACCTGGATTGTGGACCGCATCCCGTTGAGCCGGACGTCGAATCGCGCCACGATCGTGGGGAGCCAGCGTTCGGTGACCGACGCGAACACCGCGAACGGCCCTCCGACTTCTCCCTTCCCGAGCGTTTCGAGGGCTTTGCGCTGGGCAGGCGTTGCTCGGCCGTCGATGAGCACGAGCTGCGTGCCATGGCCGAGGTGGACCGCCCCGGGCCATATTCCGGGTAGGGCGACGCCGAGGCCGTCGAGCCTCACGTCTCCGTAGGCACCCTTGTCGATGATCCAGGTGTACACGCCGCGGCACCCGCCGTGCGACGGCGGAGCGTCGAAGCTGCACGGGCATCCCCAATCGCAGTTGCACTCGCCGAGGAGGGATCCGGACAGCCGCCACTTCGAGACCATGTTTCGAGACCGGGCCGTGCGAGAATGGGCCGCAGACGATAAAGGACGCAGCCATCTCTCAACTCGAACGTCCGCCGAAGGGCACACTCCGCAAGGACTACGGATCCCGGGTTGTCGTCGAGCCGGCGTCTCCCGCCGCTGGGGCTACGCCGGAAGCCGCCACCGCCGCTGCAGCTCGCGTTATTCGGATTGCCAGGGCTACCGAACCGAGCATGAGGACCGCGGCCACGAAGAACGGCATTCCCGGAAGGGTCGCGGGGGCATTCGGACCGATGAACCAGGCGAAGACCAGCGTGAACAGGATCGGACCGATCACGCCCGTCAGGCCCGCGATGCTTGCGTTGGCGCCTTGCAACTGCCCTTGCTCCGACGGACGGACGCGGCGCGTCATGAGACTCTGCAATGCCGGCTGGACAAAACCAATCGGAGCGAACACGACGATCGCGAGGAGGAAGACATCGGGCGTCGGGGCGAGACCCCAAACGACGAACGCGGCGGCTCCGGCGATCAGGCCCGTGATCAGCGCGTTCCGCTCTCCGAAGCGCTTGATGAACCGCTTCACGAGGCCGCCTTGGACGGTGATGTTCAACGCGCCCACGACCGCGAGCGACAACCCCACCTCGACCGGCCCCCATCCGTACCGATAGCCCGCGTAGATGACGTACACACTCGGAAGGACTTGGAACGCGAGGAACTGAATGAAGTTGACCGCGGCGAGACCGAAGAGCTCCCGGTGGGAGCGGAGGAGGCCGAGCGACCCGACCGGGTTCGCGCGCCGCAACGAAAATCGTCCTCGGTTCTCCCGTGCGAGCGACTCCGGAAGGACGAAGACCGCGTACGTCGCGCTGACGAGGGAGAACACGGCGGCGGCCCAGAACGGCAGCCGGACTCCGAACGCGCCGACGACGCCGCCGACCGCGGGACCGAGGATGAAGCCGATGCCCCAGGCCGCGCCGACCATCCCGAACGCGGCGGCGCGTCGCTCGGCGGGGGTGACATCCGCGACGTAGGCCGCGGCCGTCGCGTAGCTCGATGCGGTGATGCCGGACAAGATGCGGCCCAAGAGCAGCCACGCCAGATTCGGCGCGAGCGCCATGACCATGTAGTCGACGCCGAGCCCGAAGCTCGAGAGGATCAAGACGGGACGACGGCCGAAGCGATCCGACAAGGCCCCGATGAGCGGCGAGAACAGGAATTGCATCAGACTCCAAATCGTCACGAAGAGCCCGAATATCTCGGCGCCTTGGGCGGTGTCGCCGGCGAAGCTCACGATCAACCGCGGCAAGACGGGGATCGTGATGCCGAAGCCGAGCGTGTCCAGTACGATCGTCACGTAGATGAAGGCCAGCGCGGCCTTCCGTCCGCCGACGGCGGTCGTGGTTTGGCTGCGGCCGTTCAAGGCCGGCCCGATGCAGGCCGCCGTTTATGAAACTTGAGGGGAGAGGTCGCCGAACCTACCTTTCGTGCCTCTCGCCTTCCCCATTTCGCGAGGTCGGTCTTACCAGGGAATCCGCTTCCCGTCCCGATAGAATCCGCCGGTCGCGTCGTCGGGCAGCATCGCGCCGAGGATGATCGACCGGGCGCCGACCTCCACACTCCGATTGGCCCCGGGCCCTCCCATGTCGGTCCGGACCCAGCCCGGGCATACCGAGTTGATAGAGATCTTGCGGGGGGCCAGTTCGCGGGCGAGGATCCGCGTGAGGGCATTCATCGCGACCTTCGACACCGAATAGGCCGAGGGCCAGCCTGCGCTCTTGGCTTCGCCTTTCTCGAGGTCCGAGAGATACGAGTTGACAAGCGAGTCGAGTGCGGGACGAGTCAGGGATGGATCCGCGAATCGCGGGCGGAGGTCCCGCGCCATGTACGAGAGCTCCCCAAGCCCACTCGAGACCATGACGATGCGGCCGCCTACTGGGATGAACGGGAGGAGTGCGTCGGTGACGTCGCGCGAGCCAAAGTAGTTCGTCGCGATCGTACGAACGGAGGCTCGTCGATCGGCGCCCCAGGAACCGATCCCCGCGTTGTTCACGAGGAGATCGAGGCGGGACACGAGAGCCGGGAAGTCCTTTGCAACGGCGGAGATGCTTGCCCGGTCGGTGATGTCCAGCTGATGATAGAGCACATCGCCGCCGTCGGGGTCCAATCCTCGAACCGCCGCGGTTCCCTTTTTCTCGTCGCGGCTCGTCAGGACCACACGAAATCCTTTGGCCCGGAGCTGGACGGACGTCTCGAGCCCCAAGCCCCGATTCGCGCCGGTGACGAGGGCCGTCGGACGATCAGATGCGGTTCCCATGGCCTCTCGCAAGACCGCCGGTCGCTTTTCTCACTTTGCGCCAGAAATCAGCCAATTCGGCGGGGAACAGACGGCTACTTTCCCCAAGAGCGGAGAAGGGTCTCGGCTTCCCATGCTAGTTCCCGCACGATCTCTCCCGCCTTCTGGATGCGCTTCACGCCGTCCACCGATTCGCCGGCCCACATGGGCATCGCGTCAATCGCCCCGGTCGTCGTCTTGTCGGCGACGAACGAGTCGCGCGGGTGCATCGGCACCCGGACCTCCGGGGCCCACGGCTGCGCGGTCTCGCCGACGAACTCCCCCTGGAAGCGATCGACCGCGTCCACGCAAGACCGCAAAACGCGATGGGGCGCGTTCGGCCAGTTCGCGGAGAAGGCATCGGTCAGGATCGTGTCCTTCGCCGAGGCGGCGATGAGCTTGTCGACGTACGCGGGATGCGTCCCCGCCTCCTCCGAGGCGACGAACCGCGTGCCGACCCGGACCGCCGAGGCGCCGGCTGCGAGAGCCGCCGCCATGGCCCGCCCGGTGCCGATCCCGCCCGCGGCGACGACGGGCACCTTGACGGACGGGAGGACCTCGCCGAGGAGCGCCAGGAGGCCGATCTTCCCTCGGACGTGGCCACCCGCCTCGGTCCCCTGGGCCACGATCAGGTCGCAGCCCGCCCGCTCCGCCGCCGCGGCCTCGGGAGCCGAGCCGACCTGCCAGGAGACGAGGGCGTCGCCCGCGTGGGCGATCTCCACGAGTTCTGGGTCCGGCTGCTCGTAGAAGAACTCGACGACCGGGGCCCGGGAGGCCGCCACCTCTAAGACCTTCAAGAAGTCGGCGTCGAGCTTGCCCGTCTCCCTCACGCCGTCGACGATGAAGTTCGCGCCGAACGCGCCGGACGTCGACCGACGCAGGCCGTCGAGGATCTTCGCGACGTACTCCGGAGGCGCGGCTCCGATTCCACTGACCATCCCGAGGCCTCCGGCGTCCGCGACCGCCGCCGCCAGGGCCGGCGAGGCGATCTTGCCCATCCCCGCCTGTTGCAACGGCACCGTGCACCCGAGCAATTCCGTGAATTTCGTCCGGAGCATCACGAACACGTCTCTGTCGAGGCGTATCCCCTCGCGTTGCTTATCCGTGTCGGTTCGGCGGGGCCACGACGGAACCCCCTGGATCGTCCGAGGGCGATGCGTCGAGCAAACAAACTGCCGGGGAAGGCCGTGTGGAGCGCTTCAGCAGGCGGAACGCAGGGCGCAACCGAGTCTGCACAAATCGGTCTGAGGAATTCCGCCATGACGGCTCGAATCTCACGTCGGAAGCAGAACCTCACCGTTCAGCTTCCGCTTCGATCGAGTGTTTCTCAAGGGCAGAAGTCGGCGCCGTTGTCTTTGAGCTTGTTATCCTCGAACTCATTGCCGACGGTCGAGCCCTGGATCCCGCAAGTGTTCATCCGGATCTTGTTTTCCTCGAACGTGTTGCCGACTGGGGCCCCTGGATCTCCCACGCGGATGCCGGCCAAGTAGTTCGCGACCGTGTTCCCTTCGATCTCGTTCCCGGTCGAGACGTCCCTTACGTGGATTCCCCTTCGGCCGCCCAGGTCCGCGCCGGTCCCGTCTACCATGTTCTCTTCCACCTCGTTCCCCGTCGACGCGAGCGAGGTGCCGTTTATCCGAAGCCGAATCCCGTTCGTGTTCGCCACGAGCCGGTTCTCCTCGATTTCGTTATCCTTCGAACCGAACAGCTCGATCCCACAGCCCACGGGCGTCCCCGAGAAGATTTGGTCGTGGCTGACGACAAGATTCCTTGCGATGATGTTGCCATCCGCGAGGTCGAGGCGGATGCCGTCGTGGCCGTTGTCATTGACCTCGTTCTTGACGACCCGAACGCCCGTGGACATGTGAACGTTGATTCCGTCGTCGGCGTTCCCCTTAACAAGATTCTTCTCCAGGTCGACATTCGATGACATTGTTACGTGGATACCGTCATGTCGCGAGACGGGGAACGCTACTGGCGGGATCACCGGTAGCCCGTTTTCCACCGCGCTGATCCGTTTCACGACGATATCTTCCGAGCTTTCGACGAGCACGCCCGTGCGGAAACCCGTGATCGTGCCAGGTCCGAGAACCGACACGTCACTTCTCCCGGCAATGCGGAGGCCCACGCTCTCCGAGCCGCTCCCGGGACCCATGATGACATGGCCGTTCAACTTGATCGTAATGCCGTTCGCAGCGATGACGAGGCCGTCGGTCGGACACGACAGGTCAGCGTCGAGTTCCAGATCTGATGAAATCGAACTCCCGCAGAGATCGGTTGCCGCGGCCACGGGAGGAGCGACCATGGTACCGAATGCCATCAGAAACACGACCGCCAACGCCGCTCGTCTCCACCGTCTCATCACCCGAGAAACCCCCACCTGCCCTCTCCCTCCAGGAATCGGGGTATCTCGTCGGGACCGCTTAGTCGTTGGGGTCTCGATCCTCGCCACTCTCATTTCTGATAATTCCAGACGACCGTTGCGGACGCCTTGATCTAGGGTTCCGTGACTCCCTCGAAGTTGTATGCGTGGACTCTTCGAGGGCTTCGAATTCGAAGCTCAGGGATTCCCGAAGGGGATCCCACTCCAGGCCGATGACGTTGCCTCACGCATGCGATGACACACCCGGCTGGATTTGTTCTTGGAGTTCGGTCGGGTCTGACATCGGGAGATGCTGGACGATCTTGCCGCCGGCGATCCGGTCCACGTGGACCGCCGTGAGCGTGACGCGCTTCCCCGTCGGCAGCATCCCGTGGAACGCCCCGGTATGGGTGCCCTGGAATCGGCCGACGGTCACGACCTGGTCGCCTTCCGCGACGATGTTGTCGTTCACGTAGCGGCCGTCCGGGAACGCGGCGTATAGCTCCCCGAGACCGCGGAGGAACCCGGCCCGGTCGAATCGGGGGACGCCGGGTGCACGCCCCACGAACCCGGGGTCGAGGAGGTCGCCTTGGACCTTCAGGTCGTGTTCTCCATAGAATTTCAGCACGATGGCCTTGTTGCGTTCGATGGCGGCCGGTTGCCGCGCGTCGATGTCGGTTTGCATGAGCCGGCTACCGTGGTTGCGGGATTTGGGGTCGTGTTAACCGGCACTTTCGATTTGGGGAACCGATATCGGCCTTATCCCCTTCGGCAGAATCCGTGGATGCGAGGGAATTCCCAAGGAGGCCGTTGCAAGAACGGACGGAGCCCTCGAGCACATCATTGAACGGTTCTCCCGCCGCGCCGACCTCGGATGGGACCCACCGAGCCCAGCGAAATAGAACGATGGAACGCCGCCAAAGGGGCCCGGCTATATAGCCCACGGACGATGACCGGCCGCGATCGGCATGAGCGGCGACAATCTGGGATTCCGTCGACCCGTGCATGTCTTGGTCCCCGTTCTCGGACTCATCTTCATCGGTGTCCTCGTTCTGGTGATCGCCTCCTTCGAATCACCGCCAACGAGCGCCTCGAATCCCTACCCGATCATCGCGGACGTCCTCGCGGTGATCGAGCTCGCCGCCGCCGTCCTGATCTGGCGCGGGATGCGGATCGGCTACGCGGTCGCCGCGATCATGAGCGTGGTGTTCCTCGTCCTCTTTTCCGGCGACCTGGGGGACGGCCTCACCGGATTCGCCGACGTCCCGATCTTCCTCCAGACGATCACCTTGGCTTCGGTGCTCGTCCTCGTATTGGTCTTTTCGATCCTGAACGCCCGACTGGCCTGGCGCAAGACGATGCCGACGTCACCGCCGAAGACGGTCCCCGCATCCACGACGCTCGCCGTCCTCGCCATTGGCTTCATCGTCGGCGCGGCGTTCATCGGGATCCTCGCGGCCGGCGTGGAATCGCGATTGCTGGCGAGTTCCGGAACTGGCGCCGACGTCAAGATCGTCGAGGGTGCGTCCTCGCACTATCCGGCCGGTCCGTTCTTCTCCCCCGGGAACCTCACGGTGAAGGTCGGGAAGACCGTCAGGTGGGTGAACAAGGACACCGTCACGCACACCGTCACGAGCGACGGGAGCAGCCTCTTCGACTCCGGATTCATGCCGACCGGCGCGACCTTCCAGTTCACCTTCACGACGGCGGGCACGTATCCCTACTACTGCACGGTTCACCCGTTCATGAAAGGCACGATCGTGGTGACGCCGTAGCCTTCGCGCAACCTGGATTTTGAGAGCGCTACTCGTATCCACGGAACGCTTCGACTTCGATGTTCGAATCTGGAACATCCAAGCCGCGGAGCAACCGCAGCACCCCGACGACCATGCTGGGTGTGCCGCTGACGTAGTAGATCGGGTCCGTGAGATCGCGTGCCGCCTCCTGGACTAGTCTCGAATCAATCCGTCCGGTCGCGCCCTTCCAACCGCGGTCGGTCGTGCGCGTGAGGGTGTTGAGCATGCGGAAGTGCGGGTTCAGGGTCTCCAGCGCCTCGAGTTCGCGTCGATACACGATCTCGTCCTCGCTCCGATTGCTGTAGACGAGCCGAATCGGGATGGGCAACGCCTTGTCCGCCGCGTACTCGGCCATGCCTTTGAGGGGCGTGATGCCGACCCCTCCCGCGACGAGCACCGCCGGGCGCGTTTCGTGCAGGACGAAGTCGCCGATCGGGCCGAAGACGCGAACCTCGTCACCGGGCCGGAGGGCCGCGAAGGCGCGCTTGTAGGCGGAGTCGGAGCGGCGGACCGCGTATTCGAGGTGCGGGCGCGTGGGACTCGTCGCGAGCGACATGGGGCGCGCGGCCATACCCTCCTCGGTCTGCAGCTGGAGGAACGTGAACTGCGTTGGACCGAATGTGAAGGCCTTCGGTTTCTCCACCTGGATCGCGTGGGTGGTCGGCGTGAGCGATCGCGAGGACACGACTCGAGTCCTGAAGCCCCGCGGGGGACCGGCCAACGCCTCGACCTCCAATGTGCCTTGGGGCTGAAACGCGAGTGCGGTATTTCGTGACTCTGACCGAGAGGAAGGCGTCACGCATCCGTGAGAGGAGGTGCTTTTTCTGCTCGGCTTCTGCCGCCTCTCGAGCTCTTCTCGGAGCACGTAATCCTGGTGAGTGGCGATCGGCCACGAGTTTCCGGAACGAGTCCTTCACGCCGTCAGTCCGGTCTCCGTAGGAAGCGTCCATCGGCTCCCGCAGTGAGGTCGGACCGGCTTTTAGGGCCGGTTGGCACGTCGAGTCGGTGTCCGTCACTTGAAGGAGCAACCGCACTGAACGGGCTTCCACTCGCCGATCGCGTCGCCTGACTGGACGATCGGGTCCCCGAGCGTGACTTCCGAGTGGACGGTCCTCCCGTTCGGATGCGGGAACCGTTACCGTTCAAATGGCGTTCTAGATCCCGATCCAGTCTTTGGCTATCAGCTCCGCTTGCTCCAAGACAGTTTGAGTCGCCTTTTCTTGTTTGTCGGGAGGATAACCGTATTTCCTGAGGATCTTCTTGACCTTCAAGCGCATTTCCGCTTGCACGCTGTCCCTTTGCGTCCAGTCAATCGTTACGCTCTTGCGTATCATCTGAGTGAGTTCCAAGGCAATCGTTCTCAGAGTCTCGTTCCCCAATACCTGCACGGCGCTGTCGTTCACTCCCAACGCATCGTAGAACGCCAGTTCGTCGTCGGTCATGTCCTGTTTCTTCGCCCTACTTTTCTCTTCCCTCACCTTTCTAGCAAGCTCGATGAGCTCTTCGATGACTTGGGCGGCCTCGACGCTCTTGTTCGTATAGCCCTTGATCGTCCTATCCAGCATTTCCATGAAGGACTTTCCCTGAACGAGGTTCTTCTTTGCAATCACTCTGACTTCGTCGTTCAGCAATTTCTTCAGAGCCTCGAAGGCTAGATTTCTTTGCGGCATGTCCTTAACTTCAGCCAGAAAACCTTCGGATAAGATGGACAGCTCTGGCTTCTGTATCCCGGCTGCTTCAAAGATATCTATGATTCTATCCGATATCACCGCCTTGGACAGAATCTGCTTTATCGCGGTATCGAACCTCTCCTCGCCGCCTGCCTGTGTTGCCGTCGTCTTTGAAATGGCAGCCTGTATCGCTTGGAACAGACCCACTTCTTCCTTGATCTTCATTGCCTTTTCGTTCGGCACAGCGAGAGAGAAGGCCTTCAGGAGACCTGCGGTTTCTCTCAGGAATCTTTCCTTCTTTCCATGTTCCTTGAGGATGTGCTCCATTGCAGAAGGGACGAACGAGATTCTCTCGCTTGGCTTGAGCTCAAAGAACTTCGTATAGTTGAAACCGTGGAACATGTCTTTCACAATCTCGTATTTCTCCTGCGCCAGCATGACCGCCTTCTCTTGGTCAAGAGTCGGCTTTCCCTTCCCTCCGCTCTCGGTATAATTGATCAGGGCTTCTTTCAGTTCGGCTCCAACGCCCATGTAATCAACGACCAGACCACCTTCTTTTCCCGGGTAGACACGGTTCACCCGTGCTATTGCCTGCATCAGGGTGTGGCCTTTGATTGGTTTGTCGAGGTACATGGTGTGAAGAGTGGGGGCGTCGAAGCCCGTGAGGAACATGTCTCTAACGATGAGCAGCCGAAGCTCGTGTCTTGGATCCTTGAAATTGTCCCCGACTCTGCTTCTTCTGACCTTGTTCCTTATGTGCTCTTGCCATTCTTTGGGGTCTGACGCGGAGCCTGTCATGACCACTTTGAGAGCCCCTTTGTCGTCGTCCTTGTTATACCAGGCCGGCCTCAGTTTCAGAATTTCGCTGTGCAGGTCGCAACAGATCCTCCTCGACATGCAAACTATCATGCCTTTTCCTTCCAGGACCGATGTCCGAGCTTCGAAATGGTCGATGATGTCTTGCGCGATCCTGCCAATCCGTCTTGGAGAGCCCGCGACTCTTTCTAGCCTCGCCCATTTGCTCTTCAGCCTGTCCTTGCCCTCGACCTCTTCTCCCTCGGTGACTTCTTCGAACTCCTTGTCTATCTTGGGCCTCTCTTCTGGTTTCAGTTCCAGCTTTGCGAGTCTGCTTTCGTAGAAGATCCTGACTGTCGCTCCGTCCTCCACGGATCGCTCAATGTCGTAAGTGTCGACGTACTTCCCGAAGACTGCGGGAGTGGAACGGTCTGCTTTCTCGATGGGAGTGCCGGTGAACCCAATGAAAGATGCGTTTGGCAGAGCGTCTCTCAGATACTTTGCATATCCGTAGGTTATCAGGGCCTTGTCTTTCTTGTTTAGAATCTTGGCAGAAAATCCGTACTGGCTTCTGTGCGCCTCGTCGGCGATGACAATGATGTTATCTCTCCCCGACAAGAGCGGATGCTGTTCCCTATCCTCGTCTGGCAAGAATTTCTGAATCGTGGTAAATACGATGCCGCCCGAAGCCACGCTCAGCAGTTCCCTCAACTCTTTCCTCGAATTGGCTTGGACCGGCTCTTGCCTCAGAATATCGTGGCATCTTGCAAAAGTCCCGAACAACTGACCGTCCAGATCGTTTCTGTCTGTCAGAAGGACAATCGTCGGGTTGTCCAGTTCTCTTACGAGCTTGCCCGAATAGAAGATCATTGTCAGGGACTTGCCAGAACCCTGGGTGTGCCAGACTATCCCTGCCTTCTTGTCGCCCTTTCTTGCTTGTTTCGTCGACTTGACGGCCTTGTTCGTTGCCCAATACTGATGATAGGCGGCGAGTTTCTTGAGGGTCTGCTTATCCTTTTCGAAGACGACGAAGTTTCTTACGATGTCGATCAGCCGATTCTTCTCACACATTCCTCTTAAGAGGACCTCGATTTCGGTCAGGCCTTTCCTTGGTTTTCCCCCGTCGATCGCCTTCCACTGCATGAACCTCTCTTTCTCTGATGTTATCGTGCCCGCCCTCGCCTCTATGCCATCGCTGACGACAAGAATCTCGTTGTATCTGAACAAAGAAGGCAGCTGGAGGGCATAGGTCTGGAACTGGTCATACGCCGTCCAAATGGTGGCATCTTCGTCGGCGAGATTCTTCAGCTCGAGTACTAGCAGGGGAATTCCGTTTACAAACAGGATGACGTCCGGCCTTCTCTCGACATTATTCTCGATCACAGTGAACTGATTGACAGCCAGAAACTCGTTGTTCGGGGGGTCCCTAAAATCGAACAGCCAAACCTTTTGGTACCTCTCTTCGCCCGCGACCTGGAATGCGACGTCTACTCCGTCAACCAGCATCTTGTGAAACGTCTCATTGTCCTCGATCAGCTTCTGGCTCTGAACTCTCAGCACTTGCTTTATTGCCTGCTCCCTTGCTTCTTCGGTTGTGGCAGGATTGATTCTCTTCAGAGTTTCTCTTAATCTCCCGACAAGAACGACATCCTTGTAATCGGGTCTTAACGCCAAGTGTCCGCCGGGTAGGTAGTCCTCGTTGTCGCCCCTGATTACGTCATAGTCGAGACTGTCGAGAATTGATAGGACGTTCTCTTCGACGTCTGACTCGTGTATTACCTTCGGCACGCCTATCTGACCTCAACGGGAACTCTAACCTTTCCCGACATGAATTTGGGCAATAGGAAATCTCGCATCTTGTTCAAAGATCGCGAATTTTCTGAATTAGCGTCGAACCTACCTTGAATAGCATTTGCGGCTGCTTCAAACTGTGAAGCGATTCGAGAAGTTGGCAGAACGATCGTCATTTCAGTTATGTCTCTCTGATAGAGATGAGGTATTACCGAACCCTCGACTCTGCTTTCCACCAACGATCCAAAAGCATATGACTTGAAGTAATTCCACAGATACATTTGGTTGATGATTGAGGAGTGACTTCTGATGACGAAAATTCCTGAAGCCACGGTCGCGGGTTCCCTCACCTCGTCGACGAAGGCCAGTTTACCTATCGTTCCGTCCTTTGTCATCAGGATGTCGCCTCTCCTCAGCATGATCTCGGGCGATTCGTCATATCGCGTCTGTGGGACTCTCGGACACTCGTCCCAATTTACACGATTGTTCACCAGCTGTGTTCCGCCGACAATGAAAGGGCCCTCCTCGACATACTCCGACACCTGTAGCCCTTTCCACCCGATTCGTCCCTTTATGATCGAGTGATTACCCAGTCGATCTGCCCCCCATCCACTTGGAATTTCCCTACCCAATTCCTCACTGTAGACCATCGCTCCACCAGAGTACTTGTAGGGCCTACCTTGTTCGTTCGGAAATTCAAAATCCGTAAACCAGTGTTTGAAGATTGCCGTCCCGATTGATTCGAGGGTCCGATTCATCTGCTGATTGAGTTCGATCTTGGAATCGAAGTTCGAGAGGACTCTCGCGATTTCCGTTTGTTCTACTAGGGCCGGTTTGGGAATAAGAAACCTTTCAATCATCCCTTTGGTCAGAGCATTCCTTGTTCCGCCGGATTCCCCCAAACTCAACATGGTTGCCTGCATTCTGGGATTGGTCAGATAGTATCTCAGGAAAACCGGGTTGACTTCTCCCCCATCGGTCCGAATGATTGAGACGTGTTGATTGACTCTGGCAGGGAGAATTTCTTCGGGAACCGTACAACATCTTGCTACCGAGTCGCCCGTTATGTTGAGGAGCACATCCTCCCTTTCGACGGCAACATTCTCCATTTCTCTCGCTGTGGCTTCGTCAAGGTACACCAATCCTTCCTTTCTGAATGAATTGTTGTAAACATTCTGGCTCCGAATTAGGGCGATCCCTGATTGCTTGTAGACCTTCTCGGCCCCCCTTGGTGTGATGCCGCTTCCTATTTTCGAACAAACATCTCCCAAGGAAACTATTTCCCACTCTTCAGGAATCGTTCCTATGTCAGTTTGCTTGACGGTTCGACTTTTCATGGTTCAGTCACATCGAAATCTGTGTCGTCGATGCCCATTGCATCATCCACGTACGTGCGCGCTCTGACGTTCACATCGGTTGCGTGGCCGTCGATGTCAACAGTTGCCTTGAGCGATGCAACAAGCACGGTAGCGGCTTCAGATCCCTCCTCACTTTCCAATTCCTCGACGGCGTCAAGAGGATTCACCAGAGAAACATGGACTACTTTGCGCTCGACGCCACTGACGGTGAGATACTCCAGTTTCGATAATTTGCCATCAAAATAGCTCTTGAAGTAGTCCGCCTTCACAAAGTCTATCCACTTCTTGTTCTGGATTACGAACGCATAGTCCGCGTCAATCGTGGCAAGCACGAAATCGACTGAAGGGGTGATCAAGATCTCCCTCTTCACCTTCGATTCAAATTCTTGCTTGCACTTCTCGTTGAAGTCGGAGTCTGTTGTGAGCAACATTACCTTGTCGGATTTCCTGCATCCATCGAAGTGCAGAATTGACTCCCATATCATGACATCCTTGAAGCCCATGTCTTTCGACTTTGCGCCCCTCCTGAATGGCGGTCTTCTCTCGATTGCTCTCTTGAGCACCTCTTTCAGTATTGGGCCCAGCTTCTCTTCTTCGAGGTCAATAACGGTCAGTTCGCTGCGCTTGACGAAATCCCGCATCCTCGGCTCCAGGTGCTCCTTGGGGTCAAAGCTCTTCGCAGGCAACGACACTTGCGAAAGATCGACCCCGGGCAGTTCCGATAGCCGGTTGCTTATTCCGGCAATGGTTTCGATGTCTTCCGAGTACTGCTCAGCTTTCTGCTGCAACAACTCTTCTAATGCCACGTTTGGAACTGCAATCTCGATGAACTCAGACAGCCCTTTCTCTCTGACGTAGGAGCTGAGCGAGTCAAACTCCGAGCCAAACTCAAAGGATCCGTAGGATGCGCCGCCAAGATTCATCGAGCGTATCTTGTTGGTGTCAAGTATGATCAGAGTCTTCAACGCGACACCCCCAGCATCTCAAGATTCTTCTTTATCTCCTCCTCCAGCTTCCTCGAGTCTTCGAACTGCCGTTGAAGCTCTGAAGTCAAACGAGCCATCTTGGCTTCGAAGGGTTCAGTTTCGTCTTCTTCGTCCTCTGGCCCCACGTACCTCCCGGGAGTCAGAATCCATCCCTGCTTCCTTATATCGTCCAAGGATGCGGATTTGCAGAAGCCAGGGATGTCCTTGTACTTCCGGTCCTTGAGTTCTTCCCTCCAGGTATGGTAAGCGTCTGAAATTCTCCTTATGTCTGCCTCAGTGAGTTCTCTGTGTCTTCTGTCGACCATCAGTCCGAGCTTCCTGGCGTCAACAAAGAGAACGTGCTCCTTGCGGTTCCTGAAACGGTGATCCTTCTTATCGCGCGAAATGAACCAGAGACAGGCGGGGATCATGGTGTTATAGAACAGCTGGGACGGCAGCGCAACCATGCAGTCAACTAAATCGGCCTCGATGATGTTCTTGCGGATCTCTCCCTCGTTGGAGGTGTTGGACGACATCGACCCGTTCGCCAGAACGAATGCTGCCTCTCCTGTGGGGGATAGGTGGCTTATGAAATGCTGTACCCAGGCAAAATTGGCGTTTCCTTTCGGAGGGACCCCAAACTTCCACCTGACGTCGTCCTGCAGAAAGTCACCGCCCCAGTCGCTATCGTTGAAAGGAGGGTTTGCTAGGATGAAGTCCGCTCTCAGGTCTTTGTGCTCATCATTTAAGAAACTTCCCTGATTGTTCCACTTCACAAGGTCAGACTCTATGCCTCTGATCGCCAGGTTCATCTTGCACAGGCGCCACGTCGTCTGGTTGCTCTCCTGCCCATAGATGGAGATGTCGCCGACTCGCCCGCCGTGCGCCTCGATGAACTTCTCACTCTGAACAAACATCCCGCCTGAGCCGCAGCACGGGTCGTAGATCCTGCCCTTGTATGGCTCCAGCATCTCGATCAAGAGCTTGACGATGACTCTTGGGGTGTAGAACTGGCCGCCTTTCTTGCCCTCCGCAGCTGCGAACTGCCCCAAGAAGTACTCGTAGACTCTCCCCAGGACATCCTTGGTCCTGCTTTCCGCGTCGCCCAAGCCGATGGTTCCCACGAGGTCTATCAGCTCTCCGAGCCTCTGCTTGTCCAGGCCCGGCCTTGCGTAGTTCTTGACCAGCACTCCCCTGAGCGAACGGTTGTCCCGCTCGATGGCGTCGAGCGCATCGTCGACGATGGTTCCAATCTCGGGCTTCTTCGCATTCTTTGCCAGATAGTCCCATCGGGCCTCTGAGGGAACCCAGAAAACTCTCCTGGAAATGTATTCGTCGACGTCCTCTGGATCCGTGCTCGAATCTCGCTCCAGTTGCTCGTGCACTTCGCTAAAAGCGTCGGAGATGTACTTCAGGAACAGCAAACCGAGGACGACGTGCTTGTACTCAGCCGCATCCATGTTCCTGCGCATCTTGTCGGCAGCCTTCCAGAGCTTGTCTTCGAAACCAAGATTCGCCCCGTTCGATTGCGGTCGAGGAACGCTCATCTTCTCGGCGGGCAAGTCTCCTCACTCCGTACGCCTGCTAGTCGACTAATCCGGTCTGCACGATCATAAAGCTACTCCTCTCTCCTAGCGGCATCTCATTCGTTTCTGAAGCTCGCACGTTTCCTGACTGTACCATGCAGGTAGTACCAGTATCCTAGACCCCACTATGACTCAGTGGAGGCGGGGCTGCTCGGTTCTTCATCCGCGAAAGAGAAGGCGGAGGTGACTCGAATTGGAGGTCGCTGGAGGATGCGTCCGAAAACCGGGCGAGTATCCGGAGACGCGACGACATCCATCGAGGTCCGCGTCCCGGTCCCGAGCGGCGGCCGGGTCCACCAAAGTGCAGTAAGAATGCCCAAAATGGAACGCATTCCGATCAACACGCGAGTATGCGACCTTTGCGACGACGGTGTGACTGATGAGAAGCACATCGTAACGAAGTCGTTCGTCCTCACGGACTGGGGAGTCATATGCGTCGAGTGCTGGGACAAGAGATTAGTGCACCCCGAGGAGTTCCTCGTGATGATGGTTTACATCAAGGCACTGAAGATAGACGATAAGTGGATCAGGTGCCCACTCGTCTTCATAAATCTCGAAGAGAGGAGGCATTAGTTAGTCGCGTCGCTTTCTTTTCGTTTGGAGGGCAATATCAACAGATTCCGACATTGCCAAGTCGAGCTGTGAACTGGGGGTGCCGCTTCCCTTCGGCGCCTAGTTAACTTAAGGTCGCCCGGTTTCCATTACCGTACATTTGGTCCGGTGAGAGGTCGTGACCACCAGGAAGACTGACGGGGAGGCGTCAAAGGAGATCGACGACATTGCCCTCAAGATCGCTTCGAAGCGAAAGCGACCCCTCTTCATTATGTTCTATGATGAAAGCGCCGGAAGGATCACGCACGACGATGTCCGAGATGTGTACGATGAATTCCGCAGAAGGGGGCGAAGCGCCAAGGACCAGTTCAAGCAATTGGACGTCCTCGTGCATAGCTACGGTGGTGATGCGGACGCATGCTATCGAGTCGCCCAGGTAATCCGTGATTTCGCAGCGAATGTGGCATTTCTTGTGCCATTTCACGCAGCTAGTGGTGCCACTCTGATCTGCCTGTGCGGCAACGACATCCGGCTGGGTGCTTACGCGTCCCTCGGGCCAATCGACATCAGCATCGGCGAGATTGAGCTTGCCAGCATCGACAACTTTCGCGAGTTTGCGGCCGACTGTCGCCGGGACATCGAGGCCGTTCTCGACGAGACGGAATCCAGTCGGTCGACGGATGTCGAAGCAGTCTTGTTGCGCGAGATGGTGAACCAGGAGAGTGCACTTGGAATCGGGTCCCTCTACAGGGTCAGTAGCCTCACGGGGCACTACGCCTTTAGACTGCTCCATGACTACATGTTTTACGGGCGGTCAGACGGCGCCACCAAAGCCCAAAGTATAGCCGACGGCCTCCTTCACACCTATCCGTCCCACAACTTTGTCTTGGACTACCGTATGGCGTCAGAGCTCGGTCTGCCGGTTTCGGAAATGACCGAGGACGAATCGGACATAACGAAAAGTCTGATTGACCTATTGGGCCACCTGACAGAAGAACAAGTGATTTGTAAGGACCTTGGGGAGGTCGATGAGGGGGAAATGCTTAAGGCGCCCTTCTTCCGTTTGTATCCTCGGGAGGTGTAGCTGTTGGCGAAAGAAGCCACAACGCTCGAGACTCAGAATCTCATCTACGAAAGAAGGGTTCGAAGGCTTCGAATGACCGGCGGCGTCAGCAGGTCTGATCTTATCAACAAGGTGAACTCTGTCACTGGAAGCGAGGGGACCAAGAAACCTGTGAAGCCCTCAAAGCCGACTCCAGAACCCTCCCCGAAGGCCACTTGAGTTGCATGTGTCTGGCGTGTCGAGTCCTGCATGGCCACTCACATGGTATGAGGGGTAGAATCCGTTGTCGGAGAACTCCTGAATAGCGGCTATCGGCGGGCATGGGTTTCACCATGAAAGGCTAAGGCTAAGCTGTCGAAGTTCATCTCCGACGCTATGCCGGCGTTCCGAGTCGCGACTTGGAACCTGGACTGTTGGAAGCGGAGCAAAGTCTCCAGAGAAGCCTCGTGGCGGTGGCTCCGGGAGACCATCCGGCCGGACATCGCTCTGCTCCAAGAGACGATCCCACCAAGCGGCGTCGGACCAGTGATCTGGAAAGAGGATGGAATCGACAGGAAACGGCCGTGGTCCTCCGCAGTCGCTAGTTTCGGACTCCCGATTAGGGAGGTCAGAAAGTGGAAGGGAAACGCGCATACGAAGGAGAAGGATCTCC
>Ga0209761_1000748_pt1 | contig 20563 bp, 18 predicted proteins | sample GraSoi013_1_40cm_4_FD_185818 | JGI IMG/M metagenome (GOLD analysis project Ga0209761, IMG submission 185818) | Grasslands soil microbial communities from the Angelo Coastal Reserve, California, USA - Sample 09_25_2013_1_40cm (SPAdes) (version 2) | ecosystem: Environmental > Terrestrial > Soil >...
GCACCGGGTGCTTCGCCCGAACGGCTGGCTCTTCCTGAAGTGTTTCTCCAACAAAGAGCCGGGGACGTGGGGACCGTTCCGGATCGGGGAACCGGAGCTCATCGGATACTTCCGCGGGCCGTTCGAGATCCGGTCCGTCGTGGAGACGGTTTTCCAGGGGAACGTAAAGCCCCCACCGAAAGCCCTGTTCGCCACATTCCGGCGACGCTAATCGTCCTTCGTTCGGCGATGCGCGCGGCGGGAGATCTTCTCGAACCGAGACCGGAGGCGTTCGATCAGATCCCGATTTCCCACGTACGTCGGCACGGTCTGGTCGATCCGAGTCGCCGGCACGTCGAGGATCCGCTCGGTCCCCGTCGTCCCGGCGCCGCCCGCCGCCTCCGCGATGAACGCGATCGGATTGGATTCGAAGTGGAGCCGGTACTTCCCCTCCCGTTTGTCGACTTGCGCCGGATATCCGAAGAAGCCGCCGTAGTGGAGGATCTGATTGAAGTCGCCGACGAACGAACCGCCGTATCGGAGGTTCATCAGTTCCCGTTCGAGTTCCTTCACGAACCCTTGGACCTCGGGGATCCACTTGTCTCGATGCCCGCCGACTCCGAACAGCTTCCCCTTCGGCGGGAGACGGAGGCCTTCCTCGATGAGGAAGAACTCGTCGGGCCGGCCGGCGCCGCCAAGGACGAACTCGTGCACGCCGTCCCGGGTGGCGTAGACCAAAGTCGTGGCGGGGCCGTAGATCAGGTAGCCGGCGGCGAACAAGTCCCGGCCCCGCGCCGGGAGCGCCTTGCGATCAAAGATCCCGAGGATCGTCCCGAAAATGTTGTTGCTCCTCACGTTCGACGAGCCGTCGAGTGGATCGAGGACGACGGAGAAGCGCCCGCGGCCGACCTCCTTCACCTCCCCCATCTCCTCCGACGCGACCTGGGCGACGAGGTTCGACTCGCGGCATGCGTCCACGAAAAGGTCGTTCATCCAGACGTCGAGTTCGAGTTGCTGCTCCCCGTACATATTGCGGCTCGCGGCCGGATCCCTCCGGATCGGGAGCTCCCGCCGAATCCGGGTCACGAGGCCGGCGAACCGGGACAACAGGAGGCCGAGATCGCGGTCGACCTTCCCCGCGTGCTCCGCGAGCGTGACCTCGCGCCGGCGTCGGCCCTCAGTACTTGACGTACCATCCCTCGAAGTGGTCCTGCAACTTCTCTTTTCCTCCGTAGAAGTCCCACCACGGACGGGCGTGCCGGTGGGCGAGGTCCGCGAGCGTCTGGAAATTCCTCACTCCCTGCGTCCGAACGTATTCCATCTGCGCCGCGAGCGTCTTCTCCCGGAACGCGTCCTTCCAGATCGCGCGGCCGGCGAGGAACCCGGAGGCCCCGCTGTGGCACGCGACCTCGACGAGTCCCCGGAACACGTCGAAGTCGGCCCCTGCGCTCAGCACGACCCAGGGCACCTTCGTCGCGCGGCTCAGGCGGTCGCAGTTCTTCCGGAGTTCCTCGGGGTTCGTCGTCACCTTCGGGTCCCCCGGGAACTCCGCCTTCAGCACGTCGATCCCCAGAGGACTGAGGGCCTCCGCGGTCCGGATGACCGTGTCGGCCTTGTGGCGGGCGAACGCCTCCTCGCTCTCGTCGACCGGATACGACATCGGCTCGCAGACGAACGTGAGGTCGAGACGACGGCACTCGTCCGCCACCGACTGGACGACTTTCACCTGGTGGTCCACGATCTCGCGCGGGGCGTCCGGATTGAAGAAGATCAGGAGCTTCGCCGCGCTGGCGCCGAGGCGCTTCACCTTCTCGACGCTCCAGCCGTCGAGGAGGGTCGTGAGCCGCCAGTTCCCCTTCTTCTCGTACCCGGACTGCTCCAGAGCCACGAGCAGACCCGTGCGGCCGGGGAGCACGAACCGGTTGATCGCGGAGGCCACCCCGAACTCCGGATCGAGGAGGTAGCCGCTCGCGTGAGGGGCGAGGGCCTCCGTGACGCCAAGCTTCACCGCCTCCATCTCCGCGTACGTAGCAGCCATCGGATTCTCCGGATGGAGCATCTTCTGGAGGCTCCCCCGCTGGTCCATCGCGATCATCGTGAAGCGGCCCGTGTCGTCCGAAATCTGCTGGAGGCCACGGAGCTTGCCGACCGAAATTCGCACTCGTGCCACCCCGACGACTCGCAAAGGTGCGATGCCGTATTGACTTTGCGGCAGCAATCGCAGGAGATCAAGTCTGCCGGCAGACCGCGTCGCGCAACCCAAGGAAAAGGCTGTATGGTAGTTGCAGTCTCCTGGAGTCGTGCCTCGTACCGGAGTCAGAGTCCGTCGATGGGGTTCCGCTCTCGGATTGATCGTGCCGCGCAAGATCGTGAAGGAGCTGCGACTCAAGGCAGGCGATGAGGTGGACCTCGAAATCGACCGGCCTGGAATCGAAGAGGCGTTCGGCTCAATGAGAGACTGGGCAGTGGACCCCCAACGGCTCAAGGACGAGCTTCGCCAGGGATGGTAAGCCGGCCGTACTATGGTGACACTCTTGAGCTGGCGGATAAACGAGGCGTGAACGCCGCTCTCCGAAATCGAATCTTGCGGTTGACGCGATGCCGTTGCCGGCCGGATTCGAACGCGCCGAGAGCATCGGGACGTTCGCGTTCATCGCGGTCCCTCGGGCCGTCGGGGACCGTGGGGCCAAGCCTATTTCCGACGGAAGGGCCATCCGCGGTGCAATGCGAGTCCCGGCCATCGTCCTGAACTTCAAGACTTATCCCGAGATCCTTGGGAAGAAGGGCTGGGAGCTCGCGAAACGCTTCGCGGCGGTCGCGGACGACACGGGAGCTTCGATCGTCCTCGCTCCGCCGACGTCCGACCTCGCTCACATCGCGAAACTGGTGCACATCCCCGTCATCGGCCAGCATGTGGATGCCGTCGAGCCGGGCCCGATGACGGGATGGACGCCGCCCGAGGCTCTCCTCGAAGCGGGCGCGGCAGGCACGATGGTCAATCACAGCGAACGGAAGGTCGCCTGGGAGGAGATGGCCAAGTCCATCCCGCGATGCCGGGACCTCGGACTCGAGGTGATCGCGTGCGCGGACGACACCGTAGAGGCGGAAACGCTCGCGAAGTTGTCGCCGGAGTACATCGCGATCGAGCCGCCCGAGCTGATCGGAGGGGACGTCAGCGTGACGACGGCGAAGCCGGAGGTCATCACGAAGGCCGTCGATCGAATCCGGGCCGGGAACCCGAGGGTCAGTGTCCTCTGCGGAGCGGGCGTGAAAGCTCGCAAAGACGTCGCGAAGGCCTTGGAACTCGGAACGGTCGGCGTCCTCCTCTCGTCTGGCGTGGTGAAGGCAAAGGATCCGGAGAAAGCGTTGCGGGATCTCGTGAAGGGCCTTCGCTGATTCGTCTCGCTGGGACGTAGCGTGCCTGTAGGCCGCCCCCTTATGGACCGCGGGCTTGGTCCACCGACTCGTGCGTGCCCGGGGACGTGCGCGAGTGGTCTTGCTCGCGGCGCTCGTCCTGGCATCCTCCCCCCTCTGGGCGGAGAGCGAGGCCGAACCCCTCCTCCCTCTTTCGCGGCCTGCCTCCGCCCCTTTTTTCCAGGCCTCGCTACCGGACGCGCTCCTCGTCCGCGTCTACGCGAATTCCGCGCGCGACGACGAATTCGTCGAGATCGGGAATCCAAGGTCGCAGTCGCTGGACGTGACCGGATGGACGCTCACGGACGGGGAAGGGACCTCGACATTCCCGTTTGACTCGATCTTGCCGGCGAGAGGCCGCCTGCTTGTCACGCGAAATGCGACGAGCTATGCACAGGACACCCTCCACGCCGCCGATTTCACCCTGGGGGAGGGCGACGCGCGTCAGATGGAAGGAAATGTGCCGCGGCTCGCGGATGCCGGGGACGAGGTCCTCCTGGTCGACAGAATTGGGACGGTCGTGGACGCGTACGTTTGGGGAGACTCGTCGTACGCAGATGCGGGATGGACCGGTCGAGCGGCCGAACGGATGAGCCGCGGGGAAGTTGCGGTTCGTGCCACGGATGGCGGCGGAGGATGGCTCGATCGGGACACGTCGGACGATTGGGAAGGCCTCCGGCACTACCGACTGGGCCAGTCGGCGTTCGACCCGAGCCCGATGGAGCTCCAGGGCGCGACGACCGCCGTGCTGTCCCCCGATGCGGGCGATCTCCCCTTACTGAGGCTGCTCGGTTCCACGCGCTCGACGATCGAGGTCGGCGTGTACACGTTCCAGAGCGAACGGATCGCCTCCGTCCTCGGGGCGGCGGCCGAACGCGGCGTGCATGTCCGGGTCCTGCTGGACGGCTCGCCCGTCGGAGGCGTCGAAGATGATGAACACCGGGTCGTGGGCGGTCTGTTGGCCGCGGGCGTCGAGGTCCGATGGCTCGCAGGCGCTCCCGAGGTCGTGAAACGGTATCGATACCTCCACGCGAAGTACGCGATCGTCGACGGGCGGGTGGCGTGGATCGGCTCGGAGAACTTCGGGAACGCGGGTTTCCCTCCCGATCGAGAAGGCAACCGCGGCTGGTCGGTGATCGCGGACGATCCGGATCTGGCGGACATTCTCCGAAACGTCTTCGAAGCGGACTTCGATCCGCGACGACCCGATTCGATTCCGGCACACGAAGCCGTGGTCAAGCCGTTGCCCCCGCCTCCGCCCCTCGTCCCGTGGTCCTCTTCGCCCGCGTCCGCGCCACGTGCTGCGCGGATCGTCCTGGCTCCGGACACGTCGCTCGAGCCCGAGGGAATCCTCGGCTTCTTCGCTTCCGCGAAGGTGCGACTGTCAATCGACGCGTTCTATCTCGACGAGATGTGGCGCGACACGCCGAATCCGTTTCTCGAGGCCGCGTTCGCAGCGGCTCGTCGCGGGGTCTCCGTGCGAATCCTCCTCGACGGGAGCTGGGCCTCGGTCGAGGCCGACTCGGGGACGAACGACGAGGTCCTCGAGCGGATCAATCGGCGGGCAACGAACGAGAGTCTCCCTCTCGAGGTCCGACTGCTCAAGCCGCGCGGGCCCATCAAACGTCTCCACAACAAAGGCGCGGTGGCGGACGGCCGCGCGGTCCTCGTCTCGAGCATGAACTGGGCGCTCGTTTCCGCGACGGAGAATCGCGAGGTCGGTCTGATTGTGGACGACCGGGATCTGGCGAAGACGTTCGAGAGTTCGTTCGACGCGGACTGGGAGGGGCGGCCTACGTCGGGTGTCGACGCATGGCGGCTCGACGACCCGGTCGCCCTCGTGGCGTTGTACGCGCTCGTCGCCGTCGCGTCCGCCGTCTCCCTGCGGAAATTGAGAGCAAGGAACAAAGGCATAAAGCCCCCCGCGCGGGTGCGAACGCGTGCCTCCTTCGGAGCTCATCTCCGCGGCCGACATCGAGAAGTTCGGCTACTGCCCGCTCAGCTGGTGGCTCAGCCGCGGGCTCGCGCCGGAAGAAGGCCCGGAGCTCGTCGAGGGAGAAAAGAAACACGAGGCCGCGTCCGTAGACCTGAAGGGAATTGAGGCCCATGAGGCGAAGGCCCGCGAGGCCGAGACCGGGGTGTTGTACTTCGCGATCGCGGCATCGATCGTCGCGATTGTCGGGGTGAAGTTCCTCTCGTCCGAGAGCGTCCAGCTCGCGTACACACTCGGGGCGATCGCACTGATCTGGCTCCTCGCGGCGGTGTACTTCTTGTACCGCGCGGAGACGCTCGCCACGCAGGCTGAAAAGCTGTTGTCGGAGCGGGTGATCCTGGGTTTCGCGATGGCCGCGGCCGTGATTGCGACGGCGGCGGTCTCCTTCACCGGAGTGGTCAACCAAAGCCTCGCCCAGGGCTTCGTGGCACTCGCCCTCCTGTGGCTGATCGGCGCGTCGTTCTTCCTGTACCGATCCATCGGCTCGCTCCAGGCCGCGCGGACGACCCGCGACCGCTACGCCGTCCAGGGGGCCCTCGTCTACATCGACTCGGCCGCGGAGAAGCCGAAATTGTTCGTGTCGAAGAAGCACGGACTCTCGGGACGGCCCGATGCGGTCGTCATGGACGGGGAGCACCACATCCCAGTCGAGCTCAAGACAGGCCGGGTCCCCCGCGGGCCGCTGTTCTCTCACATCCTCCAGGTCGCGGCGTACTGCTTCCTACTCGAGGAAGAGTACGGCAAGGCACCGCCGTACGGCATCATCCGGTACGGCGAGACGTCGTTCGAGATCGAATACAACGAGGACCAGAAGAAGCTCGTCCTCCAGAAGCTCGCGGAGATGCGCACGGCAATCACGAAGGGCGAGGCCCACCGGAACCACAATCGGCCGGGCAAGTGCATCCACTGCTCCCGCCGGAGCGGGTGCCCGGAGCGGCTCGCCTAGGGCTCCTTCTTCCGGTTGCCTGACGGCACCCCGAGGCGCTCCGCAATCGCGTCCAGGCGGCCGGAGAGGTCACGAATCTCCTGCCGCATCCGCAACATCTCCTGCTCGAACGGCGTGAAGCCTTTCCCGGACAGGATGCGGTGGGACACGAACATCCCGAGGAAGATCGCGCCGATGAACGCGAAGACCGAGATGATGACGAGGCCGACGATGACCGTCAAGAACGATGAAATCAGACCCGCGGGCGTAATGAAGCCGGTCAAGACGCCGATCTCGATGGCCACGAGGACGGCGACGACGCCGAGCCAGAGGATCGTCCAGCGGGAAATCCTCATGGGAGGGCCCCCCGTTGCGGGATCACCCATCGGAAGTCTTCTCCCTGCGCAAAGCGCTTGATCTCGAGGTTCGGATTGTCCTTCTCGTCCGGGAACGTGAAGACCATCACCGTACGGCCCGCCTCTCGATCGGCCCGGACCGTCACGTTGTACTCGAAGTAGTTCTTGACCTGGTCGACCAAGTACGTGTGGATCGTGAAGGTCCCGTTCGAGGGCACCGGCGTCGGCACCCACACGTGAAGGCCGTAGGTCTCGTTTTCGTCGTGCGTGCCATTGGACGGAGGATTCGTCCCGCTGACGGAGATCCGGACCTCCTCGTACCGATACGCCTGGACGGCGGCACTCAAATAGACGATGAAGTACGACTCGTTCTTCGGCATCCCGATGATGAGGAGCGGCAGCGACGCGAGCTCCGCGGGCGGCCGTCCGACGAGGGTCGGCGTCACCAAGATGAGGGTTGCGAGGGCGAGGATCGAGACGACCATGGCGCCGCGGATCCACACGTCCCGCTCCATGGGGTGGCGATAGAGCAGACCAGCATAAACGTTCGTCGGGCGCGGCTCGACTCACGCCTCATCGGGCCCAAAATGCAGGAAGGTCGTCACGCCGAACAAGCACGCGCTGACGACCGCCGCCAAGAAGCTGGTTCCCCCGCCTTCGAAGGTGCCGTACGCGATGACACCGATCGCGGGAACCGCGAACGCGGCGGCACTGAACAGCCCGCTCGAGAGCCAGAGGAATTTTCGGAGACGGTCCATGAACGTGAGGACCGGGACCTCCGCTTCGTTCGCGGGAGCCAGTTCCGCGTTGGGCGGCCAGAGCCATTTCCAGAGACGGTGCAGAAATGCGATGGCGGGACTCTCGCCGAGGGCCTCTGCGTGAGCGACCGGTGCCGCCGTGCCCATTGCGCGCGGCGACGCGGGGACGAGACCATGTAAGTGCCGCGCCGGTTATCGCGGCTGAATCTCACGGCGTGACTCGAATCGGATCTTCTGGTTCTATCAGACTCGGCGCATGGCTCCGCAAAGCCGATGCGACGTTCAATTGACGACGCGGTGAAAATAAAAAGGGTGGCTCTTTGCGGCCACCCAGTTGGGGGGGAGGTAATCGTGACGGACGCGCCCTCGCTCACCTCTCCGGCGGCATCCCTTCCCTTCTCACTTGTTGAGGTACTCCCGCTTGAACGACTCCGCTTCAGCGAGGGTTCGTTCCGCATCTTGCATTTTCTTGAGCTTCTCGGTGACGAGCTCCACACGCGCGTACACGAAGTCCCGAATCGCCGCCCGAACGGCCTCCGATCGGCTCGGGAAGTCGTCGACTTCCACGAGGAAATCGAGAGCCTTCAGATACCGCGCGGGCAAGCGCAAAGTGATTTTTTCCGTGTCCGCATCCCGCAAGGCCGTCACCCCACCCGTAGGTCAACTCGCCATGCATTGACCGACGAGCGTCGGACGGAATAGTGCCGCGCTATATAATGGTTCCTGGAATCGAATCATTCGCAGGAACGCCTCTCCTCGTGGAGCGCTCACGAATGTCGGCCGCGCCGAGGTCGCTGCGTTCTTCGGGGCCGAGAGCGACGACGAATCGTTTATCGCTTCGGGGTCCATCGTGCGCGGGTGGTCGAGACCGCGCCGGGCGCATTCCTTCTCCCGGGACCCGTCAAGATGCATCCGCGCGTCCTCGAGGCGATGGCGGCTCCCGCGATGAATCACCGCGGCCCCGAGTTCAAAGAGATTCTCTCCGAGATTCGCGGGCTCACGCAATATCTCTTCGGAACGAGCGGTGAGGTCGCCGTCCTTTCCGGGTCCGGCACCGCCGGCCTCGAGGCCGCTGTGTCCGGTCTCCTGCGCAAACAGGATCGAGTCCTGAACCTCGTGAACGGCAAGTTCAGCGAACGGTTCCACGAGCTGTGTCAGGTCTTCACGACGCCGACCGCGCTCTCGTCCGAATGGGGGACCGCGGTCGATCCGGAGAAAGTCGCCGCGGCCCTCGACGCGGGCGAGTTCAATGCGGTCACCCTCTGCTGGAACGAAACCTCCACGGGCCTCACGAACCCAATCGCGGAGATCGCGAAGGTCGTGAAGGAACACGACGCGTTCCTAATCGTCGACGGAATCACCGCGGTCGGCGGGCTCGAGAACCGCATAGAGATCTGGGGAATCGATGCGCTCGTCATGGGCTCCCAGAAATGCCTCGCGGCGCCGCCGGGACTGAGTGCGGTCGCCCTGTCGAAGGCCGCTTACGAATCCTTGTCCGCGGACACCTCGTTCTACACGAACCTGAAAGCGCACACCGACGCTCTCGCGAAGCAAGATACCCCGTTCACGCCGGCGGTCCCTCTCTTCCTCGCGTTCCGGGAGGCGTTGCGCATGTTGAAAGAGGAAGGGCTCGAGAATCGGATCGCACGGACCCGCAGGCTCGCCGAGGCCGCCAGGGCCGGATTCGACGCGCTCGATCTCCGGTTGTTTCCGGATCGCCGCTTCGCGTCGAATACTGTCACCGCCGTCCGGTATCCGGCGGGCGTGGACGATGCCGGATTCCGGAAGGAGCTTCGGGAGAAGCATGGGACGGTGGTCGCGGGCGGACAGGGGCCGTTGAAGGGGCACATCTTCCGAATCGGCCACATGGGCATCTGCGGCTTCGAGGACCTCGCGGCGGGTTTCCAGGCGTTCGAGACCACCTTGACGAGGATGGGCCATAAAGCCGTCCAGGGCGCGGCGGTGGATGCGATTTTGAAGCACGCGTGAGATTGCGGTCTCACGGTTGAGGCGGCCCAGGGGGAATTCTCCCCCTCCGTCGTTCGTTCCACCAGAGGACCGCAAAGGCTGCCGCGACCGCGATAGCCGCCGCCAGGACGAACGGCATGAGACTGCCGCTACTGCCGCTTGGAGGAATCGAATGAAGCGGAACGACGAACTCGAAGGCGCGGGTCACGGATTGTCCTTGCGCATCCGTCACCGTGACCGAGACCCGGTAGGTTCCATTCGTCGCATAGGTGTGCGCCGGGTTCGGCGCATCGCTCTGCCCGCCGTCGCCGAAGTCCCAGCGGTACGTGTATGGCGGCGTGCCTCCCGTGACGCTCGCGGTGAAATTGACGCTGATCCCCGTCGAGCCCTCGAGAAATCGCGTCGGGGGCGCCACCGTGAGGTTAACGGCGGCCGGGGTCACGTTCACGAACAAGTAGGCGGACTGCACGGGCGTGCCGCCGGCATCGTTCACGTTCAGCCAGACCGTGAAGTTTCCACCCGTGATGTAGATGTGGACGGTGTTCGCCGCGTTGCTCTTGCTGCCGTCGCCGAACTCCCAATCGTAGGAGTACGGGGACACACCACCCGTTACAGCGCTGGTGAAGGACACGGTGAGGGGCATGGTCCCTTCGGTCGGCGTTGCGGTGATCTCCACGACGAGAGACGGCGGCGGGGGTGGCGGGACGGAAGTCACAATGACTGTTGCGGTCTGGTTCCCGGTTAACCCTCCGGTGTCCTTCGCCTCCAAGGTGACATTGTACGTGCCTGGCACGGAGAATTGGTGCTGTCCCATGGCATCGTGGGACCATGAGGTGTCCCAGACCCCGTCGCTTTCCCAATCCCACCGGACCTGGAGCAGGTTCGGCGGATCCTGAGCGTCAAACGAGGTCGAGGTGAACGTGAAGACGGTAGACGTGTCTCCGCTGGCGGGCGTCCAGCTGAAGTTCGCGTAGGGCGGCGTGTTCGTTGGCGGAGGCGGGGGCGGCGGGGGGGGCGGCGCGATGAAGGTCACGTTCACACTCGCGATCGCGGACGGGTTGCCTGCGTTGTCCCACGACTGTGCATCGATCCGGTTGATGCCCGACACTAGGGTCGCGCTGGCCGTCCAATTCGCAAGCCCCGCGGCGGTGTACCATCCGCCTCCGGACACCCGGACCTTCACGACCCGGAGGCCGCTCCCGCCGGAGTCTGAAGCGATCCCCGTCACGGCGATCGACGAAACGTTCACCGTGGCGCCGTCCGGTGGCGACGTGATTCCAACCGTGGGCGGGGCCGTGTCATTCTGAGGGGGACTCATCAGCGGATACCGATCCATTCCTTGAACCTGGATCGGGTATGGGGTGTCGCCGATCCCGTCGGGACCGTTGCAGACGTTCTGCCCCGGTCCGCTGCATTGGTCGGCGCCCCGATAATTGGACCAGAAGTTGCCCCCGTGAGGATAGCCATCATCCCAGGTGTTGGGATTCGGGGACGAATCGTACGCTTGCGAGCCGCCGTAGATGTAATTGTCGGCAAACGCGTTCCGGAAAGTCCGGATGCGCGCCGAGTCGTAGACTTGCAAGCCCTCGGCGGTGTTGTTCGCGAACAGGTTGTCCGTAATGTTGGCGTCGAACGAACTGTCCAGACATAGTCCGGCGCCCTGGTTGGACTCGAAGGTATTGTGCGCGACCGTCAGGATGTGAGTCGACCGCACGCAGAACGACCCCAGGTTCGCCGCGATCCGGTTGCCGATGACCGTCAGGTTCGTGACGGACTGGAAGCCGGCCGAAGACCAGACGGATCGCTCGATGTCGCTGTCTCGGACCACCACGTCCTTCGAATCAGTGACGAGGATGCCGGCCGAGTTTCGATCGAACCGATCGCCCGTCATCACCAGGCCGGAGAGGCTCGATACCTGGATCGCGACGGAATTGTTGACCAACGAGCTATCCGAGACGGTCACGTTCTCGGAGGGGCGATCGACGAAGAGGGCGGCTCCCTCATTCCGGGAAAGATCGGAGAGCGAGACGGTCACGTTGCGACTGCTCGCGACATGCACCCCGCTCCCTTTGGCAGGGACGGAGGGAAGGTACGTTTGGTTGGTGAACCAGACCGAGACGTGGGCGAACACGATATCGGACGAATCGGTGACGAGGACCCCCTGATCGTTGTAGCTGAAGTTCGAATCTCGAATGGACGCTCCCTGCACGTGAGCGAGCTCGAGTCCCACATCCGCATGATCGGCGGAAACATTCTCGATCGAAACGTCCGTCGAATCGACGACGATCAATTGCCCGATGTCGAGCCCATCGACGACGAGGCCAGATTCCTCCTTGAAGTATCGAATCGGTTTGCCGTTCACGAGGTTATCGACGGCGATCGAATGAGACGACCGCGTTGGAACCGAGGAACCCAAGACCACGAGGCCGTCCTGATTGAACGTGTTGCCGCGGAGTGTGGCGTTCAGACTCTCGGTCAGCCACAAGCCCGCGCCGTTCCGTGAAAAGTCGTTCGATTCGATCGTCAGGTTCGACGACCCCGTGACGAAAACTCCCTGGAAATGATTGTTCGACAGCGAATTGGCGACCAGGGTGACGTTCGAGCTCCCGTCGACCCGAATTCCGTAGCTGTTGTTCGACGCGAGGTTCCCCGCAATCGTGGCCCGACCTCCGCCACTCACGGAGACGCCGACTCCAGTCCCGGAGACGTTGTTGTCGGACACGACCACCCCGGGAAGGGTGTCGTTCGGATACAAGACCTGGACCGCAATATCGGCGTGGCTCAGGTTGTTTCGGGCCACGGTGAGGTTATTCGTGAACTCCAAGGACAGGTCCCAGGCGAACCCCGTGACCGAGGAGTCCTCGACCCGACCGTTCGAGACCTCAATGAAACGGATGCCCGCGAAACCGAGACCCGGAGGCTGATGGACGTACACATCTCGAATGATGAAACTGGCCTCGGTATCGCGAATGAAGATGGCCTCCATCGTATCGAGGTTCGTGATCTCCCATCCCGCGATGAGATACGGATCGTCGGGTGTGCCGTGGCCGCTGACGACCCCGTTGGCGGCCGTGAATTCCGCGTTGCTCTGGATGCGAATCGGGGCATGCGGAGCGTGCAACGTCCCAACTTGAGGCGTCGGCAAACCCCCGGAGACGGCGACCGCCGCGAGCGAGAGAAGCCCTGTCAGGGCGAGGACTAGAGCGATGGAATGAGGCGGTCGCTTCGCTGCGCTTCCCTCCCAGACTCTCGATTGGCGCGAACTTACTTAAACTCGACGCGAACGGAAGCTATTCGACGAACGATTAGGCCCGCCAGATTGCCGCCACCTCGTCCGTCCGATACCGCTGGTCCACGACCGTCTCGCCGAGGTTCATCCGCACACCACCCCGGTGCATCAACAGCCCCGTCCATGCGATCATCGCGCCGTTGTCGATGCACAAATCTCCCGGCGGCACGAACATCCGCCCCCCGCGGTCCGAGGCCATGCGGGCGACCATCTCCTGGAGCCGCCGGTTGCGCGCGACGCCTCCGCCCAGGAGGACCTCGCCATTGTCCAGATGAGCCATCGCGCGTTCCGTGACTTCGGTGAGCATCGCGAACGCGACCTCTTGAATCGAGAACGCGAGGTCCTCGATCGCGGCGCCTTGCTTCCGCAGGTGGAGCGCCGCCGTGAGCATCCCGCTGAACGCGACGTCCATCCCTTTCACGCTGTACGGGAGCGGGAGCAGGGTCTTTCCGTCCCGCGCGAGCTTCTCGAGGATCGGTCCCCCGGGGAACGGGAGGCCGCACTCCCGCGCGAACTTGTCGAGCATGTTGCCGATGCCGATGTCCAGCGTTTCTCCGAAGACGCGATACCGACCACGGGCGAAGGCGATGACCTGTGTGTTGCCTCCGCTGACGTACAGGAGGACGGGATCCTTCGCGTCTGTGACGCCGCGGCCGATCTCGAGGTGCGCGACGCAGTGATTCACCCCGACGATCGGGATGTCGAGGGACAGCGCGAGCGCACGGGCCGCGGTCGCGACGGTCCGGAGGCACGGGCCCAGTCCCGGTCCCTGGGAGAACGCGACGAGGTCGAGGTCTCGGAGATCGATCCCCGCGATGTCGGCGGCTTTGCGGATCAGCGGGACGACCATCTCCGCGTGGTGGTTCGCCGCTTCCCGCGGATGGATGCCGCCCTTCTCCGGCTTCACCATGTCGTAGACGTTCGCGAGCACGCGGCAGCGCTCGTCCACGATGCCCACGCCGACAGTGTGGGCGGTGCCTTCGATCCCGAGTGCCCGCATCCCCTTGGTATCGCACTCCGTGCAAAAGCGTTTGGCCCGCCACGAGACCTATTAACTGCGGCCGCGTTGCGGCGGACCGATGGCCGGCCCGGATCGAGGACCGCTCCTGTACGCGTACCATCCGATCCCCGCGAACCCGATGACCGTGGCGGTCCTGCTGCTCGGCCTCGTCGTCACGTTTGTCATTGGACCGATCGCCGCGGGGCCCGAAGGCCTATGGCCCCTCGGCGGCTTCTGCTTCGTACCCCTCGCCGTGGTCCTCGCCGCCATGGTTGTATTCAAGCCGAGCCAGACTTTCGTATTCGAGAACGGGATCGAGATTTCTCTTCCGCTCTGGCGGCGGATCTTGGGCGAGCGCCTCTACTATGCGTGGTCGGAGATTCGCGACGTCTACCCGCGCAGCTACGAGGTGGCCGGATCGTTTCTCTCGCCGTTCGCATCATCCGCGGGCACGCTCGTCCACACCGGGATCGGTCTGGAGACGAGCGAGGGCCGCCGCCTCTTGGTCCGTTTCACCCCGGGATCGATCCGCGCGTTCCGCGCTGAGACGCGCGGCTACCTCGAGGCGATGTCGGTCATCCGAGATCGGTTCGCGCGCAGAGGCGAGCCGATGGTGCATACGGCAAAGACGTTCTCCGACGACCGGGTCCTCGCGATGCAGGCGCAAGCGCGAGAACCGCTCGTCCCCATTACCGGCGTATTCCTCGCCTTCTTCCTCCCGCCCTCCATCGTGGCCGCAATCTTGGTCGCACTCTCCGTGGCGCGAATTGAACTCACGCCCGTCATCCTCCTCGCCGCGCTTGCGATCGCGATTCTCCCGCCGGCCGCGTCGATGCTCCGCACCCTCCGCCGGAGCGAGCGCCGGAACGGGATTCTCTCCGACCTTGCGAAGTACCAGGAGCATCTCCGAGAAGACGCGGCCATCCGGCCTGCTCCAGAGAGCACGGAGAATTAACCTTAAACAAGGTTAACTGCGACGCAGATGGCCGGCCTCGCGGGAGGGCCTACGAGGCGGTGTCGGGAACGATTGCCCCTTCCAGGAGACGGACATGATGCGGATCGCTGACATCGTACGCGTGCCCTCGCCACTGGATCGTGGTCGGCCGCCACGTCCATAGGAGGCCCGCGGCCATCACCCACGGGACTGCGATCGCGGCGATGGCGGTCCGCCACGCGGGGACGTTCCACGCCGCCGCAACGCTGGGGGCGGCGGAGAAGAGGGCTTGCCGCCGCAAGGAGGCTTTCGCGATCGAGACCGGGAGAGGCGCCAGGAAGATCGCCGCCGGGATGAGGTACGCGACGCCCCAGACCGCCGCGAGCGCAAGGCAGGCGATGCCAAACAGAATCGAGCCATTGAACACCGCGAATGCAGCAGTCGCGTATCGCCGGACGATGGGCAGGTAGAGCGTGGCCATCGTCATCTGGCGGAAACACCACTCGGCGCATGTTGCTCGATCTGCGCCCTCGAACGTCGGCACGAGCGCCGCGGGCACGTATGCGATCTTCAGCCCGGTGTCGCGCACGGCCTGCGTGAGGATGAGGTCGTCGCTCAATACGTCTCGCCATCGGTCTTCGAGCCGCAGCGGAACCAGGAGATCCTTCCGAACCGCACAGGAGCCGCCCCATGCGAACGACCGTCGCGGATCGAACAGCACGTTCGCGCTGACCGCGTTCCACTCCGCGCGGACGAGGGACCAGAACGTCGGCCGCGGCGGAAGGTACCAACGGAAGCCCGTCGCGACGCCGACGGTCGAATCCGCGAGGGGTTGCACGAGCTGCCGCAACCAATCCGGCGCGGGCCGGATGTCGGAATCCGCGAACACCACGACCTCGTCCTCGGGATGAAGGTGGGCAAGGGCCGATCGCAGCGCGTTCACCTTTCCTTGGAGCGGACTCGCATCCGAGAGGATCGTCGCCACGGCCACTTGAGGGAACTCGCGAGCGATCGTTTGGATGCACAGGAGCGCGGGGTCCGCAGAATCGTCCGCCACGACCAGGAGTCGGTAGCGCGGATACACCTGGGACAAGAGAGCCCGCACGTTCTCGTCGAAGCCTGCGTCGAGCCCACGAACGGGGAGGATCACCGCGACGGATGGCAGGAATGCACCGAGGGCCAGGCGCACGGCACGTCGCACGCCACCCCGGAGCCGGATCCCCTGGACGATCGATGCGACGCTGGCGAGGAACGCCAGGACCGCGAGGAGCGTCAGGCCAATCCAAAGAAGGTCCAGCGCCACTGCCGCGCGAACCTCCGAGTGCGGAATAAACCTTGTCGCTCACGCGCCGACGAGGACGTCGTCCCCCTCGACGCGCACTTCGAACGTCCGGAGTCGGGCCATCGGATTCGCGAGGTTGGCGCCCGTTCGCACGTCATACTCCCATCCGTGGTTCGGGCACGTGACGATGCCGTCATCGAGCATGCCCTCCCCGATTGGGCCGCCGCGGTGGAGGCACACGTTCGAGACCGCGTAGAATCGTCCGTCCACATTGAAGAGGGCGACGGGATGGCCTTGAACGACGACGACGCGTCCCTTCCCCGGGGGAAGGTCCGCCGTCTTCGCGACCCGAACGAACGTCGCCATCAAGACCCACGAGCCGCGACCGCCCCATGAACATTGCGAAGTTTTATGGAAGGCCACTTGCATGGGCAGGCGGGTCTCTCCAAATGACGCGCGAAGAGCACGCGAAGTTCCTGGCCCAGTGCAAAGAGTTCGTCCTCGGGATGAACCGGCTCGAGCAGACGATCACGAAGATCGACGCGCGCTTGACAAAGGAGGAGCAGCGCTCGGCGTTCAAGGAGATCTTCGAGTGGCTCGGCACGACGACGGACGTCCCGCCGAACTCGTACACGCGAGAATGGGCCCGGGAGCTGCTCGCGGCGATCGGGGCCATGGCGCAGTACGACAAGTACGAAGGCTCGCCCGACTCATACATCCTGTAGCCGCGCCCAACTTCAAGATCGGCCCGGCCACCGAAAGTCCAAGAGATTTTCCGCCCAATTGAGTGGAACGACTCAGATTCGTCCAGAGAGGCGAAACCTTATTCTCGCCACTCGCATCCGTGGGCCCGAGGGCGTGGGATCGTGGAGTTCCGGAACGAGCGGACCTGGCAGAACGCGGTCGAGACGAACAGGACGGAGGAATTCCACGCGGCGTACGAGGCCGCCGTCGACAAAGTCCGTGCGGATTTCGGACAGACGCATCCGATGATCATCGGCGGCCAGGACGTTTGGGCCACGTCGACCTTCAAGGACGCGAGCCCCGCGGACACGAAACTCGTCCTCGGCCTATTTCAGAAAGGAGGCCGCCCGCATTCGAAACAGGCGATCCAAGCCGCGAAAGCCGCGTTTCCCCACTGGTCCACGACCGCGTACACGGACCGAGTCCGACTCGTTCAACGCGCCGCCGACCTGATCGGCGAGAGAAAATTCGCCCTCGCGGCCCTCATGTCCTTCGAGAACGGGAAGAACCGCTACGAGGCGATGGCGGACGTCGACGAAGCCGCGGACCTCATGCGCTGGTACGCCGCCGAGATGTTGCGGAATCAGGGCTATGAGCGGGCGATGGGGCAATTCCTCCCGGGGGAAACGACTCGGTCAATCCTGAAGCCGTACGGAGTGTGGGCCGTCGTTGCGCCGTTCAACTTTCCCCTCGCGATTGCGGCCGGGATGTCGACCGGCGCCCTGATCACGGGCAACACGGTCGTCTTCAAGCCGGCGAGCGACACGCCGTTCATGGGCCTTCGGCTTGCGGAAATCCTGCGTGATGCCGGCCTCCCATCGGGCGTGTTCAACTACGTCACCGGACCCGGCGCGACCGTTGGGCAGGAACTCGTTGACAACCCGGCCGTCGACGGTTTCGTGTTCACCGGATCAAGGGCCGTGGGAATGAAGGCACTCGAGACCTTCACCCGGACGCGCCCGAAGCCGATCATCACGGAGATGGGCGGGAAGAATCCGGCGATCATCACGGCGAGTGCCGACCTGGACAAGGCCGTCGTCGGCGTGATGCGGGCGGCGTTCGGCTACGGCGGTCAGAAATGCTCCGCGTGCTCGCGCGTCCTCGTCGACCAGCACGTGAAAGACGCGTTCGTGGCCAAACTGCTTTCGGAGACCGGGAAGATCAAAGTGGGTGACCCGACCGTCCGCGACGTGTACCTGGGGCCCGTGATCAACGAGGCCGCCGTCGCCACGTATGAAAACGCGATCGCGGAAATCCAACGGTCGAAGGGCAAGATCCTCTCGGGCGGCAAGGCGCTCAAGGGGACCGGTCACTTCGTCGAGCCCATAATCGTGGACGGCCTGCCGCGGGACCACCGGATCAACAAGGAAGAGCTCTTCGTGCCGATCCTGTCAATCGTCCCGGTCGACGGCCTCGAGGACGCGATCCAGGTCGCGAACGATGTGGACTACGGCTTGACCGCGGGGATCTTCAGCCGTGAGCCCGCAGAGATCCGTCGATTCTTCGCGGAGGTCCAAGCCGGCGTCTTGTACGCGAACCGGACCGCGGGCGCCACGACGGGTGCGGTCGTCGGCGTGCAGCCCTTTGGCGGTTGGAAGATGTCCGGAATCTCGGGGAAGTCCGCGGGTGGCCATTACTATCTCCCGCAGTTCCTCCGAGAACAGAGCCAATCGGAGTATTCATAACGGTTGATCACCGGAGCCAAGACATCTCTCCCCCGTTCCTGCGGATGTCCCAATTCGCGCGTCCGGAGAAACGTTATATAGAATCCGCCGAATCTCGTCACAATGTAGCACGGAGCGCGCCGGTTCCGTGATCTGAGTGCCGTGGGGGTTCATCAAATGATCGGGGAGGAGACAGACTACCGTTTCGAGCGAGTCTGGCGACAGCAACTGATTGCATGCGCGGTGGTTGCGGTGATGATCCTCTCGGGCCTCAGTGTCTTCGTTGTCCTGGCCTCCGGCCCCGCCGCCGCAGCTGGTCCGTTCCGCTCGCTCCGAATCGGAATCAATCCGCTCGTCATCACGACCCTGAATCCGCTCAAGATCACCCTCGCGGACGAGTACGTTGTGGTGTATAACGTATACAGCACGCTCATCACGTACGACAAAACTTACCATGCGATCCCCGACCTAGCGACCCACTGGAGTTTGGCGCCCGACAATCGGACCTGGACCTTTGATCTCGTCCAGGGTGCGTACTTCACGAGCCCACTGAGCCCGGGTGACAGGAGTCACCCGGTTACCGCGGACGACGTTGTGTACTCGTTCCAGCTTCAGAGCGCGACGAAAGGAAGCATCCTCCACAGCTACACGGCCGCGATCACCTCGGTTACCAAGACGGGGCCATACCAAGTCCAGATCGTCACGAACGGTCCCTTCGCGGGCATGTACTCGTCCGCGAGCGCGATTCCGATCTTGCCTCAGTACATCTGGAGCGCCTACGCGAAGCCCCTAAACGCTCCGATTAAGTATCCGGTCGGCTCCGGGGCGATGTACTATGACTACACGAACACGACGACGACGACCCTGGTCCTTCGGAAGAATCCAAACTATTACGGGCTCCAGTACTATTGCCAAGAGTCCCGACCCGATGAAGTCCGGTATATCTCGTACAGCGGGTCCACGACGATGGTCAATGATTTCCTCACGGGGGCGACGACCCTCGACGCGCTCATCGGCATCGACCCATCGGACTACAAGGTCGGGCTGAACACCTGGAGTCCAAAGTGGGCGGTGAGCCTTGGTTTCGTGGGTGAAATCTCGATCAATGTCATCACGCCTCAGGTCGCGGCGTTGTACGGATACACCGTCCCGCCGAATGAACCCGTCCTTACGAACGATACGTTCCGGCATGCGGTCGCGATGAGCATCGACAAACAGAAGCTCGTCGATGACGCCCTCCTCGGGTATGGAAACGCGGCGGACACGTTGGTCCCCGACGTCAACCCGTGGCACTACAGCATCCCCGCGAGCCAGCAATACCGGTTCGACCCCGCGGCCGCCCGGACCCTCCTCAACAGCCAAGGCTGGGTCTACGACAGCACCGGAGCCAACAAGCCAGGCGCGACACCGCTGTACCGCAAAGATCCGAATGGCAATCTCGTCGACGGGCTCAGTGTGCGCTTCTACACGCTGAACACCCGCCCGCAATGGGAGATCGCGGCGAGAGACATCGTGGCCTGGCTTGCACAGGCGGGAATCCAGACCACCGATCGCCTCGGGCGCACCAGCCCCGGCTACGGCCTCTACAACACGAACCAGATGAGCGGCTACTGGTTGAGCGCTGACTACGACATGTGGCTGTGGGATTGGATCTTCACACCGGCGTCCGATCCGTCGCTCGACGTCCTCGAGGTTGAGACCACCGGCGCGATCGGGCCGACGAATGACAACTACTACAGCAACGCCACATTCGATGCCCTGTACAATCAGTCGCTTCAGATCGTCGATCCGGCAGCCCGCCGGCCGATCACGGACGAGATGCAGAGGATGTTGTACGACTACCATTCGTACATCCTGCCCTACTACCGGAAGGACCTCTACGCGGCCGCGACGCCGCCATCGGCGCGAACACAGGCATCCCCTCCCGACCCCGGCTGGACGAACTGGGGAAATTGGTCGTCCGAACAGGGGCTTGTTCCGGACAGCGATCTGCCGGCCCCTTGGTTCCAGGTCTCTCCTTTGGATAACCAAGCACCCGTGGTCGCATCCTTCCCGGCCGTCCAGTGGATCAACGCTGCGCCGGTCAGCGTGAGCGTCAGCGCGAACGATCCGGAGGGAGCCGCGCTCGGCTATACATGGAATTTCGGGGACGGAACACCAATCCAAACGTCCGCCTCGGGGAGCACGACGCACACGTTCGCGCAGCCGGGCAACTACACGGTCCAGGTCCGAATCAAGGACTCCGAATGGACAACGT
>Ga0209761_1000749_pt1 | contig 20563 bp, 20 predicted proteins | sample GraSoi013_1_40cm_4_FD_185818 | JGI IMG/M metagenome (GOLD analysis project Ga0209761, IMG submission 185818) | Grasslands soil microbial communities from the Angelo Coastal Reserve, California, USA - Sample 09_25_2013_1_40cm (SPAdes) (version 2) | ecosystem: Environmental > Terrestrial > Soil >...
GCCGAGCGCGCGCAGCAGCCGCGCCTTCTCCTGCGACATCTTGTCGGGCATGGTGAAAATGCAGCGATAGCCCTTCACCGCGGCGGCGATCGCGAGCCCCACCCCTGTGTTGCCCGACGTAGCCTCCACGATCAGACCGCCGGGCTTGAGCCGTCCCTCGCGCTCCGCCGCCTCGATCATCGCCAGCCCGATCCGATCCTTCACGGAGCCGCCGGGATTGAAGTACTCCGCCTTGGCGTACACCGGCGTCGGGATCCCCTGGGTGACGCGATTCAGCCGGACCAGCGGCGTCCAGCCGATCGTTTCGAGGATGTTGCCGTACGGCTTAGCGTGGGACGGCATTCGAATCCGGCTTTGCCGCGCTGTCTGGAACCGCGCGTGTCGTGTCCAAGGGGCGCGGGAACGTGTCCCGCTGCGCCGGCGTCGAATCGCGCCTCGCCGGGCGCGCTGGAGCAGGTGTGGGAGCGGCGGCGCGCACCGGAGTCGGTCGGGGACGCGTGGTGTCCGGCTCTCCCTTCGAGACGGCGCCACTCGCTTGCGGGTGGCGAAACTCGATCGGCTGGAGGAACGCCGTGGCAATCGCCAGGCCGTGCCGCCGTGCCGGAGCGAAGCGCAGCTTGCGCGCGCCCATGAGGGCCGCCGAATCGAGCGCGGGATAGCCGCTCGGCTCGGCCACTCGGCTCGATTCCGGCTGGAGCCGCCCTGTCGAATCGACGAACAAGCGCAGGATCACGTCGCCCTCGACCTTTTGGTCGTACAGGCGGGGCGGGTATTGGATCGGCGAGTCGCCGTTCAGGGCGACCGGCGGCTCCTGGTCGGGCGGAACGCCGGGTGCCCCGCTTCCAGACTGCTCCGCCGGGGGTGCCTGGCGGCATCCGGCGGGGCCCACGGTCATGAGGCCCGCGAGCGCGACGGTCCAGACTCTCATGGTCCCTCCGCGAGTTGCTTCTTCCACGCCGCCAGCCGATTCAGCGCTTCGAGGGGCGACAGGGCGTTCACGTCCAGGCGCTCGAGCTCGTCGAGCAGCGGATGCGGGCCCGGCGGGCTGAAGAGGGCGAGCTGGGCCGCGTCCGGACGCGCGGGCGGAATCTGACGCGCTACGTGGTGCCCCGCTTCGAGCAGCGCGAGCACCTGCCACGCCCGCTCGACCACCGGCGCCGGGAGCCCCGCGAGCCGCCCCACGTGGACGCCGTACGACCGGTCGGCGCCGCCGGGCTCGAGGCGATGCAGGAACACGATCTCGTCCCCCGCTTCGCGCACGGCCACGTTGAAATTGCGCGCGTGGGCGAGCTCCTCGGTGAGTTGTGTGAGCTCGTGATAATGAGTCGCAAAAATCGTCTTGCATCCGATCGTGTTGTGCAGGAATTCGGTTACGGCCCAGGCGATCGCGACGCCGTCGTAGGTCGAGGTTCCTCGCCCGATCTCGTCCAGCAGCACGAGGCTGCGTGCCGTCGCGCCGTGGAGGATGGCGCTGGTCTCGCTCATCTCCACCATGAACGTCGACTGGCCACGCACCAGATTGTCCGACGCTCCTACGCGCGTGAACAACCGGTCCACCACGCCGACCACCGCGCGCCGCGCGGGGACGAAGGCCCCCATCTGAGCGAGCAGGACGCACAAGCCGACCTGCCTGAGCAGCGTCGACTTGCCCGCCATGTTCGGACCGGTGAGCAGCATCACGCGGCCGCCCGCGTCGAGCAGCACGTCGTTCGGGATGAACGCCTCGCGCGCCATCATGCGCTCGACCACCGGATGGCGGCTGCCCTCGAGCTCGACAGTGAAGTCGTCGCTGATCGCGGGGCGCACGTATCCCTCGCGGTGGGCGACGTCGGCTAGGGAGCCCCATACATCGAGCCGGGCGATCACGCCGGACGTCGTCTGCACCCGGGCGATGGCTTGAGCGACGCGCTGCCGCAAGGCGTCCACCAGTTCCGCTTCGCGCACCGCGATGCGCTCCTCGGCGCCCAAAACCTTGGCCTCGTACGTTTTGAGCTCGGGCGTGACGAACCGTTCGGCGCCGGACAGGGTCTGGCGCCGCTCGTAATCGGCCGGCACACGATCCCGATGTGGGTTCGTGATTTCGAGGTAATAGCCGAAGACCTTGTTGAACCCGACCTTGAGTGATGAGATACCGGTGCGTTCGCGCTCTCGCGCCTGGAGCCCCGCGATGTACTGCTTGCCGCCGTCGCGCGTATCCTTGAGGTCGTCGAGCTCGGGATCGTACCCGCTTCGGATCGCGTCGCCGTCCGACGCCTGGCCCGGCGGACGCTCTACCAGCGCCCGGGCCAATTCGTCGCCCAGGTCCTGGAGCAGATCGAAGCGGTCCGCGGCCTCCTCGAGCAGCGCGGCGCGCCCCCGCGCTTCCAGGCCGTCGAGCGCCCCGCGAACGTCGGGCAGACGGAGGACGGAATCCCGCAACGCCCCGAGCTCGCGCGCCGTCGCGCGACCGAGCGCGGCCCGGCCCGCCAGACGCTCGACGTCGCGTACCCCGTCGAGCGCTTCCCGCATGCGGTCCCGCCCCCGGGCGTCCCCGACCAGGACCTCCACCGCGTCCAGGCGGGCGGTGATGGCTGCGGACTGAACGAGCGGGGCGAGCAGCCAGCTGCGTAACAGGCGCGCGCCCATCGGCGTCAGCGTGCGGTCCAGGACCTCGAGCAGGGTCGTCCCCTCGCGGAGCGGCTCCACCAGCTCGAGGTTGCGCCGGGTCATCTCGTCGAGCGGCAACAGGTCGCCGCGCCGCAGCATGCGGGGACGGGTGAGGTGCGGCAGGCCTCCCGGTTTGAGCTCTCGCGCGTAGCGCAGCAGGGCGCCCACCGCGCCCAGGGCCGGGCCGTCGCCCGGCTCGACGCCGAGCCCGTCGAGCGATGCCACACGGAAGGTGCGGGTCAGGTCCTGGCGCGCCAGCTCCGGATCGAACTCCCATGCCTCACGCTCCGTGCGCACGGCGCCCGGGAGCGTGAAGGCGACGGGCGCGCCGCCGGGAAGTACGACTTCCCGGGGTTCGTAGCGCGCCAGCGTTGCCACGAGGTCCTCTGGGGCCACGGTCTCGAGCAGCAGCTCGCCGGTCGTCAGGTCCAGCGCCGCCACCCCCGCCGATGCGCTGCGAGCGTCGACCGCCAACAGGAAATTGTTCCGGTTGCGCTCGAGCCAATCGTCGGCGAGGACGGTGCCGGGGGTGATGGTCTCCACCACCGCGCGCCGCACGAGGCCTTTCGCGAGCTTAGGATCCTCCACCTGCTCGCAGATCGCCACGCGGTGCCCCAGGGCGATCAGCCGCCGCAGGTACTCGGTCGCCGCCTTGACGGGCACGCCGGCGAGCGGCACCTCCGCCGCGCCGCCGTTGTTCCGGGAGGTGAGGGTGAGTCCCAGCTCCCGGGAGGCGAGCCGCGCGTCATCCTCGAACATCTCGTAGAAGTCCCCCATCCGAAAAAACAGGATGGTGTCGGGGTGTCGCGCCTTGATCTCGCGATACTGCTGCATCAGCGGCGTGTCCACCTCGACGCGCGGCGTCATGGCTCTTCCACCACGAACGGTTGGCCCCCGAGCCGCGTCTTGAGTCGTCGCAGCGCCTGCGCCGCGTCCTCGTGCGTCCCATAGCGCCCGACCCGCACCTTGAAGAGTCCGCTCGTGTCGCGCACCACGCGGGCGTCGAACCCCATCACCTTCAGACGGGTGAGCATCTCGTCTACTTGCGCCGCGCTCTTCACGGCCAGCACCTGAACGGCATACGTCGCCGGGGGTGCGGGCTTGGCCTGGGTGTCGCCGCTCGCCGCGGGCGGCGGGGTCACGCTGGTCGAGACACAGCGCGACGCGTAGAAGCTCACCTGATTCTTGAACTCCACATCGGCGCCCGCGCGGTCCAGCGCCTCGCGGATCAACGGGCAACCGTGGGCGTCATCCTTCAGGTCGAAGTAGGCGCGCGCACCCCAGAAGTCCGCGCGCCCCCGGAGCGGGGAATCGGGATAGTCGAGGCGCAGCCGCTCCGCCGCCTGCACGGTGGCCGCGGGATCGCCCTGGGCGAAATACAGCTGGGTGAGCAGCACCAGCGCCGAGTCGGCCCACACCGACCGCGGGTACTCGACCACCACGCGCTGCAGGTTCGTGGCGGCGGTCGCTGCGTCGCTCGCGACTCGGCCCGCGGTGAAGAGCACGCCGGGGTAAATCGAATCCTGCGGCGAAAGTCCCGCGAGCAGCCGGCGAACCATGGCGCGCGCAGAATCGGGGCGGGTCTGCGCCACGCGAAGCGCGGCAAGGCGGACGCTGTCTTTCTGAGCAGACGATCCAGTCTGGGCGGACAATCCCGTCGCACAGACGGACAGGCCCAGCACTGCGAGGACGACCATCCGTCCGACCCTCATGCCGCCTCCCTCGCGCGCACGCCCCACGACAGCACCAGTTGCTCGAGGATGCCGGCCTCATCGGTGAGGGTGCTCGATTTGAGCGCGCGATCGGCGTCGAGGGCCAGCCGCAGCGCGTGGCGCAGCTCGTCCGCGGTCCAGAGCTCCGCCCACCGAGCCCACCGGAGCGCGGTCTGCTCCCAGTTGCCCAGGCCATAGGGTCGCGCCGCCCGCAGGTGCGACAGCAGCGCACCCTCGAGGCGATCGCGTCGCCGCGCGTCGCGGTCGAGCTCTGCTCGGGCCAGTGCCGTGCCGACGAGCGCGGTACCGAGCGCGCTGAGCATGCGGACGCCGTTCATGCCTGCCTGCTCGAGCACAGGCTCGACCAGGCGGGCGGCGTCCGCTGCGCGCCGCTCGAGGGCCGCTTCGATGAAATCCTGGAGTGTTTCGCCGCGGCGCACGCCCACGAGCGCGGCCACTTCGTCCCGGCTGGCCGGCCGCCCCGGGCAGAGCGGCGCCAGCTTCTCGAGCTCTCGGGCGAGTCCGCTGAGGTCGTTTCCGACGCTCGCCAGCAATAGCTCCCCGGCGTCGGGCGCGAGGGTGAATCCCAGCTGCTTGGCGCGGTGTGACATCCAGCGCTCGACCCGCTCCGGGGGTAGTGCCACGACCTCCACGGCGGTCGCCCGGCGCACGAGCTCGACGTCCGGAGGCTCCGCGGTACCGTGCACCAGCACCAGGACCGTGGTGGGATTGGGTGAATCGAGGTAGTGCAGCAGCTCCTGGCGCACCTTGGCGGTCTTGCGGAGCTGTTCCATCCCTCGGAGGACCACTGCGCGGGTGGCCGCGAGTATGGGGGGCGTGTTCACCAAGGCGTTGAACGTCTCGGGGTCGAGATCGGCGGCGCTGCGCTGGTCCACGTTGAAGTCGCGGGCGGCCGGGTCCACCGCGCGCGCCAGCAGCGCGCGCACCGCCTCGTCCTTCAACACGTCCTCCTCGCCATGGAGATAGTAGACGGGATCCGGCGCGCCCTGCTTCAGGCTCCGAAGCAGCGCGTCAAAGGTGAGAGCCCCCATACGGGGCGGAAGTTACCGTGGCCTCGAGTTGAGAGAAAGCCTACCGCCCCGCGGAGGCGGGCTCGACCAGCACGGCGCCGTCCGCGGCCCGTGACCCCACGAACACACCGGCGCGCGGATCCTGGAACGAGACGAACGGCACACCGGCCTGTACGACCGGATTCGGGAAGGGAACGGGCGGGAGTACCGGGGCCCGCGCTACGTCGGGGCGCCGGACGCCTTCCAGCGCGAGCATCGCGAGCGCCGCCGCGATGACGAGAGCCGCCGCTACGCCCGCACTCGCCCGTACTTCCCGCGTGGCGCGGCGCTCCCGCTCGAGCCGCGCATCGAGCCGGCGTCGGAAGTCGCGCGATGGCTCGATCCTTTCCACGGCCTGCAGCGCGAGCACGCCCCGCCGCACGGCCGTGTCGTAGCGTCGGCAGCCGGCACAGCGGGCGAGGTGGCGCTCAAAACGACGCAGCTCGCGGGGGGCGGTGATCAGCCCGTCGCGGAAATCGGTGTAGCGTTCGAGGAATTCGGCGCACGTCATGGCGAGAATCTACTACCGTCGGGCCGTGACTGGGTTCCCGGCCCCCCAGCTCCCCAGCCCCCCGCACCCTACTGCAGCAGCGGGCCGATGAGCTGGGCGAAGCTGTTCCGGGCTCGATTGAGGCGGCTCTTCACCGTGCCCAGGTTGCACCCCGTGATGTCGGCAATCTCGGCGTAGCTCTTGCCTTCCAGCTCGCGCAGCACGAAGACGGCGCGGTGGTGTGTGGGCAACTGCTCTACGCACTGGTCCACGGCCTCCTTGAGGAAGCGCTTGCGGTACAGGTCGTCCGGCCGGGCCGTGGTGTCTTCGAACTGTAGCGGCCGGTGGTCGGCCTCCCAGTGCTTCTTGATCGTCTGGAACAGCACGAGCGGATTCCGGCTGCGGTTCCGGAGCTCATTCTTCGCCAGGTTCGACGCGATGGTGTAGATCCAGGTCGAAAACTTCTTGGTCTGGTCGAAGCGGTGGAGGTGCCTGAACACGCGGATAAACACCTCCTGCACGAGGTCCTCCGCCCGCTCGCGGTCTCCAATGGTCCGATTGATGAAGTTGAGCAGCCGGGTCTGGTAGCGGTCCACCACGGTGCCGAAGGCTTGGGGGTCGCCGGACAGGTGCTCAAGCACCAGCCGGCCGTCGTCGAGCTCGTGCAGCGCCTGGCGCTCGAGGGCGCGCGGCGTTGCGACTGCCTGGCTAATCCGCTTGAGGGTTGCTCGCATGGACCGCTCCATGTTTCAAGCTCGGTGCTTCCATTCTTAAAGATACGGCACGAACCGTACCCGTCGCATCACCCAGCTAAACCTCGAAACGGCCGCAGCTTCACGGATCCAGCGTCGAGTCGCCTCGACACGTCCGTCCTCGTCGGGGGACAGCGGTTTGCTACAACCCGAGGACGAACCCGGCCATATAAAGGATAGCCACAAGCGTCTTTGCGTCACGGATTTCGCCATCCCGAATGCGGGCCAGCACCTGGGACAGCGGCTGTGGCACCACCTCGATGAACTCGTCGCGCTCGCGCGACGGTTTCCCGGCGGTCAGCCCGCTCGCCAGGTAGAGGTGGATCACCTCGTCGGTGAAGCCGGGTGTGGTCCAGATCGAGGTCAGCCGCTGCAGCTGCCCGGCGGTGACCCCCGCCTCCTCCAGCAGCTCGCGGCGGGCGCACGCCTCGGGATCTTCGCCGGGGTTCAGTGTGCCGGCGGGGATCTCCCACAGGAAGCCGCCCGTGGCATAGCGGTACTGGCGGATCAACAGGATCGTGGGATCGGGATCCCCCTGAGGATCTGAGGTGCAGGGTACAATGGCCGCGGCACCCGGGTGGCGGATGATCTCCAGCTCTCCCGTGGAGCCGTCGGGGAACCGCACCGTGTCGACCTCGACCCGCACGACCCGGCCGTCATAAACCCGGCGGCTCTCTAGCTGCATAGGCATCCTCAGCGGTTGAAGATCCAGGTGACGGGGACTTTGAACCCCTCGGCGAGGAAGTAGGCGGCGTTGCGCCGTGGATTCGACCGGATGGGGGAGTTGGGGGCGGGCGACGTGAACGGCAGCAGTCCCAGCCGGGTGGCGATGATCCGGAGCCGTAGCATATGAAAACCGTCGGACACGAGCAGCACGCGGCGGTTCTCCTTCCCCGAGAACCAGTGGGCGACGCTTTCGAGCGAGGCCGACGTGCTCGCCGCGGCGGGCAGCCCGACGACCGCGCCATCGGGGAGGCCGGCCTTGAGCAGGTAACGGCGGCCTACGTCCGATTCGCTCACCGTGTCGCCCGATCCCACCCCGCCGGTCACCAGGACCACGGGCGCGAGGCCGCGCTGGTACAGCGCCGCCGCGTGGTCGAGGCGGGCCCGGAACACGGGCGAGGGGCGGCCGTTGTACTGCGCGGCGCCGAGCACGGCGATCGCGTCGGCCGAGCGGGCCTCGTCGTGGGCGCCCGCCAGCGCCACGGCGACGACCACCGCTGCCCAGCCGAAGGTGAGCGCGGCCAGCAGCACCATCGCCGCGACGAGCTTGCGGCGCAGAGTCCAGAACGGCATGGGGGAAAGACAACAAGGGAAGGCGGTGGAGGGAAGGGGGCTAAAGGCTCAGCCAGTAGTTGAGCTTCACCAGGAGCACGTTGGTCGGGGGGTCGAGAAACATCTCGTGACCGAGATAGCGCCCGAGGTCGAGCGTGGGGTCGAGAAGATTGACGAACCGCGACTGGCTCCAGACGACGAACAACGTGGAGCCGGGCCGGTATTCCCACCGCAAGACCGCGTTCGAGCGGAACGAGCGGACACGACTGTCGGGGTTTGAGAACTGGAAGCTGTCGGTCGGCGCGATCGCGGGCGCCGGGTGCACGGTATATACGGCCGTCGCGGGGTCGTAGGTAATCGTCGAGCCGTTGTCCCGACCATACACGTTGAAGGTGAATGTACGTGGCGTCTTGAGCTCCTTGAAATTCGTGTAGCGTCCCGCGAAGGTGAACGGCTGCGCGTATAACTGGAAGCTGAGTGTTGGAGAGAAAGTGAGGTTCAGGCGGGTCGTCAGGTCGAGTTGGCGCTGGCTGAGCTCCCCGAAGACGTAGCGGGCGGCGTAGGTCGCGGTGGCAGCCGCGTCTCCCTGCGACTGAACGAACTGGGCGACGCTGAAGCCTCTGACATAGCTCGGCCCCATCTGGAGCGACACCGCCGCGCTGGGACGCAGGTTGACCACCGGGTTCAGCGTGAAGGACCAGGTGCCGCCGGCGTCACGAAAGTACTGAGTATTCAAGGTACCGTTGACGGGTTGGCGAGTGTCTGACGTGATGCTCACGCCCGCCTGCCACTGCGCCGGCGCAACGGCGGCCGGCCCGCCGCGCGTGAGCCGGTCATCTATGCCCTGCTGCTGTTGATACACGAATACGTTGCTGCTCCAGTAGTTCAGAAACTGTCCAAACAGGTTGATGTCGCGGCCGAGCTGGATGCGGTCGCCTCCGTAGTTCCAGGCAAAGGCGAGGGGATCCAAGCCGATGCTCGCCTGCCGGAACGCGTGGCCGGGCCTCGTCCAGCGATGGCCCAGAAACAGGTCTCCCGCGACGCGATCGGTACGGCGTTGGAAGCCTAGGTCGTTGACCTCGAAGCCGGGCGTCGTCGTGCTCAGCGCGAACCCCCAATTGGAGTTGCCGCCCTCCTTGTTGATGGAGAAATCCGCGCCGACCCCGGAGAGCGACGTGCGGCGTGGATCGTAGCGCCGGTTGAGGTACGGCGCGTCGGGCCGCTGGTAATACCGGGTCGGCTGTTCTTGAGTGAGCCGCATTGCGAGGGTGTCGCCGGTGACGTGCGAGGCCCCCACGGAGGCGTACACGGAGTAAGCGTTGTTGGCCCAACGGTGGTAGAAGTCCGCGGCTCCGACGTATCCGCCGCCCCGGAGAGAATCGAGCGAAGCGCTGCTATTGCGGCGATCGACCGCGGTAGCGAGGAAGCCGAATCCGGTGTGGCCCCCGACCTCCCGCCGCACCCGGCCGACGACGTAGTTCGTGAACGGTTCTACGTCCTGACGCCAGCCGGAACCGCCTGAGGCGAAGCGCGCCTGCTCCCGCGCCGTCACCGCGTCGAGCACGCCAACGGACCACCCGTCCGGCGTCTTACCACTAAGCTTCGCCGCACCGAGGATCGTGGCGTGCGTCGGCTGGTCGATGAACCCGCTTGGCGGCGCCCCCGGGTCGAGCGACGGGGCGCGCCCGATGCGGCGTGAATAAAAATACTGCGGTGTGTTGCCGAATTGGACGTACGGACCGGTGCCGCCAAAATCGAAGATGCTGGCGCCTTCCACGAAGAACGGCCGCCGTTCCTTGAGGAACTGCTCCACGGTCGTGAGGTTGACGAAGGCCGGATCCGATTCCACTTGTCCGAAGTCAGGGTTGACAGCCGCGTCGAGTGTGAGGTTCGACGTGACGCCGTACTTGAGATCGAGCCCAACGTTGCCCAGGTAGGCGTGCCCGTTGTCGAACGGATTCCCGGCGGCTGGGCTGTCATAGGTACCGCGGCCGAGCGTGTAGGGCAGGAGCTCCAGCCGTTTCGGTGCTGGGATGTCGCGCAGGCCAAGCAGGTGACCGAAGCGAGACGCGTAGCCGGTCTCGATCTTGGGCTTGAAGGCCCACTCGCTGAGCTGGTTCTTCCGGAACACCGACCGAAAGAAGTTCACGCCCCACACCTGCTCGCGCGCTTGCGGAAACCGCAGCTGCGAAAACGGAATCCGCATCTCGACGACCCAGCCCAACGAATCGACGGACGTCGCGACGTCCCACACCGGGTCCCAGGAGCGATCCCCCATGAAAAAGTCGTTGCTGCAGATATCGTCCTGCTTCACGCCAGCGGGGTTGACGGCGAACTCGAACGCCGTGCGATGATCGTGGTAGCTGTCGAAGTCGACGTAAAACATGTCGCTCTGCGTATCGTCGTCGCGGCGGCCGAGGCGACGTGCAATCTTGGCGGGCTCCGCATCGTACAACCGCGCACCCAGGTAGATCGCGGCATCGTCGTAAACGATCATTACCGTCGTCGATTCGGCCGGCGATGTCCCTTCCTGGGGATCGGTTTCTCTGAAGCCGCCGATGCTCTGGGCCCGGAGCCAGGCGGGATCGTCGAGCCTGCCGTCGAGCACGGGTGGGCGCTCGATCCGGACCGCCGTCATCGTGGGCGCGACGCGTCCGCCGGCGTGATGCAACGCGGCGGCGTCGGAGGGTACTTGAATGAGGAGTGCGGCCGCGACCACGAGCACCGGCGACGACCTCCCTGACCTCGGGGCGGTTAAGATACCCCTGGGAAGTCGGTCGGTCGCGTCGTGTGTGGCGTCAGGGCTGTCAGGGTTTGGTCAGCAGCTCCTCGAACAGCGCGAGCGCCCGCGGGTCGCCGGATTGGCCGAGCCAGAACAGCGCCTTGCGCCGCACCGCCGACTCGGGGTGGGTGCGCGCGATGCGAATGAGGGCGGGGACACCGGCCTCGCGCGGCTGCTGCGAGAGGGCGAAGACCGCCTGCTCCTTCACGTCCCGGTCAACGTCGGCATCGTCCACCAGGTCGGTGAGGTCCCGAGTCGCCGCTTCGCCCGCGGCCTGACCGAGCCAGAACACCGCCTGATGACGAGTGCGCCCGGGCGCGCGATCGTCACGGGCCAGCTTCAAGAGCATCGGCCAGACGATGACCGAATCCGCGAGCGTCGCGGGCAGTATCGCCTCCTCGCCGGCGCGAGAGTCTTCGCGGGTGGCGAGACCGAGCAGGAAGTCCACGGCCTCGCGCGCCGACGTTGTGCCGAGGTCGGTGACGGCCGCATCCCGAGGCGGGGTGACCCAGCGCCCTCCCACGTAGGTGCGGAGCGACTGTATCCGGCCGGTCCGGACGGTGAGCGAGATACGCACCGGTCCAGGCTCGCAATCGTACTCGATCTCATTGTCGTCGAAGCCGTGGTCGAGCGTGATCGTGCGTCCCCATCTTCCCCGCCCGCACTTCCCGCCGGTGCACTCCAGCGCGATGACGTTGTGTCCGTCGCCGCACACCCCGGGACGGGCGGCGAAGCTCAGCCGGACGGTGCCGTCGGCTGCGGCGGCGACCCGGGCGCCGAGGCGTTGGGCGACCGCGGGCCCCGCCAGGAGCACCAACGCGAGCAGCAGCCGGCCGGTCACGGGTTGATGATCTCCAGCAAGACCTGCGCGGCGCGCGGGTCGTGCGACTGGCCCAGCCAAAAGATGGCCTTCTTGCGGAGCTCTTTGTCCTGCTCCGTCTTGGCGATGCGGATCAGCTGATCGAGCGCGGCGGCCTCGTGACGTTGCGAGTACACGAAGATCAGCTGCTCTTTCATCTCCCGGTTCTGCATCCGCTCGTACAGCCCGACGAGCTGCTCCAGGTTCCCGCCGGTCTGGCCGGCCCAAAACAGCGCCTTCTTCCGCATCTCCACTGGCTCCCGCTCGTTGAGCGCGATGTCCATCAGCCAGCGCCCGTTGTCCGCGCCGCCCATCTGGGAGAGCGAGAAGATCACCTTCTCCTTCAAGTCCTCCCCGGTGAGCTTCGCGTACAGGCCTCGCAGGAAGGCGGCGTTCTCCGGGGAATGCTGCTGGCCCAGCCAGAAAATCGCCTTTTCGCGTGCCTCGTCGGAGGCGCGCTCGTTGGTGGCGTAGTCGCGCAGGATCTGTGCGGCGCGGGCGTTGTTGATTTGCGACAGCGCGAAGATCGCCTTGTCTTGGAGCTCGGGATCCGTGGCGCTCCGCAGGATCGAGTCGAGGGCGGTCACGGCACGGTCGCTGCCCACTTGCGACAGCCAGAACACCGCCTGTTGACGCACCTCGGAATCGGGGTCGCGCCGGGCGACGTCGAGCAGGATGTCTTCGGTCTCGTCACCGCGCTTCTGCGAGACGATGAAGACGGCCTTGCGTCGCAATCCGGCGGAGCAGGCATCGCGCTTCGCCAAGACCTTCTTGAGGATAGGGAGCGCGTTCGTGGCATCCATCTGCAGCAGGCCGTTGAGCGCCGCGATGCGCAGGTCGTCGTCATCGTCTTCACCCGGGCAGCTCCCTCCGCGAGTCCCCCCGGTGTCGGCCGCAGGCTGGGCATGCCGTCTGATCCACTCGGCGGCTTCCCCGTCCCCGTGCTTTGCCAGGGCGGCCTGGACCCGCGCCAGAAGTGCGTCACCGTCTCGCAGCGTCGCCGCTTTGGGGTAGCGCTGCTGCTGAGTGACGAGCAGGCCGCGCGCGCGGTCGAGGTTGTCGTTCTTGTAGAGCGCGAAGGCCGCCCAATAGAGCGCATCGCCGGCGCGTGACGCGTTCGGGTATCGGTGGGCAAGGTCCCCGTAGAGAGTGGCGGCAGTCTGATAGTCCGCGCGGTTGAGCGCGTTGCGTGCGGCCCGCCACAGCGAGTCGGTGGGATCCTGCTCGTCTTGGAGCGCGCCGGCGTCCCAGGTGTCGACCACATCGAGGGCAGCGAGCGCGTCCAGCGCATCGAGCGCGTCTAGAGCAGCGGGCGCCACGACTCCTTGGAGCGCTGCGTGCACGTGAGCCAGGGGGGGTACGACCACACGCGGCACGATGGGTTGCTGCATTCCGACGACGGCCGCTATCATCAGGTACATCGCCTGCATCACAATGCTCCTTGCGTGCGCACGGGGCCGGGGCCGGCGGGGTTCGCCGTCCGCAGGCGCAGCAACACGCTGCGTTGGTCCAATCCCTGGTTGATCGATTGTACGTCTTCCCGATCGCCGCTCGAGCGCAGCTGAGCGATCTGCGCCAGCACGAGCTCCAGGTCTTCGAGCAGGTTCTTCAGCCTGACGTCTCGAGCCGCTGGCGAGTCGAGCATGAGTCGCGTCGTGCAGAGCAGGTCGCGGGCCTGAACTGAAAACTGCGCTGTCGGCGCGCCCCCATGGATTTCCGCGCGGAAGCCCGTGAGCAGAGCCTCGGTGCGACTGAGGTATTGAGCGGCGGCGAGCCGATAGACGAACGTGGAGGTGCGCTCGCCCGTCCCTGCACTTCCGGAGCTCGTGGGGGAACCCGTCGCGCTCCAACGCCCGATGGCGACGCCGAGCGCGAGCACGGCGGCGATGCCCACACCCCAGCGCAGCAGGGGACGGATCACGACGATCTGCTGCCGCCGCGCCGCGCGCGCCGCCGCGATGCGGCTCCACAGCTCCTCGCGCGGAGTGGCGGGTGGGCGGTGATAATCTCGCGCCGCGTCCCGCAGCCACTGGTCGAATCGATCGTCGGTCATGACACCCATTCCCCCGCGAAATCCGCGAGCGCATCACGCAGCTTGGCGCGCGCTCGCGACAGTTGCGCCTTCGACGTCCCGGATTCGATGCCGAGGGTGGCGCCGATCTCCTCGTGCGTGTACCCCTCGACGTCGTGCATCACGAACACCGTGCGATAGCCGTCCGGGAGACCGTCGATCGCCTGAGCCAACCGCTGCTTCAGGTCCGGCTCTGCGGCGCGTCCACGGGCGGACGTCCCCGCGGCCTCGTCCAGGTCCGTTTCGCGCTGGCGGAAGCGCTTCACCTTGCGCAGCCCGTTCAACACCACCGAGGTGGCGATGGCGTGCAGCCAGGTGGAGAGTTTTGCCTCACCCCGAAACGCGCCCAACCGATCGAACGCGCGGACGAACGTGTCTTGGGTGAACTCGCGTGCCAGCTCATCGTCTCCCGCCAGCCGGTAGGCGAGGCGGTAGACACGATCCACGTGGGCGTCGTATAGCGCCCGCTCCGCGGCGCCGTCCCCGGCCCGGACTTTGGCTATCAGTTCGCGTTCGTCCACCAGGCTCCGAGCGGGAGGCAGGGGGCAGCATCGGTTAACTCTGTGACACGGCGCAGCGTGGAAGGGTTGCGCGGGGGTTACGCCTGCTTCAGGAGGATCCTTATCCCCACGCCGACGAGCACGGCGAGTAGGAACGAGGCGAGGGTGCCGACCAGAAAGTACTCTGCGAACTCGCGGTCCTCGAGCTGCTTGAAGCGGGCGAGGGACTTGGCGGCGATGATCCAGCCCACCGCGGCGTAGTCGCCCAGCAACACCATGGTGAGTGCGAGGGCGCGCTCCAGAGAGCCGACCGCGCGTCCGCGGGCGACGTCGATCGCGCCGGCGGCGCGGTCCTCGTCGCGCCGCATCTGCAGCGTGGGGAGCTCGAGCACGCTGCGGACCAGGACGATGCCCCGACCCGACACGTACAGGTAGGCGGTGGCCAAGAGGCCCACCCGGCCCCACCACAGCCCATCGACGCTGGGTCGCGCGAGCGGAACGAGGAGCATGCCCAGGACGAGTGCCGCGATCACGAACAGGACTTCCCCGATGAGCAGCGCCCGGCCGCGGCGGCGTCCGTCCACCTGCCCGGGCCAGAGCGTGGCGGCCAGCGTATAGGCCAGCAGGGGAACGACGAACAGCGGGTTCACGCGGGTTCCCTCTCCAGGAGTGCCCGAAACATCTTATCCCCGGCGGCCGCGAGGGGCCAGGCCATGCGGCGGGCGAGGTGGGAGATCGCGCTGCGATCGACGTCGAGCCGGGCCGCGGCGGCCGCCGGGTCTCCCAGCCGGAGCAGGGTGGCGGTGCGCCGCTGGCGGGGCGTCCAGCTCCAGTACAGCGCCGAGTAGTAGCTGGCGAGCGGCTCGAGCGCCGGAGCGAAGCCGCCGAACGCAAACACCTGGCGCTGCCGCTTGGCACGGTCCATGGCGGCCCGGGCCTCGTGAAAGCAGGGGCCGTCCATCTCGGGGGCCGTGGGTGCCAGCGGCGTGGTGATCGGCCCCCGGCCGCAGGCCACGACCCAATCGACGGTAGGAAGGCGGGCCCGCAGGTCGTGCGCGAGCTCCCACACCGGCTGGGGCGTGGGGAGCAGGCACTGCAGCTCGTCGCCCAACGTGACGGCGAAACGAGCGGCGAGGACGCGGCGGTAGCGCCGGTTCAGGTCCTTCACGGCGGCGCGGGCATCGGCCTGCAGGCGGGCGCGGGTGGCCGCGGGGAGCTCGCGGGAGGCGATCGCGTCGGCGATGAGGGCGATATAAGACTTGGACATGTTATGTCACATTGCACAGATATGACGAATTACGTCATAATCTATCAATGTGACGTAAACTGTCAATGGGTCGGCCGGTGCTACCGGGTGCCGAACAGCCGATCGCCGGCGTCTCCCAGCCCCGGCAGGATGTAGCCGTGGTCGTTGAGCTCGCGGTCCAGCGCGGCGGCGAAGACGGGGACGTCGGGGTGGGTCTCGAGCATGCGACGCACGCCTTCGGGCGCCGCGACCAGGCAGAGGAAGCGGATGCGCTGGGCGCCCGCGTGCTTGAGCGCGCTCACGGCGTCCGCCGCCGAGCCGCCCGTCGCGAGCATGGGATCGAGCACGAAGAAATCGCGCGCGTCCTCGCCGGAGGGAATCTTGAAGTAGTAGTCCACCGGCTCGAGGGTGTCGTGCTCGCGGTAGATGCCGATGTGGCCGACCCGCGCCGAGGGGATGAGCTGCGCGATGCCCTCGACCATGCCGAGTCCGGCGCGCAGGATCGGCACGAGCGCGAGCTTCTTCCCCGCCACCCGGACGCCCCGCATCCGCTCGAGCGGGGTTTCCACCTCTGCGGTCTCGAGCGGCAGGTCCTTCGTCACCTCGTACGCCATGAGCATGGCGATTTCGTTCACCAGCTGCTTGAAATCCTTAGTGGTGGTGTTCTTGTCCCGCAGGATCGAGAGCTTATGCTGGATCAGCGGGTGATCGAGCACGGTGAGGTTGGGGAACTTGGGGTGCGGCATGGGGGGAGAAAGTACGCCGCGCCTCGCCACGACGCCACGTTGCAGGAGTGTCCGCCTACGAATAAGCTCCGTATGCCATGAGCGAGGAACGATGAGCAAGAACCCCAGGTATCCCGCGGCCGCTGTCCCCTATCTCATGATTCGCGGGGCCGCGCAGGGCATCGACTTCTACAAGAAGGCGTTCGGCGCGGAGGAGACGATGCGGTTTCCGGCCCCGGGCGGAACGATCGGGCACGCGGAGATCCGGGTCGAAGGCGCCCCGGTCTTTTTGGCCGACGAGGGACCGGGGGTCGGCCTGCAGAGCCCGCAACAGCTCGGCGGGACGCCGGTGAGTGTGTGCGTCTACGTCGAGGACGTGGATGCGTTCGCCCGGCGGGCCGAGGCCGCCGGCGCCAAAGTGCTGCGGCCGGTAGCCGACCAGTTCTACGGCGAGCGGACCGTGAGCGTGCAGGATCCGTTCGGTCACATCTGGCACTTCAGCACCGTCAAGGAGACGCTCACCGTCGAAGAGATGATGAAGCGCATGCCGAAGTAGATGGATATTTGTTGGGCGTGATGCCTGTGCGGATTCGCGACTGATTCAGGGCCCGCGCCGGATCGCCCTCCCCGGATAGACCGCTACCGACGCGCCGTTCCGCACCACGAATACGCCGTTCACGAGGACGTGGACGATCCCGTCTGAGAACTGCGCCGGGCGCTCGTACGTCGCCCGATCTATAACGCGCGCGGGGTCAAACACGGTGAGGTCGGCATCCGCCCCGACCTGGATGCGGCCCTTGGCGCGCATTCCGGGCACCACGCGCTCGAGTCGCTGGGCCGGCAGGAGGGTCATCTTGCGCACCGCATCGGGGAGGCTCAGCGTGCCGGAGTCGCGCGCGTAGCGCCCCAAGACCCGGGCGTGCGTGCCCGCGAGCCGTGGATGACCGTGGGGAGAGATGCCATCGCTCGCGACCATCACGAGCGAGTCGGCCAGCGTCTGTCGGACGGTGCTATCCGGAATCTGGAAGATCACGACGGTAGCCCCCTGCCGGCGCAGTCGCGCGAAGCTGGCGCGGGTGAGACGTTCGCCGGTGGGGGGATACAGGATATCGTGATAAGTGATACCCATGCGCTTCTGCCACCCCGGATCGAACACGGCCGACTGCAGCGCGGTGGATCCCGCGGTGTAGGGGTAGGCCTCGGTGGTGACATCGAGGCCGCGCTCGCGCGCGCCGCGTATGAGCTGGAGGAGGAGCGGGGTGTCTCGCTGGCCCATGCTCGTCACGTGGACCACGTGCAGAGGAGCACCGGTCGCCGCCGCGTCGGCGATCACCTCTTGCAGCGCCGCCACGCTGCCGCCGGTCACCGGGTCTCGACCGCCCTGGCGTAGGTGTACGAAGCAGGGCACGGCGTGGCGTGCCGCGACCCGAAACACGCGGAGAATCTCCTCGCGGGTCGCGCCAGGCGTGTACGCGATGCCGAACCCGACGCCAAGCGCGCCGTCGGCGAGCCCGCGTTCCACCAGGGAATCGAGCCGGGGCAGGTCGGCGTCGGGCAGCGCACCATGGGTCCAGCGGCGGCTCGTGTCGCGCGCGATCACGGCAACGCCCGGGAGCGACGCGTCGTGCGCGATGAGTGCCCGGCGCGCGCCCACATGGCCGGCGCTGACGCCGTAATTAATGAGGGCGCGGCCATCGCGCTCCGCGTACCACGGCGCGACGGGGTAGGTCCCGATCTCCAGCTCGAGCGCGGTGGTCACACCGTCGTGCGCGTAGTAGCGGTAGCTCTCGGAATCCTGCCCGTGGGCGTGGAGATCGATGAACCCGGGCGCGACGACGAAACCCGAGACGTCGAGGGTCTCACGCGCCGCGAGCGGCTCCGCGGTCAGTGCCGCAATCCGGCCGCCCCGGATGCCCACGTTGCGCTTGGCGTCCAAAGCGGTCTCGGGGTCGAGCACGCGCCCGCCTACGAGAGCGAGATCGAATTGGTCGCCCTGGGCCCTCGTCCCGCGAGCCGCGAGCGCGGCCGCGCCGAGGAGGATCACTAAGGGGGGTAGAGCCCACAGTCGGCGCCGGGTCGTGGTCATATTGCCCGAGAAACTCGCCCAGGGCGTGGTGCAGCGCCACTCCCACCGCCCCAATCAGCCCGCTAAGTTCTTCTGCTGCATAGCTCGGCCAGGTAGCTCAGTTGGTAGAGCAGCGGACTGAAAATCCGCGTGTCGGCAGTTCGATTCTGCCCCTGGCCACTTGATCTATGAGCCTGAGATAGCGCCAGTCGCGCGAACGCCCCAGCGGCTCGCTGGGGCGTTTGTGCGGCCCACTGTGGGACGGACTGTGAAGCTACGCGCTTCGCAGCAGCACGTCGGCCATAATCTTGGCGTACTCATCTTTGGCTGTTCGTGGACAGGAACCTCTGTCAGACCCGCGGATCTGTTATGCCCGCGCGAGCGCGCATGACCTGCCGCCGGAGAGGCGCGATGAGTCCTTCCCGGTTTGTTCTGGGGGGCTGGTGCTGGGCTGATGCAACATCAATCGGCGAGGCCGCGGGGCCGACGCTCATACACCGCCCGCTGCGCCACTTGTGCCAGCCTGTTCGATAAGGAAGATTACCGCGCTCAGTCGCCCTGCCGGATCCGGAACTCGGGGCATCGAGCCGACACACCCACGATCACCCGTAGGCGATCCATGAGAAACCCGGCCCTGGCGTTGGCCTCTCTACTCATCGGCGGAAGCCTGCCGGGCCTACTCCACGGGCAGGCGCCCGATTCATCGAAAGACGGAAGCGTACTCACTCCAGGCGACTCGGTGTGGATCATGGTCTGGCGCAAACCCGAGTTCACGGGGGAGTTCGCGGTAGCTGCGGACGGCTCCATTTCGCACCCGCTCTATCGAGCCGTCATGGTGGGCGGCGTTCCCTTGGCCACGGCCGAGGCCAACCTGCGCTCCCTCTTGGAGAAGTTCGATCGGGAGCCCCAGTTCGTGATGGTGCCCCTGTTCCGGGTGGCGGTCGAGGGCGAAGTAAACCGGCCGAGCATGTACGCGTTGAGTCCGAAGACGACCATCTCTGAAGCGGTCGCGCGCGCCGGCGGTCCCACCCAGTTCGGCCGCCTGGACCGAGTCCGGCTCCTGCGCAGCGGCGCCAAGGGAGGACACACGCAGGTGCTGCTGAACCTCACCCATCTAGAGAGCGGGGCCGCGCAGATGCCGATCCGGTCCGGCGATCAGATCCTGGTGGAGCGCAGGCGGTCCATCTTCTCCCAGGTGATTCTTCCCGCCGTGACCCTGATCGGGGCGTTGGCTTCCGTCGGGATCTTCATCCACCAGTACAGGTAGGCTAGAGACCACAACCGCGACGAGCCCGGAAGGCAGATCAGCTCGCGGGCCTCCCAGTCTCGCTCGCGCGCTCGACCAGGCCGGCCGCGGTAGGTCGGGGTGCTGGGGATCCCAAGCACTCCTCGAACGCAGCAGCGAGACTATTGGCGAGAGCGTCCAGGTCCTCGCGTCCCCGGTTTCGCACGGCAACCACTTGGATATCCGCCCCTTCATTAGTCAGCATTTGCAGCGTCGCCTTGACCTGCTGCAACGCCCGCCGAGCCCGTTTCCACGCATCGTCCGTTGGCCCGGTCCGCTCGAGACGACTCTGGCCATTCTTGCGGAGATCGAGCCGTGCCCTGACCGCCGCGATGTCGGCCTCGATCAGGGCGACGACGACGGGTGTGGACCGCTGCCGGGCGAGCTCCGCGAGGATCCCGGCGGTGCCGGCGGACCTCGCACTGAACCCGATCGACCAGAGCGCGTTGAGCTGGCCTTCGTCGAAGATGTGCACTCCCGTCCGGCAGTCGGTCTTCCGTAGCAGGGAGGACATGAACAGCCAGTTGACTGTGAGGCGGATGACATCTGCCGCGGAGGCCTGGCGTGTGGCCAGGATCGCTTTCAGAGCGCGGACGGCGCCCGCAGGGTGGAAGATCGCCTCCGCCGTCACCAGCCGGAGTTTGAGCAGCAGCCGTCGCCAGGCGGGCATCTCGTGATCCACCGAATAGGTGGGCTGCTCGACGTGCCATCCCCGCTGTTGCAGGATCTCGGCGACCCGGTGAGAGAGCGTCGACTTCCCCACGCCGGCCAACCCAACAAACTCTATGACGGCCGACCCGCGTTTCATATTCATATCTTCCGCCAGATGCACCGTCTGATCCGGCGCACGACCTGCTCCAGGGGCTCCTCCGCGTCGATGTCGACCGTTTCTGTCACGTCGGGAAACCGCAGGCTGCGGATGGCTTCCGCCCGTTTCTCGAGATCCTGCAGCTGCATGTCCGGCTTCCGCTGCTGCGCCACGTCCGGCCGGACATGGAGCTTCAGGACCAGATCCGGCACGACGTGCTCGGCCCAGCGATACGGCGTGCCCTCCCACTCCGCCACGGCGCGAAGCAGCCGCCACG
>Ga0209761_1000750_pt1 | contig 20559 bp, 18 predicted proteins | sample GraSoi013_1_40cm_4_FD_185818 | JGI IMG/M metagenome (GOLD analysis project Ga0209761, IMG submission 185818) | Grasslands soil microbial communities from the Angelo Coastal Reserve, California, USA - Sample 09_25_2013_1_40cm (SPAdes) (version 2) | ecosystem: Environmental > Terrestrial > Soil >...
ACGCGGCGCGCGATCCGGCCACGGGGTATCCGCGGCTGAACGATCTGGCGGCGGTGTCCTGGGTGACGGACCCGGACGACTCGACGGTGGTGGTGCGCTTCGCCGCGCCGCAGCGCGGCTTCCCCGACGTGCTCACCGACCTCGCGATCCTGCCGAGCCGGCTGCTCGACACCGTGCCCGCCAGCCGCTTGCGCGAGGCTGCGTGGAACGAGCATCCGGTCGGTAACGGGCCCTTCCGCTTCGTATCACACGAGCCGCGCCGCCGCTGGGTGTTCGCCGCGGACTCGACGTTCCCCGCCGCGCTCGGGGGCCCGCCGCGGCTGGAGCGGTTCGTCGTCGTGGTGGTGGACGAACCGAGCACCAAACTCGCCGCGCTCACGTCGGGCGAGGTGGACTTCGCGGGGATCCAGCCAGCGCATGCGGCGCTCGTGCGCCGCGACGCGCGGCTCGCGGTGCTCGACTATCCGCTGATCTTCCCGTACGGGATCGTGCTCAACCTGCGCCGCCCGCCGTTCGACGACCGCCGCGTGCGGCTCGCGCTGGCACTGGCGCTCGATCGCGCGGAGATCGTGGCGGGGTATCTCTACGGCCTCGGGGAAGTGGCGGACGGGCCCGTGCCGCCCGGCGTGCCGGGCTACACGCCGACGCGGCTGCTTCCCACGAGCCCGGACTCGGCGCGCCGCCTCCTGAGCGGCCGGCGTATCGGCTTCGAGCTGCTGACGGTGGGCAGCGGCGAGGCGGCGCTCGAGCAGATGATCCAGGCCCGGCTCGCCACCGTCGGTTTCGACGTCACGATCCGGCAGCTCGAGCTGTCGGCGTTTCTCGACCGCGTGAACGCCCGGCGGCACGAATTCGACGCCGCGGTGCTGGGCACCCCGGGCGACCCCGGGCTCGGCTACCTGGCGCCGCTCGCGCAGATCGCCGGCCTGACGATCCCCCCCGACCCCGCCGCGGCGCAGCGCCGCTTCGCGGACTCGCTGCCGGTCGTGTTCCTGTATCACGCGCGCGGGGTGCAGGGGATGAACCGCCGGGTCCGGGGAGTGCGCATGGACCGGCGCGGCGAGCTCGCGAACATCGCGGAGTGGTGGATCGCGCCGTGAAGCGCCGCGACCTCCCCCGGCACTTCCGAGCCAGCGCCCCCGTGCGCCTCGACCTGGCCGGCGGGTGGACCGACGTGCCGCCGTTCTCGGCCCGTGAGGGCGGCCTCGTGGTCAATGCCGCGATCGAGCTCCACGCGCACGCCGAGCTCAAGATCGGCGGCAAGCTCTTCCGGCTCGTGTCCGAGGATCTCGGTCAGGAACTGGAGTGCGCCGACTCCTCGGGGCTCGTCATCGACGGGCGTCTCGATCTCCTCAAGGCGGCGCTGCGCATGTTCCCGGTGCAGGCGCGCTGTACCATCGTGACCCGCTGCGACGCGCCGCCAGGGTCGGGGCTCGGCACGTCGGGCGCGATCGACGTCGCCCTCGTTTCCTTACTCACCTACGCCCGCGGGGAACGGCTCCCTCAGGGTGAGATTGCCGAGCACGCCTGGCAGCTGGAGGTGGTCGAGGCGAAGTGCCCCGGAGGTCGCCAGGACCAGTTCGCCGCCGCGCTGGGCGGGTTCCACCGCCTGAGCTTCCGCGACCCCGATGTCGGTGTCGAGCCGATCACGCTGGATCCTGCGTTCGCTGCGGCGCTCGCGCGCCAGACCGTGCTGTGCTACACCGGCCGCTCGCGGGTGTCGGGAGACACGATCGCGCGCGTGATGGGCGCCTATGAGCGGGGCGATCCGCGAGTCACGAGCGCGCTTCGCGCCTTGAAGGACGTGGCCGCCGGCATGGCCGAGGCGCTGCGCGCAGCGGACCTGGTGCGCGTCGGCGCGCTGCTCTCCGAGAACTGGCGGCACCAGCAGGCGCTGGACACCGGAATGCGGACCGACGAGATGGCGCGCTTGGAGCAGGCGGTCGCGAGGGCCGGGGGGGGCCGGGGGGGGGCCGGGGTCCTGGGCGGGAAGGCGGCGGGCGCGGGAGCCGGCGGATCGATCTTCTTTCTGGCCAAGGACGGCGTCGACGCCGTCGCCGCCGCGGCCCGATCGGTCGGCGCCACCGTGCTCCCCGTGGCGTGGTCGCGGGAAGGCGTGCAGGCGTGGTGACCGCTGAGCGGCTCGCCGCGCGGAAGGCGGCGATCGCCGGGTCGCGCGATCTCACGGCCCTGCGCGCGCACCTGGAGCGGCGCGCGGCGCCGCTGCTCGATGTGCTGCCGGCGATCCCGGAGCACAAGGCGTTGCTCTCCATGGACGGCGGCGTCTGTCCCGTCGACGGCGCGGCGCTGGTGTTCGACCCTTGGAGCCCGGGCTCGCACCGCTGCCCGCGCTGCCGCGAGACGTACGCCGGCGAGCACCACGACCGCCACTGGGCGCGTTATCAGCACCTCTGGCTCGCCGAGCGGGCCGTGCACCTTGCCGCGCTCGGGGCGCTCGCCGACCACGGCCCGGCGGCGGCGCGCGCCGCCGAGATCCTGCGGGCCTATGCCGCGCGTTACCTCCGCTACCCCAACCGGGACAACGTGCTCGGCCCGAGCCGCCTTTTCTTCTCCACCTACCTCGAGTCCCTGTGGATCTGCAACGTGCTCGCGGCGGCGGTGCTGCTGCGCGAGTCGGGCAACCTGGACGAGGCGACCACGCGCGCCGTGAACCAGGTGGCCGACGAAGCGGCCAACCTCATCGGTGAGTTCGACGAAGGGTTCTCCAACCGGCAGACGTGGAACGACGCCGCGCTGGCGGCGATTGCCTCCTGGTTCGAGGACGAGGACCTCGCGAGCCGCGCGATCGAGAGCCCGACGGGTCTGCTCGCGCACCTGATGCGCGGGTTCGGCCCCGATGGGATGTGGTACGAGGGCGAGAACTATCACCTGTTCGCGCTGCGCGGGCTCCTCACCGGGGTCGGCTGGGCCGCGCAGGCGGGAATCGACGCCTTCGCGGAGCCGGCACTCGCCCAGCGGCTGCGGGCGGCGCTGCTCGCGCCCGCCCGGAGCGCGCTCCCGGACTTCACGTTTCCCGCGCGCAAGGACTCGCGGTTCGGGGTGTCGCTCGCGCACCCGATGTATCTCGAGCTGTGGGAGATCGGGCTGGCCAAGCTCGGGATGCGGGATGCGGGAGGCGGGATGCGTGACGTCGCGAGCTGGCTCACGACCCTGTACCGGCAGGCCGCGCCCGTGATCCCGGAGGTGTTCGAATCGTACCTCCACGACGCACCGGTCGAACTCATCCCGCATCCCGCATCCCGCATCTCGCTGTCTTGGTGGGCCTTACTCGAGATGTCCCCCGAGCTCGCCGCTGACGCTCCTTCCTTGTCGCCCGCGAGCATTCTGCTCGACGCCCAGGGGCTCGCGATCCTGCGGACGCGCGACCGCTACGTGAGCCTCGAGTGCGGCCCCTCGGGTGGCGGCCACGGGCACCCCGACCGACTGCACCTCACGCTCCACGCGGACGGCGTTCACTGGCTGCCCGACCTCGGGACCGGGTCCTACGTCGCCCACGACCTCTTCTGGTATCGCTCGACGCTGGCCCACAACGCGCCCCGCCTCGACGGCAGCTCGCAGCCTTCGGGCGATGCCCACTGCCTGGCGTTCGACGTGCGCGGCGACTGGGCCTGGGCTCGGGGCCGCTACGGCGAGCTCGGGCGCCCCGTCGCGGCGGGGCCCGCCTACCTGCTGGACGTCACCGAGCTGTCGGGGAAGGAGGCCCACCTGATCGAGCTGCCGTGGCATTTTGGCGGCGCCGGGGACGTCGTCACGCCCGGACGCTGGACGGAGGGCGAGCTGGTCGACGAATTCGTTGGGGACGTCGAGCGGTTCGTTCCCGCGGGCGACGCTCCCATCATCCTCGACCTCACGGCTGACGGCCGACAGCTGAGAGCGCACTTTGTTTTTGCCGGTGAGCTGCTGCGGGCCACGGGGCCCGGCAGGCCGGGAAGCCTGAAACGTGAAACGTTCTACGTGGCGCGCTCGCGTGGTCGCGCCGCTCGATTCGTCACTGTGCTGGAGCCGGTGACGGACTCGCCCGCGACCCGCGCCGTGCGCGTGCGCGGCGATTTGGTGGAGGTGGAGACCGCTCGGGGAATCGAGCGACACGCGATCGGGGCCGAGGGATGGGAAGTGCAGGTCGGCGCGGAGCGGGTCCGGCTCTCCGGCACGCGCCCCCCCCCGGTGCCCGCGCTGCAACCGCTGCTCGAGCTGGAGCGCCCCACGCCGGTCACGGGCGCCGCGCTCCGCGTCGATCGACCGCCCGCGCTCGACGGCACGCTCGATGGCTTCGACACCGCCGAACCGCTGCGGCTCGACCTGGAGGACCAGTATCGCCGCAGCGAAGAACCGTACAGCGGCCCCGAAGAGTTCTCGGTCACGGCCTGTGTCAACTGGAACGACGAGGCGCTGTACCTCGCGGTCGACGTGACGAAGCCCGACCTCTGCTTCCGGCCGGGACACGCGCCGCCCCTCCGGCTGGACAACGAGCCCGACGACATCCACTCGGACGGCATCCAGGTCTACCTGCGCGTCGCGGAAGAAGGTGCGATGATGGGCTGGCTGATCGTGCCCGAGGGGAGGGACGCCGGTCGGCTGCGCGTGCGCGGGGCGGGCGGGACCGCCGGCGGGCCGGAGATGATACGTGGGGCCTGGCGCCGTACCGACCCCGGGTATCGCATCACGGCGGCGATCGCGCCGCCCGACTGGAGTCGTTCGCACGTCGGTGGCCGCATCGGCTTCGACCTGATCGTCAACGAGATGCTCCCGGGCCGCGTGCGGCGCGCGGGGCAGCTCGTCTGGAGCGGCGGCGACGGATGGGTCTGGCTGCGGGGGGACAGGCAGGATGCGGAGCGGCTCGGGGTGCTGGAGCTCGTCGGATGAGGCGCCGTCGGCTGTCAGCCATCGGCCATCGGCAGTCGGGTCGGCGCCCGTCGTCGCTGATAGCCGACGGCCGACGGCGCAGTTCGGGACGAGCGGACCGAGGCCGATCGGCGCGATGACCATCGTCGTCGTGCTCCACGAGCCCCAGGACCTCGTCAACATCGCCCACGTGGTGCGGGCGCTGAAGAATTTCGGGTTCCGCGACCTGCGCCTCGTGAACCCGCGCGAGTACGATGCCTACCGGGTCGAGGGGATCGCGCATCAGACGCAGGACATCCTGGCGCGCGTGCAGCGGTTCGAGACGCTGGAGGCGGCGCTCGCCGACTGCATCCACGTGGTCGGGTTTACGGCGCGGGGTCGCAGCGCGAAGCGCAATCTGCAGCGCCCGCGCGCGGCGGCGGCGGAGATCCTGGAGCGCGCGGCCCGAGGACCCGCCGCGCTCGTGTTCGGACGCGAGGACAAGGGTCTCACGAACGAGGCCCTGGACCGCTGCCATCGGGTCGTGACGATCCCCGCGAGCCCCGCCTATCCCTCGCTCAACCTCGCCCACGCGGTGGTGCTGATGTTGTACGAGCTCGCGGTGGCGCGGGGGGATGGAGCCGCGCCGTTCAAGCCGCCCCGGCGGCCGGCGGGGCCCGCCCGCGTGGAAGACCTGGAGCGGCTGTGCGCGGACGTGGAGCAGGCGCTCCGGTGCATCGCGTTCTTCAAGACCCGCGATGTGGACGGTGTGATGCGGACCGTGCGCGAGGTGATGCACCGCACGCCGCTCGACGAGCGGGAGGTTAAGCTGCTCCGGGCGATGGCGATCGAGGTGGTCAAGTATGCCGAGCGATTGGCGCGTTCCGGGATTCACGTCGACCGCTAGCTTGCGTCCGGAGGCCCTGTTCGGCCCCGCGGAGCCGGGGACGGGCGGCCCGCCGCCCGAGCGCGTCACGCGCGCTGCGGGGTGTCGCGTGTGGGACGAGGCCGGGCGTGAATACGTGGACTACGTGATGGCGCTCGGCGCCGTCGCGCTGGGATACGGGCATCCCGCGGTGAACCGCGCGGCCGAGCAGGCGATCGCCGCCGGGGTCGTGGGGCCGCTCCCGCCGCCGGTCGAGGAGGAGCTGGCCGAAGCACTGTCCCGCCACATCCCGTGGATTGAGGCGGTGCGCTTCTTCAAGACCGGCGCCGAAGCGGTCGCAGCGGCCGTGCGCCTCGCGCGGGTCGCCACGGGACGCGAGCTGGTGCTCGGGTGCGGCTATCACGGGTGGCTCGACTGGTGTCAGGGCGGCGGCGTCGGGGGCGTGCCGGCCGCGACCCGCGCGCTCTACGCCGAGCTGCCGTTCAACGATGCCGAGCGCAGCAGGCAACAGATCCGCGAGGCCGGGGATGGGCTGGCGGTCGTCGTGGTAGAGCCGGTCGTCGTGGAAGAGCCGCGTCGCGAGTGGCTGGCGGTGCTCCGGGAGGAGACGGCGCGCGTCGGGGCGGTGCTGGTGTTCGACGAGATCAAGACCGCGTTCCGGCTCGCGGTCGGCGGGGCGGGAGAGCGCTACGGCGTGCAGCCCGATCTCGTGGTGCTCGGCAAGGCGCTCGCCAACGGGTTCCCGCTCGCCGCCGTCGGGGGCCGGCAGGACGTCATGGCCGGCGTCGCCCGCACCTGGATCTCCTCCACGCTGGCGACGGAAGGCGTGGCCCTCGCGGCCGCGCGCGCGACCCTCGCCGTCGTCGTCTCGGAAGCGGTGCCCGCGCACCTGCACCGCGTAGGGACGCGACTGTTGCACGGCCTGCACCGTCTGCAGCGCGAGCATGCCGCCGCCGTCGCGGGCGTGGGCGGGGTAGCCGAGATGTGCTTCCTCCACTACGCGAGCGATGGCGTCTCCCGGGCCGTTGCCCGGGGTTGCGCCGCTCGGGGTGTCCTGTTCAAGCGGACCGCGTACAACTTTGTGTCCCTGGCCCACGACGAGGCGACGGTGGATGGGACGTTGGACGTGCTCGACGACGTCCTGAGAAGCGCCGCCCACCAGCTCTAGGGCGGCGCGCCCGCATCTGCGCTAGAATTCGAGCTATGAGCCTCCAGCGCAAGCTGCTTCTGGGTTTCTCCCTGATGGTCCTCCCCACGCTGCTGGTCGGAGTTCAGGCGATTCGGACCAACGCGCTCGAGGGGGGCACGCTGGAGGGACTGCGCCAGCGCCTGGCCCACTCGCGGACGTACGCGGACGTGGAAGACGCCATGTTCAACCAGACCCAGGTGGTCTGGCGCTACCTCAGCGGGGATCCCGCGGCCAAGAAGGAGTTCCCGCTCACCGAGCAGGTGGTGGACTACTGGCTCGATCGCTGGTCGGCGGGCCTGCCTCCTGACGCCCTCAAGTTCGCAGACGGCGTCCGCAGCATCGAGGGCGACATCCGCGCCGTCGCTCGTCGCGTGTTCAAGCTGTACGATTCCGGGCAGCACGAGGCGGCGTACCTCACCGCGCGGCACGAGCTCGTGGAGCGCCTGCAGCCGGCCCTGGCGGCGGTGAACCGCGAGATCTACCGCCAGGCTCGCGAGCTGAGCGTGCAGCGAGCCGTTGCGGAGATGCAGGCGATCGTGGAGACGCAGCGGCGCGTGCTGTGGTCGATCATCTTGCTCGCGCTGGTGGCGGGCCTCGTCGCTTCGTGGCTCATTTCCCGGAGTCTGGCGCGCCCGATCAGCGAGCTGCGGCAGGCCATGGCCGTGGTGGGCGCGGGCGACCTGGACCACGCGATCGTGCCGCGGTCGCGCGACGAGATCGGCGACTTGGCGCGTGCCTTCGCGCGCATGACCGAGAAGCTCCGCCAGTCCCGCGCCCAACTCGTGCAGTCCGAGAAGCTGGCCTCGATCGGCCAGATGGCGGCGGCGGTGGCCCACGGGCTGCGGAACCCCCTGGCGAGCCTGCGCGCGGCCGCACAGCTCGCCCAGCACCGGGTCGAGGCCCCCGCCGCCCGCGAGCAGCTGGGCGCCATCGTCGAGCAGGTCGATCGTCTCGATCACAGGATCGCTCACCTGTTGACCTTCTCGCGGCCCGCCCCGTTCCACCCCCTGCGGGAGAGCGTGCGGGCACTGGTCGAGGGCGCGCTCTCCGGCTTCGCCGAGTTGCTGCGCCAGCGTCGGGTCGAGCTGGTGATGAACCTTGCGGCTGCGCTCCCGGAGATCCGGGTCGACCCGATGCGAGTGGAGCAGGCTTTGACCGAGATCGTGTCGAACGCGCTCGATGCCATGCCTGACGGCGGGCGGCTGGAGATCGCGACTCGGCCCGAGGGCGGACACGTGGGCGCAACCGGTGTCGTCATCGAGATCGGCGACTCGGGCGGCGGCATCCCCCCAGAGATCTTGCCTAACCTGTGTGAGCCCTTCTTCACGACGCGACCCGAGGGCACGGGGCTCGGCCTGGCGATCGCCAAACGCTACGTCGAGGAGGCCGGCGGCCGTTTGGAGATCGCGAGCGCGGTCGGCCGCGGCACGACCGTTCGCATCTGGCTGCCGGTCATGAGCGGCGATACGGCACCCGCACCGGCCGCGACGAGCCTCGCATGAGCGGCTCGACGGTTCTGATCGTCGACGACGAGCAGACGCTGGCGCGGTCGGCCAAGGCGTTCCTGGCCGACCACGGCTATGAAGCCGAGGTGGCGACGAGCGGGGAGAAAGCGATGGAGCTGCTCGAAAACCTGCAGCCGGACGTCGTCTTCGCGGATGTCCGCCTGCCGGGCATGAGCGGCCTCGACCTCCTCAAGCGGATCCGCGAGTTCGATCCGGTCATCCCGGTCATCATGCTGACGGCCTTCGGCTCGATCGAGGGCGCGGTGGCGGCGGTGAAGCTGGGCGCCTTCGACTACGTCAAGAAGCCGGTGGACCTGGAGGAGCTGAAGCTCCTCGCGGACCGCGCTCGTGAGAACCGGCTGCTGCAGCAGGAGCTGTCCTATTATCGCCGGCGCGCGACGCGGGACGTCGGCTTCCCGGCCATGCTGGGGGAGTCGCCGGTCATCCGCGCGGTGCTCGAGCGGGCGCGCCAGATCGCCGCGCTGGACGAGGCGCCGCCGGTGCTGCTGACGGGCGAGACCGGCACCGGCAAGGGTCTCCTGGCCCGCGCCATCCACGCCTCGGGTCCCCGCGCCATGAAGCCGTTCATCGAGGTCAACTGCACGGCCTTGCCGGCGACCCTCATGGAGGCCGAGCTGTTCGGCCACGAGCGTGGGGCGTTCACGGACGCCAAGGAGTCGAAGCCGGGCCTGGTCGAGGCGGCGGAGGGGGGATTCCTGTTTCTCGACGAGATCGGCGATGTCGACCTCTCGGTACAGGGGAAGTTGCTGCGGGCCATCGAGGAGCGGGCGGTGCGACGCCTGGGCAGTGTGCGCGAGCGCAAGATCGACTTCCGCATCATCGCCGCGACGAACCGCGATCTCGAGCGCGAGGCGCGCCAAGAGCGGTTCCGCAAGGATCTCTATTTCCGCCTGGCGGTGATCGTGCTCGACGTACCTCCCCTGCGGGAGCGCGGCCAGGACGTGCTGCTCCTGACCGAGCATTTCCTGCGGGCGTTCAACGCCAAGTACGGGAAGGTGGTGCGTGAGATCAGCCCGGCGGCGCGCGACCTGATGCTCTCCTATCCGTGGCCGGGGAACGTGCGCGAGCTCAGCCATGTCATCGAGCGGGCGGTCCTGTGGAGTCGGGGTCCGATGCTGGACGTCGAGCACCTGGCGCTGACGAGCCCCACCAGAGCCGGTTCCGCCGACGGCGGGGCGCCCCGAACACCCAGCGACCCCGACGTCGAGCCGGGAGCGTCAACCGGCGCAGCCGCGCTGCCGCCGCCGGGTGTGGACTTGGCCCAGTGGGAGAAAGCGGTCATCGAGCGAGCGTTGCGCGAAGCTGGCGGGAACCAGACCAAAGCCGCTCAGCGCCTCGGCATCTCCAGGGACACTCTGCGGTATCGCTTGAAGAAGTTCGGGTTGCAGCCCTGAGTGGGTGATTCCACCCAGATTGGGTGAAATGACTCACCGCCCCCGGCTGGTGGCCGGGTCGGCACTCGCGGCCATCACGCACGACAATTGCTTCGAGGGAAAGGAGTTACGCAGTCAGACAGCGGTCTAGCCTGGTGGCGTCCGGAGTGGCACGCGGCCTGCTTGGTAAAGATACTGGTTGAGTGGTCGACCACCATCAGTCTCGGAGGATGCAACATGTCGTGGACGAAGCCTGAATTCGAGGTCGTCGAGCTGGGCATGGAAGTCGGCGCGTACGCGGGCAACGCGTAACCTCGCCGAGTTCGACAGTCAAGCTTGAGGAGGCCGGGCGCGATCCCGGCCTCTTTTTTCGATGCGTGTCATCATCCTCGGCTCCGCCGCCGGTGGCGGACTCCCCCAGTGGAACTGCGGCTGTCCCAACTGCCGCGCGGCGCGGGCGCAGGGCCCCGGGCGCACGCAATCGTCCGTGGCGGTGAGCGCGGATGGCGAGCGCTGGATCCTGCTCAACGCGTCGCCCGACCTGCGCCAGCAACTGGCCACGCACCGCGCCCTCTGGCCGCGCGGTGTCCGCGGGACTCCGCTCGCCGCCGTAGTGTGTACCGACGGCGAGATCGATCACACGCTGGGCTTGATGCTGTTGCGCGAGCACACGACGAAGATCCCGGTGTACGCTCCCGCCGGCGTGATTTCCCTGCTCACCGACCAGTGGCCGCTGTTCCGCGCGCTGTCCGCCTATGCGGGCGCCGACGCGCGTTCGCTGCCCGATGGTGAGCCGATCGCGCTCGCCGACGTCGCGGGCCAGCCGCTCGGGATCTCCTGTACCGCGCTGGGTGTGGCGCGCCGCCCGCCGCGCTATGCGCGCGGGGCCCCCGCCGGGACGTTCGACGTCGGGCTGCGGCTCGCGGACGAGCGTACGGGCGGAACGCTCTCCTATATTCCGACGGCAGCGGCGGTCGACGCGGTGGTGGAGAGGCTCGCCGCCGGCGCGGATCTGCTCTTGTTCGACGGCACGTTCTGGTCGGACGGCGAGCTGCGCGCCGCCGGTGTGGACGCGGTGACGGCGCGGGAGATGGGGCACCTTCCGGTTGGCGGCGCCGGCGGCAGCCTCGGCGCGCTGCCGCGCCTGGGGGCCAAGCGCACGGTGCTCGTGCACATCAACAACACGAATCCCATCCTGTGCCGCGACTCGGCCGAGCGGGCGCAGCTCGAAGCGGCGGGGATCGAGGTGGGAGACGACGGCATGGCGTTCGAGCTGTGACGCCGGCGCCCGACGCCCACCCCTGGTCGCGAGACGAGCTCGTCCGCAGGCTGCGCGCCGTCGGCGAGGCGCGCTACCACATCCATCATCCCTTCAACCAGCGGATGCACCGTGGGGAGCTGCGACGCGAGGAGCTGCAGCTCTGGGTGGCGAACCGCTTCTGCTACCAGCAGGCGATCCCGATCAAGGATGCCGCCATCATGTCCAACTGCCCCGAGCCCGGGGTGCGGCGCCGCTGGATCCAGCGCATCGTCGATCACGACGGGCGGGCGGACGGCGAGGGCGGGCTCGAGGCCTGGCTGCGCCTCGCCGAGGCCATGGGAGTCGAGCGGGACACCCTGCTGGCCGGTCGGTGGGTGCTGCCGGGCGTGCGCTTCGCCGTCGAAGCATACATCACGTTCTGCCGTACCCGGCCCTGGATCGAGGCGGTTGCGGCGTCGCTGACGGAGCTCTTCGCCCCCACCATCGTGAGCCAGCGCCTCTCGGCGATCCTGGCTCACTACAAGTGGATCGACCCCGCCGGGCTCGAGTACTTTCGCGCCCGGCTCCAGCAGGCGCCGCGCGATGCCGAACACGCGCTCGCGCTCGTCACCGAACGCTGCCGCACTCGCGAGCTTCAGGAGCGGGCCGTCGCCGCGCTCGACTTCAAGTGCGACGTGCTCTGGTCGCTGCTCGACGCCGTCGAGCGGGGGCCACTGCCCGGCAATGCCCCGTGACCTCCCCCGCGCCCGATGCCGCGACCGTCCGCGTCGCCCCCAAGGCGCGGCTGCAGTGGGACGAGGTCCGCCAGCGCCACGTGCTGCTGTACCCGGAAGGGTTGGTAGCGCTCAATGAGACCGGCGCCGACATCCTGGCGCTGTGCGACGGCACCCGCACGGTCGCTGACATCGTGACGTCACTGCAGCAGCGCTACGGCGTCGAGGGAGTCCAGCAGGACGTCACCGGCTTCCTCGAGGCGCTCGCCGCGAAGGGGCTCATCCTGTTCGAGGGAGGCTGAGTTAGATTCCGCCCATGACGCCGCAGCCGCTCTGGCTCCTCGCGGAGCTGACGTATCGCTGTCCGCTCCAGTGTCCCTACTGCTCGAACCCGCTGGAGTTCGCCGGGGCCCGATTTCGCAACGAGCTCGGCACCGAAGACTGGTGCCGCGTGTTCCGCGAAGCGAAGGCGCTGGGCGTACTCCAGCTCGGCCTCTCGGGCGGCGAGCCGTTGCTGCGCGCCGACCTCGAACGGCTCGTCGCGGCGGCGCATGAGGTCGGGCTCTACACGTCGCTCATCACGTCGGCCTACCGCCTGACGAAGGACCGCCTGGCCGCGCTGCGGCGTTCCGGGCTGGACCACGTCCAGATCAGCATCCAGGCGGCGGATGAGGAGCTGTCGAACTACATCGCCGGCACCGCGTCCTACCGCGACAAGCTCGCCGCGTACCGCTGGACCAAGGAGCTCGGGTTCCCGCTCACGGTCAACGTGGTGCTGCACCGCAAGAACCTCCACCAGGTGCGCGACCTCATCGGGCTTGCGGAATCGCTCGGCGCCGAGCGCATCGAGCTCGCGAACACGCAGTTCTATGGCTGGGCGTTTCACAACCGCGACGCGCTGATGCCGACCCGGGCGCAGCTGGAGGAGGGGTGGCGGGTGGTGCAGGAAGAGCGGGCCCGCCTGGGTACGAAGCTCGAGATCGTCTGGGTCCTTCCTGACTACCACGAGCAGTTTCCCAAGCCCTGTATGGGCGGCTGGGCGCGCTCCTACATGACCGTGACGCCCGCGGGCGAGGTGTGGCCGTGCCACGCCGCGGGCCGGATCACGACGCTCGAGTTCGCAAACGTGCGGGAGCACTCCCTGGACTGGATCTGGCACCACTCCGACGCCTTCACCCAGTTCCGCGGCGACGCCTGGATGCCTGAGCCGTGCCGCTCCTGCCCGCGCAAGACGGTGGACTTCGGCGGCTGCCGCTGCCAGGCGTTCCTGATCGCGGGCGATGCGGGCGTCACGGATCCCGTGTGCTCGTTGTCGCCGCATCGCCACCTCGTGGACGACGCGGTGGCCGAGGTCGAGCGCACCGCCGCGGCGGAAGCGGGCGAGTGGGTGTACCGGGCCGCCCCCAACTCCCGGGCCCTCGCCGCGAAGGGATGATCGAGGCGCGCGGCCTCGGCAAGGACTTCGGCGCGGTTCGCGCGCTGGACGGCCTCGACCTCGATGTGGGCGAGGCCGAGTTTTTTGGCTTCCTCGGACCGAACGGCGCCGGCAAGACCACGACGGTCCACATCCTCGCCACGCTGCTGCGACCCACGCGCGGGAGCGCCCGCATCTCGGGGCACGACGTGGTGCGCGAGAGCCTCGCCGTGCGGAAGAGCATCGGGCTGGTGTTTCAGGAGCCCACGCTCGACCGCGACCTCACGGTGGAGGAGAACCTCCGCTTCGCCGCGCGGCTCTGGGACCTCCCTGGGGGCGCCGCCCGGGCGCGCACCGACGAGCTGCTGCGGCAGTTCGGGCTCGCGGAGCGGCGCGACTCGCCCGTGCGCGCCCTCTCGGGCGGACTGCGTCGTGCGGCCGACATCGCGCGCGGTGTGTTGCACCGGCCGCGCGTGCTGTTCCTCGACGAGCCGACGGCGGGGCTCGATCCCCGGGCACGGCGCGAGTTGTGGCAGTTCATCCGGGACCTGCGCGCGGCGTCGGGGATGACCGTGTTCCTGACGACGCACTACGTGGAGGAGGCGGAGCCGTGCGACCGCGTGGCCGTGCTCGATCGCGGTCACCTCGTCGCGCAGGGGACTCCCGCCGAGCTGAAGCGCGCCGCCGGGGCGGGGTCGCTCGAGGAGGTGTTTCTGGCGCGCACCGGGCGACCGCTCGCCGAGGCGGACGCGGCGCTGGCTCCGCCGGGGCGCGACCGCTAGCGATGGCGCGCGCCGTCTGGGGCATCGTCGCCCGCGAGTTTGTCCGGTTCTTGCGCCAGCGGGGGCGGCTCGTGAGCAGCCTGGCGCGGCCGTTCGTGTGGTTCGTATTCGCCGGCGCGGGATTCCGGGCGCTGTTCGCCGGTCCTCCGGGCCTCGACTATCCCCGCTACATGGCTCCGGGCCTCCTCGGGATGGTCGTGCTGTTCGGCGCGTTCCTCGCCGCCCTCTCCACGGTGACCGACCGGGACGCGGGCGTGCTGCGCCTGCTGCTCGTGGCGCCCGTCCCGCGCGGCGCCGTCGCGCTGGGCAAGGCCCTGGGTGCGACGCTGCTCGGCACGGTGCAGGCGCTCGCGGTGGCGCTGATCCTGCTTCCGGCGGCGCGGCTCAGCCTCACGCCGGGCGGGGCGGCGCTCGCGCTCGCTGCCGTCGTGCTGACGAGCCTCGCCGCCGGCGCGGTGGGGCTCGTCCTCGCCGCGACGATCCGCTCGATCGAGAACTTCTCCGGCGTGATGAACTTCGCGATCTTCCCGATGCTGTTCCTGTGCGGCGCATTCTACCCGATGCGGAATCTCGCCGCGCCGCTACGGGCCCTCGCCTATCTGAACCCGATCGCCTACGGGGTGGACCTGCTGAAGCACGCGTTGCTCGCGCCCTGGAGCGCAGCGGGTTACGGGGGAGAGCTGGCGGTTGGATGCGACTTCGCGGCGCTCGCCGTCTTTGCGGGGTTGGGGCTCGCCGCGGCGACGCCGCTGCTGGCGCGCGAGGGCGGCGTCACGCGCGCCGCGTTTTCCGGCGAGCGGCGCTAGGTGCCGAACACTCCAGCCACCGCCTCGAAGATGAGGATCAGCACCAGCGCTACGATGACCGCGATCAGCCGGTACGCAGTGGCCTTCTCCGGGGCGTTGGCGGGGACCTTCATCACGACCGGCGCTCCCAGGGCGAGCAGCCACAGCGTGTACACGAGTCCCAGGAGCACGAACAGGCCGAACTGGGGAACGAGGAGCAGAACCGCGAGGAGCCAGGACGGCGTGCTCGCGTAGGCGGCGAGCTTGAGCGCCTGCACGCGGTTCGACTGGGCTCCGAAGCTCGGCGCCAGGACGTCGAGCGCGATCGCGAGCGCGTACACGCTCGCGAGCCCCAGGACGTAGTGGGCCACCGCGCCCTCCAGGGCCGCGCCGAGCGACGCGTTCACCGGGCCGAACATGGTGCCGACCTTGCCGAAGACCAGCGCCCCGAGCAGGGTGGCGATCGGCCCGACGGCGCTGAGCGGTATCACATAGCTCTTGTAGATCGTGCTCGCGTTCGTGAACTCGCCGCTGATCGTGCTCCACTCGTTCCGCGGCCGAAACAGCATGTTGCGCGCGCGCCGGAACAGCGGGCTGCCCGCAGCCTTGGCGAACGCCGCCTTCGCCGAGGCGGCAGCCTTGGACGGTGCCGGCTTCGGTGGGCCGGGTGGCCTCGCCCCCGGGGGTCTGGGGGGTCTGGGGGGCGGCTGGCGGGGAGGGGTGGTCATGGGACCAGCAATATAGTTCCAAGTCGCCAAGACGCCACGCTTGCATGGGCCTGACGGGCACGTTCTTGCAACGTGGCGACGTGGCGTCGGGCAGCCCAGATTCTTCGCCATGCTCATCGACGTGCACGCCCACTTCTACCACGATCGCACGCCGCGCGCCGACTGGCGGGAGCGCGATGCGAGCCGCCTGCGCGCGGGCGAGCGGATCGGCGTCACGATCCACGTGGCTTCGGTCCTCGGCACCTGGGGACGCACGTCTCCGGTCTATTTCCCATCCCCGCCGGACCTGCAATACGGCAACGACGCGCTGCTCGCACTCGAGCGGGCCCACCCGGATCGTATCCGCGGCTACGTCACGGTCAACCCGAACTACACCGCCCACGCCCTGGGCGAAATCGACCGCTGCCGCGCCGCCGGTATGATCGGCGTCAAGCTCGCCGCGAGCCGGCGGGCGCACGATCCCCTGCTCGATCCGATCTGCGAGCTCGCGCGCGAGCGCGGACTCCCGGTGTTGCACCACGTGTGGCAGCACCGGCGGCGCGATTGGCCGGGGCAGGAGGCCTCGGACGCCCTCGAGCTGTGCGCGCTCGCGGAGCGTCATCCGAACGTGCACTTCATCCTCGCGCACATCGGGGGGGGCGGGGACTGGCAGCACTCGCTCGCCGCGCTGCGGGTGGGGGTGGGGACGCGCAACGTTCTCCTCGATCTCTCGGGCAGCGGTGCGGACGGCGGCATGCTCGAGGGCTGCGTCGAAGCGGTGGGCGTCGAGCGGCTGCTCTGGGGCTCGGATCTCACGCTGGATACGGCCTGGGCGAAGCTGCGCTATCTCACGCACCTGCTGCGCGGACCGGAGGTCGAGCAGGTCAGGTGGAAGAACGCTGCGCGCATCTTCCCACGCGGCGCGTTCCCGTCCGACTGATGCGCGTCGATGTCAACGCCCTGCTCGGCGCCTATCCCTGGCGCCGCGTCCCCGGGACGTCGCCCGAGGCGCTGCACGCCGCCATGGACCGGGCCGGCATCGACGAGGCGTGGGTGAGCCATCTGCCGAGCTTCTTCTGGCGTTCGCCCGGCGAGGGGAACGCGTGGCTGTACGAAGCGACGGGCCGCGACCAGCGGCTCAAGCCGATCGCCGCCGTTCATCCGGGGCGGAAGGGATGGGAGGAAGCCATCGGCGAAGCGGCAGACCACGGCGCGCCCGCGGTGCGCTGCGATCCCACCTACTACGGACTCGACCCGGCGGGCGCCGAGATGCGGGTGCTCGCCGCCGCATGCGGGGCCGCGCGGCTGCCGCTCGTGCTCGCCGTGCGGCTGGAGGATGGCCGCCAGCGCCACCCCAATGACACGGCGTCCGAGCTTCCCGCCGCGGCGGTGCGCGCCCTGATCCGGAGCGACGACGACGTGCGCATCCTCGTGACCCACGCCGACCGGGCGCTCATCGAGGAGGTCCACTTCGGCTCCACGCCCGAGGAGGCGGTCCGCCTGTGGTGGGACATCAGCTGGATCTGGGGACCCCCCGAGGATCACCTCGAGACGCTGCTCGCCACGGTCGGCGTGGACCGGTTCGTGTTCGGGACGGGGCAGCCGCTGCGGATTCCCGAAATCAGCCTCGCGAAGCTCGACCTCCTGGACCTCACGCCGGAGCAGCGGGCCGCGATCGAGGCAGGCAACGCCCGCGCCGCGCTGGCCTTCTGAGCGCCCGCCTGACGAGCCGCCTCGAATGGGGTCTCGTCCCCGCGGTTCCGGTGCCGTTCCGGGGGACCGCGCTTGCGGAGGACGCCTTGCGCAGCTACGCCAACTGGATGGCGAGCCAGCAGGTGGCCGGAGTGGCCGTCTGGGCACACACGGGTCGCGGGCCTCGCCTTTCGGCGGAGCAGCGCTCGCAGGTGCTGACGACGTGGCGGAGCGCGCTGCCCCTCAGCGTGATCGTCGCGGGCGCGAGCGATCTCGAGATGGCTCGGGACGCGAAGGCCGGAGGTGCGGACGCGCTGCTGGCGTTCCCGCGTGCGGAGGACCCGGTCGCGTATCACCAGGCCCTCGGTCGTGAACTGCCGGTGATTGCCTTCTACTTGTACGAGGCTGCCGGCGGAGTCGCGTACGACAACCCGACCCTGCACGCGCTCCTGTCGCTAACGGCGGTGGTTGGGATCAAGGTAGCCACGCTCGACTCGGTGATGACGTTCCAACGGATTGCGGGGCTCATCCGCGAGCACCCCGATAAGCTGCTGATCACCGGCGAAGACCGATTCCTGGGCTATTCGCTGACGATGGGAGCACGGGCGGCCCTTGTCGGGATGGGCGCGGCACTCACCGATGTTCAGGTCGCCTTGCTGGAGGCATTTCGCACGGGCGACTTCGCGAAGTTCGTACAGCTCTCGGGGGTGTGTGATCGGCTCGCCGGAGCGACCTTCATCACGCCGATGGAAGGGTACGTTCGTCGCATGCTGTGGGCCCTCGCGGCCGACGGCATCATTCCCGACGACGCGTGCGACGATCCCTGGGGCCCGGCGCTCGACGCGGCCGACCGGGAGCGCGTCGGCCGGGCCGTGCGCGATGCCCGCGCCGCGCGTCCGTGAGGCGGCGGTCGTTCCTCGAGTGGTGCGCGGCGGCCTGCGGGTTCGTAACCCCGCGCTTGCGCGCGGGGTCAGGAAACGCTCTGACCCCCGGCGCGAGCCCGGGGTTCCGGAGGACCGTGGCAATGGCTGAGCGAGCGCACGTGGTCGTGGTGGGGGCGGGCGCGTTCGGCGGGTGGACGGCCTGGCATCTCCGACGGCGGGGCGCGCGCGTCACGCTGCTCGACGCCTGGGGCCCCGGCAATTCGCGCGCGAGCTCCGGCGGCGAGACGCGCGTGATCCGGGGCACGTACGGACCGCGGCGCGTCTACACCGTTCTGGCGGCGCGCTCGCTCGCGCTGTGGCGCGAGCAAGAGCGGCGCTGGAAGCGCCAGCTCTACTACCCGATCGGCGTGCTGTGGCTCGTCGAGGACGACGATCAGTATGAGCGGGCGGCGCTGCCGATCCTCAAGGAGACCGGGCTCGCGTTCGAAGAGCTGGACGGCGCGGAGACCGCACGGCGCTATCCCCAGATCAACTGCGAGAAGGTCCGCTGGGCGATTCTCGAGCGGGACGCCGGCTACCTGACCGCCCGGCTCGCGTGTGAGGCCGTGCTCGCGGGGTTCCTCGAGGAGGGAGGCGAGTATCGCCAGCTCGCCGCGCGACCGGGGGACGTGGTCGGGGGAGCGATGCGCGGCGTCGCGCTCTCGGACGGGAGCGTGCTGCGCGCCGACGCGTACGTGTTCGCGGCGGGCCCCTGGCTCGGTCGCCTGTTCCCGGACGTCATCGGCGATCTCGTGCGACCCACGCGCCAGGAGGTGTTCTTCTTCGGGACGCCGCCGGGCGACACGCGGTTCACGGAGGAGGCGATGCCCGTTTGGGCGGACCACGGCGCGCGCTTCATGTACGGCATCCCCGGCAATCGGTGGCGGGGCTTCAAGGTGGCGGACGACACGCGCGGTCCGCCGTTCGATCCCACCGCAGGGGAGCGGCAGGCGACCGCGGAGGGGCTGCGGGCGGCGCGCGCGTACCTCGGGTACCGCTTTCCCGGCCTCGCCGGCGCCCCGCTGCTCGAGGCGCGCGTGTGCCAGTACGAGCAGAGTCCGGACGAGCACTTCATCATCGATCGTCATCCCGGCGCGGGCAACGTGTGGCTCGTGGGCGGCGGCTCGGGCCACGGGTTCAAGCACGGGCCCGCCGTCGGCGAGCTGGTCGCCGCTCACGTGCTCGATCACGGGGTCCCCGATCCCCAGTTCGCCCTCGCCCGGTTCGCCCGGTAGGGCGCGGCTGCGACTGGAGCGCGACTTCGAGCGCTTCAAGCGCGAGCTGCCGCGCGACTTTCCGGATCATGTGCGCGAGGCGTACCACATCGATCTCGCGGCCCGCTACCTCGGCGTCGATCTCCCTCACCCGATCGGCAAAGGCTCGGGGCAGCTCTCGCTCAACGCGGCCCAGCTCGAAGACGACGCCGCGGCTGGCCTCGCCTTCGCGGTCCTGAAGACCGTCATCGCGGAGGACGAAACCGGCGCTCAGGCAATGGCCGCCTGGGCGATCCACGAGACGAGAATGAAGGTAGAGCGCCGGGGTCGCTCGGGATGGACGGTGACCTGGAAGGGGAGGGGGTGGGACCGCTCGCTCGCGGAATACCTGGCGCTCGTGCGCGCGGGCCGCGACCTCGCGCGCGCCACGGGGATGCTCGTCGTGCCGAGCGTGAAGTATCACCTGCCGCGGCTCGCGGAGCCGTTCCACGACGGCGAGTACCGCCACACGACGAGGCACCTCCTGGAGGCGTGGGGCGAGCCACCGCTGCTCCTGGAGAAGGACTTTTCGCCCACGCTCGCGGGCGACCCCCTGTCCGAGGACCGCGCCCAGATCGTGCGCTGGTTGCGGGAGGTGCCGGAGCGGATTCGTCAGGCGGCGCCCGTTCCCGTGCGGGTCGCGGTGAAGCTCATGAACGCCCGCTTCGACGACGCGTTTCAGCTCGCCATGATGGACGCCGCCGCGGGTGCCGACGCCCTCGTCTGCTTCAACCGCCTGTTCGACGAACGGCTCGGCGTTGCCTACGGGGGATGGGAGTTGAGCGATCGGAACCTGAGAGTGCTGGAGACTCGACTGACCCCGCACGCAAGTGCGGGGGTCCCGGCTCTTGTCGGCACCGGGAACATCTGCTCCGGCCGTATGATCCTTGAGTATGCCCGTCGTGGCTGCGAGAGCGTGCAGCTGCACACCTTTTTCCAGCTCCCCCTCTCCGAGTACCCCGCCACGCACGGCTCCCGTCCCCAACGGGCGCTCCACGTGCTCGTGTTTCACCCGCGGGACGGCTTGGTCGCCGGGATGTTGGAGCTCGAGGCCCAGGGGAAGCTCGAGCGCCGCGGCGGAGAGGGGCACTTCCTGGATCTGGCGAGTGATGCGCATCGCCCGGATTGAGCTGTTCGAGCTCGCCCTGCCGCTCGTCGAGCCGTTCATCATCTCGGGCGGCGCCGTGACCGAACGTCGCTCGCTCATCGTAGC
>Ga0209761_1000754_pt1 | contig 20523 bp, 19 predicted proteins | sample GraSoi013_1_40cm_4_FD_185818 | JGI IMG/M metagenome (GOLD analysis project Ga0209761, IMG submission 185818) | Grasslands soil microbial communities from the Angelo Coastal Reserve, California, USA - Sample 09_25_2013_1_40cm (SPAdes) (version 2) | ecosystem: Environmental > Terrestrial > Soil >...
TGCGGCACCTCCTGGCACGCGGCCTTGATCGGCGAGTACATGATGGAAGAGCTGGCCCGCATCCCCACGGAAGTCGAGTACGCCTCCGAGTTCCGCTACCGCAACCCGATCGTGGACGAGCACACGCTCGTGGTCGGCATCTCGCAATCGGGTGAGACCGCGGACACGCTGGCCGCGCTGCGCGAGGCGAAGCGGCGCGGCGCTCGCACCCTGGGCCTCGTGAACGTGGTGGGCAGCACGATCGCGCGCGAGGTGGATGGCGGCATCTACCTCCATGCGGGCCCCGAGATCGGGGTCGCCTCCACCAAGGCGTTCACGAGCCAGATCGCGGCGCTGGCCCTGCTGACGCTCGCGATGGGCCGGTTGCGGGCCCTCTCCATCCTGCAGGGCCGGGAGGTCGTGCGGGCGCTCCGCAGGCTGCCCGATCTCGTCGCGCGGGTGCTCGCGAAGGCCCCCGAAGTCGAGCGCATCGCCGAGCGCATGATGCGGGCGAACAACGTCCTCTATCTCGGTCGCGGGTACAACTTCCCCGTGGCGCTCGAGGGCGCGCTCAAGCTCAAGGAGATCTCCTACATCCACGCCGAGGGCTATCCCGCGGCCGAGATGAAGCACGGACCCATCGCGCTGATCGACGACCTCATGCCGGTCGTGTTCGTGGCGCCCAAGGATGCCGTGTACCAGAAGATCCTGAGCAACGTGGAGGAGGTGCGCGCGCGCGGTGGGCGGGTGATCGCGGTCGTCACGGAGGGCGACACGGGCGTCGCCAAGCTCGCCGACCAGAAGATCGAGGTGCCGGAGACCCTCGACCTGCTCACGCCGGTGCTCACCGTGCTGCCGCTCCAGCTGCTCGCCTACTACATCGCGGTGCGGCGCGGCTGCAACGTGGACCAGCCGCGGAATCTCGCGAAGAGTGTGACGGTCGAGTGAAGCGAATGCGGAATTCGGAATGCGGAATGCGGAGTGGATCGCACGGTCGTCGAGCGGGACCTTCGACGTCGAGGATCGCACCTCCCCTGTCAATTCCGCATTCCGCATTCCGCACTCCGCATTAGGGGGGCGGGGGAGCGGTGCGCGTAGTCTTGCAGCGCGTTTCGCGGGCCGAGGTTCGCATTGACGGTAAGGTCGTGGGGGGGATCGGGGTGGGGTTCGTCGTGCTCGCCGGGTTCGCGCCCACGGACACCGACCCGACGCTCGAGTGGATGGCGGAGAAGATCCTCACGCTCCGGGTGTTCGGAGACACCGCGGGGAAGATGAACCTGGCGCTGGACGACGTGGGGGGCGCGCTCCTCGTGGTGTCGCAGTTCACCCTCTATGGCGACACCCGCAAGGGCCGGCGCCCCAGCTTCGTGGACGCCGCGCCGCCCGCGGTCGCCGTTTCCCTATACGAGCGGTTCGTCGCGCTGTTGCGCGAGCGGGGCGGCGGCACGAAGGTGGAGACCGGGGAGTTCGGGGCGATGATGGAGGTGGAGCTCGTGAACGACGGCCCGGTTACGCTGATCCTCGAGCGATGAGCCCGTCCCGCGCAGACCATCGCCTGATCCTCGCGAGCGGCAGCCCGCGGCGGCGCGAGCTGCTTGAGATGCTCGGCCTGCCCTTCCGCGTGATCGTCCCCGCGGTGGACGAGACCCGCAAGACGAGCGAAGTCCCCGACCGCTACGTCGTGCGCGTCGCGCGCGACAAGGCCCTCGCCGTCGCCCGGCAGGAGCCGGGCGCGGTGGTGCTGGCGGCGGACACCGCGGTGGTGCTGCGGGCGGAGGAGGTGTTCGGCAAGCCGCGCTCGGCCGAGGAGGCGGTGGCGATGCTGCAGCGGCTCGAGGGGCGCACGCACCAGGTGATGTCGGCCGTGGCTGTGGCGCAGGGGGAGCGCGTGGAGCACGCCATCGACATCACCGACGTGACGTTCCGCACCCTGCCGCAGCGGATGATCGAGGACTACGTCGCCACGGGAGAGGCGCTCGACAAGGCGGGCGCCTACGCCGTCCAGGGGCGCGGGGCGGCGCTCGTCGAGCGGATCCGCGGGGACTTCTTCGGGGTGATGGGCCTGCCGCTGCGGCTGGCGCTCGAGCTGCTCGAGCGCTTCGGGATGCCCTACCGCTTCACTCGGTAGACCGGGACTTTCTTCGACCGCCCCTTCAATTCGATCGGATCGAGGGCCTCGACCTTCGGGGGCTTCTTCAGCTGCTCGTGGAAGGCCTCCGAGATCAGGATCTCGTTGGGCCCGGCGATGGAGCACAGCCGGCTCGCCGTGTTCACGGCGTCGCCGATCACGGTGTATTCGAGTCGGCGATCCGAGCCGATGTTGCCCGCGAACACTTCGCCGAAGTTGATGCCGATCCCGATGCCCAGCTCGGGCCGGCCTTCCGCCTTCCATTTCTTGTTCATTTTGTCGAGTGCGTCGAGCTGATCGACCCCGCACTTCATCGCGCGGTCGGCATCGTCCTCGTGGGCGATCGGCGCGCCCCACAGCGCCATGATCGCGTCGCCCATGAACTTGTCGAGCGTGCCGCCGTGCTCGAACACGATCTCGACCATCTCGGTGAAGTACTCGGTGAGCAGGGTGGCGATGTCGTCCGGGCCCATCGTCTCGGACATCGTCGTGAAGCCGCGGATATCCGAGAAGAAGATCACCACGGGCCGCTTCTGGCCCCCGAGCTGCACCGCGCCCTCCTGCTGGGCGATCTGGGCCGCGAGGTTGGGAGCGAAATAGCGCTGGAAGTTCGAGAGCACCAGCGCCTCGCGCCGCAGCCGCTCGGAGCGCCGCGAGTTCTCGATCCCCACCGCCGCGAGCGACCCGAAGGCGATCAGGAACTCGAGGTCCTCGTCAGCGAAGGAGTGCGTCGCGGTGAGGTTGTCCACGTAGAGGATGCCGAGCACCTGCTGATCGGTGCCCATGAGCGGCGTGCACATCGCGCTGCGCACGCTCTGGATCAGGATCGATTTGCCCTTGAAACGCTCGTCCGCGGCGGCGTTGTCGGAGAGGATCGCGACCCGCTCCTCCACGGCCTTGCGGGCGATGGACTGCGGCACGTGCTTGGCGGCCCCCGCCTGGGCGGTGCGGCCCTTGGAGATCCGTGGCACCAGCTCCCCCGATCCCTCCTCCAGCAGCAGGATCGACACCCGGTCCACGTTCATGATCTGGAACGTGAAGTCCACGACCTTATCGAGCAGTCGGTCGAACTCCTGCTGCTTGGACAGCTCCTTCGAGATCTCGAGCAGCAGCGACAGCTTCTTCTCACGCCGCTCCTCGAGCGACTGGGCCTTCACCTTGAGGTGAGACGCGCCGGATGGGCTCGCGTCCACGATGGCGGGTACGCCGCCCGAGACGCTCACCGGCAGCTGACGCAGGATCGTGCCCCCGGCCGCGCCGGGCTTGGGGCTCGTGAAGTCGGGCACCACCTTGGGGCGCTGGACCGGAGCGGAGACCCCCTTCACCCGGAACGCCACCTTACCGAAGGTGATGACGTCGTTCTCGGCGGCGATGGCCTCGGTCACCCGGGCGCCGTTCAGGAATGTGCCGTTCGAGGAGCCGACGTCCTTCACTTTGACGCCGCCGTCGGTGAGGATCAGCTCTGCGTGCCGGCGGGAGATGGTGGGGTCGTAGATGGGGATGTCGCTCGTCACCGCGCGCCCGACCACGATGGTGCGCCCGGGCTGCAAATCGATCGCCTGTTCGCCCGTGGTGCTCAGCAGCTTGAACACAGCGAAAATATACGCGAAAGCCTCGCTAGTCGCCCGCTTTCGCGAGGGCGAGCGCTCGGAGAACGGCCTGGGCCTTCGCCTCGGTCTCCTCGAACTCCCGCGCCGGATCGGAGTCGGCCACGATCCCGGCACCCGCCTGCACCAGGACGCGGTCGGGAAGCACGACGGCCGAGCGGATGGCGATCGCCGTGTCGAGGTTGGCCGCGCCCCAGCCTACGTAGCCCACTGCGCCGGCATAGGGCCCGCGGCGCTCGGGCTCGAGCTCGTCGATGATCTCCATCGCGCGCACCTTGGGCGCGCCCGTCACCGTCCCCGCCGGGAAGCAGGCCTTGAACACGTCCAGGGCGTCGTAGCCGTCCTTGAGGCGGCCGCGCACCTCGCTCACCATGTGCTGCACGTGCGAGTAGCGCTCGATCGTGAGCAGATCGGTCACCCGCACCGTGCCGTAGCGCGCCACGCGCCCGACGTCGTTCCGCCCGAGGTCCACCAGCATCAGATGCTCGGCGCGCTCCTTTTCGTCCGAGACGAGCGCGCGGGCGAGCGCCTCGTCCTCCTCGGGCGTCTCGCCGCGCGGCCGAGTACCGGCGATGGGTCGCACCGTGACCTCCCCGCCCTCCACCCGGACCAGCACCTCGGGAGAGCTGCCGACGACCGCGAACTCGTCGAAGCCGAGGTAAAACAGGTAGGGAGCCGGGTTGAGGGCGCGCAGGTAGCGGTACAAGAGCAGCGGATCGGCCCGGCCCACCGCTTCCTGACGCCGCGACAGCACGGTCTGGAAGGTGTCGCCGGCCGCGATGTAGTCGAGGATCCGGCGGACGTCGCGCTGGAAGGCGTCTCGCGGATAGCGCGAGACCGTGGGGACCGGCGCGACGCCGTCCGAGATCGCGAGCGGCGCCAGCAGGTGCGGCGCCCCGAGCCGGGCGACCCACTCGTCGAGCCGGGCCTCCGTCGCGTCGTACAGGCGCAGGCGCTCGCCGGCCGAGGCCCCGCGCGGTACCTCGACGTTCGCCACCACAGTCGCGCGGCCGAACAGGTTGTCGAGGATGACGAGCGTGTCGGCGATCATCACCATCGCGTCCGGCAGACCGAGCGAGTCGGCGGGGGGCCGCGGCAGGCGCTCGATGGTGCGCACGAGATCGTAGCCGAGGTAGCCCACGGCGCCGCCCGTGAAGCGCGGCAGGCCGGGGACGTCGACGCCGGGGAGCGCACGCATGTGCCGGGCGAGGTGGCCGATCGGGTCGTCCGCCTCGCCGGCCGGGCGCCACGCGGTCTCCCGGGTCCAGCGCTCCACGCGCCGGTCGCGGTAGCGCCACACCTCGCGGGGCTCGGTTCCCAGGAAGGTGTAGCGCGCCCACCGCTCGCCCCCGACGAGCGACTCGAGGAGGAACCCGAACGGCGGCCGCGCGACCTTGGCGAACGCGGCGAGCGGCGTGTCGGCGTCGAGCACTACCTCGCGCGTGAGCGGCACGACCACGCCGCCGCCTGCGCCGCGGGCCAGAAACTCGGCGCGGCGGTCAGGCATGCCGCGGCGCGGGCCGGAACCGCGGCCTGGGGGGTACAGGAGGGGGATGCGAACGACCGGAGCTCCGTGCGTCGCGGTCGCGTGGGCCGCGGCCGCCGTCCTCCTCGGCTGGCCTACCGCGCTCCCCGCGCAGGCCTGGAACGACCAGGCGGCGCTCGCGCTCGCCCGCCGCGCGATCGCGCGGCGCAGCCGGGCCGCGGCGGACACCGCGCTGCGCGACTACAAGGCCCAGGCCCATGGGTTCCTCTTCTTCCTCGGACAGTTCGGCGAGGGGTTGACCGAGCCGCCGCGTCTCATCAAGGCCGACCAGCTCGAGCTGGAAGTGTACTGGAAGGCGCCGGGACTCAGCAAGCAACGCATCGTCGGCTGGCGCGACCGCGCCGAGCTCCCCACCGACATCAGCTACCACCGCGACCACCTGGGCATCATTCAGAACAACTTCGGCGCCGCGATGCGCCTGGGCGAGGGGGACGAGGTGCGGGACGTCCCGCATCCCCTCGCCCCGGGCGGCCCCGACCTGTACGACTACGCGCTCGGCGACACCACGATCATCGCCTTCCCGCAGCACGAGGTGCGGGTGGTGGGCCTCGTGGTTCGGCCCAAGAGCTACAACGCCCCGCGCATCGTCGGGACGCTGTACCTCGATGCGGGAACGGCCGACCTGGTCCGCATGGCCTTCAACTTCACCCCCCGCTCCTATCTCGATCCCTCGCTCGAGGACGTGAGCATCGCGCTCGACAACGCGCTGTGGGAGGGTCGCTTCTGGCTGCCGTTCCGCCAGGAGATCGAGATACGGCGTCGCGCGACCTGGCTCGACATGCCGGCGCGCGGGATCATCCGGGGCCGGTGGGAGATCGACGGCTACGCCTTGAACCTGGGCCTGGCGACGAGCTGGTTCGCGGGTGAAGAGATCACGGCGGTCCCGAAGGCGGAGCGCGACTCGTTCCCCTGGACCGAGCCGCTCGACGCCGCGGTGCAGGCGGTGGCCGAGCCCGTGCGGCGGGGCGACCTCGAGCGCGTGCGCGCCGAGGTGCAGGAGATCGCCGGCCGGCGCGCGCTCTCGGGGCTGCCGCCCCGCCGCCTCGGCGTGCGGGGGTTCTCCGACGTCGTGCACGCGAACCGCGTCGAGGGGCTGGCGGTGGGTGCGGGGTTCGTGTGGCGCGGCGGCGGCGAGGCCCGCGAGCTGCGCGCCCTCGCGAGCTACGGCATGGCCGATGACCGTGCCAAGGGCGAAGTCACGGTCACCGAGCGATGGGGGCGGGTGACGCTCGAGGCGGGCGCGTATCGCGCTGTGCGTGATGTGGCCGACCAGCCGGTCATCGCCCCCGTGCTCAACTCGTTCGCGTCTCAGGAGCTGGGCGACGACTACGGCGACTACTACCTCGCGACGGGTGCGCGGCTCGCCTACAGGCGGCGTCTCGGGACTCGCGGTGAGTGGAGTGCGACGCTGGGCCGCGAGGCCGTAGCCTCGCTTGCCGTCGCGACGACCCCGGCCACGGGCACCTTCCGCCCGAACCCGCTGCTCGGCGGCCCCAGCGTGGACCTGGTGCGCATCGCCGTGCGGCGCCAGAGCGAGGGGTTCGCCGTGCGCCGCGACCTCGCCCTCGAGGCCGCGCTCGAGGAGGGCCGGCTCGACGGCTCCGGCGCGACGTATACACGGGCCACGGCCGGAGGGCGGGTGCTCGTGCCGCTGGGGTCTACGCGGCTGCTCGCGCGCGCCCAGTTGGGCCTCGCCAGTGCGGCGCTGCCGCCCCATCGCACGTTCGTGCTCGGGGGCCGCGGCACGCTGCTCGGCGAAGCGTTCCGCACGTGGGGCGGCCGGCGCATGGCCCTGGTCCACCTCGAATGGCGCGTGCCGCTGTCCTTCGCCTCGATCGCCCTCGGCTCGTGGGCTCGCACGCCCGGCCGCTTGACCGTCGCGCCGTACGTTGCGACTGGCTCGGCCGACCGGCCCGTCGTGGGGACCCCTTGGTCGGCGACGCCGGGCGCGCGCACCACGCTCGGGCTGGCCCTCGAGTGGCTCGGCGTCTTCCGCCTCGAGGCCGGCGTGGGAGCCCAGAGCGGCCAGGTCGGGCTCGCGTTCGACGTCACCCGCGACCTGTGGAGCATCTTGTGACGGCGGCGGACGGCGGACTAGCTTTGACAGGCTAGGCCATGGCCGATCCGACGTTCCCCGACGAATGGCTCGCGCACTCCCTCGAGGGGGTGCTGAGCGCCGAGCGCTTGGCCGAATTGCGCGCCAAGGCCACGCCGGGGCGTACCCTGTGGGAGACGCTCGTCGCCGAGAAGATCGCCTCGGACGCGCAGATCCTCGGCGCGCTCTCCACGCGCTTCCGGCTGAAGCTCGCCGACGTCGCCACGATCGACCCCAAGGTGCGTGAGGGGGTGCCGGAGCAACTGGCGCGCCGCTACCGGGTGCTGCCGCTCCGCATCACTGACTCCTTCCTCGAGGTCGCGACCGCCAACCCCTTCGATCTCGACGCCGAGAAGGCGCTCGCGTTCGCCACGGCGCGCGAGATCCGCACGCAACTGGCGGCACCGTCCCGCATCGCGGAACGACTGGACGAGATCTACCGGCCGGAGAAGGCCATCGACAAGGTGTTGCAGGGGATGGAAGGCTCCGCGGACCTCGTGCTGCATCCCGAGACAAAGCCCGAGGAGCTCGTCGTGTCCGAGGCGGAGGCGAGCCAGCGGCCCGTCGTGCGCCTCGTGGACCTGATCATCTCAGAGGGGATCCTCTCGCGCTCGAGCGACATCCACATCGAGCCGGAGGAGGGCGGGGTCGCGGTGCGCTACCGCATCGACGGCGTGCTGCGCCAGGTCATGAAGATCCCGCGCGCGGCCGGACTGCCCCTGATCTCGCGCATCAAGATCATGTCGCAGCTCGACATCGCGGACCGGCTCCGGCCCCAGGACGGCCGCGCCCGCGTGTCGGTGAACGGGCAGCCGATCGACCTGCGCGTCTCGACACTCCCCGCGTCGCAGGGCGAAAAGGTCGTGATCCGGGTGCTCGACTCGCGCGCCACCGTGAAGTCGCTCGATTCGTTGGGGCTGAACCCGGTCGAGAGCGAGCACATCAAGCGGCTGCTCGAATACCACGAGGGGGTCGTTCTGGTCACCGGGCCCACGGGGTCCGGCAAGACGACCACGCTCTACTCCTGCATCAACCAGATCAAGAGCGAGGGCGTGAACATCGTGACCGTGGAGGACCCGGTGGAGTACCGAATGCCGGGGATCGTGCAGGTGCAGGTACAGGAGAAGGCGGGGCTGACGTTCGCGTCCGCGCTGCGGTCGATCCTGCGGCAGGACCCGAACGTCGTGCTCGTGGGCGAGATCCGCGATCGCGAGACGGCGCAGATCGCGGTGCAGGCGTCGCTCACGGGGCACCTCGTGCTCTCGACGCTCCACACGAACGACGCGGCGAACGCGGTGACCCGCCTCGTCGACATCGGCGTCGAGGCCTACAAGATCGCCGCGGCGCTGCGCGGGGTGATCGCCCAGCGCCTGATGCGGAAGCTGTGCCCGACCTGCAAGCAGGTGTGGATGGAGGCGCCGGCCGACCGATTGAAGAAGTGGCTACCGAAGGAGACCCCCCTGTATCGCGCGGCCGGCTGTCCCGATTGCGCGATGACGGGCTATCGCGGCCGCTTCTCCATCCTCGAGGTGCTCACTGTGACACCCGAGGTGGAGCGGCGCATCGCCGCCGGGGAGACGGCGGACCACATCGCCGAAGCGGCGCGGCGGGCCGGGATGAAGACGTTGTGGGAGAGCGGCCTGTCCCACGTGCTGCGGGGCGAGTCCACGATCGACGAGTTGCTGCGCGTGGTGGACGTGCCGGCGGAGGAGGACGGCCCGGCCGCAGCAGCGCCGCGCGGCTCGCCGGGCGCGGTTGCAACGCCGCGCGTCGCGCCGGCGGCCGGCTCCGCAGCGCCGGCGGTCGAACCCATGGTCGAGCATTTCGAGCTGCTGGAGGAACCGGCGCCGCCTCGCGCCTCCGGCCCCCACGGGCTCCCCGCGCCGAAGGTGCTGCTCGTAGACGACGAGGACAGCCTCCGCAAGGTGATCAGGGAGCTGCTGGAGCGGGACGGCTACGTCGTGGCGGAGGCGCGCGATGGCGCGCAGGCGCTCGACCAGATCGACCGCGTGGGGCCGGACATCATCGTCCTGGACCTCAACATGCCGGGCCTCGACGGCTACGGCGTGCTCTCCCACCTGCGGTCGCGGCCCGCCACGGCGGACATCCCGGTGATCGTGCTGACCGCCAAAGGCGACGAGGACAACGAGGTCCGGGTGTTCGAGCTCGGCGCCGACGATTTCCTGACGAAGCCGTTCCGGGCCCGCGCGCTCTCGGCGCGGCTGGAAGCGGTCCTGGGCCGCCGCCGCTAAGTTTCGTTTCCCATGACACGCGTGCCTGCCGCCCAGGCCCCCCCCGCGGGGGCCGCCCTCCGGGACTCCCCTGCGGTCGCCGCCGCGCTGGCCCGCATCAAGCCGGAAGTCCGCGCGCAACAGGCGTACACGCTCACGGCCCCCGCGGCGGCGCGCAAGCTCAACCAGAACGAGAGCCCGTTCGACGCCCCGGACGCCGTGAAGGACGCGGTGCTGGCGGCGGCGCGCACCGCTCCCTGGAACCGCTATCCGCCGTACTCGCCGGCCGAGCTGCTGGAGCGGATCGCCCGGCGGCACGGCTGGACTCCCGACGGCGTGCTCGTGGGCAACGGCTCGAACGAGCTGATCCAGGCGACGCTCGCCGTGACCGTGGGGCACGGGACGCCGGTCGTGACGCCGGTCCCCACCTTCACCCTGTACGGGCTGCTCGTGGCGGTGTACGGGGGACGCCACGTCGGGGTCCCGCTCACGTCGGCCTTCGAGTTCGACGTCACGGCCGTGATTCGGGCGGCGCGCGACACCCGGGCGCCGGTCGTGGTCGTCAACTCGCCCAACAACCCCACGGGCACGCCGCTCCCCGAGGGCGCCGCGGAACGGCTCCTCGCCGAGACGGAGGCGCTCGTCGTGCTCGACGAGGCGTATCAGGACTTCGGAGGCCCCACGGCGATCCCGCTGCTCGGGCGGGCGCCGCGGCTCGTGGTGCTCCGCACCTTCAGCAAGGCGATGTCGCTGGCGGGGCTGCGCTTCGGCTATGCGCTCGCGCACCCCGCGGTCGCGGCCGAGATCGTCAAGGCGAAGCTCCCCTATAACGTGAGCCGGCTGACCCTCGCCGCAGCGCACGCGGCGCTCGACGCGGCCCCGGTGCTCGAGGAGCGCACCCGGGCGGTGCGCGAGAGCCGGGACCTCCTGTGCCAGCGGCTGCGGGCCATTCCGGGGCTCTTGGCCTACCCGAGTGCCGCCAATTTCGTGCTCGTCCGCTGCCTCGCGCGGCCCGGCAGCGAGGTGTTCCACCGTCTCGCCGCGGAGCACGGCATCGTCGTGCGCGACGTGTCGCGCGGCGGCCCGGGGCTCGAGAACTGCCTCCGCATCACGGCGGGCACCCACGAGGACGTGGACGCGGTGGCGGCGGCGCTGGCGGCGATCCTCGGATGACCCGTACGGGCGAAGCGAGCCGCAAGACGCGAGAGACCGAGGTACGCGTGCGCCTGAGCCTCGACGGCTCGGGTCGGGCGCACGTCGAGACCGGCATCGGCTTCTTTGACCACATGCTGGAGGCGCTGGCGCGGCACGCTCTCTACGACCTGGACGTGCGCGCCGCGGGCGACCTGCGGGTGGACGCCCATCACACCGTGGAAGACGTGGGGATCGTGCTCGGCCAGGCGCTGTCCCAGGCGCTGGGAGAGCGGCGGGGGATCCGCCGCTACGGGGAGGCCACCGTGCCGCTCGACGAGGCCCTGGCACGCGTGGTCGTGGACGTGAGCGGCCGCCCGTTCCTCGCCTACCACGCGGAGCCTCCGACCTGGCAGAAGCTCGGGGACTACGACGTGGCGCTGACGCCCGAGTTCTTCCGCGCGCTCGCGACGCACGGCGGCCTGACCCTGCACGTCGATCTGCTGCGGGGGCAGAACGCGCACCACGTCGTGGAGGCCGTGTTCAAGGCGGCGGCGCGGGCGCTCGGAGCGGCGAGCGGGCTCGACCCCCGCGTGACGGACGTGCCGTCGACGAAAGGCTCGCTGTAGATGATCGCGGTGGTGGACTACGGTGCCTCCAACGTGCCGAGCGTGTTGCGCGGCCTGCGGGCGGTGCGTGCCGACGCAATGGTGACGGCGGACCCGGAGGCGGTGCGTCGCGCCCCACGCGTCGTGGTGCCGGGCGTTGGCAACTTCGCTCCCGCCATGCGGCGGCTCGCGGCGGCGGGGCTCGCGGACGCCGTGCGCGAGGTCGCGCAGAGCGGCCGGCCGGTGCTCGGCATCTGTCTCGGCCTGCAGCTGTTCCTCGAGTCGAGCGACGAGGCCCCGGGTGTGCCGGGCCTCGGCCTGCTCGCCGGTCGGGTGCGGCGTTTCGCGACCGACCTGCCGGTGCCGCACGTCGGGTGGGCAAAGGTGACCCTGACGGCGCGCGGCCGGGCCCATGCCGCGCTCCGCGGCGCGTTCCCGGGCGGCGATGCCTTCTTCTATCACGTGCACAGCTACCACCCGGACGGCGTCGAGCCCGCCGCCGACCTCGCCGACGCGGAGTACGGCGCCCCGTTCGCCACCATCGTGGGCCGGGATGCGGTGTTGGGCGTCCAGTTCCACCCGGAGAAGTCGCAGGCGGCGGGCCTTGCGCTGCTCGAGGGCTTCGCCGGCTGGACGCCATGACGGAGCTGCGCGTCGCGTTCGTGGACACCTACGTGCTGCGGCCCGCCGGCCCGACCTTCGAGGTGCTCGTGCTGCGCCGTGCCAGCGGGCGCTCGCCCGGCTCGTGGGAGACGGTGCACGGCACCATCGAGCCGGGCGAGACGCCGGTGCAGGCGGCGCTGCGGGAAGTGCGTGAGGAGACGGGGCTCTCGCCGCTGCGACTCTACAACGTGAGCCGCGTGGAGAGTTTCTATCTGCCCCAGGCGGACGCCGTCGCGCTCGTGCCCGTGTTCGCCGCCTTCGTCGATCCTGCGGCGCAGCCGGCCCTCTCGGCGGAGCACGACCGGGCCGAGTGGCTTCCACCCGCGCAGGCGGCGCCGCGGTTCGCGTGGCCCCGCGAGCGGCGCGCCATGGAGGATCTCGTCGCGCTGCTCGGCTCGGGCGGCGGGGACTTGCTGGACGACGCCCTGCGTGTATGCTAGCACGGCGCCTCATCCCCTGCCTCGACGTGACGGGGGGGCGGGTCGTGAAGGGGGTGCGGTTCCAGGAGCTGCGCGACGCCGGCGATCCTGCCGAGCAGGCGGCCCGCTACGACGCCGAGGGCGCGGACGAGCTCGTGTTGCTCGACATCAGCGCGAGCCACGAGGAGCGCGGCACGACGCTCGACATGGTGAGCCACGTGGCGGACACGCTGTTCATCCCGTTCACCGTGGGCGGCGGGATCCGGAGCGTCGCGGACGCCCGCGTCGTGCTGCGGGCGGGAGCCGACAAAGTCGCTGTCAATACCGCGGCCGTGCGAGATCCGTCGCTCGTCACGCGGCTCGCCGACGAGTTCGGCCGTCAGTGCGTGGTGGCCGCGGTGGACGCGAAAGACCGGGAAGGGGGAAGGGGAAACCCTAAAGGACTCCCTGGCGGTCGGGGGGAAGGGTGGGAGGTGATGGTGCGGGGCGGTCGTGAGCCCACCGGGCTCGCAGCAGTGGAGTGGGCGGCACGTCTGGAGTCGCTCGGCGCGGGGGAGATCCTCCTGACTTCGATGGATGCGGACGGTACCCAGAACGGCTACGACCTGGCTCTCACGGGGGCCGTGGCGCGGGCAGTGCGTATCCCCGTGATCGCCTCAGGCGGCGCGGGGCGGCTCGAGCACCTGGCCGCGGCGCTCGCCGCAGGGGCCCACGGGGTGCTGGCCGCGACGCTGTTCCATTATCGCGGCACCACGCTCCGAGAGGCGCGGGCCTACCTCGCCGGGCGCGGCTTCCCGGTCCGGCCGTGAACCCGCTCTATCACCGGGTCTACAAGGTGGTGCGGCGAATCCCGCGCGGTCGCGTCGCGACCTACGGCGTGGTGGCCCGCCTGGCCGGGCACCCGGGCGCGGCGCGCACGGTGGGGTGGGCGCTGGCGGCGCTTCCCGGCGAAGCCGACGTCCCGTGGTGGCGGGTCATCAATGCCGCGGGCCGGATCTCGCTCGGGGGCCGCGATCACGGCGCCGTGCTGCAACGCGCGCTGCTGCTCCGGGAGGGCGTGAAGTTCGCGCCGGCCGGCGGTGTCAGCCTGACGGCGTTCGGGTGGCCGGCGCAGGCCTACGAGAGCGCCGCGGCGGCCCAGACCCGTGCCGCCTCGTCCCGCAGGTCCCGCAGGTTGAAGGGCTTGCGCACGTAGCGCAGGCCGAGTTGGCCCAGCGCCAGCTCTGTCGTCGGGCGCACGTCCCCCGTGGCGACGAGAATCCGGTCGCGCAGATCGGGACGCGCTTCCACCAGCTCTTCGACAAAGCGCCGCCCCCGGGCGCTCGCCTGGCCGTCGGCGAGGATGAGGTCGTATGTGCGGGTCCGCGCGAGGTCGAGGGCCTGCCCCGGATTGCGGGCCACTTCCACGGTGTGCCCCTCCCGGCCGAACAGCGCCTTGATCATGCGGCGGACGGCCGGATCGTCGTCCACCAGCAGGATCGTGCGCCTGGCGGCGGGCGGCAGAGGGGGCGCTTCCACCTCGGCCGAGTGACGCTGCGGGACATCGGCCCCGGCGGGCGGCAGCTCCACGAGGAAGGCTGCTCCGCCCTCCGCGGGCTGCTGGACCGTGATTTGCCCACCGTGCGCCTCCACGATCGAGTAGGTGATTGACAGCCCCAGCCCGGTCCCGTGGCCAGGCTCCTTCGTCGTAAAGAACGGCGTGAACAGGTGCGGGAGCACCTCCTCGGGGATCCCGGGGCCCGTGTCCGCCACCCGCAGCCGCACGCGCTCGTCGAACCACGTGCTGATGCGGATCGTGCGCGGGCGCCCCGCCTCGTTCCCGGCGAGGGCGTGCGCCGCGTTGGTCACCAGGTTCAGTACCACCTGCTGCAGCGCGTGGCGGTCGCCCACCACGTCGGGCATGCCGGACCCGAGGTTCTTCTCGGTGCGGATGTCCTTCAGCTTCAGGTCGTAGCTCATCAGCAGCAGCGTGCGCTGGACGACGTCGTTGAGGTTCACGCGTGCCCGCTCCCCGGGGCCCTTGCGCGCGAAGGTCAGGAGGTTCCGCACGATCCGGCCCGCCCGCTCCGCCTGCTCGTGGATCACCTGCAGGTGGTCCCGGTCCTTGGGTCCCAACTCCTGCTGCTCGAGCAGGAACTCCGCCAGCCCGGCGATCGAGGTCAGCGGGTTGTTCAGCTCGTGCGCGACGCCCGACACGAGCTGGCCCACGGCGGCGAGCTTCTCGCTCTGGATGAGCTGCGCCTCCATCGCCTGCTGGTCGGTGACGTCCTCCACGAGCACGACGAGGCCCCGTCCCGGTCCGGCGCCCCCGATCGGGGCCGCGTTGAGGCGCAGGGTGCGGCGCAGGCGGTCGGAGCGCGCGACCAGCGCGGCCGCCTGCTCTCCCCGGCGGGCGGCGGCGAGCAGCTCGGTGCTTTCTGTGGCCTGGCCCACGAGCGCAGGGAGCAGCTCCTCGCCCACGACGGCCGCCACCGGCCGGTCGAGCATCTGCGCGAGCGAGCGGTTGGCGCGCAGCACCCGACCGCCCTCGTCCACCACTGCGATCCCCTCGTGCAGCGCGTCGAACGCTGTCTCCCACTGCTCCTTCGCGTGCCGCACCATCTCGAAGAAGCGGGCGTTGGCGAGCGCGACCGCCGCGTGGGTCGCCACGGTGGAGAGCAGCCTGATGTCCTCGGGGTTGAACACCCCGCCGCGCGGGTCGGCGATGACGAGCGTTCCCACCACCGCCCCGTGGGCGCGCAGCGGCACGGCCGCCGCCGACTCGGCATGCACCCCGCTCACCAGCTCCGTGGGTGCGTCCCCGGAGTTGCGGACCAGCTCGAGCCGCTCGCGCCCCAACGAGCGGGCTACGAGACCGGGATCGTCCCCCCGGATCGACTGCCCCTTGAGCGAACCGAGCGTCCCTTCAGCCGCCGCCACGCGCAGCTGGGGCGTCTGGCCCTCCTGCTCGATCGTGAGCGCCAGCAGCGCGCCGCGGGCATCGAGGAAGCGGGTGGCGTAGCGCACCACCTGGTCCACGATGCGGTCGAGCTGCAGCGACTCGGAGAGCACGTAGGCGAGCTCCTGGAGGGAGAAGAGCTCGGACAACCGCCGGTTCAGCTCGTCCGCCGTGCGCCGGCGCTCCCGCTCGCTCTTCGCCACCCGGCGCCGCAGCGCAGTCGCCCACAACGCGAGCCCCGCCGCGACGAGCAGCGCCGCGGCCGCGATCAGGAAGGGGAGCGGAGTCTGGATCAGTGGCGTCGCCTCCTCGGCCTAAACATGCTATGGTTCGCTTGACCGTCCTAATCCCGACAAATATATTCGCCTATCGCAGGCTGAAAACCATTCTCAACTCATGGCCGCAAGCTGCCATTTCAGCCTGAGCCGCTGATTCCCCGACTGAGGCCGGAGGTTGCGTGTCCCGAGCGCTCGCGCCCGGTGCCCTGGTAGCCGTTCTTGCGTCCGTCGCCACCGTGCCTCCCGGTGGGGCGGCGGCGCAGGAGCGAACCACCGTCGGCGGCTATGGCGAGGTGCACTACGCCAATCGCACGGGCCCGGACACTCCGGGAACGGTCGATCTCAAGCGCTTCGTCGTCTACCTGGCCCACACTTTCAACGACCAGATCGCCTTCCGGTCCGAGCTGGAAGTGGAGGACGCCAAGCTGGAGGGTGCCCAACCCGGCGGTGAGGTGGCGCTGGAGCAGGCCTACCTCGACTATCGGGTGTCCGACGCGCTCACGGTGCGCTCCGGTCTCGTCCTCCCGCCCGTCGGGATCATCAACGAGACGCACGAGCCCCCGACGTTCAACGGGGTCGACCGCCCGGGCTTCGACCACGACGTGATTCCCGCCACCTGGCGGGAGATCGGGCTAGGCGCGACGGGCCGCGTGCCGGCGGTCGCGGGTTTGAGTTACCGCGTATATCTCGTGAACGGGTTGCGGGCGGCGGGGTTTTCGGCCGCCGAGGGGATCCGTGAGGGCCGCCAGGAAGGCCGTGAGGCGAGCTTCGCCAACCCGTCCTTCACGGGCCGGCTCGAGTGGGCGAGGCCCGGCCTCAAGCTGGGCGGCTCGTTCTGGTACGGCGGCACCGCCGCCGCCGACCCCGCCCTCGGGAAGAGCGCGTTCGCCGCCCCGATCACGTTGCTCTCGGCCGACGCCCGCTACGACGTGAGCGCGTTCATGTTCCGCGGAGTGGCGACGAGCATCTGGGTGAGCGACGCCGAGGCGATCAACACGCGTTACGCCACCGCGGTCGGCAGCCGCATCGCCGGTGGCTACCTCGAGGTCGCGTACAACCTGCTGCACGCGCTCGCCCCGGCGTCGTCTCAGAAGCTGAACGCGTTCGTGCGGCACGAGCGGTACGATACGCAGGCCGCCGTTCCCGCCGGCACGACCAGGGACGAGACGCTGGCGCGGCGCATCACGACGTTCGGTCTCTCCTACAAGCCGACCTACAACACGGCGTTCAAGGGCGATTATCAGCTGCTGCGCAACAAGGCCGGGGCAGGCGAAGCCGAAGTCGTGAGTCTGGGCATCGGGTATCAATTCTGACATGATCCGAGCGCGCCGCGCGGCGGTGGTGTGCTGCACGCTTGGGGCACTCGTCGCCACGCCGGGGACCGCCGCGCAAGCGCCGCCCGGTAAACTCGCCGCCTCCCTTGCCCGGCTGTTCGGGCCGCACGCGCGCGTCGACACGCTCCACGTGGACAGCGCCGTGGTGCTCCGGATCTCCACCGGGGACTCGCTGCTCGGCTTCGCCCAGGTGGGGAACGTCATCGGGAAGGACCAGCCGATCACGTTTCTCGTGGCGATGGACCCCGCGAACCGGCTGCAGGACGTGGACATCCTGGTGTACCGCGAACCCTACGGCGGCGAGGTGGCCTACGAGGCCTGGCGCAAGCAGTTTCGCGGCAAGCGTGCAGCGGACCCGCTGCAGGTGGGCCGGGACATCCGGAGCATCTCGGGCGCGACGATCAGCGTTCACGCCGTCACCGCCGGCGTGCGGCGCATGCTCGCCGAGCTCACGGCCTGGCAGGAGAGCGGGGCGATCCGATGAGCGACGCGGTCGCGCCCCTCTCCTGGCGGGTGGTGCCGGCGCCGCTCCGCACCCTGGCCCGGTGGATCACGATCGTCCAGCTGGTGGGCTACACCACCTCCCTCGTGTACGTGTGGCACACCACGCGGCTCACGCCCCCGGGCATCGAAGCGCGTTATCGCGGCACGAACCCCGAGGCGGGCGCCGCCGCCGCCCCGATGCAGTTCCCGAAATCCTTCGCCGAGATGCTGACGATCACCCACACGCACCTCCTGAGCATGGCCGTGATCTTCGTCCTCACGGGCCTCGGCGTGGCCCTGTGCGGCTCGCTCCCGGAGCGGCGGCGGCGGTTCCTCGTCGCCGAGCCGTTCGCGGCGCTGCTCGTCTCGTTCGCCGCGATGTGGCTGATGCGCTACGTCGACCCACGGTTCGCCTGGCTGCTCGAGGCGTCGAGCGCCGTGCTGGCGCTGACCTTCTACGTCCAGGCGCATCTCATCCTGCGCGACCTCGCGCGTGTGCGGAGGGAGGAGGCAGGGCGGTGAGGCGCCGCGAGTTTCTGGGCGTCGTGGGGAGTGGAGTCGCGGGGATGTGGGGAAGACTCCCCGCGCGGCGGCGCGCTGGCGACCAGTTCGTCGAGCGCTGGTCCTGGGCGATGGGGCAGCCGGTGCACCTGATGGCATTCGCCCGCTCGCAGGCGGAGGGTCTCGATGCGTGCGCGGCCGCGCTCGCAGAGCTGCGGCGCGTCGAGGCGCGGCTCACCCTGTTCGACGACGCGAGCGACCTATGTGAGCTGAACCGCCGCGCGGGGCGCAAGGCCATGCGCGTGGACCAGGACCTACGGGCGGTGTTGGCGCTCGCGCAGCGATTCAAAGGCCAGACGGGTGGCGCGTTCGACGTCGCCGTCGAGCCGCTGATGCGCGCCTGGGGCTTCCACCGTCGGCGCGCGAGTGAGCCATCCCCGGCCGAGATCGCGGAGGCGCGGGAGGCCGTGGGGACCGCCGTCATCGAGCTGGACGGCGACCGGGCGCGGCTTCCCAACGCCCACACCCAGCTCGACTTCGGCGGCATCGGCGTGGGGTACGGCATCGCCCGCGCGCTCGCGGTGCTGCGGGCGCGGCGGATCGGGCGCGCCTTCCTGGACGTGAGCGGGGACTGCGCGGCGATAGGCGCCCCGCCCGGGGAGAAGGGGTGGCTCGTGGAGATCGCCGACCCCGATCGGCCCGGTGGCGTCATCGCAGCGACGCGGCTATGCGATTCGGCGCTCGCCACCTCCGCCAACAGCGTGGCCGTCGTGCGCTACGGCGCGCTCGTCTGTGGCCACGTGATGAATCCCGCGACCGGATGGCCGGCGCACGCCCTGAGGCAGGCGTCCGTGGTGTCGCACGACCCGGTGGCGGCCGACGCGCTCTCGACGGCGATGCTCGTGTCGGGCCGGACGCCGGCCGGGGCGCGCCAGGCCTACGCGGTGGCGCGGGGCCGGGACCGCGCTACGGATTGGGCCGGCTCTGCGCCCGGGCCGTGACCCGGGCGCGCTCGCGCTCCAGCGTGAGAATCGAGCGCGACCAGGAGTCGTTCGCGAGCCCCTGGTAGCTGACCGTCAGCGTCTCGCGGAAGCTGATCCCCTCCTCGAACAGGTAGATCGCGACGGCCTGCTCGCGGGCGTCGAGCTGGTAGGAGGCCCATTTCGGCGACAGCGGCACGATCCCGACGGGCCGGAACAGCCGCCCCCGGCTCGTGATGTTCACGTCCTCCGGCACGAAGCGCGCCTGCGGCACGAGGCCGAAGAAGCTCACCATGGCGAGGACCGGCCGCAGCACGCCGGCGCGCCGCGCCAGGTCGTCGATTTCGCCTCGCCTCGAGCGCAGCAGGTCCTGCAACGACCGGTACGTGTCAGGGGCGAGGAGCCGTGTCACGTTCTGCTCGAGAGGGAGGAACTGGATCTCCAGCTCCGGGGTGTCGAAGCGCACGACGATGTCGTCGCGCTTCAGCGTGCCGTAGCCGATCGGCAGCGAATCTTGGGCGGTTAGGCGGTTAGGCGGATAGGCGGTTAGAAAGAGCACGAGGCTGGTGGCTCTAACCGCCCAACCGCCTAACCGGCTAACCGCCTTCGTCATGCTCCCGTACTCCCGATCAGTGCACCGATCGCATCGCGTAGCTCCGCCACGCCTTCCCCCGTCCGCGCGCTCGTGACGACCGCCTGGTCCGCGTCGAGTCGCAGCGTCGCCGCGAGCGCCCGCTCCCGGCGCCGGCGCTCGCCCTGCGGAAGCTTGTCGCTCTTCGTGAGGGCCGCAAGCACGCGGGTCTGGCGGGCGGCGAAAAGGTCCTGCATGGCGCCGTCATCCTCCGAGGGCGCGCGCCGAATGTCGAGGAGCCACACGACCCCGGCGAGTCGCGCCCGGTCAAGGCAACCGACGAGCAGGCGCTGGAACGCCGCCCGGTCGGTCTTGCTCGCCTTGGCGTAGCCGTAGCCGGGGAGGTCGAGAAAGTACCAGGCGTGGGGAGTGGGGAGTGGTACCTGACGGTGCGCTACGGCCGGACGGTTTTCACCGTCACGTACCACTCCCCACTCCCCACTCCCGAGGTCGATTCGAAAAACGTTCACCGCCCGGGTCTTGCCGGGAGTCTGGGACACGCGGGCGATGCGACGGCCCACCAGGGCGTTCAGCAGGCTCGACTTGCCGACGTTGGAGCGGCCGATGAGGGCGAGTTCGGGAAGCGGGGGATCGAGCGAGACGTCGGCGCGGGGGAACGACCCGACGAACTGGGGGCGCAGCACGCTGCGCCCCGGCTCAGGCTTCCTTCTTCTGGCGGACGCGCTCGGTCACGAGCAGTGGCGGCCGGCCCTCCGAGACGCATTCGGCCGTCACGGCGACCTCGCGCACGTCATCACGGCTCGGCAGCTCGAACATGATGTCGGTCATCATCTCTTCCAGGATGGCGCGCAGGCCGCGCGCGCCGGTGCCGCGCTTGATCGCTTTCTGGGCGATGGCTTTGAGCGCCTCCTTCTCGACGGTGAGCCGCACGTCCTCGAGCTCGAACAGCTTCTGGTATTGCTTGGTGAGGGCGTTCTTGGGCTCGATGAGGATACGGATGAGCGCGTCCT
>Ga0209761_1000755_pt1 | contig 20479 bp, 22 predicted proteins | sample GraSoi013_1_40cm_4_FD_185818 | JGI IMG/M metagenome (GOLD analysis project Ga0209761, IMG submission 185818) | Grasslands soil microbial communities from the Angelo Coastal Reserve, California, USA - Sample 09_25_2013_1_40cm (SPAdes) (version 2) | ecosystem: Environmental > Terrestrial > Soil >...
CATCTTCGACACTCTTTCCCGACCGTCTGGAGACGTCCTCTGCGATCTGTCTCTGCCTGTCAGTCAGAATATGCCCCTGCATTATCCCATTGGACGTTATTCCCTTTGGCCCGAACTCCGTTGCCAGGGATTTTGACAGTCCAGCCAAACTCAGCCTCACGGTGTTCGACAGCAACAGATTCGTGATTGGTTGTCTCAGGGTGGTTGAGGTTATGAATATCAAGCGACCCCACTGTCTCTTGACCATTTCTGGGATGACTCCTTTTGCCAGTCTTGTAGCGCTCATCAGGAGCAGTTTGACCCCGTAGTCCCAGTCCGACTCGGACAACTCGGTAAGCGTTCCGGGTTTAGGGGGTCCCGTATTGTACGCGAGTATGTCGATGCCTCCGATCTTCTCTCGGGCCGAAACGAGAAGATGATCTACATCTTCTCTGGAGGTGAGGTCCGCTTTAAAGCCGTAGGTCTCACGATTTCCAGTTTCTCTTACGATCTGCTCCGTCGCCTTTCGGATGTAATCCTGATTCCTCGAGGAGATTACGACCTTGCAGCCCTCTGAGGCGAGGACCTTTGCGACGCCGAAGCCTATTCCTTTGCTCGCCGCGGGTACCAGCGCAACCCTACCCTTCAGCCCAAACTCCATGCTAGATCGTCCTGATCCGTCACCGTTTACCGTTGAAAAAGGTAATCTGGGCACAACCATATAATCACCAAGTGGAATCTGATCTAGTAGTCGTGTCCAATCCGCTGATTCTTCATCACGAAAGGCTCGGGGCTCAGCTGGACGCCAGCAAAACCCCCCTGAGCTATTCGGATCCCATCGAAGAGTACTGGGCGGTCAAGAAAGCCGCTGGCATCGCAGACATATCGAACGCTGGCCGTCTAAGAATCACCGGGAAAGATCGCGTCTCATTCCTGAACGGTCTCCTAACCAGCGATGTGGCACAGCTTCGAGAAGATGGAGGGCAACATTCAGCCCTGCTGAATCCCAAAGCCCGGATCCTAGCTGACCTGTATCTCTACGGGCAGCCAGACGGCATACTCGTCGACACTGGGGATTCGCCAGCATCCAAGGTGAAAGAAGCTCTCGACCGTTTCGTAATCACAGAGGATGTTCAGATTAGAGACGCCACTCGGGACCTCGTACAGATAACGATTCAGGGACCAAGGTCCGGTCAGGCGATCAGAGAAGCCTTAGGAGTAGAATTGGAAGGTCTCAAACCATTAGGCCACAAGGTGCTCGGACCAAGCACGATTGTTAGCAGAGACCGAAGTGGACAGGGCGGCTATGACATTATCTTGCCAAACGAAGAGGCCGAGGCAGTTTGGAATGGTTTTCTGTTGAAGACTGGAGACATAGGTCTTAGGCCGATTGGTAGCAAGTCGATGGAGATGCTTCGACTCGAAGCAGGATATCCAAGGTATGGTATTGACATTGACGACAATACGATTGTGCTGGAAGCAGGATTCAGAGATGCTATCAGCTTCACCAAAGGTTGCTATATGGGTCAGGAGGTTGTCGCGAGGGCTACTCACATAGGTAGAGTGAACAAGCAGCTCGTCAGGTTGGAGATTGAAGCCAGAGACCCTCCGTCGGCGCGGTCAAAGCTGAAGAGCAACGATGTTGAGGCGGGGTTCATCACAAGCGCGGCATTCTCTCCAGGGCTGGGAAGGGTTGCCTGTCTCGCTTATGCCAACAGAGATTTTGCCAAAGAGGGAACTAGACTGGCTGTTGAACAGGACGATGGACCGATTTCTGCAGTAGTAACTAAAGTGCTCTAGTTCTTGGCCGTTGATTGGAAGCAGCCAAGGTGCCAGGCTTCCAACCGAGAATCGGCAGATCGGCGAAACACGACCTTCTGTGTGTCGTAGGATATGGTTCTCTGGCAACCCATGCAGAAGTTTCCAGCCAGTTGCGGGCTCTTGTTGAATGTTGCCCGTATGCTCTCAGATTCTTGGTCTAGGTGTTGTCTCTTCTGGTCGATGTAGCCCTTGAACTCTGCAACCTCTTTGCTCTTCGGATTCACCTGTAATAGCTCGTTGATCGCCTCTTCGGCATCCGAGAGAGTGTTCACGATATCCTGGAACCTGTTGAGCATCTGAGAAGTCATGGCGCCATCGATCATTAGCGCTCCATTACCGATTGGCTCGATGATCCTTGGATACGAGCTGAGTTCATTGCTCATGTTATCGGCTACTTTGTAGCCAAAGTATGCTTTTAGGAAAAGGAGGCCCTCTGACGCTGGATGAGCATCTAGCCCGTTCGTGACGATTTCTAGTGCGCTGGGAAAGTTGGAGTTTTGAGCTTCCTGCATTGCTCGATCGACAAAATGTTTTCTCTCCTCGGGCGTGCACTTCAGTGGGACGTTGAAGGCATTCTCCATTGCGTCCAAGGACCAGTCGAGCTATTCTTAGCGTCATCGAAAAAATAGTTTCCGTGCCCCCAGAGCAATTTAGAGAGTACTACAAGTACACGTGGAGTCTCCATCAAGAGTCCGTAAGAACTGAATCGCCGAGGCTGGTACAGTGTTCCTTTGGCGGCTCATCATCGGCCAATTCCAGGTTCTCACAGCCTAGTGTGAATCTCGGAACTTCTCTTCTAACGTCTTCAGCTCTCCACGTTCCTTGACCCTGATCTTGACGTCCATGTTGAAGACCAGTCCGATCCGTCTCAAGAACGAGTAGAACTCCTCACCGGATACCGGCCCTTTCAATTTTCCAGACTCTATGAGACCCGCTAGAGTATTCTCAATCTCGGCTGTCTCTTTGGGATAGTACCTTCTCGCAGTCTCCAAGACCTCTGCGCCTCTCCCTTCGAGAACCTTTCGAACCGTCTCCTTGGAGCTGAGCTTAGGCGGCACAGGCTGAGCTGATATAGGCTTCTCCTGCGATAGCAGCATCTTCTTCCTCAGCTCGAGAGCTCTCTTTTGTCGTAGAAGCTCGATCTCGGAGGACATTGGACAAGTGAAGGATGGTCAGTCGTCTACATAAGGGCTGGTTTCCTAAAACCTCTCCAACCCAATCGCTCTTTCATAATCATAGATCGCTCTTCCAACAACGGTCCAAGCTTCGAGCCTCCTACGGTCGATCCGATAAGTCGCTGATGATGCGTCGATCGTTTGACTCGAAAAATGCCCCGATGGAAAACCGCCCACGAGAACCACTGGTCGCTGAGTCTTCTCAAGATCAGCTGCGATGATCTCCATGGGTTTGGGAGATCCTTGGGTCGTTAGAGCAACCACGTTATCTGGGGAGATTTCATTCAAGAGCTTCGGAAGAGTTTCTTGCTTCAAAGACATTAGTGGCGAACCTCTTGACGGTATCCGAGATTCTTCGTAAAGCTGCTCAAGTAGGGAGGTGAATCTGTCAGTATTCCTTGGAAGCCTAGCGCTCGGATCGATGGCGATAACATAGTCATCTCGGGTGTGGACCAAACATTGCAACTGATGTTCCGCGTTTAGAGGCGAACCCAACGCGACCAGTAGCGAGAAGTGGGCAATATCCGGCCTTCCCCTGCCGACGCCCGAGCTTCTCAGCCGTAGAATTGCAGAATGATGATAGCTCTGGTCTAGGATCAATCGACCCGGGTCTTTCTTCTTCCTATGGGCCGAGCTGAGTACGGCCCGTTGGCCCGCGATTTCATTAGGGACAAGCTCTATGGACGACTCGGCAAGGATCAGAGTCAGAGCCAATGATTCTCACGCGATGGACTCATTCCTGCTTTAGGTTATGAGCTTCATGGGACGCCCTAACACACGCCGAAACTACGGCAAGACCCGAGAGGCAGTTGCATCAGTAGCTCGGGAGCGGATCGAGATTCTCATAGATCAGGCAAAGGAGATGGCGCGGAAAAACGAGGATCTTTCGAGACGTTACGTGGACCTAGCCCGGAGGATCTCAAAAAGGACAAAGACGAGGATCCCGAGTGATGTGAAGAGATACCTCTGCAAGGGTTGCGGGCTCGCCCTCGTCCCTGGCCACAACGCGAAAGTCAGGCTGCACGCTCGCAGCAGTGGCATTGTTATTACCTGTCTGTCCTGTGGAAGCGTAAGAAGATACCCGGTCAACAGCAGAATCAACTCCAAGAAGGTTCTTCGCCCGATGAAGCCTTATATCGCTCAGACCTCGCCTTTCCCGAAGAAAAATTCCAGCAAGGAATGAGGACGCTATCCATTGCCCACAGCCTTTGAGGTCCCAGCCAACGACCTGATCGACAAGCTAGCAAAGCATCTGAAAGAGAACGTCTCAGAGATCTCACCCCCCACATGGTCGGAGTTTGCCAAGACTGGAGCCCACAAGGAGAGACCTCCACAGGACCCGGACTGGTGGTACATGCGATGCGCTTCTCTTCTACGCAAACTCTACGTTCACGGACCAGTAGGCGTCTCCCGCCTTCGCGTCCAGTACGGTGGCAACGTGGGTCGAGGAAACTCGCCCGAACACCAAGCCCCTGCAGGCGGGTCCGCAATCAGAGAGCCGCTGCAGCAGCTTCAGAAAGCCGACTTGGTGGCGATTGAGGGCAAGAAGGGACGAAAGCTGACCAGACAGGGTCTTACCCTGTTGAACAAGACTGCTGCTGAGGTCGCGAAAGAGTTGAAGGCTAGGCCCAGAGAGGCCGCGAGCTGATGGCCGAGGAAGACTATTCTGACGAAGAACTTGAAGCCCTGCGCCGCCGCAGACTCGCCGAGATGCAGAGAGCCGCAGTCGACGATCAGCGTCGAACACAGGCGCAACAACAGGTCGAGCGACAGAAGCAGACAATAATCCGCAGGATCCTCACACCCGAAGCGAGACAACGCCTCACCAACATACGAATGGTAAAGCCTGAGTTCGCAGAAGAACTGGAGATGCAGCTCATACAACTAGCCCAGTCCGGAAGACTACGCGGACAAGTCACCGACGAGCAGTTGAAGAAGACCCTCATGCAACTTGAGGGCCAGAAGAGAGAGATCAAGATCAGGAGAGCGTAACAATGGCACGGCACAAACCATCAGGGAAGAAGAAGCACCTATCACACGCCCTGAAACAGGCCCAGCCTGTCCCCTCATGGGTCGTAGCGAGAACGGAGGGAAAGGTTCGACGAACACCGAAGCAGCGCCACTGGAGAGAAACCAAGATCAAGGTGTAGACACTCACGAGCAAGGAAAAGAAACCCAAGAAACCGAAGAAGGCAAAAGCTGCTCCCAAGAAGAAAGCGCCGGAACCTCTCGAAGAGAAGGACGATCCCGTTCTGGAAGAACCTGAACAAATTAGGCCGGTCAAGCCTGAGATCGAAGAGAAGCCGGAAGAAATCCCAGAGGCGAAAGAGGAGGAGGTCGAGGCCGAAGAGGCTCCTGAAGCCCCGTCAAAGGCGGAGGAAGCTCCAGAAGCGGAGGAGCTGGAAATCGTTGAGGAGAAATTCTATGATCTCAACCTTCGCCGAATATGGAATGCTCCGCGCGAGAAGCGGACCCCGAGAGCGATCAGGTTCCTCCGAGAGTTCGTATCTCAGCGAATGAAGACAAATGAAGTCTCCATCAGCGAAGAGACGAACAGCATGCTCTGGCAGCGAGGAATAAGCAAACCTCCGCGTAGAATCCGGGTCCGAGTTGTCAAAGACAAGGAAGGCAAGGTCATCGTCTTTCCAGGTGAGGGAAAATGAATCGTGCCGGTAGTACTGTCTGACGTCTTCGGAGATCCGAACGTAGGAATTTTCAGCTTCGCGAACGAGAAAATCGTCGTACTGCCAGCGGGTATCTCCGCAAAAAAGCTGAGCAGCTACAGCGAAGCCCTTGAAACCGACATCTGCTCGATCGGGATCGCTGATTCGAGGCTAGTGGGTATCTACGTCACCGGAAACTCGAACTCTCTACTCCTACCATACGTGGCGACCGAGGAGGAGATCTCCAAGCTTCGCTCAACAGGCGCACGCATTGCAGTCATCCAGGAGAAGCGGACAGCTCTCGGAAACCTGATCCTTTGCAACGACTACGGCGCAGTAATAGACCCGCGTCTCAAACCCAAGACAGTATCAGCAATCGAAAAAGCCCTCAAAGTGCCAGTTCAGACAGCAACAATAGGCGGGCTCCCACAAGTAGGCTCATTGGCCGTTGCGTCCAACAAAGGAGTCCTTGCAAACCCTATCATTGATGAGAAAGAGAAACAGCATATCTCAGAAGTCCTGAAAGTGCCGGTCTCCGTCGGAACAGTCAACTCAGGCGTTCCCTATCCAAAATCTGGAATCGTAGTAAACTCAAGAGGGGCAGTCGTCGGCTCCCACACGCTCGGCTCAGAGCTACTGGCCGTAAGCACAGTATTCCAGACGGATTAGGTGGTTCTGTCAACTGCAGGTTGTTGAGTCGACTTGCCTCCATCGACTTTGAGGATTAGAGTTCCCTCTGCCGGTTCTCGTTCCTCTACCATTGCTTCAACTGGAGGCCCGTTGGGGCCGAACCTCAGCCCTCTCGCAGCTATGTTTCTAGCCGCGTTCTCGTCCCTGTCCATTATCGTCCGGCATCTTGGACACCACAGCTGTCGCTTCGCGCTCTCTAGGGTCTTGTACCCGCATATCGAGCACCGCTTGGTTGTGTCCTTGGCAGGGACATAGACTACCCTCACGCCTTCCCATCGTGCCTTATACTCTATCTGACGCCGTAACTCACCGTAGCTCCACGAGTTCATCTTCGCACGATAGCTCTTGGATCGCCAGTTTCCCCTCCGGTAGAGGCTTCTCATATGGCTCAGCCTCTCCATGACAATCCCATATCGTCGAGTCGTAGCCTCCTCAACTATCTTCTTGGAAACGTTGTGGAGTATGGGCTGGATGCGGTTACGTTGTCTCTCGCCATACTTGTCATAGACGACTTGTCTTATTCGCGAATCGTTCCTTCTACACCGGCTCTTCACGAGGCGATAGGTAGACTTGATCACGGTAGCTCTCGAAAGGTCGAATTTTCGGACTGCCTGGTCTGTGGATGCTATTGTCACGTTGTCCAGGTTCCGGTCTATACCAATGTATCCTTCAGGATTGGCCTGAACAACCTCTTTCGCGTAGCTTATGGTGAAACTATAGCGGGTCAGAGTGACCGAGCGGGCCTTCATTCCAGACAGGACCTTTAGGGTGTGACTGTTCAGCCTGATGTAGGTATATCTGTATGGTTCTACCGGTAGTCTTAGAAATTCGTCCTGGATCTTGAATCCGTAGCATGTAGTCAGCATCAGCCTACGAGCATGCGGAAACCTTGTTCGAGAATTCTTTCTCTTGGCTCTCCGATAGTTCTTGAGTATTCTAGACGCGGTGCTGATAGCGCCGAGCCTATAATATCCAAGCACGTTCTTGCTGAGACGATGATACGTCGCCAAGGAGAGAGCCTCTAGCGAGGAGACGTTCTTTTCTATTCCAATTTCAATACAGACATTTACGATGCGTCTGAAATCGTCAAGCAGCGATAGGAGTTGGTTTGAAGCTTGGTGCGTTTGTGCAACCGCTCTGAACGCGAGCACAGTAAGAAGCCGATTTAACTCATCTTAAGTCAGAGGTCACTGAATGTAACGTCTATTCGCGGGCACTGGACAGATGATCGTATTGCTTAGAGAACTAGCTACCTGATTAGGTTAAAGTATAGCCCAGAAGAGGTCCGTCTTTCTGAGCCGGCAGAGACATTTGAGTGAAGTCAAGCGTTTCAGAATTACTGGCGATCTTCGGAAGAGGGGAGAGAATCTCCACTTCAAGAAGGAGATCAGGGCCCTCAAGAAAGAGGACGCGTTGCAAGGCCTCTACGCAGACATGGGAAGCCGGCACAAAGCCCGGAAGTTCGAGATAATAATCAAGACAGTTGAAGAAGTCCCAGAGACTGGAGAACAGGCATAGTGGCCGTCACTAAGAAGAGGCCCGCGACTCGCCCGAGCGACCTTGACGACCAAATGCGGCAGAGCCTCATGGACATACGTCTCTTAGAAAGCTCAGCACGAGTACTCCAGTCCCGGCTTGATATTGTCACTGCGGCACTATCAGAGACATTAACAGCAATATCAACTCTCGAAGGTACGAAAGGAAAACCGGACGAGACGGAGACACTCGTACCAATCGGCTCTGGCAGCTTCGTCAAGGCGAGGCTTGCAGATGCTGAGAAGGTCATCATAGGAGTGGGAGCAGGGGTCTGCATCGAGAAGCCCATCGAAGATTCGATGAAGGATCTCCGCCTAAGGTCAAGTGAACTGGAAAAGGCGAGGGCCACCGTCACGCAACAGCTCAACCAGGTTTATGGCCAGACCGAGGACTATAGGGCTCATCTCAATGATCTCGCAAGGAAGAAGGGCGGTGGAACGGTAGAGATTGTTTGACAGGCTCAGAGCACAATTCTCAAACTTCTACGACCGAATCGCCACGACAGAGCTGAAAGGAAAAGATCTCGAAAACGTCCTGGACGAGTTTCAACTATCACTTATCGAGAACGATGTCGCTGTCTCCGTGGCAGAGTCCGTCAGCAACGAGCTAAAGGAGAAACTCAAAGACGCCCAGTTCGCACGATTCACAGACCCCCGCGCCAGAGTAAGGGTCATACTTCAAGGAATCCTCCTATCCGTCCTTGAGAGAGCCGGATCACTCGACATCTTCTCATTCGTCGACAACAAGAAAGCCGCTGGAGAACCTGCCATAATCGTCTTCATTGGAATCAACGGGACAGGAAAAACAACCAGCATAGCCAAACTAGCCTACATACTACAAAAGAAGAAGCGTAGCGTCATACTCGCAGCAAGCGACACATACCGTTCAGGCTCGATCGAACAGTTGGAAGAGCACGCCCGAAGAGTCGGAGTCCGCCTAATCAAGCACCAGTATGGAGCCGACCCTGCAGCCGTTGCCTTCGATGCCGTCAACTATGCGAAAGCCCACTCGATAAACGCAGTCCTCATAGACACTGCGGGAAGAATGCAGACCAACAAGAACCTCTTGGAAGAGATGCGCAAGATCGTCCGAGTAACAAACCCCGACCTCACCATCCTCGTAGTGGATGCCCTCACAGGGAACGATGCGGTAGAGCAAGGCAAGATTTTCTCAGAAGCTGTCAAAATCGACGGTATCATACTAGCCAAGCTGGACGCTGATGTTAAAGGGGGCAGCGCGATATCTCTATCCTACATAATGGGAAAGCCGATCGCGTTGGTCGGCACCGGTCAGAAGTACGACGACCTAGAGCCGTTCCAGCCAGAGTCTATCGTCAAGAATATTATGGGCTAAATAGGTGGGTTGACCCACGTCGAGTGGGTCGGTAGGTAGCCCTACAGTCGGTCTTCTGAGTCTATTTTGACGATACTTCGAGCGGGATAGAAAGCTTGGGGTCGATCTGTTTCTTGATCTCTTCGACGGTCGGGAATCGACCTTCCTGTTTTCTCGAAAAGATGAGCCGTCCGTCTAGGGCTACGTCAAAGATTCCGCCGTCCGACGGCTTCAGAGCAACGGTCAGTTTCTTGTTCAGAGGCATACCGTACGATGCGAGCAGTTGATTTACTAGCTCAATTGCTGTTGGTTGGTGACCGCAGGGCTGGCAATAAGTTATTTCTAAATCCATAGAGTTCTTCCTATCATCTTCTAGCAAGGTAGGGACGATTTAAATCTGGTTTTAGGTCAGCGCGATTCGTCAGATTCATCATGGGAAGGCTTGCGATACGGTCCAGCCGGTGCCAGCCTGGAAAGCTGAGGGTTCGAGGTTGAAAGAATGCTGACGGTTCGTCGTATGGTTAAATAGGGAGGGGAGGACGCCGGTTTTCAGAACATAACAGGGGACTCCATATTGGGTGCGCGAAGCTTCCTGCAGTCGACGAAGCGGCTCTTTCACGTAGCCCAGAAGCCGAATTGGGAAGAAACGGCCCTCCTGATCAAGATAAGCTTGCTAGGTGTCGTGATTGTGGGTGGAATCGGCTTTGTCATTAGGATATTATTCTGGCTGGTGGGGCTCTATACGCTGCCCGCCAGTCAGGGTGGAACGACCCCTTAGGGTGTGACGGCGAAGTATGACACAGCAAACCCAGAAAACATCGATCTACGCGGTCCGCACAACAAGCGGTCAAGAGAGGACCGTTGTCGACCTCATGGCGAGCAGAGCCCAGGTCAAGAAACTGCCCATAACTGCGATCCTCGCGCCTGAGGTCATCAAGGGATACATTTTCGTCGAAGCCAACGGACCCCACTTTGTAGATGAGGCAATAGCCGGAACAAGACACGCCCGCACGCGGACCAAGGGAGTGGTGTCGATCCAGGCGATCGAACGATTCATAGTTACCAAGCCGGTAATCGAAGAGCTTAGTGTAGGAAACCTCGTAGAGGTTGTTGGTGGACCCTTCAGAGGACTGCGAGCAAAGATAACACACGTTGACAAGGTGAAGCAGGAGGTCGTCATCGAACTGCTGGAAGAGGGCTTCGCAACACTGCCCATCACAGTCCACGCAGACTACGTCAAGCTCGTGAGTAGAGGAGAGGGAGAGTCTGGGCGAGAAGAAAACAGTTGATGCGCTGATCGACGGCGGAAAAGCAACCGCAGGCCCTCCGCTCGGACCCACTCTGGGACCGCTAGGCGTAAACGTGCTCCAGATAGTCAACAAGATCAATGACCTAACAAAATCCTACGCTGGGATGAAAGTCCCAGTAAAAGTGATCGTTGACGTTGACGACAAGAGTTTCGACGTTGAGATAGGAACCCCCACAACCTCCGCTCTCATCGTCAAAGAGCTTGGCGTCGAGAAGGGATCCGGAACCCCCAAGGCCACAAAAGTCGGTAATATGTCCCTCGAGCAGATAGTGAAGCTTGCCGGGATGAAGAGGCCCGACAGCTACGCAAAGACGACAATCGCCGCCGTCAAGGAGGTCGCGGGAGCATGCGTCAGCATGGGCGTAACCATCGATTCGAAAGAGCCGAAAGAGTTCATCAAGGACCTCGATAAGGGAGTGTACCAGAAAGCACTGAAAGAAGTCTAAGGAGAGAACAAAATGCTAGTCTCGAAGGACGCCATCGCCAAAGCCGTAGCCGACATGAAAGGAAAGTCGGAGAAACGCAAGTTCAACCAGTCCGTAGAACTGGCGGTCAAGCTCCGCGAACTCGACCTCAAACGACCCGAAGCGAGAATCAACGAGTCCATCGAACTTCCAACACCACCCAACAAGACCACTAAAGTCGCCGTAATCGCGGGAGGAGACCTCGCGGTCAGGGCGAAGAATGCTGGAGCTGATCTGGTTATAGGTAAAGACGATTTGGACAAGCTGGGACGTGACAAGAAGCAGGCTAGGAAGCTAGCTCAGAACTACGATTTCTTCATCGCAGAAGCACCACTAATGCCACAGGTAGGAAAGGCGCTCGGCCAGATGCTAGGACCAAGAGGCAAGATGCCTACGCCCGTCCCACCCAATGCACCAATAGACGACGTAATCAAGCGGCAGAGAAGAAATGCGCGTTTGAAGATGAAGGACCAGCCCGTGATACAATGCAAGGTAGGAACGGAAGACATGCCCGACGATGTGTTGGTTCAGAACATACAGACAGTAATCTCGCGGCTGGAGTCCAAGCTTGAGAGAGGTTCGAAGAATATCTCCTCCGTGGCGGTCAAGACGACAATGGGTCCACTGGTCAAAGTAACAACAACGCAGGTCTGAGAGTTTTGTCAGCGCGAAAGGTCGCAGAGTGGAAGAAGGAATCCCTAGAACAACTGCAGGGTCTGATGTCGAAGTATCCTGTTATTGCAGCAGCGGATCTCACTAAGGTTCGCTCGTCTCAGATCCACGAGCTGCGAAAACGGCTCCGCGATCGGGTAACAATGGTCGTCGCCAAGAACAACCTCCTCCGCAAGTCTGTCGAACTCGGAGACTTCAAAGAGGCAAAACTCGGCGAGTTCGTCAAGGACCTCACAGGGTCCAACATACTCCTCTTCTCAGAACTCAACCCGTATTCTCTGATAATCCTGCTCGACAAGAGTAAGGTCAGAGTGCCTGCCAAAGCGGGAGACATCGCCACTAACGAGATAATGATACCTGCCGGCAACACTGGACTGCCGCCCGGACCCGTCATCAGCGAGTTCGGGGAGATCAGAGTCCGGACGAGAATAGAGGGAGGAAGCATATGGATCGCAAGCGACTCAGTCGTTGCACGCAAAGGCGATACGATAACCGCCAAGATGGCGTCAGTCCTCTCAAAACTCGGTCTGAAACCGATGGAGGCGGGTCTTACTCTAGTTGTAGCTTTTGATAACGGGACGATACTTCGAGGAGGAGACCTAGCGCTTGACCTACCTTCCTACAAGAATGATCTGATCACAGCGATAAATGACGCCCTCAATCTATCGACCGAAGCGGGCTACGTTACGGTAGAGAATGCCCCGAGAATCCTCGTGAAGGGTTTCAGAGAAGCACTCGCGCTCGCGGGAGAAGCGGCGTTCTTGGAAGAAGGAACCACCGAGTATGTCTTGAAGAGAGCCCTCGCCAATGCGACTGCGCTTGACAAGAAGATACCGAGCCAAGAGCCCGCATAGGAACTGGACCCGTCAGTTCATCTTTTCAGAGGTCAAGCGGAAATGCTTAAGTGCATCAGGAAGAGTCCCGTGAAATCTCACAAGGAAAACGGTCGAAGGCTAACATGCCAATGAAATATGTCTACGCTGCACTCCTTCTTCACTCGTGGGCACAGCCCGTAAACGAGGAGAACGTCAAGAAGATTGTCTCAGCCGCAGGTGGGCAAGCAGAGGAATCCCAGGTTAAGGCTCTCGTCGCGGCATTGTCCGAGGTTAACATCGATGAGGCTCTAAAGTCTGCGAGCTCAATGATGATGGCTCCTCCAGCTGCACCGGCAGCCGCGCCAACTGAGGCCAAGAAGAAGGACGAGAAACCTGCCGAGGACGAGAAGAAGAAGGAAGAAGAGGCCTTGGCCGGACTCGGAGCTCTCTTCGGATAAGATTGTAAGGAGGCTCGCGGTATAGCTCCGCACGGTCTTCTTCAAGGCAGTTCCTCCTAGTCTGGTCGGAACGCCAAACGCTTTACTCTCAGCCATCGACGTCGAGGGGACACGTTAGTTGCCAGAGATTAGCCCGGAAGAATTTGCGATTCCCTTCTTTGCCGAGCGGGGATTCACTCGGCGCAAGTGTGTCTCATGCGGAAGCAACTTCTGGACGGAGAAGTCTGACCAGCAAACATGTGGGGAGGCACCCTGCCAGCCCTACACTTTCATCGGAAATCCGCCAACGAAGAGGCGCTACAATGTTCCTGAGATGCGGATTCAGTTCATGGACTATTTCGCGGAGAAAGGCCACACTCGGATTCCGCCGTATCCGGTAGTCGCGAGATGGAGAGACGACGTCTACCTTGTCGGCGCTTCCATCTACGATTTTCAGCCGTACGTCACAGAGGGCTCGATGCCTCCTCCGGCCAACCCCCTAGTGATCAGTCAGCCATGCATCCGCTTCACTGACGTTGAACTTGTCGGGCCAACCGGGGGTCGACACATGACCATCTTTGAAATGGGTGGAGCTCACGCCTTCAATTATCCTGAGAAAGAGGTGTACTGGAAGGACGAGTGCGTTCGCTACCACCACCAGCTACTGACAGGAATCCTCGGCGTACCGTCCGAGTCTGTCACTTACAAGGAACATTTCTGGTCAGGCGGTGGGAACGCTGGACCAGACCTAGAGACGATCGTAGCCGGGCTAGAGATTGCGACACTCGTCTTCATGCAGTACAAGGTCCAAGGCGACCAGCTGATTCCTCTACCGATCAGGACAGTAGACACTGGCTATGGGATCGAACGATGGTCATGGCTCTCACAAGGGTCCCCAAGCGGATTCCACGCGGTCTATGCTCCCGTCCTACAACAGGTTATGGACCTGGCCAAAGTTAGCGTAGATCCGCAACTGATCGAGGCGTTTACACGCGCATCAAGCATACACGGCTGGGACTCCATCAAAAAGAACCGAGAATCATACATCCAAACCGTGTCCGAACAAACGGGAACTAGCATGGACAGCCTACGACAGATCCTCTCCTCTATAGAAGCAGTCTATGCGATAACGGATCACCTGAAAGCAGCCGCGTTCCTGCTGGCGGAAGGAGTGGTCCCTTCGAACGTGGGAGAAGGATATCTAGCCAGGCTCATAATCCGCCGAGCCGGAAGATTAGCAAGACAGTTTGGAATCTACCAAGACATTCCATCAATTGCCGATGCGCAGATCAAGTTCTGGGGAAACGACTTCCGAACACTCCGAGACATGAGAAAAGAGATCCAGACCGGTCTTGAGACCGAGCTGAGGAAATACCAAGAAACCATTTCCCGAGGCTCCGAGGTAGTAGTCAGACTGTCAAAAGACCTCGCAAGCAGAGGCATCCAGAAAATTCCTGTCGAACAACTGGTCCAACTCTATGATTCACAGGGGCTCTCCCCCGAAATCGTCAAAGAGGGAGCCGAGAAGACAGGGGTGGCGGTCGAGATACCGGACAACTTCTTGACGCTAGTTGCGGAACATCACTCACTGCCCGCCCAGAACCTCGCGGAGCCACGTTCGGAGACAGATATTGAAGCGAAACTAGGCGATCTGCCTGCAACTCGACCACTCTACTACGATGACCCATACAAGGCGAAGTTCAAAGCCAAAGTCGTCGCCAGAGTCTTGGACAACGCAGTGGTCCTAGATCAGACAGCCTTCTATCCACAAGGGGGAGGACAGTTATCGGATCACGGCGAACTCCGTTTCGGCAACCAGAAAGTAGGAGTCGTGGACGTACAGAAATTTGGAGATCGAATTGTTCACTTTCTAGCAGGACCCCTCGATGCGAACATAGACCTTGTCGAGGGAGAAATCGACTGGCAACGCAGACAGAATCTGATGCGGCACCATACCGGCACCCATGTCCTGCTGGGAGCTGCAAGGAGGGTTCTCGGAGAACACGTCTGGCAAGCAGGTGCCCAGAAGGAAGTGGAGAGCAGTCGCCTTGACATAACACATTACCAGCAGATCACGCAGAAAGAGAAGGAACGAATAGAACGTCTGGCAAACCAGACGATTCTAAGAGATCTACCAGTCAGGATCAACTGGATGGCCAGGGAGAAGGCCGAAGCAAAATACGGATACAGGCTCTACCAGGGAGGCGCCGTTCCTGGCTCGAAGATACGCGTCGTCAGAATAGTCGGATGGGATGCTGAGGCCTGCGGTGGTACACACGTAAAGAGAACAGGCGAACTCGGAGTGTTCAGGATCGAAAAAATAGACAGACTACAGGATGGCGTAGAGAGAATAATCTTCTCTGCAGGAGAGCCAGCACTCAGACGCATTAACCATGACACGGCAGAACTCGCCGCTACAGCAGAACTGTTGAAGACGACGCCAGACCAACTGTCAAGGTCTGCCAAGGCGCTCGTCGCCGAGAGGGATGCTCTCGAGAAAGAGCTGGAGAAACTTGAGGCCAAGAGCCTAGAGAGTCGCCTTCGCCAGTTCGAAAAGAATGCCAAGGTCATAGGCCCCATCAGGCTTGTCGTCGCAAAGATTCCGAAGAGAAGAGGAATGGACCCGCTAGATATCGCGAACAGACTCAAAGAATCCGACAAGAAAATGGTCGCGGCTATCATCGAAGCCTCGGACCGGGTCCAGATCGTGGTTGCGGCCGGTGACGAGGCGGTCCAGGCAGGAATCAACGCAGGCGAGATTGTTTCCAGCGCCGCCATGGCAGTTGGCGGAGGCGGTGGCGGCCGACCATTCTTCGCGACAGGCGGAGGGCCTGACAAGGATAAGGCCGAAGACGCGTTGAAAATTGTGGAAGAGATCATCCAGAGACAACTCTCGACCCCAACCGCCAGAGAAGTGGCCTAAGCATTGGCGAAGTTCAACTGGAGAGCTCTGGAGCGGAAATGGCAGAAGAAGTGGGCATGGGCGAAGGTCGATGAGACGGATCCCGACCCTCGTCGACCAAAGTACTTTGTTACGGCCGCTTATCCTTATCCAAACTCTCCCCAGCACATCGGCCACGCTCGAACCTACACAATTGCTGATGCCAACGCCAGATTTCACCGGATGCGCGGATTCAACACGCTCTATCCGATGGGATTCCACTACACTGGTACGCCACTGTACGCCATGGCAAAACGGCTCAGCCAGAATGACCCAGAGATAATCGAGACATTCACAAAGATCTATGGAATCCCTGCCGCTAAACTCGACGGTTTGAAAGAACCCAGGAGGATGGCGGACTATTTCCGGGACGACATCAAGAAGGGAATGATCGAGATAGGCTTCTCTGTCGATTGGCGGAGAGAGTTCACAACAGCTGACCGGCTCTACAACCGGTTCATCCAATGGCATTTCCGATGGCTAAACCAGCACGGATTCATCACCAAAGGGACCCACCCTGTTGCCTGGTGCCCCAACGACAAGAACCCCGTCGGCGTCGTAGACATCCAAGGAGGAGTAGAACCGGAGATAGGTGACTCCCACCTCGTCAAGTTTGAAAGCGACAGAACAACCTATCCAACTTCGACCCTACGACCCGAGACGATCTTCGGTGTAACAAACATCTGGGTCAATCCCAACACCCGGTATGTAAAGGCCCAGATTGACTCAGAAGAGTGGGTCGTCAGCCGAGAAGCCATTGAAACGTTCGAGCACCAGAACCATTCCGTAAGAATCGAAACGGAATTGTCCGGGACCGACTTGTTGTGGAAAGAAGTGGTTAACCCGATGACCAATACTGCCGTCCCGGTTCTGCCCGCAGACTTTGTCGAGCCGGACAACGGAACAGGCATCGTAATGTCGGTGCCGGGACATGCCCCCTACGACTACCAAGCGCTCATCGACCTGAAAACAAGATCCTGGACCTCAAGCCAACCCGAAGATATCATCCGGAAGATCGAGCCAATCTCCATCATAAAGCTGGAAGGTTTCTCGGAATTCCCCGCGGCAGACATGGTGAAGAAATTCGAGATCAGCGGACAGAAAGATCCTCGACTAGCGCAAGCCACGAAAGATCTGTACTCTAAGGAGTACCACAATGGCGTCATGACCGATAACGCGAAGCCCTACACTGGACTGTCGGTTGAAAGTGCCAGACAGGCCGTCATCAAGGACCTTACCAGTTCTGGAAAGATGACGAGTATCTACGAGCTGCTGAACAGACCGATAACGTGCAGATGTGGAACGAGAGTGGTCGTCCACGTCGTCGACAACCAGTGGTTCATCAACTATGGAGACGAAGAATGGAAGAAGAAAGCTCACCAGTGCCTAGACAAGATGACAATTCTTCCCGAAGAGCGACGCGGCGAGTTCAACTACACGATAGACTGGCTCAGAGAAAGGGCCTGCGCTCGCAAGGTGGGGCTCGGCACCCGACTTCCATGGGACATGGACTGGACCATCGAAGCGCTGTCAGACTCCGTAGTCTACATGGCATACTACGTGCTTGCAAAGTATCTGGCAAAGGAATGGGTCATCTTCAAGAAATTCGAGAAAGACCCCCAGAAACTGCCAGACTCCTTCTTCGACTATCTCTTTCTAGGCCAAGGGTCCACTGAGGCGGTTTCACGCGAGACCGGAATCTCAAAGAGAATCCTAGATTCAGCACGGAGAGAGTTCAGTTACTTCTACCCGGTAGACATGAGACACTCCGCAAAAGACCTGGTCTCGAATCATCTCTCCTTCTACATCTTCCATCACACCGCCCTCTTCACACAGGACCAGTGGCCAAGGGGGATTGTTGCCAACGGATTCGTCCTGATGGCAGGCGACAAGATGTCAAAGTCGCTAGAGAATATCATCCCGTTGCGCCAGGCTGTCGCAAAATTCGGCGCAGACCCGTTACGAATAGGCACACTAGCAACCGCAGAACTCAATCAAGATACTGACTTCAACGAAACACTCGCAACCACCATTCAAGATAGGCTCATCGGCTTGATTTCTCAATCCCGAAAACTTCGACGAAAGATGGCCGCAAAGAGAGCCTACTCGACACTCGACCGGTGGATGCTTAGTCGTCTCAACACAGCAATTCAAGCAGCAACCACGGCGATGGAACGATTGAGAGTGAGAGAGGTCGTAAACATCGTCCTGTACCATCTAGAGAACGATGCCGCTTGGTATCAGCGTAGACTAGGACCGAAGAAAACAAAGGGAGACGCGCGAAACCAGGTTCTCAGACAGGTATTCGATTCAAAAGCACGAATGCTGGCCCCACTGGCACCCCACGTGGCTGATGAGATGTGGTTCACTCTGGGAAACAAGGGATTGGTCGTTCGAGCGGAGTGGCCCAAGCCTGACGACCGGTTCCACGACAAGACAGCTGAAGCTTCAGAGTCGATCGTAAAGCAGACCCTCGAAGATACTGGAGAAATTCTGAAAGCGACAGGCCTCACAGCCAAGAGCATCACCTACTACGCGGCTGGACAGTGGAAATTGAGCATATACCAGAAAGCCCTCACTGCTGCGCAGAGCGATCCTAAGAGACAGGGCGAGTTCATCAAGGAAATCATGTCCGACCCAAAGCTGCGAGCGATAGGAAAGCCAGCCGCGGACTACGCCGCAAAATCGTACCAACAAGCAACTCAGATGAAAGAAGAATTGCGCGAATCAAGAGTCGGAGTCCAACCAAATGAGAAGAAGGTTCTGGAAGATGCATCAGACTTCTTCAGGCGCGAATTCAGAGCCGAGATTCACGTCTCGCAAGAAGGAGAAAAGGAGATCCGTGATCCGAAAGGAAGGTCCAGGTTCGCCGAGCCCTACCGCCCAGCCATCTTCATCGAGTAGAACACGCTAGAGGACTCTTACCGCCAGCTTGCACGCCGGACAGTATTGATACATGAAGTACGTCTCCACCGGCTGTCCCTCGGGGCCAACCGATTGAACCACGACGGCTTGCATCTCCTGAAGACACGGTGAGTGGTGGGAATCCTCCATCGCGGACACCTCCACGGTCGCACCTGCCGGCTTAGCCTTCTCCAATTGGCGGACCAGGTAGTCGAGTTCCTTGACTGAGAATTCCTCGAAGGGCACGTGTGGTGCTTCCAGACTCTTCTCTGCCGCGTGTCGAACGGCCCTAGTCATTCAACCACCTATGGCTCAGACTCAGCCTAAAGTAAGCTCCTTCGACCCTGCTTAAGCGTTGAGTAACCCCTAACGGTTCATCGATAGTCATTATCAATAGTCGTGAGAAGACAGAAGCTGGAGTATGAGGCGGGAAGACCCTTTCAGTAGTGACGCTTGAACCTTCGAATCGGGTGGTGCTTCTCGATAGCGAACCATTCGCCGCCGCACCTGTTCGGGCACGTTGAGTCTTCGAGCCGGACCATCTCGCCTTCTGATAGGTCTGCATCGCCGCGTCTCTGTTCGAAGCTCTTCTCGAAATTGGTCCCGCACTTAATACAGTGTAGCTCCAAGACGGTTCTGGTCAAGTGCACACCATGTGTGCGGTGGCACGCTGCTCGAGGGTAATTAAGTCGGAAAGGGGAGCGGCAATAAACCCGGGTGTCCAATTCTGACGGTCCAGGTTGAGAATGCGATATTACACATCGACGTGGCTCTTCGTCGATCCCTCGAAACCGTATACAATGGACGTCTCAGTAACGTGTTAGAATCGCTCGGTCGGATGGGACCAAGATACCATTTCCGATTGAACGGTCCCACCAGCACGAAAATGGAAACCGTCGAGAGTATGCGTTCTGAGGGCTTCGACATAGGGCTTCACAAAACCATCCCTGAAGCGGCGTATCTTCCCGTGGTGGAACAGACGGTGACGCGGGAAGGGATACCGGTACTGGCTGACCGTTTTGCGGCGGAGGCGGTGATGCAAGGGGCCCACCTCTACTCCCCAGGAGTGAAGAACTGTCAGGGTCTCCGGTCCGGAATGAAGGCAACGGTGCAGGATCAGAACGGTGTTCCGGTTGGGTCTGGAATAGCACGACAGGGCGAGACAGCGATCTTGAACTATCATCAGGGCATCGCTGTCGAGACTCTCAGTAGCAGATTCCGCCTTCCTCCCCTCCGGGAATCCAGATGGTACGAGTCTGGACTAATCCATCTTCAATCGCTCCCATCTATGGTTGCATGTCATGTCTTAGATCCTATGCCGGAGGATGTGATCGTCGACCTCAATTGTTCTCCCGCGGGGAAGATGTCCCATCTCTGCCAGTTGACCTCTAACAAGGCCAGAGTTATCGGCTTCGACAGAAATACGCGGAAGACCGAAAAAGCGAGAGAACATCTCGAAAGGCTACACTGCAAGAACTATCAACTCATCGCTCACGATTCTAGGTACGCTCATCTAGACTATACGTTGAGGGCGGACAAGGTGCTTGTCGATCCTCCATGCACCGGACTAGGCGTAACGCCCAGACTCTCCGTCGACACGACAATGGCTAACGTGGAAAACCTGGCTGCTTACCAGAAGCAGTTCATGAGAGCAGCAACGGCCTTGGTCAAAAAGGGAGGGACAATAGTCTACAGCGTCTGCACAATCACACGCGAAGAATGTGACGACGTGGTCAGATTC
>Ga0209761_1000756_pt1 | contig 20453 bp, 17 predicted proteins | sample GraSoi013_1_40cm_4_FD_185818 | JGI IMG/M metagenome (GOLD analysis project Ga0209761, IMG submission 185818) | Grasslands soil microbial communities from the Angelo Coastal Reserve, California, USA - Sample 09_25_2013_1_40cm (SPAdes) (version 2) | ecosystem: Environmental > Terrestrial > Soil >...
GAGCTGAGCGCGCGCTCCGCCCGGCGGCAGGCCGAGGCGGCCCTGGCGCAGCTCGAGGCGCGGCGCGACGCGCTCAGCGAGCTCGACCGCGAGCACGTCGGCCTCGCGCCCGCCGCGCAGGCGCTGCTCAAGGTCCGCAACCATTTCGGCGACGGCGTGCTCGGCCCACTCGCTGATTTCGTGCGCACCAGCCGGCGCGATGCGGAGCTCGCCGAGCGGCTGCTGGGCGAATGGCTGCACGCCGTGCTGGTGCGCGACGCTTCCGTCATCGATGCGATCCGCGCCTGGCATGCCGAAACGCAACCCGGTCCCCTCGTGTTGTTGCCCGCCGTACCGGGGCCGCGCCTCGGCGCCGACGGTCATCCACTCGAGGATGAGCTGCGCGTCGATGGACCGGCCGCCGCGTGGGTGCGAGCGTTGCTCGCCGGCCACGAGGTGATCGGCGCCGGCGCCCTGCGCCGGGCGAACGGCGCCGTGTTCCTCGACAGCGGCACGCCGGCCGCCGGCCCGCTCCAGCGGCGTGCCGAGCTCGAAGCGCTCGAGAAAGAAGCACGCGACGCCGCGTCGAATCGCGATCGCGCCCGGGCGGCGGAGGAATCCACGCTGAAGGAGCTGGCGGCAGCAGAGGCCGCGCTCACGGCCGCCGGCCATGCCGCTGAACAGGCGCGCCACCTGGAGCTCGAAGCCGGTGCGGAGAAGGGTGAAGCGGATCGCGGGCTCATTCACGCACGCCGGCAGGCCGAAGAATCCACCACGCAGGTCCAGCGGCTCAGCAAGCGCCTCGCGGAGGTCGACGCACGCCTCGGCGCGCTGCACGTCGAGCTGCAGGAGCGCGAAGTCGAGCGCGTGCGGTCGGCGGAGCAGCTTGGTGCCGAGCGCGCCGGCCTTGCGGACCTGGAGGCACAGCAGGAGGGGGCACGCGAGCAGCGCGTGCGCTGGCAGGTCGAGGCTGCGCAGGTGGAAGCACGCCGTGCGGCGGCGACGGAGCGCGCCGTGCGCGCCGATGCCGACGCGAGAGCCTCCCGCGAACAGGCCAGCGCGCGAGCCGAGGAAATCGCGCGGATCGAGCGCGAGACGGCCGCCCTCACGACCCAGCGCGCCCAGTGGGAGGATACGCTGCAGGAGCGCCGCCTCTCGGTGACCAAGCTCGACGGGGCCGCCATCGACGCGGAGGCGCAGGTCGGGATGACCGACGCCGACCTCGGCCAGGCGGAAGGCGCGCTCGATCAGGCGCGCAAAGCGCTGGCCGCCCTGGGCGAGGAAGAGCACCGGCTGCAGCTGGAGCGCACCGAGATCGAAGGCCGCAAGCGCGGGCTCGTCGAGCGCGTGGAGACGGAATGGCGCAAGCCGCTCGAGAAACTGCTCGCCGACGCGCCGGAGGTCCCCGGCGATCTCGAGTGGCTGCGGCAGGAAAATGAGCGGCTCCGCGGCGCCATCGACGCGGTCGGACCGGTGAACGCGCTCGCGGTGGAAGAGCACGCGGAGGAAACCAAGCGCCTCGAGTTCCTGCAGACCCAGCGCGACGACCTCGTGGCCGCCCGCAACTCGCTCCAGCAGGCGGCGCGCGAAATCGACCAGACCGCTAAAGCGCTGTTCCTCGAGTCCTTCTCGAAGGCCCGAGATCATTTTCGGTCGGTCTTCCAGACGCTGTTTGGTGGCGGCGAGTGCGATGTGCGGTTGGCGAACGAAGACGATCCGCTGGAAAGCGAGATCGAGATTCACGCCGCGCCGCGCGGCAAGCGTACGCAGCGCATCCACCTGCTGTCCTCGGGGGAACGCACCCTGGTGGCCGTCTCGCTGCTGTTCGCGATTTTCCTCGCGAAGCCGAGCCCCTTCTGCCTGCTGGACGAGGTCGATGCGCCGCTCGACGACGCCAACGTGGGCCGCTACGTCCGCCTGCTTGCCGAGTTCAAGGAGCAGACGCAGTTCATTGTGATCACGCACAACCCGCGCACGATGCAGGCCGCGGACGCCGTCTATGGCGTCACGATGCAGGAGCCGGGCGTCTCAACGATCGTCGGCGTGCGGCTGGGCCAAATGGAGCCGGTTTAGGGATCGACTAACCCTTCCCCCGTCCCCCTTCTCCCCTTCCCCGTTTTGATGCGGCGGTTCATCTGGCTCGTCCTCCTGCCTGCTGGGTTGGCAGCGCAGCAACCCGCGGTTTCCCCGGTTTTGCCGAGGGCGCTGGCCCGCATCCAGGACACCACCTTTTCGGTTTGGCTCTTTGTTCAGCCATGGGCATCGCTCGACGAGATTGGTGATCGAGTTGCTGCAGCCGGCGGAGGGGCTCGTGTCCGCGTCCGCAGCCGCTGGCTCCATGCCCTCAGCGCCGACGTCCCCGCGCCCGTGCTCCGGCAGCTGTTGCGGGACCGCGACCTGAGGCGTGTGCAACCACTGGGCCGCTTCAAACTCAGGCCTCGACCCGGGCGTCCAGTTCTCGATGTCGCGCCGCGCGCCACGTTCGCACCAGCAGCGGGGCCCGGAGACACCTGCGGCGTCTCACCGGGGGACGATCCGGTGCTTGGCCCATCGGCAATGCCGTATCGACAGCTGCATCTGCGACCGCTCACTGATCAGGGCATCGACGCGACCGGCGTCCGGATCGCTCTCCTCGATACCGGCTTCGATACCGCAAACACGGCGTTCAACGGTATCACGATCACCGCGCAACACGATTTTGTGTTCAACGACAACGTCGTGAAGGACGAACCCGGCAAGGACGTCGCGGGGGCGCAGTCCCACGGCACCGAGACGTGGTCGTTGTTCGCGGGAGATGTTGCGGGGCGACTGCACGGCATCGCGCGCGGCGCGCACTTCCTGCTCGCCAAGACCGAAGACGTGCGCAGCGAGACGCGCGTCGAAGAAGACAACTACGTCGCCGCGCTCGAGTGGGCCGATTCGATCGGCGTCGACATCGTCTCATCGAGTCTCGGTTACCTCGCCTTCGACAATGGCTTCAGCTACACGCCGTCCCAGCTGAACGGCGATATCGCGGTCACGACCGTCGCGGCCGACATGGCCGCGCAGCGCGGCATTTTGGTCGTGACAGCCGCCGGGAACGACGGCCCGAGCTTCCGTTCGCTCTCGACTCCGGCCGACGGCGATTCCGTACTCGCGGTCGGCGCCGAGGATTCGCTGGGAACGATCGCGTTCTTCTCCTCGCGCGGCCCGACGGCCGATGGCCGGCTCAAGCCCGATTTCACCGCGCCGGGCGTCGCCGTCTGTGTCGTCACGGGAAACGGTCAGGTCCGGCGGGGTGACGGCACCTCGTTTGCGACGCCGCTGATTGCCGCGAGCGCCGCGTTGATCAAGCAGATGCACCCGACACTCGCGCCCATGGAGCTCCGGGCCGCGTTCCGCAGCACGGCGAGCAAACGCGCCGCACCCGACTCGATCTCCGGCTGGGGCCGGCCGGACGTCGCCGCCGCCGCCGTTTTCCCTGCTGGTGTGACGGCGACGTCACCGCTGCCCGCGGCCGGCCCACTCGCGACGATCACACCGACCTTCACCTGGACCGTGGGCACGGTGCCGCCGTCCGCGACGCCTGTGCGCTACCGCCTGCGCGTCAGCAGAGACAGCACACTCGCGGCACCGCTCGTCGATACGCTGCTCACGGCCGAGACACTCAGTCTCTCCGTTCCGCTGAAGGCCGGTTCCATTTTCTGGCGCGTGGATGCGACCGCCGCCAGCGGTGAAACCGCAACCAGTGGGCGGATCGGTCCGGTCGTCGTGCCCGCATGGGCCACCCTCACATCCCTGAGCAATCCGGCTGGGCTGGTGATCGACACGGCGCAGCCAACGCTCACCTGGCGACCGGTCGCGGTTGCGACGCCTCCGGGGCCGCTGACGTTCGACCTGGATGTGCAGCGAGTGGCGACCGGCATCACGGATTTCAATGTCGCGAATCTGATCGACACGACGTTCAGTCTGACGCAGCCGCTCGAGCGCAACACGGCCTATCGCTGGTTTCTCACCGTGCATGCCGGCGCGGACACGAGCATCATCAAGAGCCAGGGCTCATTTCTCGTCGTGGACCTCGGCATGCCGACGTCGACGCTGCTCTACCAGAACTTCCCGAATCCCTTCCCCGCCGCCGGCCGGGACTCCACCTGTCTCTGGTTCGACCTGCCGATTGCCGGCGCCGTCGAGCTCGACATCCTGGACCTGCGCGGCAATCCTGTGCGCCACTTCGTGCCGGGGCCTGATTTCCCAGGGGTTTTGGCCCCCGGCCGCTACGGGCGTGGAGGGGGGTCCACGGGCGGTGGGATCTGTGATCCCCGGCTGATGTGGGATGGCCGCGCCGATAATGGGTACCCGTTGCCGGCCGGCGTGTATCTCGCCAAGCTCAAGGCGCCGGGATTGATTGTGTTCAAGCGGATCGTCTTCCGGGGAAAGTGAGCATGGAACTCATCACCGTCGGCACGGGCACGGTTGCTCCCTCGGCCCGCCGCACCTGTCCCTGTCACTGGGTGGCGCGCGGGGATCTGCGCGTGCTACTCGATTGCGGCGCAGGCTCGCTGCACCGGCTCGCGGAGTTCGGGCTGCCCTGGCATCAGGTGACGCACGTCATCCTGACCCACTTCCACCCCGACCACTGGGGCGAGCTGCCGATGCTCGTGTACGCGCTCAAATACACGACGGAGCCGCCGCGACGCGACCCGTTTGTCATTCTCGGGCCGCCCGGTGTCGTACAGCTGCTGCGCACACTCGCCGAAGGCTACGGCGACTGGTTACTCGATCCCGGATTTCCGATCGGCATTCTCGACGTGCGCGACGGCGAGCCGTTCCCCCTCAACGCCGACGTGAGCCTCGAGACGTTTCCGGTCCCGCATACGGACGAGAGTGTCGCCATCTCCCTCGTCGCGCCCGAGGGGCGTCTCGTCTACACCGGCGATACCGGGCCCAGCGCCGAGCTGGGACGGTGGGCATCCGGGTGCGATCTGCTGCTGGCCGAGTGCTCCCTCCCGGAAGATCGCGCCATGGACACCCACCTGACGCCCGAGCGCGCCGGTGACCTCGCCAAGCAGGCGGCGGCGAAACGTCTAGTCTTGACGCACTTCTATCCTCCGGTAGAAACTTCGGACCCGGCAAAACTTGCCGGCACGCGCTTTCCCGGGCCGGTATCCGCGGCCAAGGATGGCGATCGCTTCACCATTGGAGACGGGAGACGATAAGTCGTGCTGATCGTGATGCGGCATGGCGCCACGCGCGAAGAAGTCGAAAAGGTCATCTCCGTCATCGAGGAGATGGGCTATCAGGCGCAGCCCATGCCGGGAGCGCAGCGCACCGCGGTCGGGCTGATCGGCAACGACGGGCGCGTCGATGCGTCGCGGCTCGAAGGTCTGCCCGGCGTTCACGAGGTCATCCACGTCTCGCAGCCCTACAAGCAGGTCAGCCGGGAATGGAAAGCCGAGTCGACCGTCGTTCGCCTGCCGGGTGGCGTGGCGTTCGGCAATACGGAAGTGGTGGCGATCGCCGGCCCCTGCTCCGTCGAAAGCGAACGGCAAATCATCGACGCCGCTCGCCAGGTCAAGGAAGCGGGCGCCGTCGTGCTTCGCGGCGGCGCGTGGAAGCCGCGCAGCTCCCCCTACTCCTTCCAGGGACTCGGCAAGCCCGCTCTCCGCCTGCTCGCCAAAGCGCGTGAAGAGACGGGACTCTTGATCTGCACCGAGGCGATGGATGAGAGTGGCCTCGGCTGGGTCGCGGAGACCGCGGACATCGTGCAGATCGGCGCGCGCAACATGCAGAACTTCTCGCTGCTCAAGCTCGCCGGGCGCTGCGGCAAACCGGTCCTGCTCAAGCGCGGCATCAGCGCGACCGTGCAGGAGCTGCTCCTCTCCGCGGAATACTTACTGGCGGAAGGAAATCACGACGTGATTCTGTGCGAGCGCGGCGTGCGGAGCTTCGACACGGCGACGCGCAATCTGTTCGACCTCACCGCGATCCCGGTCGTGCACAAGCTGTCGCATCTCCCGATCATCGCCGACCCGTCCCACGGCACCGGGCTGCGGGACAAGGTGATCCCGATGGCGCGCGCGGCAATCGCCGCCGGCGCCGACGGCATCATGGTCGAGGTCCATCCGAATCCCGAAGAGGCGCTGTCGGACGGCGCGCAGTCGCTCTTTCCGGATCAGTTTGCGCAATTGATGCGCGAGGTGCGGATCATCGCGGAGGCCATCGGCCGCCGCGTCGCGGAACCCGCCGCCGTCGGCGCATGACTCCCCTGCTGCTCCTGCTCCTGGCGGTCCAGGACCCCTGGCTGGCTCTCGACCGCGCCAGCGCCTCCTACGACTCGGTCCGCACTCTCCAAGCCGACTTCGTGCAAGTCGTCGAGAACGCGATGCTCGGCGATCCCGATACGACGCGCGGCAAGCTGTTCCAGCGGCGCCCGAGCTACTTCGCGATGCGGTTCACCGACCCGAAAAACGACCGTATCGTCGCCGATGGACGCCACCTCTGGCTCTACACGCCAAGCACGACGCCCGGTCAGGTCATCCGGACGGCGATTCCCGGAACGGGCACGACCGGGCCGAATCTCATTGGGCAATTCGTCGAGCATCCGCGCGAGCGGTACACCGCGCGGTACGTGCGCAGCGACTCGACCGCAGACGGCGCGGTCGATGTCCTCACCCTGACGCCGCGCGCGCAGGACGTTCCTTACTCGGAAGCGACGGTCTGGATTGCGAAGCGGGACGGATTGGTACCGCGCATCGAGATCCTCGAGTCCTCGGGGCAGCGCCGCACGATCATGCTCCGAAATCTTGTGGTGAATCGGGCGATCAACGCCCGTGAATTTCGGTTTTCCCCGACGTCCGCATTACGGGTGGTAGATCAGTAGCCAGCGCTTCCGCGACCTTCTCCGCCGTCGCCGCATCCATCCCCTGCTTTTGCGCCAGCTCGAGCGCCGCCCGGCCGAGCGCGCGGTACAACTTTGCGTCATCCACCGCCAGCGATTGCAGATGCCGGATGATCGTGGCGGTGTCTCCGCGAACCACGGGCCCCGTGAGCGCTTCGCGCGGCTCATGCCGGCTCAGATTCTCGAACGTCCCTTCCACGAGCGGCCGCAGCGCCGCCCAAGCCTCGGCGTCGGATAATCCCGCATGCCGTAACAGGCGCTGGGCGACCGCCTCCACGACCACGAGATAGTTCGACGCGAACACCGCGCCTGCATGGTAGATCGCCTTCGACTTGGTGGCGATGCGGAACGGGCGCATGCCGAGATCCTTCGCGATCTGTTCGCCGGTTTCGACCGCCCGCGGCATTCCTTCGACCGCGGCCCAGGCCCCCTTGAGACGGCCGGGTGTCAATTCGGGTTCGACGATGGTCTGCAGGGGGTGAAATGAGCCAAGCGCGGCGCGGCTGGGCACGAGGGGACCGAGGGCCTCCTGTCCCTGCGCGCCCGACAGGTGGAGCACGACATGCCGTTCAGCGATCGCGTCTGCGGTGGCGAGCGACCTGGCGAGCGGCGTGATCGCGTCGTCGCGGACGGTCAGGACCACGACGGCGACATCGCCGATCCAGGGCGGCGGCCTTCGGCCATCGCCCACGGTCAGCGTGAGAGGTGCTGGTACGCTTTTCTTGTTTCGCCCGTGGAGGCGGACCGAATATCCTGCCTGGGCCAGTGCGAGAGCCAGTCCAACGCCCGCGCGACCGGGCCCGATGAGCCCGATCGCGCGGGGAGACTGTTGGGTCACCGATTGCGGACCGTCGTCGGAGCGGGCTGCGTGTTGGCCAGCGTCAGCAGATCCTGCGGCGAGCGGGCCCGATCGGCCAATGCCAGCGCGCGTATGATCTGCTCGTCATCCGCCATGCGGCGGCGGAATTCCGCGGAGCGGCCAAAGACGTACCGCGTCGCTTCGTATCCCAGCTCCTGGCTGATCAGCGTGCGCGCGCCGGCGATCACCGAATCCGGCAGCTCGGCGCCCTTGGCGCGCAACCGGCGCACGATCTCATCCACCATCCCTGGAGTGACGGGGAACTTCGGGGAGGGGAGGCGGTTCCCTTCCTTCAGCTCGAGGGCGTAGCCGGCGAGCGCATCGCGATACATTGGAATCTTGTTGCCCAGCGCCTTGACGAACGCGCGCTCGGCGGTCGTGAACGTGTCGGCGACGACGTAGATGTCGGGCCGGATGCCGCCGCCGCCGTAGATCGTGCGGCCCGCGTCCGTGTGAAACAGCGCCGACGAATCCACCTTGATGTCCTGGCCGCGCTGCGCCGCGATCACCTGGGCTTCCTGCTCCGCCTCGTTGTGCGTGATCCGCTGAATCGTCCGGCCACTCGGCGTATACCAGCGCGCGGTGGTGAGCTTGAGCCCGGTTTCGGGCGTGAGCCGCCAGAACGATTGCACCAGTCCCTTCCCGAACGTCGGCGTCCCGACGAGCACCGCGCGGTCGTGATCCTGCAGCGCACCCGAAATGATTTCCGCGGCGCTGGCCGTGCCGCCGTTCACGATGACGACGATGGGCAGACGCGGCCACTGCTGCGGTTTGGAATCGCTGAACTCGTGCGAGGAGCCGGGAGCGCGCCCGCGCGTCTCCACGATCGCTTTCCCAGGATCGAGGAAGAGGTCCGACACTGCGACGCCCTGGTCCAGCAGCCCGCCGGGATTCTGGCGGAGATCGAAGATCAGCGATTTCATGCCCTGCTTGAGGAGCGTGTCGATCGCCTGCGCCACGTCCCGGGCCGAGCTCTCGCTGACCGGATTGAGCGCGATGTAGCCGACGCGGTCGTCAAGCATCATCGTCAGCCGGGGATCGACCGAGCGGATGTGAATCGAGGCGCGCGTGAGCTTGTATGTGATCGGCTTGTCGATGCCGGCGCGCCGAATCTGCAGCTCGGCCGTCGTCCCCGCCGGTCCGCGCAACGCTTTTACGGCCGAATCCTGTTTCCAGCCTTCCGTGGACTTGCCGTCGAGCGCCACGATGAGGTCCCCGGTCTGGATGCCCGCGCGCTCCGCGGGCGTGTCGGGCAGTGGAGCGACGACGGTGATCCAACCCCCGCGGACATCGATCTGAATGCCGAGGCCCGAGTAGTTGCCCGTCGTGGCCTCGGAAAGCTGGCGGAAGTCATCCGGCCTCAGAAACACCGAGTACGGATCTTTGAGCTGATCCAGCATGCCGTCGATCGCCATCTGATACAGCTGGCGCTCGTCGAGCGAGTCGACGTAATAGTCGGCAACGTGCGCCAGCACATCGTCGAACAACCGAGCCTGCTGGTACACCGAGCCGGCCGGCTCCGTCTCCCGCTGCAGGAACCAGCCGCCCGACACCAGCGCGGCCAACACGACGACGGCTGCCACGGATCCTTTATGACGAATCATCATGCCCCTCGCATTGATAAAGCCGTTATCGCCGCCACTTCCCGCCAGGCGGCATCCTGGACGGCCTGCTTGGACTGACTGGCATCAATATGAACAATTCCGGCCCCGGATGCGCTGCGATAGGCCTCACGGACCCGTGTGTGAAACGTGTCATCTTCGCGCTCGATGCGGTCTTTGACCTTTCCGGCCGTCCGCTGGCGCTCGCGCCCGACCGTCACCGGGATGTCGAGGATCAGGGTGAGGTCGGGGGACAACCCTCCCGTCGCCACCCGCAACGCCGCTTCGACGTCTGCGCGCGCCAGACCTCGCCCCGCCACCTGATAGGCCATCGTCGACAAGCCGAAACGATCGGCGATGACGACTTGCCCACTTTCGAGCGCCGGGCGAATCACGCGTTCCACCAGATCGGCGCGCGCCGCGAGAAACAGGAACAGTTCGGCGCCGAATGCCCGCTCATGGCGCGATTTCAGCGCCAGCTTCCTCGCCGCCTCGGCGATGGGCGTGCCGCCCGGCTCGCGCACCGTCAGGACGTCGCGACCCTCGGCGCGCAGCGTGGTGCCGAGCCAGCGCACGAGCGTGGACTTGCCTGCGCCCTCGGGACCTTCGACAACGATGAACACCCCACCATTCCCCATTCCCCGTTTCACCCGAGCGTAATGATCGGGCTGGCGGCGCCCTTTTTGATGCCCTCGTAAATGCGGGCATTGATTCTGGCCATCAGTTTTTCGAAATTCGCCTGCGCCGCGACCATCTGCTGATACACCGAATTTCCCTGCACGCTTTGGAGCGCCTGATCGTATTTCTCGACCTGCTCCTTCGTGGGTTCCTTGCCCTGTTGCGCGACCTGCTCGATTTCCTGCGCGAGCCGTTCCGCTTCCGCGAGCACTGTTTGAATCGCCTGGTCCTCCCGCAGCGCTTCCGTCGCGCGACGTAACGACTTGTACTCTTCCGTCTGGCCGAGCACGCGCCCCAGGTCTTCTGCCTTCTCCTCGAGCACTAATCCTCCTTTATAGAGAGCGCGTAACGCGGACGACCGAACACATCGGAGAAAATCTCAACGTCCCACCCAAAACCCCGGCCCACGTTTCGAACGGCATCGGCTCGCCCTTCGTCGATCTCCAGGGCCACCAGTCCACCCGGTTCGAGCAGTGACCCGGCGCCCGCAAATAGTCCGCGAGTCGCATCCAGGCCGTCGACACCGCTGCATAGCGCTTCACGCGGCTCAAAATCTGCGACGGATCTGTCGAGATCTGCGTGATCAGCGGCAGCGAGATACGGAGGGTTGGACACGATCGCCCGAAACCGCTCTCCGTTGTCCACCAGCGGCGCGAGCAGGTTCCCTTCGCGGACGTCAACGGGCGTTCGCGGCGCGATGCGTTTCACATTCTCACGCGCGAGTGCCGCCGCAGCGGGCGACTGCTCCACGGCGACGACCTTGTCGAAGTGGCCTTCGACGGCCAGCGACAGGGCGATGCAGCCGGAACCGGTCCCAATGTCCGCGACGAGACCCGTCGAGCAGCGCGCCAGCACCAGGTCTATGAGCCCCTCGGTTTCGGGCCGCGGGATCAGTGCGCGTGGATCGATGGCGAGGTCGAGCGTGCGGAACCCCACTCGACCGACCGCGTATGCGAATGGCACACCGTGTTCCAATTGCGCAAGCGCATCCCGATACCTGGCGACGAGCTGGGGCGATTTCGGCTCGTCGCGACGCAGCCAGGCTTCTCCCACCGTGGTGCCGGATACGGCTGCCCACACCGCGTGCGCCGCGTTACGCACTCAGCCGCTCCTTCTCCTGCGCGGTCTTCAGCGCGGCAATCAGCTCGTCGAGCCGGCCGTCCATCACTTCGTCGATGTTGTGCGTCGTGAAGTGGATCCGATGATCGGTGACACGGTTCTGCGGAAAGTTGTACGTCCGGACTTTCTGCGAGCGATCACCCGTTCCAACCTGGGCGCGACGATCGCGGGCCCGCGCCGCTTCCTGTTCCGCCACCATCCGGTCCAGGAGCCGCGACCGCAGGATCTCGAGCGCCTTGATCTTGTTTTGTAGCTGTGATTTCTGGTCCTGGCATTTCACTTCGAGACCGGTGGGGAGATGCGTCACGCGCACCGCGCTGTCGGTCGTGTTGACGCTCTGGCCGCCGGGCCCGCCGGAGCGGAACACGTCGATGCGCAGATCCTTGTCCTCGATCTTGACGTCGACCTCTTCTGCTTCGGGCAGGACGGCGACGGTCGCCGCGGAGGTATGGATCCGGCCCTGTTGCTCGGTGACCGGGACACGCTGCACGCGATGCACCCCCGACTCGTAGCGCAGGGTGCCGTACGCTGTGGGTCCGCGCGCCGCAAAAACCGCTTCTTTCAGACCGCCGAGGGTGCCTTCCGACAACGACAGGATGTCGACCTTCCAGCCGCGCCGCTCGCAGAAACGCGTGTACATCCGAAACAGATCGGCAGCGAACAACGCGGCCTCGTCGCCACCCGTTCCGGCGCGAATCTCGACGATGGCGTCGCGGTCGTCGAACGGATCGCTGGGAGTGAGCAGCTCGGCGAGCTCCGCCTCGAGCCGGTCGATTTCGGGGCGCAGGTGCTCGACGTCGGCGCGCGCCAGCTGCGAGAGCTCCGGGTCCTTGTCGGCGAGCACCTCGCGCGCCTGCGCGAGCTCGCCCTGGAGGCGCTCCATGCGCTGGTGGGCGAGACGGATGGCGTCGAGTTGGGCGTGTTCGCGACCGAGCTGCTTGAGTTTGCCCGGATTCCGCGCGGTGGCGGGGTCGGCCAGCTGCCGGGCGACCTCCTCCGCCCGCGCGAGCGCCTGGCGGAGTCGGGCCTCCACGGGATTAGCTCGCTCCGGCCTTGGTTCCGTACTTCTGGCGGAAGCGCTCCACGCGGCCGGCGGTGTCGAGCAGCTTCTGCTTGCCAGTGAAGAAGGGATGACAGTTGGCACAAACTTCAACGTGAATCATGGGCGTGGTCGAGCGCGTCACGAACGTGTTGCCGCACGCGCATTGGACCGTCGCCCGCTGGTATTTCGGGTGAATTCCGGGTTTCACTGCACACATCCTTGCCTAATTGTCGGACAGAACGAAGTGCGGAAATATAGCTGGCGCACGAACTTGGGGGCAAGACTCAGGCATCGGCTTCAATTGACACCGCTTGCGACACGGCGTAAGCTGTTCGCGTGTCTGCTGCCGAAGTGCTGCAAAAGGTCCCGCTGTTCAGTCAGCTCTCCGCCGTCGACCTGCAGCGGGTGGTGGAAGTCGCCCGCGACCGTGCCTACCCCAAGAACTCCGTCATCCTGTTCGAGGACGATCCCGGCGACGCGCTCTACGTCGTCGCGAAGGGTCAGGTGAAGGTCGTCCTCATCGGCGAGGATGGCCGCGAAGTCATTCTCTCGGTGCTCGGGGAAGGAGAGTTCTTCGGCGAGATGGCGCTGATCGACGACGAGCCCCGCTCGGCGCACGTCATCGCGATGGAGGACTCCACCCTGTACGTCCTGCGCCGCGAAGATTTCCAGGGCATTCTCGAACATTCCCCAGGCATCGGGCTCGCGCTGCTGCGCGAACTGTCGCGCCGCCTGCGCCGCGTCGACGAAAAAGTCGGCAGCCTGGTCCTGCTCGACGTGCACGGCCGCGTCGCGCAGCTGCTCCTCGACCTCGCCGACGAGACCGACGGCCAGCGCATCACGCGCCGGCTGACCCATCACACCATCGCCCAGATGATCGGATCGTCCCGCGAAACCGTGTCGCGGACAATGCGAGAGCTCGTCGATAAGGGAATGATTGATGTAAGTCGCAAGGACATTGTGATCAAAGACCGCGGCTCGCTCGAGCAGGCGGCCGGGCGGTCGTGACTCGCATCACGGTTCTACGTCACTAATTACCAGTAACTTAGCCCGAGTTTCGGCGTGCCGACTCGCATGACGTACACGGTGACCTTCTGGGGAACCCGGGGGAGTATTCCTACTCCCGGGCCTGCGACGTCGCGCTATGGCGGGAACACGCCGTGCGTCGCCGTCGAGGGCAGCGGAGGGCAACTCGTCGTCCTCGATGCGGGAACGGGAATTCGCGCGCTGGGGCTCGACCTGGTCGCGAAACAAAACGGCGCCGCCAAGGTCGAGATTCTCCTGTCGCATGCGCACTGGGATCACATTCAAGGGCTGCCGCATTTCAAGCCGTTCTTCGCGCCGGGCAATACTGTGCGCATCTGGGGATCGCGTCAGGGGACGGCATCGTTGGAAGCGATCCTGCGGCAGCAGATGGACCCCGCCGTATTCCCGGTGCCGCTCGACGCATTATCCGCGTCGTTGACGGTGCAGCAGGTGGATCGGGACGAGTTCTCGATCGGCGAGTTCCGCGTCCGGACGATGAAGCTGCGGCACCCGGGGACGACACTGGGATTTCGGCTGACCCCCGCCAAAGGCGGGGGCAGTATGGCATACGTGACGGACAACGAGCTCGGCCCCGGCGGCGAGTACGACGTCTCGAAGAACTGGCGGCGCGATTTCGTGAGCTTTTTGAAAGGCGTCGATCTCCTGATTCATGACGCGATGTACACGCCGGCCGAGCTGGAGCAACACCGCGGCTGGGGGCATTCGACCTATGAAGAAGCGGTGACACTGGCCCAGGATGCCGGCGCGAAGAAACTCGTGCTGTTTCACCACGAGCCCGAGCACGAGGATAAAGAGATGGATCGGTTGGTGGCGGCCGCGCGGAAGTTTGCCAAGACGCGCGGAGGTTCGCTCGAAGTAGTAGCCGCCCAGGAAGGCATGAAAGTGACCCTGTGACCGCGAAGGAGCAGCTATGCGCGCGCGTGCCGTAGTGACGGTGCTGACCCTGGTTCCGGTGCTCCTGGGGGCACAGCAGGGGGGGCGCAACCAGGATACCCGCCCGGGTATCGCCGTGCTCCCCTTCACCAACGGCGGCTCCTACGGTCAGGGCAAAGAGGATTTCGACGCCCTCGAGCGCGGCATTGCCGGCATGATGATCTCCGAGTTGTCGCAGAATCCCGCGGCGCGCGTCGTCGAGCGCCAGGAAATCCAGCACCTGATCGATGAGCAAAACCTGGGCGCCCAGGGCCGCGTCGATCCGCAGACCGCCGCCAAGGTCGGCAAGCTCGTCGGCGCCCGCTACGTCGTGCTGGGCACCTTCATCGATTTCTACGGTGACTTCCGCGTGGACGTGCGGCTCGTCAACACCGAGACGAGCGAGGTCGTGAAGACCGAGTCGGAACGGATGCAGCGCGATCACATGTTCGACATCATCCGCAACATCTCGAGCCGGCTCATGAAGGACGCGAATCTGCCCGCGCTCCAGCGGCAGGCCTCGGATCAGCGGATGGGCCGCCAGATCCCGACGGAGGCGCTGACCTATTACTCGCGCGGGTTGCTGTATGCCGACCACGGCCAGAAGGACAAGGCGGTAGAGATGTTCAACCGCGCGCTGGATATCCTCCCCGGTTACGCTGAGGCGCAGGACGGCCTGCAGCGGGCGAAGTCGTCCTAACGGACCCCTTCACTCGGCTTGGCAGATCGACGGCGCGCGGTCCGGTCAGGGTCAAGCAATGAGATACGTCCTCTTGCATCCACCGATGTGGCGTCCGGACACGGTCGCCCCGGCGCTCGAGACGTCGCAGGTGGAGGCGCGGCCGGTGCACCAGGCGAAAGATCTCGCGGTCGCCGACGAGCGGCCGACGGTCTTCCTGCTCGATGCCGAAAGCCGGTCCCTGTTTCCGGTCGACGTCATGCGCGCGTTCGTCGACGCGGGCGGCGCGATCGTCGCGTTAGGACGCAATGGGGAGACCGACGTCCCCGAGGGCCTGCCCACCGAATTCCTGTCGGGGTTCCTCACACAGCCGACGAGCCCGCGGCGCTTGCTGGTCGCGATCCGCGCCGGCTTCCGCGAGGCGGCGGCACGGGCCGAGACCGCGCGCGCGCGGGGCGAAGCGGCGCTCCGGGCTCGCGAGATCGGCGAGTTGACCCGCATTGGGGTCGCGCTCGGCACCGAGCGCGACATCAAAACGCTGCTCGAGCTGATTCTCACGCAGGCGCGACGCATTACGCAGTCGGACGCGGGCAGCCTGTACCTGGTCGAGATGACTGAGCACGGCGACAAGCGGCTGCGGTTTCGGCTGGCGCAAACCTACTCGAAGCCCGAAGCGCCGCTCGTCGAGCACACGATCCCGGTGGATCGCGGCAGTCTCGCCGGCTATTGCGCCGTCACGGGGGACCCCCTCGTCATCGACGACGCCTATTTCCTGCCGCCGGACGTCGAGTACACCATCAATCGTTCGTTCGACGAGCGCTACGGCTATCGCACGAAGTCGATGCTCGTGATCCCGATGAAGGATCACAAGGAAGAGATCATCGGCGTGCTGCAGCTCATCAATCGCAAACGAAACTTCGACGCGATCCTATCGACCCCCGCGGATGTCGAAAAACAGGTCGTGCCCTACTCGAAACGCACCGTCGAGCTGGTGACGGCGCTCGCCGGCCAGGCGGCCGTCGCCATCGAAAACGGCCGGCTGTATGAAGACATCGAAAAGCTGTTCGAGGGGTTCGTGCTCGCCGCGGTGCATGCGATCGAGCAGCGTGATCCGACGACCTACGGCCACAGCGGCCGCGTCGCCGGCATGACCGTCGGGCTGGCGGAGGTAGTCGACCACGCCGGCGACGGTCCGTATCGCGGCGTGACATTCTCGCGCGAGCAGCTCAAGGAAATTCGCTACGCCGCCCTGCTGCACGACTTCGGCAAAGTCGGGGTGCGCGAGCAGGTCCTCGTCAAGGCGAAGAAGCTCTACCCGTCGGACCTGAGCCAGATGCGGCACCGCCACGCGTTCATCCGGCGCACAGCGGAGCGCGAATTCTGGCGGAAGCGCGCCGAGTTCCTCGAGACGAACGGGAAGAAAGGCTACGACGGTTTCATCAAGGAGCTCACAGCCGCGCACGAACAGGAGCTCACGGAGCTCGATCGGTTCCTGGAGATCGTCCTTCAGGCCAATGAGCCAAGTATCCTGCCCGATGGCAGCTTCGAAGAGGTCAAAGCGTGGGCGAAGCGGAGCTATCTGGGACTCGATGGCGCTACCGAGCCGTTCCTCTCACCCGACGAGATGCGGTATCTCACGATCCGCAAAGGCAGCCTGGACAACGCGGAGCGGCAAGAGATCGAGAGCCACGTGAGCCACACCTATCAGTTCCTGCAGCGGATCCCGTGGACGCGCGAGCTACAGCAGATCCCGCTTATCGCGTACGGGCATCACGAGAAGATGGATGGCCGGGGCTACCCGCGGCGCGTGACGGCGGACGCGATCCCCATCCAGACGCGCATGATGACGATCAGCGACATCTACGATGCGCTCACGGCGCAGGATCGGCCCTACAAGCGGGCGGTGTCCATCGACCGCGCGCTCGACATTCTCACGACGGAAGTGAACGAGGGCCAGCTGGACGCTGACCTCTTCAAGCTATTCATCGACGCCAAGGTCTTCCAGCGCCAACAGGTCGCCGAGGATTAGGCCTTTATGACAGCAGCAGCTTCACCGATATCAGCAGCAGAAATCCTCCGAACATCCTCCTCAGGGTCAGATCGGGAATCGATCCCGCCAGTCGGGCACCAAAATAGGCCCCGATGAGCAGTCCCACGGCTACCACCGCGGCATAGCCCCAGTTCACCTGCTGGCGCTTGGCATACTGCATCACGCCGAGTAGCCCGACAGGCAGCAGCAAGGCGGCGAGCGATGTACCGTGCGCCGTGTGTTGCGGCAGCTTCGCGATGACCACGAGGCCGGGAATGATCACGACCGCGCCGCCCACGCCGAACAGTCCCGAGATGACGCCCGCCAAAAGCCCAAGCAGCGAAACCAGGAACCACGTCATACCTGATCACCCTTTCCCCAGCCGCCACCGCCGGGAGTTTCGATGCGAACGATGTCCCCCGCGACCAGTCGTAGAGTCGTCTTCGACACCACCACCACCTCATTGCGCAGATTCGCGCCAGGCTGACCGTCGGAGCCGCCCGCACCACCCGCGGGCCCGTGCCGCCGCCGCTCGGTCAGCAACGTCGCCTCCATGGGCGCGAGCGCCTCGAATTCACGCACGACGCCGTCACCGCCCGTCCATTGCCCCTTGCCGCCGCTGCCGCGCCGCAGCGCGTACGTTCGCACGCGCAGCGGATGCTCCATTTCCAGAACTTCGATCGGCGTGTTGAGCGTGTTGGACATTCCCACGTGCACACCCGACGGGCCATTGGCACCGCGACTCGCGCCTTGTCCCCCGCCGATCGTCTCGTAGTACGTCCACGATGGGCCGCCGAACGTGACGTTATTCATCGTCCCCTGCCCCTGGGCGGGCACTACGCAGCCGCCGGCGGCGAGCGCGCGAAACACGGTATCGGCAATGCGTTGTGACGTCTCAACATTGCCCGCCGCGACGGCGCTCGGTGGGCGCGCGTTCACGAGACAGCCGGGCGGCGCCGTCACCTCGATGGCGCGTGGCACGCCACCATTCATCGGAACGTCGTCGGGTAGCAGCGTTCGGACCACGAACAGCACTGCCGAGCGCGTCACCGCCATCGGGCAATTCACGTTGCCCGGCGCCGCGTCGCGCGTGCCAGTGAAGTCGGCGTGGAACACTCCATTCTCAATCGCGACACTGACACGAATCTCGAGATCGTCCTCGATGACGCCGTCGCCTTCCAGATAATCCGTTGCGGTCATCCTTGCTGATGGCAGACGGCCGAGGGCTGATTTCGTCCGCCGCTCGGCGTAGTCGAGCAGCTCACGCGCCGCCTCGCGCAACGCTCTCCACCCGTGTCGCCTGGCGAGCGCGCCCAGCCCCTCCGCTCCCCGCTCCACCGCGGCGCGCTGGGCGGCGAGATCGCCGCGACGCGTCGCCGGCGTGCGGACGTTTGCGAGCAACAGCCGCTCGATGTCCGGCGTGAAGCGTGTCGGTGGAATGATGAGTCCTTCCTGGTACAGCTCGCGCGCCCCCGCCGGCATGCTGCCCGGGGTCATGCCGCCGACATCGGAATGATGGGCTCGAACGACGCTGTAGCCACCCACCTGTCCCTCGATGTCGATCACGCCGATGAGCGTGAGATCGGGAAGATGACTGCCTCCCGCATAGGGATCGTTGAGGATGAACAACTCACGGGGTTGCGGCTCGAGGTGGCGCACCGCGGCCACCGCATCGGCGAGGGCGCCGAGGTGGACCGGAATGTGGGCGGCCTGCGCGATCATCTCGCCATCGGCGTCGAACAGAGCCGCCGACGCATCGCGGCGCTCCCGGATATTCGGGGAGAGCGCGCTGTGCACCAGCACCAGCCCCATCTCCTCAGCAATGGACGCAAAGGCGTGGGCCATGACCTCGAGGCCGACGGCGTCGAGTCTCACGTCCGCTCCAGAATCACGGCGCCCGAGTCGTGTACGACACCACGCCAGCCCGGCTCAATGAGGCCGGTCGCGTCCGGACCCGCCAGCACGGCAGGCGGGTTGAGCCGCGTGCCCGCCGGCAGCTCGCCCAGCGGCCACACATCCGCGCGCACGCGCCTGCCGTCGCGCGTGACGATCATTCGCCGCCCCGCGCTCGGGATGCCGCTCCCCCGGCGTCCGCCGACCGGCGCCGCTGGAGCTGCCCGCTCGGCGACGACGCGCAGATTGACGATCTCGACCGGCTGGTCGGCATCGGCGTAGCCATGCCGTGCGCGATGCGCGGCGCGGAAAGCCGCGGCGATGCCGGCCGGATCGTCGCGCAGCGCCGGAACGGTGACCTCAAATCCCTGCCCCGCGAACCGGCAGTCGACAAACCGCGTCTGCGCCGCGTCCGGGAGCGCCGCCGCGGCCACCGCCTGGACCGGCTCGAACGCGCGGGACAGCTCGCCATCCCGCATATCCGCCAGCGCGCGGTGCAGCGACGCCAGCACATCCACCCGCTCAGGCGCGGCGGCGAGGCCGAGCGCACTGAGCACGCCAGGGTGCGGCGGAACGATGACGCGCGACATGCCGAGCGCATCCGCGAGCGCACAGCCGAAGAGCGGCCCCGCGCCACCGAACGGCAGCAGCGCCATCCCGCGAGGATCGATGCCCCGCGCCACACTCACGCGCTTGAGCGCACGGGCCATTACCGCAGTCGCGACTTGCACGATCCCCGCAGCGACCTCGCAGACATCGCGCGGGAGCTTCAGTCCCGCCACTGCCCGCTCGGCGGCGGCCCGGTCGAGATGCACGGCATCGGCCAGCGGATAGGCTGGATCGAGCCAGCCGAGGACAAGACAGGCGTCGGTAACCGTAGGCTCGGTGCCCCCGCGGCCGTAGCAGGCCGGCCCGGGCTCGGCGCCGGCGCTGCGCGGGCCGACGCGCAGCGCGCCGCCCTCGTCGACCGATGCGATACTCCCGCCGCCGGCGCTCACCGTCTCGATCAGGATCGCGGGCAGCGCGATGGGCACGCCGGCGATCGACTCGGCGCCCTCGGTGAGGGCGACGCCACCGCTGATCAGGCTGGCGTCGGCGCTCGTGCCACCCATGTCGAGCGTCAGAAGCTCGCGGGCCTCGACCGCCGCCCCGATCAACCGCGCGCCCACCACACCGCCCGCCGGTCCCGACAGCGCGAGGCTCGCGGCACGTTTTGAAGCCTGCTCGGCGCCGAGCGTGCCGCCATTCGATGTCATGATGCGGAGCGACGAAATCCGTCGCGCCTTGCAAGCGGCGGCCGTCTTCTCGATATACGACGCGACCTTGGGCCGCAGGTACGCTTCCGCCGTCGTCGTGCTGGTGCGCTCGTACTCGCGAAACACGGGCAGGATCTCATGACTCGCCGTGACGGGCACCTCGGGCAGCGCGGCGCGGAGCGCGGCGGCGAGCCGGCGCTCATGGGCGGGGTGCCGGAATGCAAAGAGGAGGGCAAGAGCGATGGATTCCGGGGCGAGGGCGCGGACGGCATCCGTCACGCGCGTCACTTCGCTCTCCGAGAGCGCAACAAGGACTCCGTCCGGTCCCATCCGTTCCCGCGCGCCGATGACGTCTGGACGAGCGACGAGTGGTGGCGGGTGGTCGCGCGCCAGATCGTAGAGCGCAGCGCGGTCCTGCCGCCGGAGCCAGAGCAAGTCCTCGAAACCCGCCGTCGTCACTAGTGCCACGCGAGCGCCGCGGC
>Ga0209761_1000757_pt1 | contig 20443 bp, 17 predicted proteins | sample GraSoi013_1_40cm_4_FD_185818 | JGI IMG/M metagenome (GOLD analysis project Ga0209761, IMG submission 185818) | Grasslands soil microbial communities from the Angelo Coastal Reserve, California, USA - Sample 09_25_2013_1_40cm (SPAdes) (version 2) | ecosystem: Environmental > Terrestrial > Soil >...
ACCGGGACACTCACGACCGGTCGATCCGCGAGATCGCCGACGGGGCCCACGCTGCGGTCGTGTTCGTGAACTACACGCCGTCTCCCGAGGCACGCTATCCGACGGCGATCGAGGAGGCGTACGCCGCGACCCGGTACCTGGCAGAGAACGGCGAATCGATGGGGCTCGATCCATCGCGGCTTGCAGTCTGCTTCCGGCGCTTCTCGTCACCGCCGAGAACGATGTCCTGCGCGACGAGGGAGAGGCGTACGCGCACAAGCTGACCGAAGCTGGCGTCCCCGTGACCTCCGCACGGTACCTGGGCACGGTGCACGACTTCATGCTGCTGAACGCCATCACCGACGATCCGGCCCCACGCGCCGCGATCGCGCAGGCGATCGCGTTCCCGAGGGAGGCGTTCGCTCAGAACTTGCCTGCCACGGAATAGCTCGTGTCAGTGACTCTTCCCGCTTCCATCACTTCCTTCAACCTGTGCAGGTTCGAAGTCACTTCTCCGGCGGGGAATTTGCCGATCAGCGCGAGTGCTGCGCCTCCCAGACTACCGAGAGGGATCTTCATCACTTCGCGAACTTCCGTCTGACCCGCTTCAGGTCCAGGCGCGAAATGGATTTCCCAGTGGGTTTTCAGTCCGGGTGCAGTGACCGTTTCGTATCGGAGCAACTCGTTCGTGCGCTCCTCGGTCACTTTCACCGTCCACTTCACCCGGATACCCAGGGGACCTTGTACGGTCCATCGAGAGGTGGCCGGACCGGTCGGCTCGATGGCCATGACGTCCCCCAAGAACTTCGGGAGATTCCTGAAATCCCGGTAGAAGCTGAAAACCTCCTCTACCGGGCGTTTGATCGTTACCGTCGCCTCGGTCACGTTTTCCTCGCCCGCATCGCGTCCTCGGCAAGCCGTTCGAATTCCGCTGCCGGGCGCAGCCCCGTGATCAACCAATGGTCGAGCAGCCAGGCCGGCGTGCCGCGTACGCCATGCTGGCGGCCAATCGATTCGGCCTCCCTGACGGCTGCCGCGGCACTGTCATCGGCAAGGGCAGCATGCAAAGCCGCGAGGTCAGCGCCCGACTCTCTCGCGTGGCGGTCGATCACCTCGGGATCCTCGAGATCCTCGCCAAGGACGAAGTGCGCTTCGAAGAGGCCTTTGCGTAACCGGGGGAAGACGTTTGGCTGGTGCCGCCGGGCCCACTCTGCAGCGGCCAAGGCTCGCCGCGTATCGGGAAGGCGCGGAGGCCAGCGCAGCGGCAATCCAGCTTCGCTGGCCTCGCGCTCCAGCATGCCGTACATCCACCCGTCGCGGGGTCCGGCGGGGATTCCCCCGGGCGGAATCTCCGGGTGGATCTGAAATGGCAACTCGACGACCTGAAGCCCGTAACGGAGGAGGATTGCGGTCCGTTGCTGCCCGACGTAGCAGAAGGGGCAAAGAAAGTCGTACCAGTGCAGCACCGGTGCGGGGTCGTCGTGCGTGCGCTCGCTCATCGTCTTCTGTCCTGCGCTGCACCGTAAGTGGGGAGCAGGGACGTCGCATCATCCATTGGTATGATGCGACGTTCGTCGCCGGGTCAGCGGTTCTTCAGCCGCGACAGCGCGCTGGCCAGGGCCGACGGGCCCTTCAACAGCCCCATCTGCGCGAACCAGCCGATCACTTTCGGGCACCCCGCGACGACGACGCGGAGCCAACCGTGCAGGGTCAGCTTGATGAGGCCGCTGTGGAGCTTCACCAGGATCTTCTGCTCCGGCTGGTCCGCGAAGACGTGCTGGAGGAACAAGACGGCCACGTCGCCCACCTCTCCCGAGGACTTCCGGCAGATGTCGTGCACGGCGCCCGGAGGGAGCGTCAGCTCGAAGTCCGGCTCCTCTGCCTTGCCCGGCTCGAAGCGCGGCTCTCCGCCGACGGCGTGGAAGTTGAAGTCGCCGGCAACGTCGGTGAACCGTACCCCCACGCAGGCAGCCTTGCTCAGCGAGGCCGCCGCCTTGCGGCCCGCCTCGCTCGTCTCGAACAACTCGCGAAGCATCTCCGCGCAGCTCTGGGCAGACGTCGCAGCTGGCTGCTCGGCCGGCATGCGCCGGGTCTATCATTCGCTCGCGATTGGCGAAATAGTCCGCGGGCCGCGCCCGTACGATGGTCGGAGATCCCATGACACGACACGTGTATCTCGCCGCCGCCCTGGTCCTTTCCTGCGCAGCGCCCCAGAAGCCGCAGATCACCGACGCAGCCGACCGCACCGAGCGCGATCGCTCGATGGATGCCCATCGCAAGCCTGTCCCGATGCTGGCTTTCTTCGGCGTCGGGTCCGGCAAGCGGGTCGGCGAACTCGGGGCCGGGGGCGGGTATTCCACCGAGCTGTTCGCGCGCTCGGTTGGGCCGGAGGGCGCGGTCTTCGCACAGGACACGCCGAACTGGGATGGCCCCGGGCTCACCAAGGCCTGGCAGGGCCGCCTGGCGCGCCCGGTGATGAAGAACACCACTCACGTCATCCGCCAATGGGACGAGCCGTTCCCGCCCGACCTGAAAGATCTCGACGCGGTCTACTCTGTGGCGGTCTACCACGACGCGATCGCCGAAAAGAGCGACACGGGCAGGATGAACCGCGCGGTGTTCGCGGCGCTCAAACCCGGAGGCGTGTACGCGATCATCGACAACAGCGCCCGGCCCGGGACCGGCGCAGCGGAGGTGGAGCGGCTGCACCGCATCGACGAGCAACTGGTGCGCGACGAGGTGCAGCGGGCGGGGTTCAAGCTGGTGGGCGAGAGCGATTTCTTGCGCAACCCGTCCGACCCGCGCGACTGGAACGCCGACTCCACCGTCAACAAGACGCATTCGCAGGATCGATTTGCACTCAAGTTCGTGAAGGATTCGTCGGCGGTCGCCAGGAGCGACAATCCGCTGCTCGCGCCCTGGGACGGACCCTTCGGCGGCGTGCCGCCCTTCGGCAAGTTCAAGGTGGCCGACATCAAGACTGCCATGGAGGAGGGGATCGCGCAGGAGCTGGCCGACGTCGATGGCATCGCCAACGATTCCCAGCCGCCCGACTTCGCCAACACCATCGTGGCGATGGAGCGCGCCGGCCAGCCGCTGAACCGCGCCAGCGCCGTCTTCGGCATCTACACCTCGACGATGAACGACGAGGAGATGCAGAAGATCCAGAGCGACATCTCGCCCAAGCTGGCAGCGCTGCAGGACAAGATCGTGCAGAACCCGAAGCTCTTCGCGCGCGTCGCGGCGGTGTACGAGAAACGCGATGGTTTGCAACTGACCCCGCAGCAGCAGCGGCTGCTCTGGCTCGACTACACCGGGTTCGTCAGGCAAGGCGCCAAGCTCGACGAGGCGGCGAAGAAGCAGCTCGCCGACCTCAACCAACAGCTGGCCACGCTCTCCACCAGGTTCAGCCAGAACCTGCTCGCCGAAGAGGGCACGCAGATGGTGCTGCTGGAGAAAGAGTCCGACCTGGCGGGGCTCTCGCCGGCTCTTCGCGAGCAGGCGGCGGCCGCGGCGGCGTCGCAGGGCAAGCCGGGAAAGTGGGCCATCGTCAACACGCGCTCGAGCACCGATCCTTTCCTCACCTTCTCGACCCGGCGCGATCTGCGCGAGAAGGTCTGGCGCATGTTCATCATGCGAGGCGACAACGGCGATGCGCACGACAACAACGCGACCATCGCCCAGATCCTCAAACTGCGGGCGCAGAAGGCGCACTTGCTCGGCTATCCATCGTACGCCCACTGGAAGCTCGAGGACCAGATGGCCAAGACGCCGGAGCGCACCGTGGAACTGATGGAGGCGGTGTGGAAGCCGGCGGTCCAGCGGGTCCGCGAGGAAGTGGCCGACATGCAGGCCATCGCGAACAAGGAGAAGACTCGCATTCGCGGAGGAGCCGGCTCCGCTGGCGACGGGCGGAGCCCGAAGGGCGCAGCACCGATAGAGCCGTGGGATTACCGGTTCTATGCTGAGAAGGTGCGCAAGGCGAAGTACGACCTCGACGAGAACGACGTGAAGCCCTATCTGCAGCTGGAGAAGCTGCGAGAGGGAATGTTCTGGGTGGCAGGCCAGCTCTTCGGGTTCAAGTTCATGCCCGTCGCCGACGGGTCAGTGCCGGTCTATCAGTCGGACGTGCGGGTCTGGGAGGTGCAGGACCAGGATGGCAGGCACCTGGGCCTCTGGTACTTCGATCCCTATGCGCGGCCCGGCAAGAACTCCGGCGCGTGGATGAACGAGTACCGCCCGCAGTCGCACCTGCTCGATCAGCCGGTCATCGTCTCCAACAACGCCAACTTCGTGAAAGGCAAGGACGGCGAGCCGATCCTCATCTCCTGGGACGACGCCGACACGCTGTTTCACGAATTCGGCCACGCGCTGCACGGGCTCAACTCCAACGTCACCTATCCGCAGTTGGCCGGCACCAACGTGCCGCGCGACTACGTGGAGTTCCCCTCGCAACTGCTCGAGCGCTGGCTGTCGACGCGGCAGGTGCTCGACCAGTTCGCGCTGCATTTCCAGACCGGGCAGCCGGTGCCGGCCGACCTGGTCAAGAAGATCGAGCGCACCGAGACCTTCAACCAGGGGTTCAAGACGGTGGAGTACCTCTCCTCTGCGCTGGTGGACATGAAGCTGCATCTGGCCAAGGAGCCGACCGCGGATCCGCGCCAGTTCGAGAAGGACACGCTGGCCGCGCTCGGCATGCCACGCGAGATCGTCATGCGGCACCGTACCGCGCAATTCCATCACATCTTCGCCGACGGTTACGAGGCGGGCTACTACAGCTATCTCTGGTCGGATACGCTCTCGACCGACGCCTACGAGGCGTTCCTGGAGGCCTCGGGGCCTTACGACAAGGCGGTGGCGAAGCGGCTGCACGACGACGTCTTCAGCGTGGGTAACACCGTGGATCCGGCGGAAGGCTATCGCGCCTTCCGCGGCCACGACGCCGGCATCGGCGCGCTGATGCGGCGGCGCGGCTTCGCAACGGGGGACGCAACCGCCCGCACGCGCTCCACGCCCTGATGCCCGAGTGGACTGTCCGGCAACTCGTCGATCAATTGAAGGCGCTCGGCATGCGCGAGGGCGGTGTGCTCCTGGTGCACACCTCGTTCCGGAAGGTCCGGCCCGTCGAGGGAGGACCGCTCGGGCTGATCGGCGCCCTTCGCCGGGCGCTGGGGCGCGACGGCACGCTCGTGATGCCGACCATGACGAGCGGCGACACCGTGTTCGAGCCGGGATCGACTCCCAGCTACGGGATGGGGATCACCGCGGAGCTCTTCTGGCGGCAGCCCGGCGTCCTGCGGAGCACGCACCCCGGCGGCTCGTTCGCGGCCGAAGGGCCGCAGGCGGAGCGCATATGCCAACCCCAGCCGCTCTCGCCGCCGCACGGACCCGACAGCCCAGTCGGGCGAGTGCATCGCCTGGGCGGCCAGGTCCTGCTGCTCGGTGTCACGCACAGCGAGAATACGATGCTGCACCTCGCCGAAGCGATCGCTCGGGTGCCGTACGCGGTTTCGCATCCGTGCGTCGTCGAAGCGGACGGAATCCCGCGCACTGTGATGGTTCCAGAGACCGATCACTGCTGCGCAGGTTTCAAGCTCGCGGGTGAGTGGCTTCGCGCCCGCGGCCTCCAGCGGGAGGGAAAGGTCGGGAATGCAGACGCATGTCTCAGCGACGCCCGCGACCTCGTGGAGGTGGCGGTCGAGCACCTCGCCATCCATCCACTCGTCTTCCTTTGCCCGCACGGAACCGGATGCGGCGAGTGCGAAGCGGCCCATGCGAGCATCCCGGGCGTGGGTTCCCCTTGACATTGCGCCGGCTGCCGTCCCAGAGCTTTTCCTCTCTGGACGCTATCGGCCGCAGTCCGGCCAGCGCGTCGCGATCGTCATCAACCAGCTGCTCAGCACGCTGACCGGGCTCGTCGGTGGGCTCGTGCCCTGACGCGGAGCCCGACGGCCCGACGCTGAAGCGCAGTCATTCGAGCTGACCGAGGGCTGGCGAAACCGGCCCTCGATGGCTTTGAGCGGCTTGACAGATCCAACGGTCGATGTTGCTTCCCGGATCGCGATTCCGGCCGGGTGCTCGTGCGCTCGGAACAGGTGAGTGCACGCGGGAGGAGGACATGGATCTCGAGCTCAGGGGCAAGCGGGCGGTGATCACTGGCGGCAGCGTGGGAATCGGCCTCGCCGTGGCGCATGCGCTCGCGGCGGAAGGAGTGGACGTGGCGATCGTTGCCCGCGATCGCGCGCGGGCCGAGCGCGAGGCAGACGAGATCGCCGCGTCGCACCGCGTGAAGGCGGTGGCGATCGCGGCGGACGTCTCGAAGGCCGGCGAGATCGAGCGGAGTTGCGCGCGCGTTGCCGACGTCTTCGACGGGATCGACATCCTGATCAACAACGCCGGCACCGGCAGCTCCGAGAAGATCATGGAGGCCGGCGACGACCGCTGGCAATACTATTGGGACCTCCATGTCATGGCGGCGATCCGCTTGTCCCGCGCCTTGGTGCCGCTCATGCGCAAGCGCGGCGGCGGCGTGATCGTCAACACCGCCTCGATCTGCGCCAAGCAGCCGCTCGGATACGAGCCCATCTACAACACCACCAAGGCTGCGCTGGTGATGTTCTCCAAGTGTCTGGCCAATGAGCTCGTCAAGGACGGCATCCGGGTCAACGCGATCAACCCCGGGTTGGTCTTGACGCCCGACTGGCGCAAGACCGCGGGCATCCTCACGGCTGGGACGGGGAAGACGCCCGAGCAGTACCTGGACGGCGTCGCGAAAGAGAACGCGCCCATCGGCCGGTTCGCGACCCCCGAGGAGCTGGCCCACTTCTACGCGTTCCTCTGCTCGCCTCGGGCGAGCTATTGCCTGGGCTCGAGCTACTACGTGGACGGCGGGTGGCTGCGAACCGTCGAGTGATCTGCCGCCTGTCGCGTGCAGCGGGGAGGACGACTGATGAGGACGATCCGGATCGCCGAACCGGCGGACGCGCGGGAGGTGGCCGGCATCTACGGGCCGATCGTGGCCCATACCGCCACCTCGTTCGAGACCGAGGTTCCGACGGAAATGGAGATGGAGCGCCGGATCTCCTCGACGCTCGCGTTCTTGCCGTGGCTCGTTTGCGTCGACGGGGAGCGCATGGCGGGGTACGCTTACGCGTCGAAGCATCGCGAACGAGCCGCTTACCGCTGGTGCGTCGACGTGAGCGTCTATATCCGTGACACCTGCCGGCGCTCCGGGGTGGGTCGCGCGCTCTACACGTCTCTGTTCGCTCTGCTCCGGCTCCAAGGCTTCTGCGCCGCGCACGCCGGGGTCACGCTTCCGAACGAGGCGAGCGTCGGCCTTCACGAATCGCTCGGCTTCCGGCCCATCGGCGTCTATCCGCGCGTCGGTTTCAAGGACGGCCGGTGGCACGACGTCGGCTGGTGGCAGCTCCCCCTGCGCGATCGCAGTGGAGAGCCGGGGCCGACGTTGCCCATGGAGGCGCTGCGGCGAGCGGCGGGGTGGGACGAGGCGATCGCCGCAGGGCTGAAGCTCCTCTCCCGTTGAGGCGGGTGTCAGGCGGTGCGCAGGCGCTCCGGCTGCGAGACGTCATCCGAGGGCGGCGCCTCGTCCAGCTCGAACCAGAAAAGTGCGCCACCGCGCGCGCCCGCCCGCACGCCGAGAGAACCGCCATGCGATTCGACCAGTCGCTTCACGGTAGCGAGGCCGAGGCCGATGCCGGGAGCGCCGGTGTCGGCCCCGCGGATGTACGGCTCGAAGATCCGTGTCCCCAGTTCCGGCGGAATGCCCGGACCCGTGTCCTCGACCTCGAAGAGCACCCGGCCCCGGCGCTGACGAGCGCGCAGGAAGACCTGGCGGATCTCCGCGTCGCCCAGGTACTTCAGCCCATTGCGCAAAAGATTGCCGAGCACGCTGAGGAGCACACCGGGGCTGCAGGCCACCATGCAGTCGGACAAGTCTTCGATGAGCAGGGTTGCCTGGCGCTGCGCCGCGAACGGCCGCAGCTCTTCGACCAGGCCGCTGGCGACGGCGCGCACCCCGGTCCGCGCGCCCGCTTCGGGCGCGGCGCCCGCGCGCGCGAACTCGAAGAGGCCATCGACGATCCCGCGCACCCGCGAGAGGCTGGCGTGCGCGCGGTCGAGCGCCTCGCGGGACTGGCTGGGATGGCGCCCGATCACGGAGAGCGCCACGCTCACGGAGGAGAGCGGGCTGAGCACGTCGTGGGCGACGCGCGCGGCGAACTCCTCCAGCTCCTCCGCCTTGCGCTGCATGAGGGCGTTGTGCTGCTGCTGAACGCGCTGGACCTGTCTCATCACGCGCACCGTGGCGAAGGCGGCGACTCCCGCGAGCAATGCGCAAACCGTGGCGAGCTGCCAGGCCATCCGGCTCCCGCGTGCCCGCACCGCTTCGATGCGCTCGGCGGCGCTCTCGGCTACGCCGACGTTGTAGGCGACGAGATCCTGCGCCACCAGGCTGGCTGCATCGCCGAGCGGCCGCAACTCGCCGCGAGCGATTTTGCGGGCGCGGTCGCGATGACTGCCCGCCGCCTGCTCCAGCGCCCTCTCCGCGGCCTGCTCGAAAGCGCGCAGCGCGCTCCTCAGCTTGCCCAGGAGCGCCGCTTCCCGTTCGTCGGTGGGGAGCGCTGCGGCCTGTGCGAGCAGGTTGTCGATGCGCCGTCGAGAATCCACCACCTCGTCCAAGGCTTCGTCGTCACCCTCGATGGCCTCGATGACGCGCGCGTGCATCTCGCGAAGCTCCGCGCGCAGATCGCTGACGACGCGGATGTCGGGCGCTGCGTCCCGTGAAATCCGCGCCGCGTCCGTATCGATGACGCGCACGGACCGCTGCACGAGCAGCATTGCCCCGAAGTAGGCGGAGACCACGGCGACGAAGGCGACGGCCAGGACACGGATCGAGCTCGTCATCGTGTTCTTCAACACTAACGGGCTCGACGACGTCCGGCACTGCCAGATACCATCGCGACATACGAGGGATGCGGCGAAGAGGCCATGAGGTAGGAGACGGCACGCATCGTCTGGCGATTCGTAGAGGCATGGTACGGTGTCGCGGGTCTGCACGCGGAGGATGGGGGTGTCGCTGCCTCTGCTCGCCGAGTTGAAGCGCAGGCGCGTCTTCCGCGCGCTGGTCGGCTACGGTCTCGCCGCCTTTGCGGTTCTCCAGATCAGCGAGCCGGTCATGCACGGGCTGCATTGGCCCGAGTCCGTGCTCAGCTACGTCGTGGTCGCACTGGCACTCGGCTTTCCCATCGTGGTGGGCCTCGCCTGGATCTTCGACGTGAACGCAAGGGGGATCGAACGGACCCGGTTTGCATCGCCGATGGCCGCTCCTGGCCGCGCTCGAGTCGCGCTGGTGCTGGCGGGCATCGGTCTGCTCGCGGCGACTTCCGGCCTGACCTGGTACTTTCTCTGGCGAGGTCGCGATCGACCCGCGACCGATCTGCCGCGAGCGGCTTCCGTCGCCGTCCTACCCTTCGTGAACCACAGCGACGACAAAGAGAACGAGTACTTCTCCGACGGCATGACGGAGGAGATCATCAATGGCCTCGCGAACGTGGAGGGAGTTCGCGTGGTCGCCCGCACCTCCGCATTCTCCTTCAAGGGGAAGAACCTCAACGTCCGCAAGATCGGCGAGGAGCTGAACGTCTCCGCGGTGCTGGAGGGGAGCGTGCGCCGGGACGGCAATCGCCTGCGTGTATTCGCGCAGCTCATCGGCGTCGCGGACGGCTATCACATGTGGTCGAAGACCTACGACCGCGAGCTCAAGAACGTCTTCGCGGTGGAGGACGAGTTGGCGGCCGCAATCGTACAGGCGTTGACTCCGAAGCTCGTGGCGGATCGTCCGCTGGTGCAGCCGACCACCGCGAGCACCGAGGCCCACGACCTGTATTTGAAGGGCCGCTACCTGTGGAACCAGCGTACCGAAGAGACGTTGAGAAAGGCGAAGGCGCGATTCCGGAAGGTGCTCCAGCGCATGAATCTCGATTGAGCACGGTCGGATCGGATGACTGGTCGAGGTAGGGCCGGAGCCGAGGGCGTGATGAGTCAAGCGCGATGGGCGGTCAGGATGGCCGCTGCAGAGCGCTCGACGTCCTCCCGCGCCGTGCTCCAGTTGCACACCGAGATGCGCATCAGCGTCCGTCCGCGCCAGACGGTTCCCGAGAGCCAGCAAGTGCCGTCGCGCTGCACGCGCGAGATGATCTCGCGGGTCCACGCGTCGCCTTCTTCGACGGACGACTCGGGACGCTCGAAGCGCACCAGCACCTGGTTGAGCACCACTTCGTTGACCACGCTCACTCCCGGTGCTGCCGAGAGCCGCTCGGCGAAGAGGCGGGCGTGGTCGCAGCAGCGCTCGACCAGGGCGGCGATGCCGGCGCGGCCGAGCGATCGGAGCGCCGCATAGACCGTGAACCCGCGTGCCCGGCGGGAAAACTCCGGCGTCCATTCGTAGTTGTCGCGCTCGCTGCTCGAACGCTGCAGATAGGCCGCGGTCCGCGCCATGGCGACGCGGTGGGCGGCGGTGTCGCGCACGAAGGCGAGACCGCTGTCATAGGGAACGTTCAACCACTTGTGCGCGTCGGTGGCCCAGGAGTCCGCGGCGCTGACGCCCTCGAGCAGGTGGCGGAAGCGCGCGCTCGCCGCGGCCCAGAGGCCGAATGCGCCGTCGACGTGCACCCAGGCGTTGCCGTGCGCGCGCGCCAGGCGGGTGATCTCGCCAAGCGGATCGAACGAGCCGGTGTTCACGTTGCCGGCTTGCGCACAGATGATGGCGGGCGCGCCCTCGGCCGCCCGGAGCGCCTCGCGCAGCGCCTCGGGCAGCATGCGGCCCTGACTATCACTCTTGACTTTGACGACGCAGGCATCGCCCAGGCCGAGCAGCCGGAGCGCGCCGTACACGGTGATGTGCGCTTCATCGCCGGCCAGCACGACGAGGCGCGGCGCGCCGATGAGCCCCTGCGTGGCGACGTCCCATCCGGCGCGCGCCAGCACCGCCTGCCGGGCAGCCGCGAGGCAAGTGGTGTTCGCCATCTGCCCACCGGTGACGAAGCCCATGCCGGTCCCTTCGGGGAGGCCGAACAATTCACGCAGCCAACCGAGCACCGTCTCCTCGACGATGGCCGCGGCGGGCGAGAGCACGAACAGCCCGGCGTTCTGGTCCCAGGCAGTCGTCAACCAGTCGGCCGCCAGCGCCGCCGGGACGCTGCCGCCGATGACGAAACCGAAGAAGCGCGGACCGCCGCTGGCGACGATGCCCGGGTCGGCCTTGCGCGCCAGCTCCTCGACGATGCGCGCGGCGGGTTCCCCCTGCTCGGGCAAGGGACCGGCCAGCGCGGTCCGCATGGCCGCCGCATCGGCGGCGGCGCCGACCGGCCGCGCGTGGAGGCCCTCCAGGTAGCGCGCTGCGGCCGCGTACGCTGCATCGAGAGCTGCGCGATCCACTGTCCGCCCCTTTCAGTTTCCGCAGTGTTCTAAACTGCCCCGCGCCGCCGCGCCAAAAAGCCAGATGCGGCGCTGCACCGATCAGTCCGGCCGCGGGGACCTCAGCCTCGACCAATCGATGCGCCAGGCGTTGCCCATCCGGATCCAGACCAGGGGCCGACGACTCTCGGGGGGCGTTGCCAGCGCGAGATGGTACAGCTCGTCGACCCGGGCGTGGAAACCGCGGGTGTGAGGCGTCTCCAGGAAGCCGAACTTCTCGCGATCGAGGTGATGGCAGAACTCGTGCAGCAGCGTGTGAAGAAGGCCGCGATAGGAGGTCACCTTCCCGAGCACCGCCGTGCGCATCCAGATCCGGATCCGGTTCTCCTCGAAGTCATAGTCACCGAACAGCTCGGAATGTCCGCCCTCCCAGACGCTCCGCGGCCTGGCCCCGAGGACCCGCAATGCAGGCTGGCCGATCTGGTAGGTTCGAGCGAGGAGTCCGAGGATCGACTCGCCCTCCGCCCGGACACGCCGTGGATCGCCGACGGCGATCGCTGCCTGAAAAAGTCTGGCGCGGGCCTGCAGGTCGCGGGCCTCGGGGAGGGCCACGAGGCTGGTGAGCGCGTCGCTCTCGTCGAATTCGCGACGCGCCTTGCGGCTTCGGGGAGGGCGGTCGGTCGTCACGCCGGCGAATTTAACGACCGCAGGGGCCGGCGGATCATGTTGTGATCCGGCATCGAGTCACATATCCCCTCGCCCAGGAAAGGTCGCGCGAAGTCGGCGTCGAAAGGGTGAGCATGCTGAAGGGGACAGCCGTATCCGCCGGAGTAGCGCAGGGCACGGCGTACGTCTTGAGCTGTGGCTATCGCGCCGCGGTTCCACAGCGCAGCATCCGACCATCCGAAATCGACGGCGAGCGGATGCGCCTCGATTCGGCGGTTGCGAGGGCCGAGGCGGAGCTGTCAGCCCTGCAGGATGACCTGCGCGAGAAGATCGGTGCGACCCAGGCGGACATCTTCGGCGCACAGAGGCTGATTCTCGGCGACGCCTCCTTGCGCGATCGGGTGCTGCATACGGTGCAGGAGAAACGCATCAACGTGGAAGCGGCGGTCTCCGAGGTCTTCGAGGATTACACGCAGAATCTCGAGACTGCGGCGGACGGTTACCTGCGGGGAAGGGCAGCGGACATCCGCGACGTGGGCAGGCGGCTGCTCTCCTCCCTCGCCACGGGACCGAGCTCCGCCAGGGCGGAGATCCCGGCCGGCGCGATCGTGGTCGCCGACGAGCTCTTGCCCTCGGTGACCGCGCGCCTCCAGCTCGACAACGTGCGCGCATTCGTGACCGTGCGAGGCAACAAGTTCTCCCACAGCTCGATCCTCGCGCGGTCGCTCGGGACGCCGGCTGTGGCCGGCGTGCCTTCCGCCCTGGCGCAGATCAAGACGGGCGACCGGCTCATCGTCGACGCCGTGGCCGGCGTCGTCTTCGTCAATCCGGAAAGCTCGATCGAACGCGAGTACGATCGCCTGGCCGCGGATCTGAAGTCCTCGAAGGAGCAGCTGCGGCACCTCGTCGATCTCTCCACCGTCACGCTCGACGGCACGACGCTTCCACTGTTGGCGAACGTCAACAAATTCTCCGATACCGAAGCGGCGCTGCTCAACAAGGCTGACGGAATCGGCCTCTACCGGACCGAATTCACCTTTTCCATCCGCAGCACTTTTCCTACCGAGGACGATCAGTTCGAGTACCTCGAGCGCGCGGCGGAGCGGATGCATCCGCGAAAGATGGTCTTCCGCCTGGTGGATCTGGGCGGCGACAAGATCCTCCCGTATTTTCCCCTCCCGCCGTCGCGGAATCCATCCCTCGCCGAGCGCGGCATCCGGCTGCTGCTCCGGCACGTCGATCTGCTGAAGACCCAGCTGCGCGCCTTCTTGCGCGTGAGCGCCGGTCATCCAGTGTCCATCCTCCTCCCCGTCGTCGTCGGGATCGAGGACGTGCGTCAGGTCCGGGTGGTGGTGCGGCAAGTGCAGGACGAGCTCTCCGCCGAAGGAAAGCGCTTCGATGCGGCCGTCCCCATCGGCGCGATGATCGAGGTGCCGTCGGCCGCCCTGATGATCCGGAACCTGGCGAAGGAGGTCGACTTCCTCAGCCTGGGAACGAACGACCTCGTCCAGTACGTGCTGGCCGCCGATCGCGAGGACGAGACCACGGCGCCCTACTACCAGCCCTTGCACCCCGCAGTCCTCCGTCTCATCGAGTCAGTGGTCGAGGGCGCGAGGAGCGCGGGCCGGGAGCTCACCATCTGCGGTGAGATGGCGGGGGATCCGCTGCACACCGCGCTGCTGCTCGGGCTCGGGCTGCGCGAGCTCAGCGTCGCACCGGGCCAGATGCTCGAGGTGAAGGACGCCATCCGGCAGACTCGCCTCGACGAGGCACGGCGACTCGCCAGCGTCGCCCTGGAGCTCGGATCGGCGGCCGAAGTGGAGGCGCTTTTGAACCAGAACCGGCCTGCTCGGTCTGGCCATCCCGCGAGCGTGGGGCCGGCGGCAACCCGACCCTGACGCGTCGCTTTGGCGGCTGCTACGTCTGCGATCGCGTCGCTTCCTCCCAGCGCGCCGGATGCAGGCCCGGTCTCCAGGCGAACCTCGATTGACCGGGCCGGCCTTGAACCGCGTCGGCGATCAGCGGCCCCAGCACCGGCGCGAACTTGAAGGCGTGCCCGCTGTCGCCCGATGCGACCACCACGCCGGGCCGATCCGGATCGCGGGCGATCCAGAAGTGTCCGTCGCAGGAATCGCAGTAGAGGCAGATCCGCGTATGGACGATGGGCGCATCCTGCAGCAACGGGAAGGTGCTGGCCAGGAACTCTCGCAGCTGCCGCGTCTCTTCCACGGTAACGGATCTCTGCGGCGATTGGGGATGCATCGGCCGGCCCCTGCCGTGCCGCGCGATCTTGACCACTCCGCCCTCCGGATGCGCGGGGAAGCCGTAATAGCCGGTGTTCTGGATGTCCGCGCAGAAGACGGGAAAGCGCTCCGGCAGGAAGGCGTCGCACTGCTTTGGCGCGAGGTGGAAGACGGGATGTCCCGTAGAGCGAAATTCCGCAGCCAGCCAGGGGAGCGCGTGCGGCGTCCAGGCGCCGAGAGCGAGGACCACTTGATCGGCCGCCATCGCCTCGCCCGCGCCGGAGATGATTCCCACGCCTTGCTCGAGCAGGCGCGCGAAGACGACGCCCTCGCGCAGCTCCACGCCGAGCCGCCGTGCCTCGGCGACGAGGCGCGCGATCGCCTTCCCGCTTTCGACGAAGCCGCCCTCCGGATCGTAGATGCCGTGGCGGTAGCGCTCTGCGTTCCAGGCGGGAAATCGCGCCCGCACCGCGGCGCCATCGAGCAGCTCGGGCCGATGGCCGCGGCGTGAAACCATCTCGAAGCTGTCCTGCTCGAGCGTGCCGGGCGCGAGCGGCGTCCGCCGCAGCAGCAACAGACCGGTCTCGTGGTAGAGCGGGCCGAGATCGCGGTTCCACCGTAGCCAGCCTTCGATGGCCCTCTCGGCCAGGGCGGTATAGGGCTCGTCGGCGCCGTACTCGAGTCGCACCACCTTGCTGATGTCGGTGGAGGCGGCAAGGGGGTGTGGAAGCGGTCCCGGATCGATCAGCACGACTGGGTGACCGCGCTCGCGCAGCTCGATGGCGGCGGTCACTCCGAAGACTCCGGCGCCGGCAACCAGGACGCGATCCATGCCGGGGCTCACGAGGTCGGGTCGAGCTTCGCCACCTTCATGACGGTATCCCAGGTGCGCGTGGTGACGTCCTTGCCGAACGTCTTCTCGATGAGCGTCATGAACACCGGCCCGCGCGGGCCCGGGACATAAGCGGTGAACACCTCGGCGTCCTGGATGCGCAGGATGCGAGCGCCGTCGAGCTCGAGCGGCAGTTTGATGCGGGCTTTGGGTTCGAGGCGCAGGAACGTGACCACGCGCTTCGCTCCGGGCTTCAGCCGGAATCCTTCGTAGGGATCGGAGTCGAGGATCCTGCGAAGCGCTTCGATCGGTCGCACGATGGTGGGGAAAGCGCTTCCGAGGCTTTTCTTCATCGCCGCTTCGGCCTTGTGCTCGAGCGCTGCTTGCGGCGCCCCGGGTGCGCTGAAGACCACGTTTCCACTCGAGAGCACCGTCTTCACGTCCTTGAATCCTGCCGCCTCGAACGCCTTCCTGAGCTCCGGCATCTTCGCGTTCATCGGGCTCACGCCCCGGAGGAACGCCGCGTAGCGCTTCATGCGCAGGACCATATCTGCATACTACTGCGACGCTACCGCGGCGACGGCATGGTATGGCCTGCATGTCCGAAGCAACCGCTCTGGAACGCGGCCGGACCATCGCCGGCCGTGAGCCCCTGGGCGCGGCCGCCGCCTATCCCACCTCCGCTCGTTCTTCGACGGCGACGAGAGACGGGCGCTTGCGCCCAGCGAGCCTGCGCAAGGTGGTGAAGAAGATCGGCGTGAGCAACAGCCCGAACAAAGTGACGCCGATCATTCCGGAGAACACGGCGACGCCCATGGCGTGGCGCATCTCGGCGCCGGCGCCGCGCGACGATACCAGAGGCCAGACGCCCATGATGAACGCGATCGACGTCATCAAGATCGGACGAAGGCGGAGGCGGCAGGCCTCGAGCACGGCGGCGATCGGGTCGCGGTTGCCCTCCTCCTGCTTGTCCTTTGCGAACTCGACGATGAGGATCGCGTTCTTGCAAGCGAGACCCACCAGCACGAACAGGCCGATCTGGGTGAAGATGTTGTTGTCGCTGCCGTCGAGCCAGACGCCGGTGATGGCCGCGAGCAGGCACATCGGCACGATCAGGATCACGCTCAGCGGCAGCGTCCAGCTCTCGTACTGCGCTGCCAGGACCAGGAATACGAGCAGCACGCAGAGCGGGAAAACGAGCAGGCCGGTATTGCCGGCGAGGATCTGCTGGTACGTGAGCTCGGTCCATTCGTAGGTCATCCCCGGCGAAAGCTCGCGCGTGGCGATGGACTGGACGGCGGCGAGCGCTTCACCGGAGCTCCGACCGGGCGCCGGAGCTCCGTTCACCTCGGCGGCCGGATAGCCGTTGTAGCGCGTGACGCGGTCGGGACCGTTCGTCGCCTGCACCGAAAGGACGCTTCCCAGCGGCAGCATCGCACCGTTCGCGTTGCGCGTTTGCAGCGCCATCACGTCCTCGGGCGCGAGCCGATGCCGCGCGTCCGCCTGGACGGTGACCTGGAAGGTGCGGCCGAAGCGATTGAAGTCGTTCACGTAGACGGAGCCGAGATAGGCCTGCATCGTCTCGAACACGTCGTTCAAAGCGACGCCGTGTGACTTGGCCTTCGTCCGGTCGAGGTTCGCGAACAGCTGGGGAACGTTCACCTGGTACCCGGAGAAGAGCCCCGTGAGCTCGGACCGCTGATATCCGGCGGCGAGGACCTTCTGGGTCTCCTGATAGAGGGGATTCAGCCCGAGGTCACCCCGATCCTCGACATAGAACTTGAAGCCGCCGATGGTCCCCAGGCCCTGCACCGGCGGGGGAGGGAAGACCCCGACGATCGCGTCCTGGATCTCGGAGAACTTCCGGTTCAACGTGGCGGCGATCGCGGGCCCCTGCAGGTGCCCGGCCTTGCGCTCCGCAAAGGGCTTCAGACCCACGAACACGATTCCGGCGTTCGTGCTGTTGGTGAAGCCGGCGATGGAGAGGCCCGGGAACGCGATAGCATGCTCGACGCCCTCGGTCTCGAGCGCCGCCTGCGACATGCGTCGAATGACTTCGTCGGTGCGATCCAGCGAGGCAGCGTCCGGAAGCTGCGCGAACGCGACCAGGTACTGCTTGTCCTGCGTGGGCACGAAACCGGTCGGTACCCGCGCGAAGCCGAGCCAGGTGAGCGCCAGAAGCCCCGCATACGCGGCCAGCGCCACCCCCGAGCGGCGCAGGATCCGCCGCACCAGGCCGACGTAACCGCGCGACGCCGCGCCGAAGAAGCGGTTGAAGGGCGCGAACAGCCAGCCCAGGCCGCGATCGATCGTCCGCGTAACCGTGTCCTTGGGAGCGTCGTGGGCGCGGAGCAGCACGGCAGACAGCGCCGGGCTCAAGGTGAGCGAGTTCAGGGCGGAGATGACCGTGGAGATGGCGATGGTGAGCGCGAACTGCTTGTAGAACTGGCCGCTGAGCCCGGGGATGAAGCCGATGGGGACGAATACCGCGCAGAGGACCAGGGCGATGGCGATGATCGGGCCGCTCACCTCGTCCATCGCGCGACGGGTCGCGTCCCGCGGCGAGAGCCCGAGCGCGATGTTCCGTTCCACGTTCTCCACCACCACGATCGCGTCGTCGACGACGATTCCGATGGCGAGCACCAGCCCGAAGAGGGAGAGCGCGTTGATGGAGAAGCCGAACAGCTTCATCACCGCGAAGGTCCCGACCAGCGACACCGGGACCGCCACGATGGGGATGATCGACGCCCGCCAGGTCTGGAGGAAGAGGATCACCACGATCACGACCAGCGCCAGCGCCTCGAGGAGGGTGACAACCACTTCCTCGATCGAGGAGCGCACGAAGCGGGTCGGGTCGTAGACGATGCTGTAGGAGATGCCTTCCGGAAAGGTTCGCGACAACTCGGCCATGGTCTTGCGGACCGCGTCGGAGAGAGCGAGCGCGTTGGAACCGGGCGCCTGGAAGATGGGGATGGCCACCGCCGCTTTGTTGTCGAGCAGGCTGCGGAGCGCGTATTGGTTCGCGCCCAGCTCGATGCGGCCGAGATCGGCCAGGCGGACCTTGGCGCCGTCCGGCGACGTCTTGACGATGACCTCGCCGAACTCCTCCGCGTCGACGAGCCGGCCGCGCGCGTTGATGCTGAGCTGGAAGCTGGCATCGCGGGGGGAGGGCTGCTGGCCCAGCGCGCCAGCCGCGACCTGGACGTTCTGCTCGCGCAAGGCGCGCACCACGTCGCTCGCGGTGAGGTCGCGCGCGGCGACCTTCTCGGGATCGAGCCAGATCCGCATGCTGTAGTCACCCGAGCCGAACAGCTGCACGTCGCCCATGCCGGGGAGGCGGGCGAGGCTGTCCTTCACTTGAAGGAGAGCGAAGTTGCGGATGTAGGTCTCGTCGTAGCGGCCGTCGGGCGAGAAGAGGTGGACGACCAGCGACAGGTCGGGCGAGCTCTTGCGCGTGGTGACGCCGAGCCGGAGCACGTCTTCGGGCAGCCGCGGAAGGGCTTGCGAGACGCGGTTCTGCACCTGGACCTGCGCGATGTCGATGTCCGTCCCGATCCGGAACGTGATGGTGAGCGCCATCGATCCGTCGGCGTTGGAGAGCGAGGACATGTAGAGCATGTCCTCGACGCCGTTGATCTCCTGCTCGAGGGGCGCGGCCACCGTCTCGGCGATCACTTGCGGGCTCGCGCCGGGGTACTGGGCCCGCACCACCACCGTCGGCGGGACCACTTCCGGGTACTCGGAGATGGGAAGCTGGAAAGCCGAGATCGCGCCGATGACGAAGATGACGATCGAGAGCACGCCCGCGAAGATCGGGCGATCCACGAAGAAGCGGGCAATTTTCATTGCGGGGTCTCCTTCGGCGACGACTGCGAGTCGACTGCCCGCATCGCGATGAGCTCCGGCGTGACTTCGACGCCGGGGCGCACGCGCTGCAGGCCGCGAACCACTACGCGATCAGAGGGCGAGAGCCCTTCACGCACGACGCGGAGTCCGTCCTCGAGCGGACCGAGCTTCACCGCGTGGTATCTGGCCCGGCCGTCCGCCCCGACCACCCAGACGAATCGCCGGTCCTGATCGGTGGCGATCGCGCGATCGGCGACGAGCAGCACCTCGCGCGCTGCGCCGTCGGTCAGCCGCACCCGGGCGAATAGCCCGTGCGAGAGCCGGCCGTCCGGGTTCCGGACCACGGCGCGCACCTTCAGAGTCCCGGTCGCCGGGTCCACCCGATTGTCGATGAAGTCGATCGGCACCTCGTGCGGATATCCGTCTTCGCCGGGAAAGCCGACGCGCGCCACGCCACCGCCTGCGCCGCGGAGGCGCAGGCCCTCGACCTCGCTCACGTCGATGTAGACGTAGAGCGGATCGACTGAAACCACGGTGGCGAGCGGCGACGCCGTGCTGGGACCGACGATGTTTCCCGCGGTGATGAGAATGCGGCCGATCCGTCCCGCGATGGGCGAGCGGACGTAGGCGTAGTCGAGGTCGAGCTCAGCGCTCGAGACGGCCGCCGCGGCTGCTGCCCGGCGCGCCGCGAGCTGGTCGACCGCCGCGCTCTGCGCGTCATAGTCGCGTTGGGGGATCACGTTCGTCTTCAAGAGCTCCTCGGCGCGGGCCGCGTTCTTCTTGGCGAGCTCGTAGTCGGCGCGGACGCTCTGCAGGTCCGCCTGCGCACGCGCCAGCGCGGCCTGGTAAGGCCTGGGATCGACGACGAAGAGCAGATCGCCCTTCTTCACCAGATCTCCTTCGCGGAACGCCGCGCGCACCAGATGCCCGGACGCGCGGGTGCGGATTTCCACTGCCTCAGGCGCTTCCGTGCGGCCGGTGTGCTCGCTGAAGTCGGCGACCGTGGCCGCTAGCGGCTGGGCGACCGTGACCTTGGGGTGGCTCTCGCCCGCCGACGCGCCGGCCTCCGCGCGCCGACCGCACCCGGCGGCGGCGGCGAGAGAGAGCGCAAGGAGCGCGAGCGCGCACTGAATCGAGAATCCTCGGATGAGGTTCATGGAAGCTCCAGCAGGGGTTTCGCGGCGTCCGCGGTCAGGCCGCGACGGTCATTCCGCCGTCAGCGACGATCTCGACGCCGACCAGGAAAGAGGAATCAGGGCTGGCGAGGAAGAGAGCGGTTTTTGCAATCTCCTCCGGCGCGCCGAAGCGCTTCACCAGCGCCGTAGCAAATCCGATGCCGGTCGTCCCGCCCGTGACCAACGCAATCTTGCCGTCGAGCTTCCCCATCGCAGCCTCCGAAATGTAACAGTTTGAGGTACAAAAACTCAAACGTCGGATGCAAGAG
>Ga0209761_1000760_pt1 | contig 20405 bp, 16 predicted proteins | sample GraSoi013_1_40cm_4_FD_185818 | JGI IMG/M metagenome (GOLD analysis project Ga0209761, IMG submission 185818) | Grasslands soil microbial communities from the Angelo Coastal Reserve, California, USA - Sample 09_25_2013_1_40cm (SPAdes) (version 2) | ecosystem: Environmental > Terrestrial > Soil >...
CCCAAAAGATCAACATCCACGAGGCTGGCAAAGAGTTCGAACCGAAAGCGTACAGACCTACGCCAGGCTCGGCCGACCTCTGTTTCACGACAACCACCTCTATCGATGAAGTAGTCAAACGACTCCAATTATCAAAAGTCAGGATACTCGAAGGCCCTGTCAAAAGAACCGGCGCGCTTGGCCAGATGACATCTGTATATTTCCGCGACCCCGATCTCAATCTCATAGAAGTCTCGAACTATGGAGATCCGATGAAGAACCGAGCCATGAACAGGGAAGACCTGTAGTCCTAATCTCGACACCAGGCTAGAGCTTCTTCTTCAAAAAGTAGCCTCTCGTTTCAAAGCCCAGCTTATCATACAACTCTTTAGCCCCGATCTCGTCGGCTGGCACCGATAGGGTCACGGTATCAATTCCTCTCTCCCTGAAAGCTGCGAACAGACGGTTCAGGAGCAACGTGGCGATTCCTCTGCGACGATACCGTTCCTCGACCGCGAGTACATCAACGGAACCTACCTTTGTTGTCTTCCATCTCCGCAGAACTTCATCTGGAACGTTCTTGGATTCGCGGCCGTAGACGAAGCCAACTATTCGTTTGTTGAGTTCTGCTACTAGCAAGAAGTTAGGCTCGGACGAGTAGAATCCCTGTATGTCTGCTTCTGTCGGTGTGGAGTCCCATGAGGCATATTTTTCAGAGAGCTGAAGAACGGCGACTCTGTCATCCTGCTCGTATCGTCTAATGGTCGGTTGCATGAACGACTTGAGCATCATACTGCGGTTGTGTTGAGACTCACTTGGTCGAGGTGGAATTTTTCGAAGTGTTGCTCGCCTTTATTGCTTCCGCGATCCCCCAGATGAGCAAGCCTATTGCAACTAGGTAGTTCAATAACCAAGGAATCATTAGAAGCAATGCACCAATGAGGATAGCCAGCAATGCGGTCCCTAGTCGCGGAATCTGCAAAGTCTTCTCGATGTCAGAGACTATTCCCATCGCTCTTCCTTATCGGACTATTGAACGACACCCCATAAGAGTTGTGGAGTTAGCTCTTGGAACAGCCTTCGGCAGCCGAGTGGGGAGAGCGCAGCGACAAGGCTTGAATGCTTAAGGACGGGCGGTGCCAAGGAAGGTCTTGTCTAGGCCAGGATGGTGTATGCTAGTCACTTGTGCGTTTCGAAGAGAGCGGATACCTGAGGAGAGCTTGGTTCGGATCGAAGCCAGTGGATACTCCGCAACGATCTGTGAAAACTGCCTCACACTCTTGATCGTTCATCGCCGCTATCACAATTTGAATCTGGAAAGACTGATCTTGCAGATATCAACAAAATAGAGACCAGTGCCCTAGGAAGACTCCTCTTGAGCGGACGAGATCTCTTTTGGAGATCATAAGATAGTCTAGGATTCTGGGAAGAGCGAGTAAGAGTGATCGTGTGTGTTACCGAATCCTGCTCATGGCAGGCTGGAACACTTGTTCTTGGTCACGCACTGGAGCCGATCGGTATGCCCGAAGTCCATTGTTCCCGTTGTCAAACGCGGGTTTGGCAGCTGTGTTTAGTTTGACCCAGTCGGGAATGATCACGGCTCTGATCAATTCCTGTATCGATATGCCTCGGTCTTCTGCTTCTGTTTGTAGGAGTTCGAAACTTTCATCGCGAAGGGACAGCATAAATTTTGCCAATTTGACACCTAAAGAGTGGGGATGTTTGGCTTCGCGCTTCTCGAATATAAACATTCTACGGAGAGAAAGTAGGGAGTTTTTTCACTCAAATCAGTAAAGACGCTAGCATGGGAATGTCTATCAGCCCCTATTGGATGCAACTCCAATCAAGGCTATAGTTTCAAGGGGAGCGACCAGATCTTGCGAGAACGAATAGACCTCCACCTCAAGGAGACTCCGACACTAAAGACTCCAGTCCTGATAGCGGGCCTCCCCGACAGCGGAAGAGTCGCCAAGATCGTTCTCGACCAACTAGTCAAGACACTCAAAGCAACTCCCCTGGGCTATATCTACTCAGACTACCTCCCACCTCGCCTTCTCCTCAAGCCCGACGGAACATCTGACTTGATGAAACATGAAATATTCTACTGGATCAACAAAGACTCCGGCCCCGACCTGGTTCTATACACAGGAGACGCGCAACCGATCCTGCCTGAGGGAGCCTTCCGTCTCTCCGAGGCAGTTGTGAAACTCGCAGAGAAACTCGGAGTCGAAACAGTTGTGACAGTCGGCGCGTTCATCACTGGCAAGATCGCTGAACACCCACAAGTCTACGGCGCAGCAAGCGAACTAGTCCTCGTCAAAGAACTCGAAGAGTTAGGCGTGAAAATCATAGACAGCGGTGCGGTAACCTGGATGAACGGGCTAATCCCAGGTCTCGCAAAAGTCCGGAATCTAAAAGGCCTATTTCTCTCAGGAGAAACATCTGGTTTTATGATTGATCCGCGCGCAGCGATGATAATTCTCCGGGTCCTAGTTAAGAAACTTGGATTACAAATTGACATGACGGAACTGGAAGGACAAGCGAAAGAGATCGAGACAGCGCTCAAACAGGTCGGCGACAAGGACTCCGACTCTTCGGGCAGTTCTGAATATATCGGGTGACAGGAAGCTGCCTGAGACTACGGCCGATTACCGGGTAATCATCGGCGACAGCCGTCGAATGCGAGAACTGGCTGATAATTCCGTTCATCTAGTCGTCACCTCGCCACCCTACCCGATGGTTAGCATCTGGGATGATTTCTTCCGGGAAGAATCCGCACAATCCTACAACCAGATGCACGACTACCTTAACGAGACGTGGAAAGAAGTGAGAAGGGTCCTAGTTCATGGTGGAATCGCCGGCGTCAATATTGGTGACGCGACCCGGACAAGAGACGGGGTATTCCATCTCTATCCAAACCATTCTCGCGTGATAGAATCGTTCGAACAACTCGGCCTCGTTACCCTCCCGTACGTTCTCTGGAAGAAGCCAACTACGAAGCCCCGCTACAAGGGAAAGGGGGCATTTCTGGGCTCAGGTTTCCTTCCACCCAACGCGTACGTAACTCTAGACATGGAGTATATTCTGATCTTTCGAAAGGGAAGTCTGAGGTCTTTCGAGCCCAAGGACCCGAAACGCTACAGCAGCAAGTTCACCAAAAAAGAGCGTGACGAATGGTTCTCGCAAGTGTGGACCGTAACAGGGGCAAGACAAACGCACGGTGGGTTGGAAAGGCGAGTCGCGGCGTTCCCTGAAGAAATTCCACGACGCCTGATCCGAATGTTCTCCATTGAAGGCGATATAGTTCTAGACCCATTTCTCGGATCTGGAACCACCCTCAAAGCCGCGATGGGTCTCAACCGGCGATTCGTTGGATATGAGAAGCTAGAAGATTTTTCGAGGATTATCCGAGAGCGAATGGGCCATGAATCGGAAAGGATTCTGTTCCAAAAACAGTCTGTTGTGGAACAGATCAGTTCCGCATTAACAACTTAGCAGCATCGCTCAACGATCGAGCGAGATAGTCTGGATGCCCACCCTTCGGGCCTCGACGTTTGACAAGTATCATCATCATGCCAACTCCTTTCGCTCCTTCAATGTCGGTGTTGGGATTGTCGCCGATGTAGACGCAGTTTCTGGGTTGTAAGCCCAGTCGTTCTGCAACTAGCTTGAAGGGTCTTCTGCTCGGTTTCACGCTTGGTGTATCCTCGCCTGCCACAACTATGGCCTCTAGAGATTTGAGAAATGGTTGTTGGCGAATTCTCTTCATCTTCATTCCCAGAGTACCATCAGAATCCGAGACCATTCCAATCCTAAACCCCGCCATCTTCAGTCGATGAATCGTCGACATCGTGTCGTAGAACAGTGGACTTGCTCCGGCGTACCCTTTCCAGTAGCGAAGAGTTGTCTCGTGGACCCAGGGACCTTTGAGCTTAGATAAGCCGCGCTGTGTGAGTAGGGTTTCCCACCAGACATCTCTGTTGTAGAGGAATTTTCGGCCATGCATTTCTAGATCGATGAGCCGGAGTTTCCGGAACAGATTCGCCTCGGAGTATCGGATTCCTTCTTTCTTCAACCGTTTCTCGAAGATGCCGGCAACAACCCGAAGCGCCTGGCGAGCGCCCTTCTTTGACTGGATGAGCGTGTTGTCTAGATCGAAGACGACTGCGAGGATCTTCCTGTCGGCCAGTATCTTTCAATTCCAAACGTACGTATCTGGCCGGCGATCTGCGAACCGTTCTTTTCGCAGTCGAGAGTGGAGAGCGAGATCGATATCCTCAACGATTATTCCCTCTCGCCGTTCTTTGAACACGTTCATCCTTGGATGGGATATCTTCATCTTCGGGTCTTCTTTGAGACTGACGATCATGCTTTGCCCTGTGAACGAGGGTGGCGAGTAGACGTTGGGGGCGACAACTGCTATCCGGTTTTCCAGCGATCGAATTGTGACGTATTGGTGCCAGGGCTCAACTCCGGATCTGACAATCCTCGACGGACACGTCAACAGGTCCGCTCCCCTAAGCGTCAGGATCCTGGAGGCCTCCGGAAAATCAACGTCATAACAAACCAAGATTCCAATTTTGAACCCGTCAATCGGGAAGATCTTGTAATCGTTTCCTGGACGAGCGATCTTTTTCTCGAAGTGAAAAAGATGGACTTTCGGCTGTCGTCCTATGACTTCTCCGTCTCTTCCGATTACGGGGCTGTTGAGAAAAATTCGTCCCTTGACTTTTTCATAAAAAGCTCCTCCGACAACCACGACCCCGTATTCTTCAGCGATCGATTGTAGTCCGGGAAGCGGGCTCATCGGTGGCGGAATTGTCTTCTCAGGCAACCAATGCTCTGGCAGGCAGATAATGTCCGCTTCCTTCTCAGCAGCCTGCTTTGCTTGTTTGACCGCTCGAAAGATCGTCTCTTTGACCGATGATGCTACGGGTCTGGTCTGTATTGCTGCCGCTCGAACGATCTTCTTTGACGTTTGACGGTCCTCTGGCCCTAGACTTTCAGTCTCTTGACTGCAATATCCAACAGTTGGCGAGCGACTTCTCGTTTGGGCGCCAATGGAATATGGATTACCTTCTTTCGCTCGTCTACAACAAACAGCTCGTTGGTGTCAGTCTGAAAGCCCACGCCCTCCAGCGAAACATCGTTGGCGGCGACCAGATCGGCGCCTTTCTCGCTGAGAATCTCAAACGCTTCTGTCACAAGCTGCTCGTTCGACACGCCGTGCTCCGTTTTGAAGGCCACAAGAAACGCATTCGGACTCGCATGGCGAATTTCCCGTATTATCTTCGGGGTGGCCTCTAGCTCCAGCTCCACAGTCTTCTCCTTCCTCGTGCTTATCTTATGACCAGCAGGTTTCGAGGGCCGATAGTCGCTGGGGGCTGCTGCGGCGAAGACCAGATCGTGTTTACCCTTTTTCAATTCGCGAAGAGTGGCTTCGAGCATCTCCTCTGTTGTCTCAACCTTGACGGTCTTCACGCTAGGAGGAGGCGTTACTGAGCCGGGTCCCAGAATCAATGTTGTCTCAGCGCCCCTTGACCATGCTTCCTCCGCAATTGCAATACCCATCTTACCTGAGGAACGATTAGTGATTACTCTGACTGGGTCAATATGCTCGACTGTGGGACCAGCGGTGACTAGTACTCTATGTCCCTCAAGGTCTCTCCTCTGAGAAGAGAGCTGCGATGAGAGGCGTGTGATAACCGCCTGGACAATCTTGGCCGTCGGTGCAATCTTCGCCTTTCCCTCTACAATTTCCGGTTCTACAAATTCGACGCCTATCTTCTTGAGACGAGCAATGTTCTCCTGGGCTATTGGATGATCATAGAGTGGCTCGTGCATTGCTGGCGCAATAAGAACCGGTAACTTGGAACCTATAGCGGTCGCAGCCACTGTCGTTACTGGCGTATCATCGATTCCCGAGGCGAGTTTCCCGATTGTGTTGGCTGTCGCGGGAGCGATGAGAACTAGATCAACATGCCCAGAACTCTTTCCAGCTAGGGCGATGTGTTCCAGTTTGCCGGTGAGCTCTCGGACCACGGGGTTTCCTGTAGCCCACTCTAGAAGATCGGATCCGATCATCTTCTCCGTCGATGGAGAGATGACTGCATACACGTCCGCTCCATGCCTCATCAGCTCGCGCGCAATCTCGGGAACTTTGAACGAGGCAACACTACTTGACACTAGAAGCGCGATCTTCTTTCCTGAGAGTTGTGTGCCTGAGGTTCCGGTGATGTCCTTGGAGGGGTGTGTCATATCCGAACTTTTCCTATTTCTTCAATTGTCCACTGTCATAGGCCCAGTCGAGAAGCTGAATGATCTCGTTAAGACTATACTTTCCAGCACTCGCGGGCATTCGTTTGAGAATGTCGGGCAGGCTCGGTAGCATGGGTCGGATGAATCCTGGAATCTTGTCGTACATGGCCTGGACCCCGGAGATGATCTCTTTCGCATCTTTTTCTTCGATATTGGTTCCCTTGAGAGCTGTCTTCATACTCTTGACGCTCATTTTCCTTCCAACTTCTCCTGCTCGAAGTATCTGCGACATATACAGGTTCTTCAGGTCCCCGTCCCTATCCGTTCCTTGAATTGTATCCTGAAGAAGGATCCTTTGATGGCCGGGTTCAATCGTTTCTCGCTTCTGTTGAGAGGTCTTCAAAGACTCTAGCGGAAACACTGCCATGCCTTGAAGCGATACGGAAGACTTTCCTGCGCCAGCCTAGTCATGCTAGGGCATAGAGCTACCATCGCTACCAAATCTTGGCAGGCCCTGCATGAGCGAATAATGCTGGGACAAGGTCCATGCCTTCCATTTTTTCCACATCTTGTTGGAGAAGAGAACGACCAACAGGTCATTCATTATCACGAGGGGAAACGATGCGCTAGCTGCGATGCCGAAGATGATTATTGGAGAGATCAGTCCGAAGGCGAACGCGACTTTGTGGGCTTGGTTGAGCCGTGTTCCCATTGACCTGAAGACGATCCGAAGGAGCCACAATGAAGCGACGATGTCGAAAACCATGACGACCGGCGGGAAGAGATTGACACCTGCCGCGAAGCCTCCTGCAAGGAACCAGATAGGAAAGAATGCTGCTCCAAGTAGGTAGAATGCTCGGGGCCTCCATCTTGGCTCTGCTCTAACAGACTTGAGAAAGTTTGCCGGCAATTTTTTCGCGGCGATTACGAGCAATGCTACAACGATACTCGATAGGAGTATTAGACCCCAAATCTCAGCGGGCCAATAGTTGACGACTACTGAAAGAAGGATGGAATCGATCGCTAATGTGAGTATGCTGATTTGTATCCCTCTAGTCGAAACAAGGCTCTTTGACTTCAGATCCGGAAAGGCCAATCCAAAGATGAAGATTGGTAGGCCGATGCTGAAAACCGAATGGAAGATCACCAGCCCAACCGTCCAGACCCAATTGACTCCAAGCCAGTGTCCGTAAACACCTAGATTCCCTACTACTGAGGATGTGGGATTGAACAGCGTTCGCAGTGCCAGCCCTTCTTCTACAATTCCGTACGCAGCACCCATGAGGAAGACTGATGCCCAGCCTTTGTTCCAGCGAATCTTGGCCTCCCGGATCAAAATGGCGCCTGGACCATATAGTGCGAGGTTCGCAGCGAGAAGGAGGAAGAAGACGGGAGGGTTTAGAACCAGGATGAACATGTTGCTCGAGCCTGAAAGATACTCTGGAATCCCTGGGGTTAGGATGAGAAGGCAGAGCAAGGGATGCGTTTTGAGGAAGCTGATAATCCAGGCTACACGCCCCCTTCTTTCCGTGACTTGTGGATACCACGTACTCAAGGGAGATGTCTCGAGTTGCTACGGGAAGCAGGGTCTACAGTATTAGGTGTCTAATACCGATGAGAGCATCTCTCCGTTACTAGAGGAAGCTGTCCTATCTATCAAGTGCGTTTGTCTAAGAGCCAACCGACGATCCTCCCATGGACAACGAGTTCTCGCCACTTGTCCTGCGGGAGATCGTGCCTTTCGTCGCTTATTGGAACGATTAAGAGATCTGCCCCGACTCCATTTGCCAGCTTCTCCAGCCCGGGTAGGATCTCACCTGGTGGATGGAGAGAGTAGACGAGGGAGGCGCCTTGGTATAGTTTGAGGCTTGGAAACATCACGTCATCCGCGATGGCTCTGATTCGTCCGGATTTTCTTGAGCGCACCCATGACTCATCCTTGTCGGTTACGAGGATTTCCGCTCGAGGTAGAGCTTCGGATATTCGCTCGGCCACGTCCATCCTGTGGCCTACTCCGACTTCTACAATTTTTCTGGCGTCGCTGTAGTTCTGTTTGATCCAGTCTATGAGCTGTTCGAACAAAATTCTGTATGGATCCGGGGGATCACTTGGGCCAGCGGGGCTGCATCGGGCCCTGGTCTCCGTTGGATTGACGCATTTTTCTCATACCTTCGAGGATCAGTTTCTGCTCGATAGCTGCCACCAGCAGTTTCGTCTCGATGACCTTGTCGGGGTTGACACTCATGCTTATCGCTCCTTCTCGGACTAGGAACTCGACGACCTCGGGATAGTTTGAGGGTGCTTGACCGCAGATCGATGTCGTCACGCCTTTTTCGTTGCAGACTCTGATAACATGGCTCATCGCCCGAAGCACTGCGAGATTGCGTTCATCGTAGATTTCCTGGATCGATGCATCGTCTCGGTCAATACCGAGAATCAGCATTGTCAGGTCGTTGGTTCCGAAGGATATACCGTCGATTCCCTCGTCGACGAACTTGTCGATCAGCAAGACCGTGGCCGGAACTTCGACCATAATCCAGAGCTTGAAATCGGGGCCACGCTTCAATCCCTCTTCTTCAAGGATTTTCTTCGCGTTTCTGAAATCCTCGAGCGTCCGGACGAAAGGTAGCATTACGTGGACATTGGTAAGCTTGTACTCCTCTCTGACCTTCTTGATGGCTTGACACTCTAATCGGAAAATGTCAGGCTCTTTCGTGTATCGGAAGCAGCCCCGGTATCCCAACAGCGGGTTGGGTCCGACGTGCCCTGCTTCATGTTCGTATTTTTCGCCACCTGGAAGGCCTAGAAACTCGTCAGGCTTGAAGTCCAAGCACCTGTAGACGACGGGTCTTGGAGCGAAGGGTGTTGCCACTTTTCTGACTCCCTCGGCGAAGGCATCGACCATCTTCTCGCCCCCTCCCTCTTCTATCAACAATCGGGGATGTTTCCCCACGGAAAGCATCATGTGTTCTGCTCGCAAGAGGCCTACACCGTCCGCGTGCGTTTCCCGTTCGACTTTCTCTGCGAGTTCTGGGAGTGAGATGTTAACGTAGATCTTTGTCGCGGTTATTGGGATGACAGTAGGGATTTCGTGTTGAGGTTGTGTTGCCTTGAGAACTTCTTCGACTAGCCCATTGTAGACGACTCCTGATTTCGCGTCTACTGTGTACTCTTGTCCCATCTGCATGAGCTTAGTCGCGTTCCTTGCGCCGACGATGCAGGGGATACCCATCTCTCGGGAGACGATGGCGGCGTGGCATGTTGTTCCTCCGTCTTCTGTGACGATGGCGCCCGCGATTTTCATGTAGGGAACCCAGTCAGGGTTTGTCATTCGAGTAACGAGGATATCCTTGTTTTTCATCAGGCGTCCCGCTTCAGCTGTGGTTGGGACGATCTTGGCTCTTCCTGCATGTAATCCCGGACTCGCGGCTAGGCCATGGACGACTGCGACTCTGTGAATGATGTGGGAATCTGTTTCTCCACCTGGACCCTTCATCTTACTCCAGAAGGTCTCAGGTCTCGTCTGGACAACGTAGAGTGAACTACCGCTGGCTCCGTGCTCGACGGCGAATTCGATATCCTGTGCAGTGTGGTAGTGATCTTCAATGTCCACGGCGGTCTTGGCAATCTCAATAACTTCTTCGTCTGTCAGGCTCGAAACATTTCGTCGCTCTGCAGGAACCTCGCTCTGCATCGTCAGCCCGGTCTTATCGTTCGGGAGGTGTTCGACCATCTTTGGGACGATCTCTTTGTGGATCAGCTGCATGGTGCCCTTGTCAACGATGAACCGGTCAGGACGGACGACTCCTGCGACCAGCGCCTCTCCGAGACCCCAGGTAGATTCGATGACGATCTTGGATGGGTCGCCGTTGATCGGGTCTAGGGTGAAGGCTACGCCTGAACATTTTGACTGTACCATCTTCTGGACTCCGACGCTGATGAGTACTTTCTCGTGTGGGAAGCCTTTCTCCTCCCGATAGAATATTGCCCGGGGGGTGTAGAGGCTGCCCCAACATTTCTGAACATAGTGCACGAGCTGATCCTCGCCGCGCACGTTGAGATATGTGTCCTGTTGCCCGGCGAACGACGCGTCGGGCAAATCCTCGCTGGTGGCGGAGGATCTGACCGCGACAGTCACGTTCTTGTCTCCGGTCTTCTCGCATAGCTCGCGGTAGGCGCTCCGGACCTTGCTGGCGATGTCCGGGGGCATTGGAGCGGATTCTAGAATCTTCCGGATTCCCTCTGACGCTTCCTCGTACTGTTTCGGGTCCCGAGCACCGCTAGAGCTTCCCAGTGTCTTGTGTATGATCTCACCGATCTTCGTTTCTTCGAGAAACTGGCGAAATGCTTCTGCGGTTACTGCGAATCCGGGAGGGACATGTACTCCTTTGGCTGTTAGCTCGCCGAGGTTGGCGCATTTTCCGCCGACCAGTGGGATGTCGTCTTTTCTTACGTCTTCAAGCCGGACAACGATCGCGTCAGGCCTGGGCAAACAGTTAGGCTCCTGCTGGTATCTGTGGCGCGAGCTGTTGTTCGACTAGTATCCGGGTTTTCATCGGCAGCTTTGTTCCAGCGACGTCCAATGCTTTCTTCGCAGTTTCAACGCCGTCCTCGGGAACGTAGATGATGAAAAGGTCCTGACCGTTTTCAACCCTGGCCGCCCGGCCGGTAGGTTTTCCGAAGGCTCGCCGCATTCCCTCCTGCAATCTGTCCGCCCCTGCCGTAGCGATCATCTTGTTTTCTCGGAGAATAATATGAGGGTACACGCATAGTTGTAGTCGATATCCTGTTTCTCCCCATCTGTCGGTTAGAACCTTGTTCGCAGACACACGGGCAGATTCTAGGGCGTTATGCCGGATCTGTACGTGTTCTCTAGCCACCAGGTGGACTTTTCGGGGGAACTGGGTGGAGAGATCTCCCATGTTGAACTTGGAAACCTTAGGCGCCGGGGACCCGTGGATGTATTTCATCCGTGTGAAAGCCTGGCCTGATGGGGAACGATAGTTACGACCTTTCATGATCAGGTACCATACGGGCATTCGCCGAGGGTGCTAATGAGGGTTGTTGCGAGAAGCGGGCAGGAATCATTCTGGAGATTCCCTATTATGCCGTTTTGTCCAAGATTGTTATCTAGCATTGAACCGATACGAAACAGAAAAATCGCCCATTTTCAACCCTGATCTTGAATCTGGGAATCGCCTAACAACTCACTCGGAAATCGTTCGGAAACTGCCCCAAATTACACGTTAGCTTGCTTTGTGGTAAAAGCCCGAATTGTGCCCTGATCAACCTGTCTCGCCGATTATCAACACCAGACAGAAAATTTTCTCGCGAAAAAGGAGGGGGTATTGCACAGACCATCTCGTGACGCAAGAGTGGTTCTCCTTACGCTTCTCTGCTCTTTGTTCTCAACTGGTCAAATAGGCCAGGCTCCAGATCCTTTATCGTCGGAATGAACGCCCTAGCCCGCGAAACCTCGCCGAGATCAACCTTGCAGATCTGAAACTCCTCCACATCATATTTACACTGAGCAAGAACCGAACCGTTCGGCGCTATGACTCTGCTTCCACCCCAGAACTGCAGACCCTCCTCGATACCAACCCGGTTAACATAGGCGAGGTAGACAGCGTTCTCCATCGCCCGGCTCAAACAGAAACCCTCGAAAAACCTCCGCCGCAACCCAGGACTCGCGGAAATGCAGACAACCAGTTCTGCCCCCTGCAACGCCTGCAGACGCGTCAGCTCGGGAAAATAGAGATCATAACAGATATTCAAACCAATAATTCCAATATCCGTCCTGAACACGGACGCTTCCTGGCCCGGACGATAATACCGACGTTCCTCGAAAACAGAATGCGTCGGAAGATGGATCTTCCTGTACCTTCCAACCAACCCCTTCGGGCCGACAAACACGGCAGTGTTGTGAATTACGCCCTTAACCTCGCTCTCCTCTGGCATGCCGAAGACTATGTGGACATCGTGCTCCCTCGCCAAGGTCTCAACCTTCCGCGTGCTGGGACCTGAAATCGACTCCGCGAGATGGGAGACCTCGTCCCTCATCGTATAGCCAGTAAGATGAAGCTCTGGAAAGATCAAAAGGTCAACGTTCTTCTTTCGAGCCTTAGATGCCTGTTCCGAGATCTGCTTGAGGTTTCGTTCCTTGTTTCCCAGTTTGGGACCGGTTTGGGCTATTAGAAGGCTTAACGGCTTCATCCACGCTCAACCAGGCTAGATTCCGGCTCAGTTTCGCCATATAGACATACCCAACGCCCCAGAATAGCCCCAGCAGAGAGTTCAGGGTTACAGTACGGCTTTATGACGCTCAACCCGTCTCCGGCTCGTTTCACACCCTCAGAGAGGGAAAGAATTGCTCTTCACAAGGCTAGCCCGTACTATAATCAAGCACAACCGGGCGGTCTTCGTAATCTGGCTAGTAGCCCTCGCGCTAAGCGTCCCGGCAGTCCTACAGGTGCAGAGCGTCATCGTCTACACCGAGACAGCCTACAACCCCAAGAACTCGGAATCCAGCATCGCCCAATCCATCGTCAGCAAAGAATTCAGCATCAGCCAAGGCAGCAGCGTTGTCGTGGTAATCACGTCAACCGATGTTCGTGGCAACGATGTTCGCGACTTCACTCTAACACTCAACAAGACTCTGCATAACGACCGGTCGATCACAAACCTCAGCAACGTCACCAGCATTTACGACATCTACTACCAGTTACTTGTCGGCTACACGAGCGTGGTTCACCTCCAGCTCTACCAGGAGAAGAATTTGACTAGTCTTGCAACCTCTCTCGAATTCGGCATACCCACAACCTATGTGAGCCAGTGGACGACCCTGGTAAACTCTGGACCCTTCAACATAAACCAGTCACAGGTCGCCGCCTACAACCAGAAAGCCAACCAGTCCGCATGGCCTATCATAGCTTCGCAAACCCCCCAAGCCTACCAGTCCATCGCTCTCACCTACGAGAACCTGTTCTACCAGTCATGGAACAAGACGTTCAGCGCTGCCACCTACACTCAGACGCAGCTCACGATAGTGGCGCCACCGCTAGCCCGAGCCCAGAACGTGACCAAAGGAAGTCCTCTCCTCGTAACTCAACCAGTATACTACAACGTCACAACTCCATTTTTCTCGTCCAGCATAACCGATGCGTCAACTCGAACCATGTTTGTCGGTGCTGCCAGATTCTTCAACCTCTACAACTTCTGCCCCAGCACTTGTCCAAACAACTACTGGAACGACCCAGTCGCGATACAGACATTCGTCACCAACACGTTCTCGAAAACTGTCAACGCAACACCGACCCAGACTTTCATCATCAGCGAGATCTACTCGCTAGGCACTTCAGCAGGATTCACAGACTTTACGACACTCGCGGGAACTCTTCTCCGAAACCATAACATCAAGAGCTATCCAATCCAGCCGAGCAGCGATGTCTACACCCAATTCGTCTCAGGCTCCAACGACACCATGCTGGTTATACTCGACTTCAAGACGACCGGGCCGGACCCCAAGAATAGTATCGCGAGCACAAGGTCGGACGTTAAACAGGCTAACAACCTCAGCAACACCGACCTCCTGGTCTTTGTGACCGGGGCTCCAGCATTCAACTATGATATAGAAACAGAATCGATAAGAGACGTAGAACGGATCGACCCAATCACCGTCGTTCTAATCATGGTCATAGTCGGCCTCTTCTTTGCCTCCGTCGCCGCCCCTCTAATACCCGTATCAGCCATCGGAATATCCGTAGGAATAGCCTTCGGCCTAGTCTACGTAATCGGTAGCACGTTTACTAGTGTACACTTTCTAATCCTAACACTATTGCCCGTCGCCATGTTCGGAGCCGGCTCAGACTACTGCATATTCCTCGTCAGCAGATACGCTGAAGAGAGACGTATGGGACGAGGCAAGAAGGACTCAGTCGAACGAGCAGTCACATGGGCAGGCGAAAGCATCGCCACAAGCGGAGCAACAGTGGTCATTGCTTTCGGAAGCCTCGCCATTGCCGGCTTCGGAATGCTCCGGTCCATCGGAATCGCGGTGATGATCGGCATATCTATAGCACTACTAGTCGCACTCACTCTAGTCCCGGCTATCCTGTCGATGTTCGGGGACAAGATCTTCTGGCCCGGCGGACTCGGGCTGTGGAGAAAGAAGAAGGCCAAGGGAAGCAGCTACTATGCTCGAGCAGCAAAGTTTACTGCAAAGCACTCGAAGCTAATCCTCATAGTCGCCCTGGCCGTGAGCCTACCGGCCACGAGCACGGTTCTTTCCTCCCAGACGAGCCACGACCTCATATCTCAGGTTCCAAACTCTCTTGAGAGCAGGGCCGGCTACAACAGCATGGTCCGAGGATTCGGACCAGGCACCATAACTCCAACTTACACGATTGTGCAGACACCAGTCCTGCTAGTGACTGACAACTGGATCAACGTTACCGCGTTGCAATCCCTCTCATACGCTGAGAACTCAACACTGTCGATCCCCGGCGTATCAAAAGTCTACGGGCTTACACATCCCTCAGGCGACCCGATCCCCTACTCATCCTTTGGCCAACTGAATACCGCACAACAACAAGCAATGATCAGAAGCATGAAGCCCTTCCTAGGAAGCGATGGAAAATCTGCAATGGTCTGGGCCAACCTCTCCGATGAGCCCTATACAGACCAGGCCATCTCCACGCTCACGAAAATTAGGCGGAACATCAACAGTATCCAGAGCAACGACAGTCTCCTCGCTGCGTCCAGAATGCTTGTCGGGGGAGAAACCGCTTCCGTCGCAGACCTTGCCAATTCGAGCGCAGCTGACTACTTCAACATGACCGCGCTAGTCCTTGTGGGAGTCTTTGTAGTTCTCATGATAGCCTTGGGTTCGATCTTCACTCCGTTACGGCTTATCTTCACAATTCTTCTAAGCATTTCGTGGGCAATGGCTGCCGTCATCTACATCTTCCACGTATACATAGGGATGGAGCTGATCTGGATACTACCGATAATGCTCCTGGTAATAATGCTCGGCCTGGGACTTGACTATGACATATTCCTAGTAACTCGAATCAGGGAGTACGTAGTGGGAGGCGCGAAAGATGATGAGGCCATCGAGACCGCAGTAGAGCGCACTGGAGGAATAATCACAGCCACCGGTCTAGTAACAGCAGGGGCCTTCGGAACCATGATGCTGTCACAGATACCGATGCTACAACAGCTTGGACTCGCATTCTTCATAGTCGTCATTATAGACGCGACCCTGACCCGCGTCTACCTAGTTCCATCAATAATGCGACATATGAAGCGTCTCAACTGGTGGGCTCCAGGACGCATCAGACGAGTACCAATCACCCCAGAAGAAAAACTGATACCCCCAATTCCAATGAGAACGAAGCTCACAGTTACAGTGGAAACCCTAGCTATCTTAGGGCTCACACTCGTACTGTATCTCGACTACATCAACAACCAGTATCTCCAAGGCCTCGTCAGCCAGACAAACTCCAAACTCCTTGCGGGGATCAACGTCTGGACGGGAGTGATACTAGGCGTGACATCCTTCTTGACAACTTACATTCTTCTCCGTGGCAAGCCGAAGACGAGTAAGACAGACTGGCCACATATGCTACGTAAGGTAGGCCGGCAAATAGGAAAAATTCGTCCGAGACGTGCGAATATGCCGATAATCACGGCCACTTCCAGTCCCTCACCTAGCATGTCCCCGCAGGGACCTGTTGCCGTTACGGAGACGCCTCTCCAACCAATGACGCAAAGCCAGGAACAACCTCCGACAACCCCTTCCGACTCAAGCGATGAAAAGAAGCAACAGTCCTAGGACATTATTCGATACAAGTCAACGTCGACTTTCTCCCATTTCTTTTGATGAAAAGGAAAGAGGTGGGGGATGTCTAGACTCATGCTACGCACTGCGTCAGTCCTCCGGTTTTTCCGTTCAATAACGCGTCTGAGAAATTCTCGAGTCGAACTTTTGTGAATAGAATAAGAAACGGGTGCAAGTTCGAAGGCTCGCTCTAGAAACTGGACATCAGCATGAGAAGAGCGAGTCCCGTATGGAGGATTCATGATCACGGTGTCGTATGCTCCCACGACTTCCTTGATGTCGGATACGACCCATTCGACTCGCACTCCCGCCGCTATCGCGTTCTCTCTTGCTAGGGTGATAGATCTCTCATCGATGTCTACGCCCGTGACTTGCTTGGACCCCATCGTAGCGGCGCCGATGGCTAGACGCCCGGTCCCTGTTCCGAGATCGATTGTTTTACCCTGCAAGTCATGATGTTCGAAGCCGGCCATATGGAGCAGTTCAGCGGCCACCTTGGCGGAAACGGGATATTGTTCTAGTCGTAGTTGTGGGCTCTGAAGGATCTTCAGTTTTCCGAGCTGGATTTCCAGTTGGCGTTTAGAGACTGTTCGTTCTACCAATTATAGGCGGACCAGGCCCCGCTCGAGGAGTTGTTCCCAAGTCCAAGCCCCGACAGCAACCATGATCTCGTCCCTCGAGATGATAGGCTTTGAAAATCTTTCAGGATCGTCTAGGGCAAGGCGGGGACACGCAGTATCAACGAAGACGTCGATATCGGTGAAGTCGAGTAGTTTCTGTGGAACGACCTCATCCGCGTAGAGGATCACAGCTTTCTTGCCTGCTTCCTCGACCTGCTTGAGAATCGAAAGAGCAATCTGTGGGTTGCTCTGTCCCGGCTTCGTTGATACAATTATTCCGAAAGTACTAGCTCTCCTCGCCTTGTCGACCATTGCGTATCGTTGCCGCACTATCCGGTCTCTGTCCTGGTTTAGGACCTTGACTGTTCCATCGTAGGGATCTGCCAGAATCGTCGGTTTCTCGACAGAGAGAGCAGCACCGAGACCGTGGAAGTAGCTACCTATGATTAGGAATGAGTCGACCTGAGATTGAATCCTCCTAAGTCCGAAGTAGTCGCAGCCGAGAACTTGTCCGGCCTCGTGGGCCCAGGGTCCTCGTCCCGGCGAGTGAACATTGAAGCCTTTCGTTTCCAAGAGCTTAGTAGCTTCAGGAAGCTTGTGCAGGTGCTGAATTGTCGTGGCGAGGCCAATGCTCTTGCCTTGTAGAAGGGAAACAGTTCGTTCCACGACTGGAATAATCTCATGATTGCTTTTTGCAGGAATGTAGACCACTGGGACTCCGTTGGAAGCGTCGCGAAGGAATTCATTATGACCATAATGTACCAGCAGATCAGCTTTCAGGCGGGTCGCGGCATCCAAGGAGAGGTCGCATGCCCCCCAAGCAGGCACAGCGGAAACGAATACGTCTGCTCCCGTTTTCTCTCGAACCAGCCCCGCAAGTCGGGTGCCTTCGTTCTTCAGACCGTCGGGTAGCTGAATCAATATCCTTCGGGCACCTCTCCCCGTTATCTCAGCTAGGAGCTTGTCCTCTTCAAGGTCGAACATCGCCATGTCAAATTCACGGGAGAGAAGCTACCAAAAGGGCGGAGCCCAATATAAACACCCGGGAAACGGGGACGATTTCCTTCGCGGTAGCGTGTTAGGTAACACGATTGTTAAGCCCGGTGTCGAGGGTAGGCTGGATCTATGACAGAGAATCAGAAGCCAGAGTCCAGACTTGACAATGATCTAGCCGAACAAAGGTCCTTGGCAGCAATGGTTGACGTTTCATTGAGGCGCGGGTCTGGTCTGTCGATTGCGCTCTCTGATGCAACTGTAGGCGTCAGCCTTGACAAGCTTGGCGACTGGACCATAACGGTTGGCCTCTCATCAAGATCAGACCGATTCGGCCAATCGATATCCTCTCTCGAAAGACTGGGGTTTTTTCAAGCAACAGAGAACGAAGGCAGCATTTACATGCTCTGGACGTCTCTCCTCTCCGAAGTCGGTGATGCCAGGATTGTCGCTGAGCAGACTCTTTTACAAGCTTTGAAGGCTCTGCAAGCACCTACCGTTTCAATGTACATCAGCTAGTCAAACGATATTAGAGTGTCACGCGGGAACCGCGACCGCTTGTCGCGGTAGAGACCTTCTCCCGACAACTTCACGAATCGCGCCATTATCCATCTGGATTATCGTATCCGCCTCCGCTTCAAGATCTCCAACATGGCTAATGAGAAAGACCTGTTTGAAGTTCTGTGACAGTTCTTGATGGAGCAGTGCGAGAATTCCTTCCCGGCGAACTCTGTCCGAACTGCCTAGAGGCTCATCGAGGAATAGAAATTCAGGATTATGACCCTTGGCCTGAGGTATCAATGCGAGAGCAAAAGCGAGCCTCATTGCCAGTAAGAGCTGGTCTTCTGTGCCCCCTGAGAAAACCTCCTTCGGTTTGAACTCTCCAGCCTCAGGGTCAAAGACTCTAACAGTATAGTCCTCATCGAGTTGTACGGCTTTGTATTTTCCCGATGTGATCACTGGGAGAATGAGTCCCATGTAGCGTTCGACCTGGGGCTTGACACGGTTCCGCAACGACTCTGATGTTTGCTCCAATCCCTTGACAGAAAGCTTGACGACCGCACAGTCCTTCTCCAGAAGCATCACCTTCTTCATCTGCATCTGAACTTGGTCATCAAGACCGATGTTCTCCTCCAGTAACTGACGTAGCTCTAGTTGTCGCGAGATCGAGTCTTCGATCTGGGCCCTGTTTCTTGAAACGGATTCCTTTAGCGAATCTCTCGCATCAGCGGTCTCTTCAAGGAGCGTCTCAGAGAAGGTTAGCCTTTCTGGGAGATCGGGCAACTCGGCCGAGCCGAATTTCTTCTCGACCTGTTTGACCTCGCTCTGGATAAGGTCGAGCCGTTCTTTGACCTGCGGTTCTTCTCTCAACTGCTGACCAAGTAATTTCACCTTAGCCTCGAGAGATTGAAGCGATTGTCTGTCGCTGTCGAATAACGCGGAAACAGTCTCGAAGACGGTTTTAGGATCTTTGGTCCCTTTGATCTTTGCAGAGTATCGCGAGATAGAACTCAGTCTTTCCAGAAGATCTTGGGATCTTCCAACAGCGTCTCCATCGATTGCCGTCAGGTTTTGTTGAGTCTCTGCAAGCTCGTTCTCCCATGAGCGGATTAACTGCTGGCCCGCCATTTGCTCTTGCTCAAGTCTCGAGCTGCCAGCTTGCTGCGAGAGAGAGACAATCTGTCGGGACAGCAAGAGGAGGGAGGCTATGGCCAAGGACCCGAAGGTAACCGCGACTTGGGGGAGTCCGAGGAAGAAGGAAAGGATAGCTCCAGTGCCTAGCGCCGAGGTGGAGATGAGATATGTCCAAACCCTCCTCGGCTTGGACTCGAACGTTTTGGGGGTCCCAAGAACTGAAGCTTCCTTTGTCTTCTCGGCAATCTTGGCCATCAGGCTGTCTTTGGACTCCTCCAACTGAACTCGCCGAATTTCGGCGGACTGAAGTTCCTCAAGCATACTCGAAGCTTGGGTAAGCTGGGACTCTATTTCGGGAAGTTCAGAGAACTGGTTGATTTCTGATCGAGCTTTCTCGAGCTCTTCTCTCTGAGAAGAAATCCCTGCGAGTTGCTGCTGGAGAGTCTCTGCCAGACGCGACTTGTCCTGAATCTCTTGACGAAGAGATTGTTGAAGCTTCACCGCGTCATCGTATTGTTTCAGAGTCTTGTGCAGAGAATCGGTGGTTCCGAACCTTTGCTCTACATCTGCAAGTTCTAACTTGAGCTTCTGAATCCTCTCAGCCAGAGTTGCGAGCTGGGTCTCAGCTTCCCTGTATCTCTTCAACTGGTCTTGAAGCGATTGAAGACGCTCACGTTCAACGGTTAGGTGGCCCGGATTTCTGGTCGTTCCCTCGATGCGGGACCTCTCAGCATCGAGCTGGTCCTGTACCCTGTTGAAGCTGTCTAGGTTCAGGAATACATTGACAACTTTCCTTCGATCGTCGAGTCTCTGCTTGATCAGTCGTTCAAGATCTTTCTGTGCGACAACGCTACTAGCCACAATTTCGTTGTAGGTGATGCCTCCTAGGAGTCGCTCGATTTCACTAGTCGTGTCATTCACAGTCGTGGCTAAGGTTTTCTGTCGACCGTCACCACCGAGCTCGTAGAGCTGTGCCCGATTCGGTCTCGTCTTGTGAACCTCTCTTACTACTCGGTATCTGAGGTCGCCGATGGCGAACTCGAGTCTTACTTGGGCTTCGCCGGTTCCGTAGCTTAGAATCT
>Ga0209761_1000764_pt1 | contig 20386 bp, 15 predicted proteins | sample GraSoi013_1_40cm_4_FD_185818 | JGI IMG/M metagenome (GOLD analysis project Ga0209761, IMG submission 185818) | Grasslands soil microbial communities from the Angelo Coastal Reserve, California, USA - Sample 09_25_2013_1_40cm (SPAdes) (version 2) | ecosystem: Environmental > Terrestrial > Soil >...
TCCGTCCCGACCTCCGCATGACGCCTCCTGAAGCCTCCTGCTGAATTGGATTCTCCGCATCTCGCCTCCCCGTGGCACCCCGTGGCACCCCGGCTTGGCAATACAAAATGGCTAAGCGTCGATGCCTGAACATTGCCCTTTGCGCTCGGTGGTCCTGCGAAAGGGGCCGAACCGTCCGCAGTGACGAACTAGCGATGGGCTAGTCGGGTTGAAACCAATCGGCACCCTCGGGCGTGTTTAGTACAGACATGGATGACGGTGAGGCAATCGATGCCCTGAGGCGAGGGAACACGGAGGGCATGGATACTCTGGTTGCCGCACACCAGTCACGGGCGCTTAGGGTTGCCTATCAGATCACCCGCGACACCCAGGCGGCAGAGGACGTCGTCGCCGACGCGTTCCTGGCGGTGTTCCAGCGGATCAAATCGCTAGACGCAGACAGGCCATTTCAACCGTGGTTCCTTCGGATCGTTGTCAATCGTGCGATCTCTGATACCCGCCGCCGTTCTCGCTTCCAGCGAGTCTTAGGTCTTCTCTCCCGTGCCACGGAACCTTCAGATCCGGTGCAGGTCGCCGAGACGAACGAAGAGATGCGCCGCGTGATAGCGGCGCTAGATCGGCTCCCGGTCAATGAACGGGCTGCTCTGTCTCTTCGATATCTGGAGGACTTCGACGAGCGATCGATCGCCGAGCTCCTCGGCTGCCCTATAGGCACAGTCAAGACGCGTCTCCACCGCGGCCGGAATCGCTTACGCCAGGAACTGATCGGAAATGGGACCGGCGCTGATGCGCCCGCCCTCAGCTTTATTGGAGGTTCGGAATGATCAGCGACGGTCAGTTGGACTCAGTCTTGCGCTCGGCACTGAGGGAAGATGCCAACCGGGCGGTAGGATCAAGCAACGTCACGGGCCAGGTACGTGCGCGGATGGCGCACGCGATTGCCAAGGATTCTTGGCCGGCGCGACGGGCGAAGTTATTGGTCATTGTCGCAGTGGCCACGCTGGCGTTATCAGTCGGCTGGGTTGCAGTGGCAGCAGAAACCGGTCTCATTCGGATCCACTGGGCCCAGGCTCCTTTGAATGGCCAGGGGACACCTATTGGTGTGACTGCTTCAAGCCCGTACGAGACTACGGTCTCTGCAGCCGAGGCGAAGCTCGGATTTCATGTGCAGACGCTGGACGGGTATGCAGCCGCAAAGACTCCGGTCACCATGCCGGACGGCCGCACTCAGAGCGTTGTCTTCCACCCGCCAGTCACGGCGATCAATGGCAAGTCCGGCGCCCACAACACTGGAGCGGTGGCGCTCTACTACAGCGTGAGCGGCGACCGCATCGAAATCGTCGAGCAGATGGACCCGAATGGTTCAGGTCCGCTTGACGTCACCATCAAGCAGTTCGATCAGCCGGTCCCCGGTTTGACAAAGGCCGCAGTTGAGACGCTCGGCGGCGATCAGTACCTGGTGTTTCGCTCGCCAAGTGACGGCGCAATTGTCGCTATCGAGTGGAAGACGCCAGAGGGCGTAATCGTCCGCATCAACTGCAGTCAGCCACTAAACACCGACGCGGTCGTAAGCCTGATCCAGCATCTCCACTAAAACCCAAGGCACGGACCGCTCAGGACGAGAATGGTGCCGGCGACAGGATTCGAACCTGCGACCCTCCGTTTAAAAGTCCGTCCCGACCTCCGCCGCGCGACGCCCCAAGGCTCCTTGCGTATTGGATTTTCCGCACCACGCGTCCCGACGCCTCCCTGAGCGGCGCCGGCTTGCCTATACGAAATGGCTATACGGAAAGGTACGTGGCAGGCGGTCGAGCCTCTTACGCGATCCGCCGGGAATCAGCGGACGACCTGCACGCGCCTGTCGACGCCGCGCCATCTGGAGTCAGCGGTCAGGACTGCGGAGGCGTCGGTGACCCGGCCCACCGCAAGGACAAGAGCGTCAGGTAGCCTGAGCGACTTGTGGCGTGCCCGCAGCGCCGCCGCAATCTTGGCAACGTCCCGGTCTATTGGGTGGACGGTATCGACAACGGAGTCAACAAACGCCTCGGTCCGTCTAATTGCCTCGCTCCCGAGGCGACTGGCACCGACAAGCACTTCGGCGAATGCGCTCGCTGGCAGATGAATCTGGCGCCCGCGAGATCGAGCTAGGCGTAGGGACTGGACGGAAGCAGAATGATGTACATCCTGTGGATCTAGGACTCCCAGGAGCACGCTTGCGTCTACGACTACCGGCCCCACTCGTCCCGCAGCTTCTCAAGCTGTGTTGCAGCGGCAAGGCCAGGGATGGATCCAGCAAATTCGTCCAGTGGATCGACGAAACGCTCGAGGAGGATCCTGCCGTTTCCCTTGGCACTCACGCGCAACTGGTCGCCTTGCGAGACGTGGGCTGCGGTCAGGGCTGCGACAGGAAGAGTAACCTGATTCTTCCTGGAAAGCCGAGTCGTGCCGCGCCCGCGCTTTACTTTTGCTACCATAAGTAAAGGTTAGCACGATTCCTCGCAATTGACCGACGCGGCCCCATAAGGCACCGGCGATCAGGCGTCGGCCGCTGATCCCTCCCAGACCGAGCGAAATCCGACTCCCCCTGAGACCAGCTCGCTCCACCGCCACGACAACCTCATCCGTAAAGAACGCGGATCCGCGCAGCAACTGCGGAACCTTGAAGGCGTTGACTGCTCGTAAACGCTCGGGTCCAAACACGTAGGACTTCACCTTCATGATCCTTCCGGTGCTCGGAAACGTCACCAGGGCGGAACGATCCACGTCCAACGCGTCGAGCACCGTCGTCACGTTGAAGACCACCAAAGTCGCTTCGTCGCATGCCAGGGGCAGCAGCTCACCATCGTTGCCAGCAGAGAACCGAGTGCCGCGGATGCGTTCTCCTTGAGGACGGGAGCGTGCTTGCCCAGCCACGGAACGTCTGCCGGCAGAAGCGGTCGACCATGTTCGTCTTCCCGTACCAACCGCATTTGGACCGGCTCCCATCCTGCCAGCTTGGCGCTACCGTCAAAGGATCGGAAGATCTCGAAGTCGGTGTCGGCCACCGGCGCGACCCACTCACAGCCTTCCTGAACTTCGAATTCGTAGATCCTCATGACCTTGTCGCCACAACTATGCCAACTCGCCGCTAAACAACTGCTCCCGGTCGTGCGGCAAAGTGTCCAACGAGTGCAGCGCTTGCAGCTGCGGTTCAGTAATTCGCTGCTCTCTACGTTCAGCGGCGGGCGATGAAGCGCACCGGCGAATTCACCGAACCCCACTCCGGGCTGCCTTCACGGCGTCCATTGGCAATGCCGTTGGCTATATCTGATCCTGACCGTCTGTCAGAACTGAATACGAGAAATGGTGCCGGCGCGGGGACTCGAACCCCGGACCCTCGGTTTAAAAGACCGCTGCTCTACCAGGCTGAGCTACGCCGGCGTACTGACGATTCTGAATTGCAGACGGTTCTTGGTGCATGCTCGACAAGCTTTGGGGAGCTCAGAGCCCGCTGAGGCGTCTGGCGCTCGTCGTCGGCGGGCGGTGGCCCTCACTGCATTAGCTCTGATCGCGATTGCCGCTGCGGGCTTCGTCTACCTGCGCCTCAGCCCAACGTCCCATCCGCAGTTCCCGGCATCAACGGTCAATCCACTGCAGGTCTCGAACCTTCCAGTAGATTTCGTCTTCGTCACCCCATCTGTGGGGTGGGCGGCATTAGCCGTTCCGGGGCAGGGGCAAGAGGCCGGACAGTTCATTGTCTTCAGGACCACCGACGGGGCACAGCACTGGCAGCAACAATTCGTGCTCGTAGGTCAAAGCAGCCCTGGCTTCGGCTCGGGTAGCTACGCCCCGATATCAGTTCAGATATTCGGCAAAACACGCGGTTTCATGACAGTCGGGTTCCCAGTCGAGGGGCTCTACCGCACCGATGATGGCGGCGCACATTGGGTCTCGGTTCCACTGCTCAGTCTCACGATCGACGCGGTCAAGTTCAGCGATGCGCGCAGCGGCTGGTTGTCGGGTTCATTCACCTCGACGTCCGGCCAGATATTGGTTCTTTTTGCGACGCACGACTCGGGCGACAGCTGGTCGAGGCTGCCGGACCCACCGCCCGGCGCGGCCGGCTTGGCCTACAGGGTGCCAACCGAGGCATGGCTGGGAGGCTCAGGACCAGGGCTGCCCCACGTCTTCAGGTCGAGCGACGCGGGGCAAAGCTGGGTGCGGCGTGACTTGCCGCCGCCGGCCGGCAAATCGTGGACTCCTGATCCGTTCTTTTCGAGCTTTCCGACAACGATTCAATTGCTTCCAGGTAGGGGCGCGATCGCGTGGGTCGAGGCGATCACGTGTGTGTTGGCTGCACCGATACCTGGGACATGTTTGAACGCCAACGCGGAGACCTTTCTCTTCACGTCGGTCGATGGCGCCGGCAACACCTGGAGATCGGTGCCTCCTCCGCCGGGAGTCGTCGCATATCAGGATGCAACCCACTGGTGGGCGACCAGCACCAACACACTGTTCAAATCGGCGAACGCAGGGCAGTCGTGGAAACAGGTAGCCACGCTTCCGGCCGATCGGCAGTTCAGCACGCCAGGGGTTTTGGACTCGGCGCACGGTTGGGCAGCTGTGTTTGTAATGGGCGGATATGGATTGGCCCTCACCAACGACGGCGGCCTCCACTGGACGCTCGCCAACGTACCCAAGCCCGCATTTTCATCCTGAGTTCCATTGGTTGTAGCCTTCCCCCGGTGAAGGCCTGGGTCGTCCGCCGGCTGGGCGGGCCCGAGACCATGAGATTCGAAGACGTCGATGAAAGCACGCCGCTCGACGGCATGGTGCGCATCGCCATCAAGGCCTCCGCCATCAACTATTTCGACGCCCTGATGGTGGCCGGCCAGTACCAGACCAAGCCTGAGCTTCCGTTCGTTCCGGGGGTGGAGATCAGCGGCGTGGTGGAGGCAGCACCGGCCGCGAGCGCGTTAAAGAAGGGCGATCGCGTGGCCGCGCTGCTCGACAGCGGCGGCCTCACTCGCGGCGGCTACGCCGAAGTCGGCGATGCCGCTCCCGGAGCGGTCCACCCCATTCCCGACGGGATGCCCTTCGACGACGCCGCGGCCTTCACCCTTATCTACCAGACCGCTTGGTTCGGCTTGCACCGGAGGGCCAACCTGCAAAGCGGCGAAACCCTGCTGGTGCACGCCGGGGCCGGCGGGGTCGGCAGCGCCGCCATACAGCTCGGCAAGGTGGCCGGCGCGACTGTCATCGCGACGGCAGGCTCGGACGAGAAGACCGCGGTTTGCATGCAGCTCGGTGCCGACCACGCCATCAACTACAAGACGCATGACTTCGCGGACGAGGTCAAGAGCTTGACCGGCGGGCACGGCGCCGACGTCATCTTCGACCCAATCGGCGGCGACGTCTACGACCGCTCTACAAAGTGCATCGCGTTCGAGGGCCGCATCGTTGTCGTGGGTTTCACGTCGGGCCGGATCCCCCAAGCCGCGACGAATCACGTCCTCGTCAAGAACTACTCAGTCGTCGGGCTGCACTGGGGTCTGTATTCGAAGCGCGCGCCCGAGCTCCTGCCCGCCGCGAACAAGGCGCTGTTGGATTTATACGCGTCGGGGAAGATCAAGCCATTGATCTCTGCCCGCGTGCCTCTGTCCGAGGCGCCGTCGGCGCTGGCCATGGTTGCCGGCGGCAAGAGCACCGGCAAGATCATCCTGACGATTTGAGGTTCCTCGGCGCCTCCCTCAGCGCAGCCGTGCTGGTGGCCGTGTGCACACCCAGCACTCCTCCACCCCCTGCCGAGGTGCTCGCGACCGATCAGACCCTGAGCTTCCCGATCGCGCAGGACGTGGCAGACCTCGACCCGGCGCACTTGTCGTCCCCGGCCGACGTGGACATTTTCCGGAATGTCTTCTCTGGTCTCTACAAGTTCGACCAGGCGCTGCACGAGATCCCCGACCTGGCCATCGGACCCGCGGAGGTCTCCGCTGACGGGCTCACCTACACGTTTCATCTTCGGCACGACGCGGTCTTCTCCAACGGGGACCCGATAACGGCTGACGATTTCATCTACAGCTGGAACCGAGCAGCCGCCAAGCAGGGCGACTTCGCCGGGCTTTTCTCAGTGGTGGCCGGCTACAACACCGTGGTGAGCGGCCGTGCCAACGCTCTCAGCGGACTGGCGAAGGTCGACGATTACACGTTCACGTCCACCCTCAGCAGGCGCGCCGGATACTGGACCACGCTCGTCGGGCTGTGGCCGTTCTGGGTGGTGGATCGCAAGGTGATCGCCGCCGCGGGCGAGGACGTGTGGTTCACAAAGCCGGACACCCTGATCGGCAGCGGCCCGTTTCGCATGACCGCACGCGCGGCTGGGCAATCGCTGGATTTCGTGCCTGTGCCCGCCTGGTACGGCGGCAAGACCGGCGCCCTCCAGCGCGTCCACATCGATGTCCTGCCCGACCCGCAGGTGCAGATCTCCCGCTATGAGGCAGACGGATACACCGTCATCGGGTACGGCCACCAGGCGCTGCCGCCGACAGCGGCGGTTCACTACGCGACCGATGCCAAGCTCAGCAGCCAGCTGCAAACGATCCCTGCGGGCTTCACGTACTGGGTCGGCTTCAACATCAAGTCCGGGCCGTTCGCCGGAATCGACGAAGGGCGCGCTGGGCGCCACGCATTCAGCGCAGCCATCGACCGCAAAGCTTTGGCCGACGCTCTGTGCTCCCAGGGCACCACGTGCACGCCGGCCACGGGCGGGCTGATCAGCAAGGGGCTCGAGGGCTACCTGGGCGAGGGTACCGATACAGGCGCCCGGTTTGACGCCGTTGCCGCGAAGGCCGAGTACCAGGCCTGGGACCCGAACGGTGCGAAGGTCAAGAGCCTCGCATACACCTATGACACCAATCCCTTCAACAAGGCGGTGTGCACGAACCTCGCGGCCCAGTGGCTGCAGAACCTCGGGGTCACAGTCCAGTGCGTGGAGGTCGATCGCCAGAACTTCCTCGACAACCGCAACGGACGCTGCGCCTATGCCATGTTCAGGCAGAGCTGGAACGCTGACTACGACAACCCGCAGGACTGGTTCGACTACCTGTTTGTGAAGGGAGCGAGCTCGAGCGGGTCGTGCTACTCAAACCCGGCGTTCGACACGATGGTTGCGGGCGCCAACGGCAAGCCGCTGCCTCTCGCGCTCGTCGACTACCAGACGGCCGGTTACATGCTGGTCAACGACTCGATCAATGCCGTGCTCGTGTACGGCCAGCAGCAGTACCTATCGCATCCCTATGTGAAGGGAGCCGGGGGCAACGCGCTCTACGACTTCGACTGGACGAAAGCGCGCATCCTGAAGCACTAGACGTCCGAAGAAAAATGGCAGGCCGCGAGGTGGTCGCGGCGCTTTTCCTCGAGAGGCGGTTCGGTCTCGGCGCACGGTGTGGGCAGGCGCGCGATCGGGCAGCGGGTGTGGAATCGACACCCCGACGGGGGATGGATCGGCGAAGGAATCTCGCCCGTGAGCTCGACGAGCCGCCGGCCGCGCTGGACCCTGGGATCGGGCACGGGAATCGCGGACAGAAGAGCTTTCGTGTAGGGGTGCTTCGGCGAAGCGTAGGTCTCGACGCTGTCCGCGATCTCGACGATCTTGCCAAGGTACATGACCATGACGCGATCGCTGATGTGGCGAACGACAGAAAGATCGTGCGCGATGAACAGGTAGGTGAGCTTGAACTCACGCTGAAGGTCCTCGAGCAGGTTGACGATCTGAGCTTGAATCGAAACGTCGAGCGCTGAGATCGCCTCATCACACACAACCAGCCGGGGATTGAGGGCGAGCGCACGCGCGATTCCAATGCGCTGACGCTGGCCGCCCGAGAACTCATGCGGGTAGCGGTTGTTGAAGTTGGGGTTGAGGCCGACGATGCTGAGCAGCTCCTGCACGCGAGCGTTGCGCTTGCGTCCTCGCATCACGCCGAAGTTGTCGAGCGGCTCCGCGATGATGTCGCCAACCGTCATGCGCGGGTCCAGGGACGCAAACGGGTCCTGGAAGATCATCTGCAGCTGCCGGCGGTACTGGCGCAGCTTCTCGCCCCGGAGCTTCGTCAGCTCGACATCACCGAAAAAGATCTTGCCCGACGTCACCGGAAGCAGCTGTGTGACGAGGCGGGCGAGCGTCGACTTGCCGCACCCCGATTCGCCGACAAGGCCCAGTGTCTCTCCCTCGCGAATCTCGAAGCTGACGCCATCCACGGCATGTACGGTGGCGCCGAGCCCGGCCGGGAAGTGCTTGACCGCGTTCTCCGCCCGCAGCAGCACCTTCGCGCCGGAGGCTCCCGCAGCCGGCATGCTGCTGACGGCGGCCGCTGCCATCAGGCGATTTCGCCTGGGTGGACGCCAGATGCCGCGCCGGGCCGGATGTCGATCAACTTGTCCGCGCCCATCTCTTCCCGCGCGCGTTTCATCATCACCCAGCACGCGGCCTGCTGGCCCATGGCGACGTCCTGCAGGCGCGGCTCGTCGTGAAAGCACTTTTCGATCCGGAACGGGCAGCGAGGATGGAAGCGGCAGCCGGAAGGTGGCTGCAGGAGGTCGGGAGCGATGCCCTCGATCGACCGCAGGCGCTCATGGCGCAGGGCATCCACGCGAGGGATGCTGCGCAGAAGCGACCAGGTGTACGGGTGCTGGGGATTTTCGAAGATCTGCTCCACCGGCCCTTGCTCGACGATCTCGCCCGCGTACATGACCAGCACACGCGAGCACAATCCGGCGACCACGCCCATGTTGTGGGTGATCATCACGATCGCGGTGCCGAGCTCACGGTTGAGGTCGCCGAGAAGCTCCAGGATCTGCGCCTGCACCGTGACGTCGAGAGCGGTCGTCGGCTCGTCGGCGATGAGGATCGCGGGAGCGTTGGCCAGTCCCATCGCGATCATGGCGCGCTGCCGCATGCCACCGCTCAGCTGGTGAGGAAAGTCCTTGTAGCGGCTCTCCGCTGCCGGGATGCGCACCTTCTTGAGCAGCTCGAGCGTCCTGGAGCGCGCATCTCTCTTGGGCCGCCCGTGGGCGAGCATCGCCTCGTCGACCTGAAAGCCCGTGCGCAGCACCGGGTTGAGCGAGCTCTGGGGATCCTGGAAGATCATCGCGATGTCGCGGCCGCGGATCTCGCGGATCTCTTCGCCCGTGAGCTGGAGGAGATCCTGGTCGCGGAACAGAACCTGCCCGGAAACGATGCGTCCCGGGTCGGGCACCAGCCTCAAGATCGATAGCGCGGTCATCGACTTGCCGCTCCCGGATTCGCCCACGATCCCCAGGCTCTCGCCGGGATAGAGCTCGAAGCTCACGCCGTCCACTGCCTTGACGACTCCGCCGTCGGCCGCGAACTGGGTGCGCAGGTCGCGCACTTGCAGGATGGGGGTCGGCACTATCCGACTCTAACGGCGGGAGCGCGGGTCGAGCGCGTCGCGCAACCCGTCGCCCAAGAAGTTGAAGGCCATAAGCGTGAGCGACAGCGCGATGGAAGGTGCGATCACCATGTGCGGCGCGATCCGGATCGCAGAAAGGCCGTCCGCGGCCATCGATCCCCACGACGGCTGCGGCGCTGGAACGCCCAGCCCGAGGAAGCTCAGAAAGGCCTCGAACAGGATGGCGGCGGGCACACCGAACGTGGCCTGCACGATGACTGGTCCCAGCGCGTTCGGCAGGATGTGCCCGAAGAGGATCTTGAACGGCTTGGCTCCGCTGGCGCGCGCCGCCTCGACGAACTCGCGCTCACGCAGGGCCAGCGTCTGTCCGCGCACGAGCCGCGTCATGTCCATCCAGCGAGTCACCGAGATGGCGATGATGATCTTGTCCAGGCCGGGGTGGCCCAGCAGCACGACCAGCAGCAGCGCGACCAGCAGGTCGGGCACGCCATAGAAGACGTTGACGAAGAAGCTGACGATCGAGTCGAACCAGCCCTTGAAGTAACCGGCGGCCAGGCCGATGGGCACGCCGACTGCAAGAATGATCAGCTGCGTTCCGATGCCGACTGTCAATGAGATCTGGGCGCCGACCATCACGCGGCTGAAGACGTCCCGGCCCAGGTTGTCGGCACCAAACCAGTGCGCGGCGCTGGGTCCTGAGTAGGGCGTCGCGACCGCGACACCCGCCATCGGGTAGGGCGTGTGCACGAGGGCGACCAGGGCGACCACGATGAGAAACGCCAGATAGATGGCGCCTGCAAGCGCCAACCGGTTGCGGCGGAGGCGACGCCACGCGTCGCTCCACAAGCTCGCCTGAACCGGGGTGACCGGCCGGACGACGACCGCTGCGGCGGTGGCGGCCATCAGTAGCGGATCCTGGGGTCGATGACCACGTACAACAGGTCCACACCCAGGTTCGCGATCCCGATGAGCGCCGCGTACATCGTGAAGACGCCGATGACGATGTTGTAGTCGCGGTTGAGGATGCTGGTCGCGAACTCCTTGCCGAGCCCCGGGATGCCGAAGATGTTCTCGATGATCACCCCGCCCGTGATGATGCCGATCGCCAGTGGGCCAAGGATCGTGACCACTGGAATCAGCGCATTGCGGAGGGCGTGACGGACCATGATCACGGTCTCACGCAGGCCCTTTGCACGGGCGGTGCGGATGTAGTCCTGCCGGATAACCTCCAGCATGCTCGCCCGAGTGAGGCGAGCCACGATGCTTGCGTACGGAAAGCCGAGCGCGAAAGCGGGCAGCCAGATCTCGCCGATCGAGCCGTAAGTACCCGTCCAGCCGATCTTGAAATAGAAGGCGCCCTGTGTTGTGTTGTCCAGCCAGACTGCGAAGAAAAGGATCAGAAAGGTGGCGATGACGAAGCTCGGCATGCTGTAGCCGATCACAGACGTCGTGCTGAGCACGTAGTCGACCCAGGTGTTCTGGCGTACTGCTGCCACCACGCCGAGCAGCATCCCCAGGCCGATGGTGAAGATCAGTGCGAAGAGGCCGACCTCGGCGCTCACCGTCGCCTCGCGCAGCACCAGCGGCGCGATCTGAACGCCGCGGTTGACGAAGGACTCCCCTAGGTTGCCGTGGAGGAACATGCCCGAGATGTAGTTGGTGTACTGCTGCCACAAGGGCAGGTCCAGGCCGTAGTGGTGGAGCACGTTCTGGTATTCGGTGCCGTGAAGGTGCTCGTTGAAGAGCGCGTCGCCCGGTAGGCGGTGGATGCCCAGGAATACAGCCGACGACACGGCCAGCACCGTGAATACGATCAGCACCAGGCGCTGGCTGATGTAGATCAGCGTTCCGCGTGTCAGCACTTCACCGTCTCGTATTCAAATTGTCCGTCAAATAAAGGAAGAGGGCGCCCGCGCTGCACGGACGCCCTCCTCGCAGGTCGGTTAGTGCGAAAGGATCTGGATGCCTACCCACGGGTAGTCGACGAAGTTGTTGGTGCCGGCGCCCTTGACGTAGGGCTTGATCAGGAAGCTTCCGCGCGAGTAGAAGAGCGGGATGTAGACGACGTCGTCGATCAGCATCTGGGCGAGCTTCTTGTAGTCGGCCAGCGCCTGGTCACCCGTCTCCTGGTCGGCCTTCTTCAGCAGGTCGTCATACGCCTGCGTGTGATAGCCGGTCGTGCAGCTCGAGTCGGGGCAGCCGAGCGCGGAGCCCCACAGGTTGTCGTACCAGTCCTGGGGGTGGTTGTAGTCGGCCTGCCAGCCGTCGCGAGACAGGACGTAATCACCCTTCAGGCGGGACTTGATGAAAGCCGAGTGCGACACAGCCTGGAGCTCCACGTGGACGCCCAGGTTGTCCTGCCACTGCGACTGCATGAACTCGGCCGTCGGCTTGTTGAGCGGGTTGCTGGGGTCGTAAACGTAGGTGAGGCCTTTGGTCTTGCTGCCCGTGGGGTCGGCCCCCGTCAGCAGCGACTTGGCCTTCGCGGCGTCGTATGCCGCCAGCGGGTCGGCGCCGTCGCCGAGGTAGCCGATGAGGCCTTTGGTGATCAGCCCTCCGGTCGCCGCCTCGCACACGACGTCCGAGCAGACGACGGTGGCGAGCTTCTTCTTGTCGATTGCGAGGGCGAACGCCGTGCGCAGGTCTTTCGCGCTCTGGCCTCCGTCCATCGTGAACGGTCCCTTGGCCAGCCGCTTGCTGTCGGAGACCATGTTGAAGCTGAGCCACGTGGTTCGTACCTTGGCGTGGATCAGTAGCTGCGATTTCTCGCTGGCGGTGCTCTGGATGCGGAGAACGTCCGCGACGGGAGCGTTGCTGTAGCCGCCGTAGCCGTAGAGGTCGTAGCCACCCTGCTCGTACTTGGTGATGGCGGTCGAAGCGTCGTTGATGATGTCGAGGTGAACCTTCTGCACCGTCGGCTTGGGCGAACCCCACCAGTTGGGGACAGCGGCGAAGTCGACCGTCGCCTTGGGCACGCGCGAGGTCATCTTGTATGGCCCGGTGCCGACCGCGGTCGCCGGGTTGGTCCACCAGTTGTCGAAGTCCTGCTTGACCGCGTTTACGTCGACGATCTGGCCGGTCGATCCGGTCAGCGAGATCGCAGATAGCCACCAGCCGGCCGGGAAGGCGAGCTGGGCTTTGACGGTGTAGTCATCCGGAGCCGTGAGGCCGCTCATCGTGACCGTTGGGTCCTTGGCCTCCAGCAGCTTCTCGAGCGCGGCGCCGACTGCCTTGCTCTTCGACACTTTGTCGAAGCCCACGATCGGGGCAAGGTTGGTGCCGTAGGACGTGCCGTATGCGCCCGACATTGCGGCGGCCCGGTTCCATGAGTAAAGGACGTCCTTCGAGGTGAACTTGTCGCCGTTCGAGAACGTGACGTCTTTCCGCAGAGTGAACGTGTAGTTGAGATTGTCGCTCGTAACGTCAGGCATCTTGGAGGCGAGGTCGGGTACGACGTTGAGGTTGTTATCGAACTTGACGACGCCGTTGAACATGTTCTGCTGGATTTCCTGGTCGGTCTCAGCGTCGGCGATGCCAGGGTCCAGGGTGCCGAAGTCGTCCAGGATCGGGAACTTCAGCGTCTGGTCCGCGGCCAGCGATGTGCCTGTGTTGGTGCCTCCGCCACACGCGCCGACCACCATCAGGGTCGCCGCGGCCACACACAGGGCTTTCAGAAACCGGAACGAAGTTGGAGTCATAGCTTTCTCCTAGGTCGAAAAGCTCGAGGCCGGAGCCTCTCCCACTCGCCTTCTTCCCGGTGTCCTCTTCGCGGTACCGGGGCGAGAGCGCGCCGACGAGGGGTGGCGGACCACGACGGGCCGCCGCTTACTCCACCCCACATTGTGGCTGGGACCGCCCCGAAAGTCCATCTGTAGCCGATCGGGGCCGATCCCGGTTCCCCGGCTCTGCGATGATCGATCGGTGAGCGTGGTCGGGCGGGGCACGCGCAGGCTGGAAGGTGGCGACAAGGTTGCCGGGGCGACCAGGTTCACCGCCGATCTGGAGATGGCCGGCCTGCTGCACGTGCAGCTGGTCTTGAGCCACCTGCCGGCGGCGCGGATCAACGCCATCGACACCAGCGCCGCCGCGTCGGCGCCAGGCGTCGTACGGGTGGTAACTGGGGCGGACCTTACGGGCTCGCCAAACGGGCCGCTTGCGGTTGGGCGGGTGTTCTACACGGGCCAGCCCGTCGTGGCGGTGATCGCTCGCTCGGAGGCCGAGGCAGCCGACGCGGCGGCGCTCGTCCAGGTCGATCTGGACCCGCTGCCGGCCAGCCTCGACGCGGAGTCCGCGATGAAAGAGGGCGCACACGCGGTGCTCGACACCGTCGAAGAGGTCTCCGAGGAGGATGCGGCCATCCATGGCGCCGCGACCAAGAGCGAGTCGGAGCCGGCGCAGCACCCACCCAACGTCACGTCCGCTGCGAGCATGAAACGCGGCGATGTCGCGCCGGCGATGGCCGGCGCGGAGGTGGTGGTGAAGGAGAGCTACCGGCTCGCCGGCGTCCACCACTCGCCGATGGAGCCGCATGTAACCATCGTTCGTCCCGAACCCGACGGCGGGGTGACCATCTGGGCGCCGACCCAGGGACCATTCCAGGTCCGCCACGAGATCTCCGAGTTCCTCGAGGTTGCGGCGCACAAGGTTCGTGTCGTGCCGATGGCAGTCGGCGGTGGTTTCGGGGGCAAGGTGACCTTGCTCGAATCGCTGGTTGTCCTGCTCGCGCGGCAAATCGGCCGGCCGCTCCGGCTGGCGCTCACCCGGCAGCAGGAGTTCATGCTTGCGCACCCCGCGCCGGCGGCGGCGTTCGACATCGAGCTCGGCGCCAAGCGCGATGGCGAGCTGGTCGCAATGCGCGCGCGGTACCACTTCGACAATGGCGCGACTAGTGGTTGGCATGCCGGCATCGCCGGTTCTTTCCTTGGCGGGACTTATCGAATCCCACATTTCGAGCTGACCGGGTTCGAGGTCGCGACCAACAAGCCGCCCGTGGACGCGTATCGGGCGCCTGGCGCGCCCCAGGCTTATTTCGCGCTCGAGTCTGCGATGGACGAGCTGGCGAGCAAGCTCGGCATGGACCCGATCGAGCTCCGCCGGCGCAATGCGTCCAAAGAGGGCGATCCCGACGCTGAAGGCAACCCGTGGCCGCGGATCGCAATGGTGGAGTGCCTCGAAGAAGCGCGGCGCCATCCTCTTTACACGGCGCCGTGCGGACCGGGTGAAGGCGTCGGGGTGGCGATCGGTTCCTGGGGTGGCGCGCGCACGCCTGCCGCGGCGGGATGCCGTGTCGAACCAGATGGAACCCTCTCGATCCTCATCGGCACACCGGACGTGAGCGGCGCGACCACCGGGCTCGCGATGATCGCGGCGGAGGCGTTCGGAGTTTCGACGGATAAGGTCAGGATCGAGACCGGAGAGACCGACATTGCGCCTTACGGACCCATCGCCGCGGGCAGTCAGACCACGTACAGCATCGGAGGCGCGGTGCAGGAGGCAGCACTGGAAGCACGACGCCAGCTGCTCGAGATCGCGACCGAAGAGCTCGAGGCCGCCCCCGAGGACCTCGACATCATCGATGGGCGAGTGGGGGTGCGTGGCGTCCCCGATCGATTCGTCGAGATCACGAGGCTGGTGACTCTGAGCACCGAGTTCATGGGCCGGCACAAGCCGATCCAGGCGAGCGGACGGTCCGCGGTGCGGAGCGCCTCACCGCAGTTCACGATCCAGATCGCCCGCGTCAAGGCAGACGTCGAGACCGGCGCGTTCCAGCTCACGGGCTTCGCGGCCATCCAGGACGTGGGGCGAGCGATCAACCCTCCGGAGGCGGAGGGACAGATCCACGGTGGTGCCGCGCAGGCTCTCGGCCGTGCGCTGGGCGAACAGCTCGCGTACGACGCCGACGGACAGCTGCGCACCAGCAGCTTTCTCGACTACGAGCTGCCGACCGCGGACCAGCTGCCGGACATCGACGTGCGCTTGATCGAGGTCCCTTCACCCGTCGGACCGCTTGGAGCCAAAGGCGTGGGAGAACCTCCCGCCATCCCCGGCCCCGCTGCGCTCGCCAACGCACTCGCTCGCGCAACGGGGGTTCGAGTTCGCGAACTGCCGATCGACCGCTCGCTCCTCGTTCAGGAAACCCCCACGCGCAGCGGGTAAACGCAGGTTTTCGTACGTTTAGGGAGTTGAGCGGAGGAGAGCCGCTGCAAGTCGATGCCACCCACCGGCATCGAGAACGCCATGGCCCCACGCTGGCATCGGAGGGCAGCAGCCCATGAGCATCGCCGACACCGAACGGCCAGTCATCACCTCGATCCTGAGGAGTGCGCCCGCATCCTCGTTGCGCGCGTACGTATCCCGCACTCTGCCTGACTGCTCGCCGATCGTTGTCAGCAATCGCGCTCCCCACGAGCCCCGACCGGAAGGAGGCTTCAGGCGCGGCGCGGGCGGAGTCATCACCGGCCTGCTGACCCTGGCCGACGCGATGGGTGCCGACTGGGTCGCATGCGCTCGAACAGACGCGGAGCGCAAGCTCGCCGCCGAGATGCGCGGCCCGCTGACTGTGCCGCTCCTGCAGTCAAAGGGCAGCCTGCATTTCGTCTCTCCGACGCGAGAGCAGTACGAGATGTACTACGCGGTGTTCGCCAACCCGGTGCTGTGGTTCATCCACCACTACCTCTGGGATCTGGCGAACGAGCCAGTCATCGACGAGCGCATCCACCAGGCCTGGCGCGAGGGATACGTCGAGGTCAACCGACAGATGGCGGCACGCGTGGTGGAGGTCGGGCGTACGGCGCCTCGCCGGCCGCTGGTCCTGGTCCATGACTACCAGCTTTACCTCGTCCCGCGTCTGGTCCGGCAGGCGCTACCCTCCGCGATGATCCAGCACTTCGTGCACGTTCCGTGGCCGACACCGCAGTACTGGAAGATCCTGCCGAAGGCGATGCGCGACGCGATACTCGAGGGCATCCTCGGCTGCGACATCGTCGGCTTCCAGTCGAGTCTCGACGTGCGCAACTTCCTGCTGACGTGCGAAGAGAACGCGGGCCTGCAGGTCGACGAGCACGAGCGCGCCGTATTGTTCGGCGGCCGAGTCGTGTACGCGCGGCAATATCCGATATCGATCGACGTCCCGGCAACGTCGCGCCTCGCGGCGTCCCGCGGTGTGAAGCGGATCGAGCGTGAGATCGCCACGTGGCGCCCTCCGAAGCTGATCGTGCGCATCGACCGCACCGACCCCTCGAAGAACATCGTTCGCGGTTTCATCGCCTACGACAAGCTGCTCAGATACCATCCCGAGCTTCGGCGCCAGGTCCAGTTCTGGGCCTTTCTGCAGCCGTCGCGCCAGGACGTGGCCGTCTACAGCCGCTACCTTCGCCAGATCCGCCAATCCGTGGGCAGGATCAACAGCGAGTTCGGCAACGAAGAGTGGCTGCCGGTCCGGCTCGAGATCGGCGAGAGCGAACGCAAGGCTATGGCCGCTTTGAGGAATTTCGACGTGCTGCTCGTCAACCCCGTCTACGACGGGCTCAACCTGGTCGTCAAGGAGGGCGCGCTCGTCAACCAAACCGACGGCGTGATCGTGCTTTCAGAAAATGCCGGCGCGCACGAAGAGTTGCAGGCGCACATCCTCTCCATCAACCCGTTCGACGTCGAAGCGACGGCGGCGGCGATGCACGCGGGACTTGCCATGGGCGCCGCCGAGCGAATGCAGCTCAACGACGGTGCGCGCGAGGTGATACGCACGAACGACATCGCGCGGTGGATCAGCAGGCAGGTGCAGGACCTCCGCGATCTGGTCGCTTCGGGGCGGACGCCGGCGGTCTAGTTCGCTGCCATCCCGGCCGCCCAATCGGCGAGCATCTCGAGAAAGGTGGTCGCCTGGCGCGGGCCGTCGAGCACGAGGTCGCAGCGCGCGAAGAGGTCGGGCGGCACCTCCGGCGAGCTGATGCCGATGCACAAATGCGGGATGTCGCACGCGCTGAGCACCTCGAACGCGGAGCGGTCGTTTTCGTCATCGCCCATGCCCATGACGCCGCCGGGTTCGACCTCATCGAGCAGCTTCGTCAGCGCCGTGCCTTTACCTGCAAAGCGCGTATGGACCTCGATCACTTTGCGGCCCTGAGCGCCGTACAGGCCCGTGGCCTTCACCAGAGGGCGCAGCAGCGCCATCGCCTCTTCGGGTGTGGTCCGCGCGTTGCGCAGATGGACCGTGGTGCTGGCCGGCTTGATCTCGATCCACGCGCCTGGGATCGTGCCCAGAATCCTTGCGGCCTCGGTGTTGAAGCGTTCCAGAGCTCGCTTCTCGTCAGGTGTGGGCGGCGCAAGCCCGCTGTCGCCGATGAGCCGCACACCGCTCACTGGAACCAAGCGTTCCAGCTCGGTGGGGGTTCGGCTGCTGAGGACTACCACCTGATTGAGCAGACGCGAGAGCCGCCGCAGGGCGTCCAGCGCCTCAGGCTGAGCCGCCGATCGCGCCGGGTCCGGGCCGATCTCGGCCAGGGTCCCGTCGAAATCGGTCACGAGCATGAGGTCTTTCGGGAGCACGGCCGAGACCGGCGAGCGGCGCCAGACCTCCGCGATCTCCTCTAGCTGAACCCTCACCACCCTATCTAACGTGATTTACGGGTGCGGCCGGTGGCGCTCGACGATGCGGGCGAGTTTCGAGCTCGGCTGCAGAGTCCCGAACGATCGGCCGCCGCCGGAGTCGAGACGCGATGCACAGAACGCCTCGGCGACCGCCGGATCGCCATGGCGGACCAGCAGCGATGCTTCCAGGGCCCGTGCCATCAGCTCGACCAGGCTCCGGGCGCGCGCCTCGGCGTCCGCGCCATCGGTCAGCTGTCGCTTGAGCTCGTCAACCGCATCGTCCAGCCGCGAGTCCATGCCGCGAGCCTGTTCGACCTCTTCCGTGAAAGCAGCCACCGAGTCGGGCTCGCGAGCCATCGCGCGCAGCACGTCGAGAGCGTTGACATTTCCCGAACCCTCCCAGATCGAGTTGAGCGGCGCCTCGCGATACAGGCGCGGCATGATCGATTCCTCTACGTAGCCGTTGCCGCCGTGGCACTCGAGCGCCTCGGCCACGACGGCGATCGCGCGCTTGCACGTCCAGTATTTGGAGACCGCAAGGGCCAAGCGCTTGAAGGCGGCCTCCTGCGGATCCGACGCGCGGTCGAACGCGCCCGCGAGTCGCATCATCAAAAGCGTCGTCGCCTCGGACTCGATCGCGATGTCAGCGAGCACGTTCACCATCAGCGGCTGCTCGCTGAGCAGCCTGCCGAACGCGCTGCGATGGGCCGTGTGGTGCGTAGCCTGCGCGACCGCCTGGCGCATCAGAGAGGCGGAGCCGATCACGCAGTCGAGGCGAGTGTGATTGACCATGTCGATGATGGTCCGCACCCCTCTTCCCTCCTCGCCGATCATCACCGCCCACGCGCCGTCCAGCAAGATTTCGGCGGATGCGTTGGAGCGATTGCCGAGCTTGTCCTTGAGGCGCTGGATGTGAAAACGGTTGCGCTCACCATCGTCGAGGACGCGCGGCAGCAGAAAGCACGAGAGGCCGCCCGGCGCCTGCGCGAGCACCAGGAAGGCGTCACACATGGGCGCGGAGCAGAACCATTTGTGGCCGGTCAGAAAGTACTCGCCACCCGAACCGCCGCCCGCGACAGGATCCGCGCGCGTCGTGTTGGCGCGCACGTCTGATCCGCCCTGCCTTTCCGTCATCGCCATCCCGAACAGCGCGCCCCGCTTGCCCGCAGGCGCACGTAAGCCGGGGTCGTAAGCGAGCGACGTTATGAGCGGCTCCCACCGAGCGGCTAGCTCCGGTTGCTTTCGCAAGGCCGGCATCGCGGCGTATGTCATGGAGACAGGACACCCGTGCCCGCCCTCCACCTGCGACCACACGTAGAAGGCGGCCGCGCGGGCCGCATGCGCCCCGGGACGTGGCTCACGCCACGGCAGCGCGTGTAGACCGTGGCCGACTGCAACCTCCATCAGGCGGTGCCACGCGGGATGGAACTCGACCTCGTCGATGCGGTTGCCGAACCGATCGTGGGTGTGAAGCTGGGGCGGGTTGGAGTTGGCCTGGAAGCCCCAGTGGATCGCGTCTTCGGTACCCGCCAGGCGGCCGAGGTCCCTGACCATGTCGTGCGCCCAGGAGCCGCCTTCGCGCTCGAGGGATTCGCGCAGCGGCAGGTCCGCGTCGAAGAGGTTGTAGTCGACGAGCGGCGGCGGCTGGTTCGCGACCTCGCCCATCAAACCAGCTCGGCCGCCAGCTCGGCCACCAGGCGCAGCTGGCGCGTGCGCTCTTCGGCGTCGAAGGCCATGGGCGAGATGATCAGAGTCTCAACGCCCGCATCGCGAAAGGCACGCAGCCGTTCGCGAGCTCGGTCCTTGGGCCCGGCGATGCAGGTCATGTCGATGAGCTCATCCGGGAGCGCTTCCATCGCCGCGGCTCGCTTGCCGTCGAGATAGAGATCCTGCACCTGGCGGGCGGCGGCCTCGAAGCCATACGACGAGACGAGGCGGTTGTAGAAGTTCTGCTCGCGCGAACCCATGCCTCCGACGTAGAGCGCAAGCATAGGGCGCATGGCATCGCGTGCCGTGGCGACGTCGTCGCTGACCATCACGTTGACGGTGGGGCAGACGCGGAAGTCATCGAGCGCCCGGCCCGCGCGAGCCGCGCCCTCCTCTAAGGGAACCCGCAGCCTGGAGACGTTCTCCGGCGAGAAGAAAACCGGCAGCCAGCCGTCCGCGATCTCGCCCGCCAGCGCGACGTTCTTGGGTCCGAGCACCGCCAGGTAGATCGGAATGCTGTCCTGCACCGGCCGGATCGTGAGCTTGAGGGCCTTGCCGGGTCCGTCGGGAAGCGGCAGCTGCATCGTCTCGCCCTGGTACTCCACCTTCTTGTGGGCCAGCGCCATCCGCACGACCGCCACGTAATCGCGTGTCCGCTCGACCTGCTTCGGAAAGCGCACACCATG